>Ga0210391_10001182_pt1 | contig 24252 bp, 8 predicted proteins | sample IncBWC12OmetaG_FD_160573 | JGI IMG/M metagenome (GOLD analysis project Ga0210391, IMG submission 160573) | Forest soil microbial communities from Barre Woods Harvard Forest LTER site, Petersham, Massachusetts, United States - Inc-BW-C-12-O ...
CGGACCCGCAGACGCCTACGGCCTCGATCCGGACCTGCACTTCGCCGGGTCCGGGATCCTCAATCGGCATATCAGTAAGGCGGAATGTCAGGGGATAGATGAGTTCTGCGGCTCGCATCGAATGCCCCTTCCTCACAAACGATACCCCCTCAGTAGGCGGGCACAAAAGGCGGGGGCAGCTACTCAGTGGCGCGTCTGAGGGCAAGGTCAGCATGCTCCCGGCACGCGAAAGCGTGCCAACACGAATCGCCTTCACCCAAATCCCCGTGCAGTACGGCGCAGATTATTTATGAGTTGATTTGCGAAGAATTCTAACTTCAGTGTGGGCCAATATGGGCCAACGTGCCCTGGCATATCCGGTATTGATGGCAATGATGGCAACGTGTATTCTTTAACTTACGAGGCGTCAACGTGAGGCTCTGCTTCGATCCCCACTAGCCGCCCCAGAGCTCACCTCCTTTGTTTCCAACAAAATTCGGTTTTCAGATCTCACTCATCGTGCAATGTCGCACAATCGGGGAGTGGCGTTAAACCTCTATCGCCGTCACCGTCGCGACGCCTGCGAGTCGGGAGGCAAAGAAATATCCCGGCGCAGGTCGCAGGGTTGTATCCATGCCAAGGCTTGGTGGCCTCCATCACCGCTGCGACCTGGCTGCTTGAACTTTGGCTTCGCACATCTCTCAAGGAAACTGAGCATGAAAAAGGCCTAAGTGTACTCGCCGCTTCCATCCCCCTTCAGGCTGCACGGCTTGCCGCGTATTTGACACTTTTGCCCTGCAATCTTGAAGTAAACAATCACTCATTCCGAAACTCCCTCAAAGAAAAGCCAAGCCCGTTTTCTGCGCGGATGGAATTTTGGCGAGGCACAGCTTGTGAAAAGCATTCACGCGGGCTATTCCGGACCGGCAACCGGCGACGGCAACAGCGACCTTCGGCACGAAGTGAAAGCGCTTGTCGTAAAGCTTCTTTCAGGGAGCGAGCGCGCAAGTGTTCAATGATATGAATCTACTCACGCGATCGAATTGTGCCTCAGCGTTAGGTTCCATAGCGCCGTAACCAACGCGTCGATGTCTTCGTAGGTGTTGTAGAGCGCGAGCGAGGCGCGGACTGTACTCTCGAGCCCGAAACGGCGCAGGATTGGCTGTGCGCAATGGTGCCCGGAGCGAACGGCGATGCCCTGCCGGTTCAGATAGTCGCCGATCTCCTCCGTGCGAAAGCCATCAATAATGAATGACAGTACGCCGGCCTTCTCCCTGGCCGTACCGATAATGCGGAGACCCGGGATTCGCAGGAGTGACTCCGTTGCGTAGATGAGGAGGCCGTGTTCGTGGCGCGATATGTTGACCATCCCGACGCGATCCAGGTAGTCAATCGCTGCGCCGAGCCCAACTGCGTCCGCAATGTTGCCGGTCCCGGCTTCGAAGCGCTGCGGGGGAAGCTGATAAACGGTCTTTTCGAAGGTGACATTCTGGATCATGTTTCCGCCGCCTTGCCACGGCGGCATATGTTCCAGCACCTCCTCCTTTCCATACACGACGCCGATGCCGGTCGGCGCGAATACCTTGTGTCCGGAGAAGACGAAGAAGTCGCAGTCGAGAGACTGCACGTCCACGCGCATATGCGAAACAGATTGCGCCCCGTCGAGTAGAACCCTGGCTCCATGGCGGTGCGCTGCTTCGATCATCTCGGCTACGGGCGGAACGATCCCGAGCGCATTTGATACCTGGGGTATTGCGACCAGACGTGTCTTCGGCCCCAGCAGCTTCTCGTATTCGTCAAGAAGAACCTGGCCGCTATCGTCAACGGGAGCAATACGAAGCTTCGCGCCCTTTTCGGAGCTGAGCATTTGCCAGGGCACGATATTGGCGTGGTGCTCAAGCCATGTAATGACGATCTCATCATCCTTCTGGATGTTGCGCCGGCCCCAGCTCTGCGCTACTAGGTTGATTCCTTCGGTCGCGCCGCGAACAAAAATGATCTCGCGAGTTGACGAAGCATTGAGAAAGCGGCGTACCTTTTCCCGAGCGGACTCATAAGCGTCCGTAGCGCGAGCTGCCAGCTCGTGCGCTGCGCGATGCACGTTCGAATTCTCGTGCTCGTAGAAATACTTCAGTCGATCGATGACACTCTGCGGCTTCTGCGTGGTAGCCGCATTGTCGAGCCATATCAGTGGCCTGCCGTTTACCCTCTCACTCAGAATCGGGAAGTCGCGCTTAAGGGCCTCCGCGTCGAAGGAATAAGAGGAAAGGTTCAGATCGCGTGGGACATCCGGCTCAATGTCTGCCAGTTGAAGTTTAACCTCGGGGCCGGGCGATGAAAGCGGCCACGTGTCTTTGAGGAAGTCGAACGAGGGGAAACCGGCTGAATCGGCAGATACGGCTGAAGTCTGCGGGGCGATTTCCGGCGCGCTTTGCGGAAGCGCCGGAACTGGCCCAGGAATTGCCGGAGGGTAAGAAACAAGTGGTCGAGCTTCCTCAAGAAATGAAAATGTGGGGACAGGCGACAAATCTACAACACCCAGCGAAGCCGGCATCGTAGGCGACGGAGGCTGGGCGGCTTCTGCCAATTTCGGCAACGGTTGAGCTTCGAGCACAAATGGAAGGTCTTTGGCGGCGGTGGGCGCCGGCATAAATTCTGTCAGAGGCTTCGCAGGAGTATAAGGGCCGGCCGGGACGGTATTTTTGTCCGAGAAGATAGGCCGTGCATCCTGCAGAAATGAGAATGCGGGGACAGCTCCTGAAAGCTCGGTCAGATCCGTTAAACCGGGCGCGCCTGGAATCGGCGGCGGAGTCGCCTGGACCGGAGTCGTCAGCGGAGACAGGGACGCACCTCCCGCGCTGGCCGGCGCTCCCGGAAGGTGTGGATCGGATGGAAGCGATGTTTCAGGAGGCGCTGCTGGAACTGTAACCGGAGAAGTTTCCAGACCCGACAGCGGCTGCGTCGATATACCGCGAACCGGCGCATCGTCCGCGCCCGGCAAGGCGGTGAAGAATTGGTTCGCCATGCGCGCGAGCGTTGCCGCATCCGGCAAACCGGCAGGGAAAAGCTCGGATGCACCGAACGGAACGGCTGCCGTCGTGCTGGGCTCCGGTGCGACGGTCAGGCGTCCGGGATCACTTGTACTCATGGTACTGTCCGACCTCGACGTCATCGAGCACGGCGATCGCATCGTCCGTCAGAACAGAAGCAGAGCAATAGAGAGAGATCAGGTACGAGGCAAGGCCCTGATCGCTGATACCCATGAAGCGTACGGAAAGACCAGGGCTCTGCTCGCCGGTCAGCCCGGGCTGAAAGAGTCCGATCACTCCCTGCTTTCTCTCTCCAACTCGAATCAGGAGCACCTTTGACTTGGGTACTTTGCCAGCCACGCGGATCTTGTCCGTGGGAATCAAAGGAATTCCACGCCAGGTGAGGAAAGGATTGCCAAACAGCGTCACCGTCGGAGGCGGTACTCCGCGGCGTGTGCATTCGCGCCCGAATGCGGCGATGGCGCGAGGATGCGCGAGGAATAATGATGGTTCGTTCCAGACCTTCGTCAGAAGCTCGTCAAGGTCGTCGGGAGTGGGTGCACCTTTGCGGGTCGAGACTCTCTGAGGATCTGGAACATTGTTCAGCAGCCCATAGTCCGGATTATTGAACAGTTCGTTTTCCTGCCGCTCCTTTACGGCCTCGACCACTACGCGAAGCTGCTCGCGAACCTGATCGTACGGATTGCTGAACAAGTCCCCGATGCGAGTCTGCACATTCACGACGGCATTAATGCTGCTCAACCGGTATTCACGCGGGGCCTCTTCGTAATTCGCGAAGGTGGAGGGTATTGGAGATTCGTCATCGTGACCGCAGAGGACTTCAATCACCTGATCTTCGACAACGCGATTACGCCGGAAGATGCCCGCTTCCAGCGGCTTCCAATCCAACAGCCGAACCAGCCATCGGGGAGTAATTGCTCCATAAATCGGAGCAGTTTTGGTTACATTGGCAAGTTGAATTGCACCCTGTTCGCCCAGAGATCCCCGTGTTACGGTGTCGGCCACTCAAAAACTCCTTTACTGTGATCGGGCAAATTGTAGATCAAACGGCATAGGAAAAGCATCGGTGATTGTCGAGCCTATGGACAAACGATTCCTCGCGGGCAGCCGAGCCGAAATTTCTCTCGACGGAATGAATTCAGTATTTGCGAACTTTTTTGTCGATGCGATCGGACCAGGCGTGGATACCCCCGCTCAGGTTGACCACCTTCTCAAAGCCTTGTCGCTGCAGGAACTCGACAGCCTTCACTCCGCGAGGTCCCATTTTGCAGACTGCAACGATCTCCTGGCGGGAGTTCAGCTCCCTGTAGCGCCTGGGGAGCTCGGGCAAGGGAATCAGGTGCCCTCCAATGTTTGAGATCTCGTATTCATACTCATCGCGAACGTCGAGAAGGAACACGCTCTCGCCTCGATCAAGACGCTGTTTTAATTCCTCTGCCTGAATTTCTGGAACGCTCACCCTGACTCTCTCCTTTAGCCAAAAAACACAAAACCCGCCTGCCAGAGCATCTCCTGGCGGCGGGTCATTCGAGGATCCTTGCGTTTGAACCTGCTAGGTTCGCAATCTCCTCAAGCCAGAAGACACATCTCCGCTACGCATACAGGCGCTACAACAAGCGGTGGTCTTCCGGACTTGAAACCTCATATCAAAAGGCTAGCACAAACCGTCCAGAGTCGTCAGCTAGCCGGAAGGAGGACGCCACAGCCGGATGTTAGTTTGTCTCGGGATGAACCCGGCATTTTCTGCAGCGCTGCACCTGAAACTTCTGCACGGCCGATTTTTGAGGTCGCGGGTTCGAGCTCCGTCGTCCCGCTATAAACCAATCAAAAACAAGGGTTTATGGCAATGATTGCTTCTTTCATACTACCTCCGAGAGTGCTGAAACGAGCTCCGAGCAGACCTTTGAAGACCCTTGTTCTAAGCTACCTTTTCTCCGCGCTTACAGCCTGCTGATAGATCTCCAAAGTGACCCGGCTACGGCCCATCCAGCGTTAACGGCTGGCCTGCTCATTCAATGCTGAAATCTATAACGTTGCTTGTTTGTCTTGAACGCAGGATCGACTTATGATGTCCGAGATTGTCTGGTCCGGCTCACGAGCAGCTTCGTGGACGATCGCGAGTCCCTGGGCCACGTTTACCATGTCGCTCTCATCGAATAGATCTGTACAGTACTCGACTGAACCGGAAATGCCGCCCCTGTTTTCGATGAGATTCAAGGTCAAATCATACCTTGCGGTGCCCGGTTCAGTATGGATTTGTAAAGAGTCTTCTCCAGTGTGGAGGTAAGATTCAAAGCCAATCGTGACCTGAAAGATTGGAGATCGTTGAAACCTTCGGTCCGGCTTGAGCGCTCGCACAAGCTTCTGGAAAGGCACATCGCTATTATCGTAGGCCTCGAGAGCGGTATCGCGAATCCGTCGTAGGATTTCACGAAAACTATATTCCTGTGTGAGCTGGCAGCGAAAGGCCAGCATATTCAAGAACAATCCGACCATTCGCTCGGTTGTCACTTGTCTGCGGTCCGTTATCGGCGAGCCAATACAAAAGTCTTCGGATCCCGAATATAGATGCAAGAGCAATGCAAGTACCGCCAGATATGTCATGAATTGAGTTGCCCCTTCTTCTGCTGCGACTTTAGCCAGCAAGTCTCGAAGAGATAATGGAATTGTCACTGGCAGCGTCGATCCCCACGATGTCCGCTTATTGGGGTAGGGGCGACTGTGAGGCAATTCTAAGAAAGGTGGAGTTCCCGCGAGCTTCCGCTTCCAATAGCCAATTTGCTTTTCAATCGCCTTGCTGTCCATCTGTTTGGTCATCCAGATGGCATAGTCCGCGAACTGAACAGGAAGGTCGGGCAGGTTTGCCGGTTCGTTCTTTGTTGTTCCTTGGTACAACGCAACCAGCTCTTCACGAAGGATGTCCACGGATTTGCGGTCGGAGATAATGTGATGGATGTTCAGGAAGAGTACGTGTTTCTGTTTATCCAGGCGAAACAGGTGAAATCGAGCGAGAGGTGGGCATTGCAGATCAAACGGCTGTTGTGCATGGGCCCGAATCAGTTTTTGGAGTGTCTGATCCCGATTCGCTTCCGTTAGAGCAGATAAATCTGTGAATCCTACATTGGCTTTGACTTCAGCGGAAACGGACTGAAACAAATCGCCGTCATCCTCGTGGAAGCTGGTTCGCAAGATCTCATGCCGCGCCTGCAATAGATCGGCGGCTTCTTGAAGGGCATCGAGTTCGACGTCCGCGTTTATAAGGAATGCCTCGGGAATGTTGTAGGCGACGTTACCCGGCTCGTGATGATCGATGAGCCAGAGTCCTTGTTGGGCGGGCGTTTGAGGAATTCTTTTCGCATCCTTAGGGCGAGGCGAAAGAGGTTTAGCGGAAGCTTCAGCCTTTTCAAGGAGCGTCAATAAATCTGACTTTCTACGAATCAGTTCTGCATGCAGCTGTGCGTCAAGTGCGCCTGTAGGTGCGCTGATTTGTAGACGCCCATCTTTTGAATGAATGCGTATGTTCTTTCGGGAGAGCAGCTCAAGAAACTGCAAGTGCGATCGTTTGTCCATCGGGCATTAAATGTGATTAGCGGTGAAACAGCACTTGGTAAAGCGATATTGCTTTGACCGGACTTCCGATCTGCGCGAATTGCTGCGTCGCATTTCCCGACGTTAGCAAGACTGAAAAGGCTATCATGCGAGTTCCAAATTAAGGGCTTCACGAACGCGTGCCGCCATGATGCTGGCGCCAGGAAGATCGAATATCTCCGAATGATTGCCTGGGAGCGTGTCGATGTGCACTTTCCGCCTCAAGACCTGCGTCCAACCCATGTCTTCGCCAATGAACCGGCCAGTCGGCTGCTGCTCACCCTTAAAAAGAAGTACAGTGCCTTTGACCTCCCCTGGCTGGTATACCGCCGCGGCATTGGACACCAGCCTCTCGATACGGCTTACCTCTGCAACCCTGGCTTTAGACCGCACTCCTTGTGGCAGCAAGCGAGCCATTGTCGTAGCAGTATCGCGAAGGCGGCGCAGTACGTCCTGCTTCCGCTTTTCCATAGAGCTACGCCGTAAGCGATTCGCAATCCGATTCAGGCGATGTGCAGAATGAGCAATGTTCAGAAAGAACCTGCGCAGCGGTAAATGCCCGATCCAACGATTTGGAGCCCAGGTATCTATGATCATGAGTAGTTCAATTTCGGCACCCTCTTTTTCGAGCAGGCGAGCCACCTCGTATGCCAGCAATCCCCACAGACACCAGCCCCCAAGTCGATATGGGCCCTCGGGCTGTACCTCTCGAATCAAATTGCAATACAGCATCGCAAGCTGTTCAAGATTCGCAGAATCCATCGAAAGGGGCACGTCTTCGTCAAGCATCTGAAGCGCGTAAACGGGCTGATTGACACCCAGTAGCTCGGCCAAAGTCCAGAAGATCGTCATTTGCGGTATCAGGAAGATTGGACGTCCCCTCTCTCTGGAATGAACCGGTAATACGCGCGGATTCGTAGGACGCGCCGTCGAATTAGCGTCCGCGTTTAGTCGCATCTCACCCACCCATGTGGATAGCGCCCCAAGAGTCAAGTGGTGCGTAATATCAGCCATAGTCAAATGGACGCCGAACTCACGCGTGATCACGGACTGTAGTCTTACCAGTAGAAGCGAGTCCCCTCCGAGATCGAAGAAATTCGAGTCCGACCTTATATCCTCACCTTCAAAAATCTTTCGCCATATTTCAAACATCCGCTGTCGAGTCTGTGATTCTACGTCCATTGCGTCAAACGAATAAATCTCTTCGATCGATACTGTGGAGTCGGATTGAGTTTCCTGCAGTTCCTGAAGTCTGCGCCGATCTATCTTTCCATTGGCCGTCAGGGGGAAGGCCTCGAGCTGGCGGAGCAGCTTTGGGATCATGTAGGCCGGCAGACGTCCCTGGAGCCACTCTCGCAGCGTTACAGCTGAGAGTTCGCCATCCGCGGTGTAATAACCGGCCAACATGTCTTCACCCGCTGTGTCTTTGCGCAGTACGACGATCGCACCGCGGAGTTTTGGGATCTCAAGCATCGCGGCTTCGATTTCACCTAACTCAACACGGAAGCCTCGTAGTTTAATCTGCTGGTCAATGCGTCTAAGAAATTCCATTCGGCCATCAGGGAGTTGCCGCACCTCATCGCCTGACCGATACATTTTTTCCCCGTCTATATAGGGGTCAGCGAGAAATTTTTCTGCAGTTAGTTCCTTTTGCTGGAAGTAGCCTCGGGCCACACCCGCGCCGGCAATCATCAATTCCCCTGGGACGCCGGGGGGCACTGGTTGTAGCCGCTCGTCCAGCACATAGAAACGTGTATTCGCGAGCGGAGGGCCAATAGTCACTCGCGTCGTGCCGCGTTGAAATTCGGTAACGGACGACCACACTGTCGTCTCGGTGGGACCGTACATATTCCATAGCCGAGCGCCCCCGGCAAGAAGTTTCTCCCCCATTGCAGGCAGCCATGCTTCTCCGCCACACAGCATTTTCAATCCGGGCGGTGGCTGGTATCCGAATTCCAATAGCGTCCGCCAGGTGAAGGGAGTTGCTTGCAGCACGGTGGCCCGGGTCGCCGTGAGGAGATCCATGAGTTGGAGGCCGTCAGCCGCGTCCTCCTGAGTTGCAATCACTACTGTCCCTCCCGAAACCAGGGGCAGCAGTAGCTCCAAAACCGAGATATCAAAAGCCAGAGTGGTGATCGCAAGCAGGCGATCCTGAGGACCAATGTCAAGACGTCGTTTCACGTCGATCAGTAAGTTGACCACCGACCCGTGGGTCACTTCAACGCCCTTTGGACGACCCGTGGAGCCCGAAGTAAAAATGACATACGCCCGCATCTCACGGGAGATATGCGGAAATGCGCGAAGAGGTTCTCTCATCAACTCTGCGGCTTCGCGATCGAGGCAGAGTACCCGCCCACCAAACTTCGGCAGATCATCGAGATGGCGCGCCAGCGTGAGCAGGATCGGGATCCTCGTCTCGTCTGTGATCTGTTCCAGGCGTTTCAGAGGAAATTTTGGATCCAGGGGAACGTACGCAGCCCCTGCCTTTAATACCGCGAGAACAGCCACCAGCATTTCCAGTGACCGATCCATATGGATGCCCACGAGGGATCCGCAGCTTATGCCGTGACGCAGGAGCCACGAAGCGAGTCGATCGCTTCGTTCTGTAAGCCGAGTGCGGCTGTATACGAGTCCGTAAAATTCTGCCGCCGGTTGTGTCGGCATCGCAGCGAAAGCATCTGCCAGAAGTTCCGGAACACTCTCTGAGGGCAAAGGCTCGGCGGCTGTGGCGTTGCAATCTACCAGAAGATACTTGGATTTTTCCGGATCCAGCAGGGGCAGCGTTCCAGCAATCTGTGACGGATCGATCAACATTGCCGAAAGCAGCGTGCAGTAGCAGTCCAGCCAGAGACGGATTGTCTCCTCCTTAAAAAGCGAGGCGTTGTAATCGCATTCGAGATGAAAGCCCGCGCCGGCGGCCACGATGTTGATAGAGAGATCCGCCTCGTCCAAGCGGTTTTCGGTCGCGCCCATTACTTTGCGGCTGTCAAAAGCGCTCGCCTTCTCAAAGCTGAACTGGACCTTACTCAACGTGGTCTGCTCGCGCGTTGCAGGCGTCACCAGATGCACAATAGTATCGTCACTCACGTTCCGGTGTTGGTAAGCCTTAAATACGACCGTTTCGAGTGTGGCCAGGTAGTCTTCTGCGCGCATTGCCGGATCGATGGCCGCTCGAATGGGGAGCAGTGTGTCGCCATTGTGGTAGCGGAGGTCGTTATGCCCAGTGAGTTCCAGGCAGGCAGGAATCAGCGTTACCGGATCGGCGTTTCCACTCAACCGCCATAGCAAGATCTGCCATCCTGAGAGCAATGTCGCAAACAGCCCATGATCGATGCCGGCGCGTAGTGACAAAGCCAGATCATCGGGAAAATCCACCGCTACGCGTGCGGCTGCGAAGGCGCCCTCCGTTGTAAGCGCATGATCGATGGGAAGACTGAGCAATTCGGGTTGTGGAGTGAGCCGGTGCCTCCAGTAATCAAGATCCGAGACCTCAGTTTCGGCCTGGGGTCTCTCGGCAGCAGTCGCTGTGACTTCCAGATTTGTCTCTTGTGGCGTGGGTCGAGTCAATCGCAGTCGGCTCCTTGGAAAGGTTTGGGTACTTGTTTGAGTAAATCTACTAATGCCTCAATCGAGTGCACGACAAGCCGACATGCCAGCCGCTGCGGCGAAGGCACACCCTCGCAAGGGATATGTTCTTCTGCCCATCACAAGCCTGCAATATCACTTTTGCAGCAGAGAAGCCGCCGCGAATTGCGTTGACAAAACGCTATAACCAGTGCACGAGTCCAGGATTTAGGCCGATCGTGGAGAAAACCTCGCTCATGGCTCGAGCGTTGCCGAGGCTGACGGAGGTTGCGACACCACGCAAGTGGTATAGGGTCCGGGCGGGATAATCCAATATGATCGCATTTATTTCCAATTTCTTGTTTCCATCTCTATCACATGACATCTTTGTTTCAAAACGCTCCATCCCCAAACCGGCAGGCAATCCGGCTTTTCTGTGTTCCGCACGCTGGCGTTGGCCCATCGGCGTTCCGAGGCTGGAAGGAGCAATTGAAGCCGGAAGTCGAAGTCATCGTTATTCAACTCCCTGGCAGAGAAAGCCGTTTCCGTGAGGAGCCCTACCAGCGGATCGAAGGCCTGGCAAACGACCTGACCGAAGCAATCCGGCCCTATCTTGCCGATAATCAGAGATTCGCGTTCTTCGGGAACAGCCTTGGTGGATTGATCTCTTTTGAGACTTTGCACGAGATCGAGCGACGTACTGCGCGTCGAGCGGCGCATTTGTTCGTTTCTGCCACAGGAGCCCCGCACCTGCCTCCGCCGCTGGCTCCCATAGGAGACTTGGGAGACCGGGAGCTGGTCCGCGAGATTTCCGAACGATATGGGGGAATTCCCTCGCAGGTTATGCAGGACGAGGAGTTTCTGGCCGTGGTGGTGCCAACTCTTCGGGCGGATATTCGCATGTTGGAAGCATACGAACGGACAGCGCCAAATCCGCTTTCCTGCCCGATCACGGCATTCGGCGGGAGTCGCGACCAGACAGTCCCAATGGAGCACATTGCCGGATGGAGCGAACAAACGACCGACTCCTTTACCCGGGTCATTCTCGACGAGGAGCACCTTTTTCTACAAAGCGCACGAGAAGAACTGACTACGAATGTCCGAGAAACATTGCTGGGCGCCAATCACGGAGTTGATTAGGAATCACATGGATGCTGCTAAGACTTCGGCGCAGGAGCCGATTGCCATCATTGGAATGGGATGTCGTTTGCCCGGAGCAAACGATCCCGAATTCTTATGGACGATGACGCTCGACCGCGGCGAGGGTGTGACGGACTATCCCGGCGGACGGACTCCCGAACTCGATGCTTTCTACCGAAGGGTCGGCTTGTCCGATGGCCCTGTCTCGATCCGCGGCGGCTTTCTGCCGGAGATCGACAAATTTGATGCAGCGTTCTTTGAAATGTCACCTCGCGAAGCCAAATGGCTGGATCCACAGCAAAGGCTGTTGCTGGAAGTTACGTGGGAGACACTGGAGGATGCGGGCATTTCGCTGAACGCATTGGCACGCAGGAAGACCGGCGTATTTGTCGGTGTCTGGCTCAATGAATATGAGCGGCATGCGGAAGCATTGGCTCCTGTAGCGGAGTTTTTCCTTATCACGGGCGGCCCTTTGTACGGAACTTCAAGCAGACTTGCGTTCCAGTTTGATCTGCGCGGTCCGGATATCTCCGTCAACGCCGCCTGCGGATCCTCCCTGGTAGCGGTACACCTGGCAACTCGGTCGCTGCGGTCCGGGGAGTGTTCCGTCGCCCTCGCCGGCGGAGTGAACGTAGTCGTGCGACATGAAATCACACAGGCCTACAGCCGCTCCCAGATGTTGTCGCCCGATGGACGCTGCAAGTACGGCGATGCCAGCGCGGATGGCTTCGTCCGCAGCGATGGCGTCGGGATGCTCGTGCTGAAACGGCTGTCAGATGCAGAGCGTGATGGCGATCGCATTCTCGCCGTAATTCGCGGGACGGCCATGGCCAACGACGGCCAGGGCAGCGGATTGCTCGCCACACCGAGTGCAGCGGGGCAGAGACAAGCCATGCTCGATGCGCTCGCAGACGCGGGTCTGGACCCGGCGAGTGTGGACCTTGTGGAAGCTCACGGAACAGGGACCCGGGCCGGAGATCCAATTGAAATCTCCGCGATTGCATCCGTGTTTGGGCGATCAGGGGCAGGAATTGAGCCGTGCCGAATTTCGTCGGTGAAATCGAATATTGGCCATACGGAGTCTGCGGCTGGCGTGGCAAGCATTATCAGGACGGTGCAGGCTCTGCGCTATGGAAGGTTTCCTGCAACGCTCCACGTGCAGGAGCCCAATCCGGCCATCGACTGGAAGACAATTGGTGTGGCATTAGAGCTTGAGGGATCTGCGTGGGAGAAGCCGGACGGAATACCACGGAGAGCAGCAGTTCATGGCCTGGGTCTGACGGGTACGAACGCTCATGTAGTACTGGAGGAGTTTTCGCAAACTCGCGGAAACAAAACAGAGTTACGGAGCGCCTATTTGCTACCGCTCTCTGCAGCTTCCGAGGCTGCGCTCAAGCAACGGGCAAAGGATATTGCCGTGTCTCTCGGCGCGCTCCAGGATCAGGAAGCTACTGGCTTGCTGACTGATTTCTGTTACACCGCTTCGGTTCGACGGAATCATCTACCTCATCGAGTGGCAGTTGCAGGAGCTAACGCGGCAGAACTCCGGGAAAGGCTCGAAGAGTTCTCCAGAGGGACGGATTCGGCATTCACGGCAACGGGCACAGTTATCCAGAAACGAAGGCCGAAAGTTGCGTTTGTATTTCCAGGACAGGGTTCCCAATGGGTTGGTATGGGACGTGAGTTGCTGCGTACGCAGTCTGTCTTTCGCGGCGCCATGGAGGAGATCGATAAAGCGATTGCGCTGGAGATCGGATGGTCGGTGTTGGAGCAATTGGAAGACGCATCGCTGGAACACCGGCTCGCACGAATCGATGTAGTGCAACCTACTCTTTTCGCGATCGAAGTCGCATTAGCTAGGTTGTGGAATTCATGGGGAGTCTTTCCGGAAGCTGTGGTCGGGCACAGCATGGGAGAAGTGGCTGCGGCGCATGTCGCCGGGATTTTGTCCCTCAAGGATGCCGCTGCGATCATATGCCGGAGAAGCATGCTCTTGATGCGAGTGGCGGGTGCAGGCGCGATGGCGGTCGTGGATCTGACTCGTGCCGAAGCGCAGCAGCTTCTTGTAGGACTCGAAGACAAGGTGTCCGTTGCCGTCTGCAACAGCCCGCGATCGACAGTTTTGGCAGGCGATCCGGCAGCGCTCAATGAAATCGTCGAGGGACTTGAAAAGCAGGATATCTTCTGCCGATGGGTTCGCGTGGACGTCGCATCGCACAGCCCCCACATGGACTTGCTGACCGAAGATCTTTCCGCGGCGCTGGCGCACGTACAGGCGCATGCCGGGTCAATCCTGATGTGCTCGACTGTCAGGTTAGGCGTGTCAAACGGTAGCGAGATGAACGGAAGGTATTGGGTTGAGAATCTGCGGCAACCAGTGCTATTTGCGAACGCTGTTGAAGAATTGATGCAACAGGGCTTTGACACTTTCCTCGAGATGAGTCCGCATCCGACGCTGGTTCCATTTATAGATCAGACAGCCGCTCAAGCCGGACGCCAGACATTCGCTGTGGGATCGCTTCGACGGGAGGAGCCGGAGACTGCAACACTCCTCGCCGCGCTGGGCCGCCTTTACACGGCAGGCGCGGAGGTGGATTGGCAGAGAATCTATCCGAGCGGAAATCTGGTTAAACTGCCTGCGTATCCCTGGCAACGCGAACGATTTTGGATTGAATCCTCGGGTATGCAACGAATCGGACTCCTCGCCGAAACGGGTCATCCGCTCGTCGGCGAGCCCATTCAGACAGCGAAGGGCGGTTGGATCTGGACCGGAAAGTTGGACACCGGAATTCACGCTTGGCTAAAAGATCATGCGGTGGAAGGCACGGTGCTTCTGCCCGCCAGCGCCTATATCGAATTGGCCGGGTCAGCCGCGATTAAGATTTTCGGTGGAGAGCCGGCGCTGGTGGAAAAGCTGCGGCTATTAAGCGCGGGTGCGCTGCCCTCAGAGGGTTCTTTCGATCTGCAAATCGTCGGAACCTGTGAATCCCCGGATCGTTTCTCAGCGCAGTTTTTCTGGCGAGGCTCTGGCGGGGAATGGACCCAGGTTGCGGAGTGCGTTCTCCGCCGGGTGGCCCAAAGAGAACTTCACGAAGCCGATCTGACTCATTGGGAAGACATGGAATTCTCTGACGGAACGATCAGTGGCAGGCAGCACGCCGCGACAATGAATGAACTGGGTTACAACTTTGGCCCGAGCTTCTGTCAGATCGATTGGATAGCCCTTCAGAACGAAAGCGGGCTCGCAAGGATTACTCTACCCGGCGAATTCCGTGGAGAGCGATATCTCCTGCATCCCGCGGTTCTGGATTCAGCCCTGCAGTTGCTCGGGCGCCTCCTGATCGAAAGAGGCGAACGTGAGACTCTCTTGCCAGTTTCCATCGAAAGTGTGGAATGGAAGGGTCTGTCGCTGGAGGGAAGCGGACTCTATGCGCGCGCGACAGTGCATGCAGATGCGCTGGCGGGCGATGTGGAAATATTCGATGCTGTGGGCAGACCGGTGGTCGCAATTCGCGGACTGACTTTCAGCCCAATGGAGTATGCCTCGGAGCCTGTCGGTAAGTCGTTGTACGAAATCAATTGGGAAAAGCTGGCCACCCGAGACAGCGATGTGAAGACGGCTCCAGGACACTGGGTCTTGATTGCCGATGACCCCGGTGTCGCCACAGAACTTGGTAAGGCCCTGGAACTGCGAGGAGCATCAACCGAGCTCGTGCAAGCGACGAAGATTCTGCACGGATATATCCCTACGGGCGCCGCTGTTGATGGGGTGGCATGGCTGACGCCGCTGGACTTCGATTCTCAGCCCACTCTCGCGCAGGTCCAGCAGCTCCTCGCCGAGGGCGCAGCACTCATATCGAAGCTGACAGAGTCAACCGACGCTTTTGCCCCGACACAGATATGTATGGTTACGCGGGGTACGCAGGCGGTGGATGGTGAGCCGGTGACGAATGTCCTGGGTGCAGGAGCATGGGGCTTGTTTGGGTCTGTCGCCAATGAATACTCGTCCTTGAAAATCGCATGCATAGACCTTCCCTCGGTTCCCGCTGAGGAAGAAATGATTCGATTGGCAGAGCTGCTGCTCGGAGATCGAAAAGAAGGCCAGATTGCTCTGCGGGGAGACGGAAACTTTGGAGCGAGGCTGTGCCCGTTTGAGGCGTCCGTTAACAACATTCAAAAAATCCCCGTCAGCCAGCTTCGTTCTACTGAACAAGGAGAATCCGAGGGTTTCGAACTTTCGCAAGCTATCACAGGCTCACTCGACAGCTTCGACTTAGTCGCGGCATGGAGTGACGATCCCAAGGACGAAGAGGTGGAGATCGCCGTTGAGGCCGCCGGAATTAACTTCAGGGATGTGCTGGTTGCGATGGGAGTCTGCGAGGCTCCGAAGGGATCACGAATAGGTGGTGAGTGTTCGGGAACGGTGCTGCGGGTTGGAAAAAAAGTTGTGGGCTTTCGTCCCGGCGATCAAGTCATCGCCATCTCGGCTTCGTTTCAGGAAACAGGAATGTTTGCCACACGTGTAAGGGTTCCTGAGTCGCTTGTCGTGAAGAAGCCGGAGAACATCAGCTTTGAACAGGCCGCAGGCATACCCTGCGTTTTCCTAACCGCGTGGTACGCGCTGGTAAAGCTGGCGCGGTTGCAAAAGGGCGAACGAATTCTTATCCATGCCGCCGCTGGCGGCGTAGGTCTGGCAGCAATTCAAATAGCGAAATGGATCGGGGCTGAAGTCTACGCTACGGTGGGCTTGGAGGAGAAGCGCGCCTATCTTCGGAGCATGGGAATAGAGCACATCATGCATTCCCGGAAGTTGGACTTTACGCGCGAGGTGCTTGAGAAGACGAACGGAGAAGGGGTTGATGTTGTGCTCAACTCACTTGCTGGCCCAGCCATCACCGCTGGGATCGAAGCCCTGGCGCCTTACGGAAGATTTATTGAAATCGGTAAGCGGGACATCTGGGAGAACACCAAGATTGGGCTGCAACCCTTCCTGAGAAATCTGTCGTTCTTTGCCGTCGATCTTGCGCAGGCGGTCGAAGACCGGCGCGAGATGGTAAGTACGATGTTCGCCGAGGTCATGGAACTGTTGAATGACGGTTCAATTGAGCCCGCTCCCACGACTATATTCCCTGTTTCCTCGGCAGCAGACGCATTTCAGTTGATGGCGTCGGGAGGCCATATCGGAAAGATCGTCCTGAATATGCGGGACCAATCAGCGATGATTCGGCGCGACAAGAGCAGGCTTGCGAAAGAAGCAACATATCTCATCACCGGAGGATTAGGTGGTCTGGGTCTCGTGACCGCGCAGGCCCTGGCGCACCATGGAGCCCGTCACCTGGTCTTGACCTCACGGCGCAATGTGTCGGACGAGGCTTTGCAAGTCATAACCACGCTGAAGCAGAGCGGCGTGTCGGTGGAGATTCGGCAAGCCGACCTAGGTGTAGACACGGAGTTGAAAGCCCTGCTGGAAGAAATCAGTGCGACCATGCCGCCGCTGAGAGGCATCGTGCATGCCGCAGGAGTTCTGGACGACGCTGTGGTCTCTCATCTTTCTCTCAGTAAGTTTGAGAGCGTCACGGCCGGTAAAGTCGGCGGGGCGCTGGTGCTGGATGCATGGTTGAAGACTTTCGATCTCGAGTTTCTGGTGTATTACTCCTCTGTGGCGGGGATTTTGGGCAGTCCAGGACAGGCCAACTACGCCGCCGCGAATACGATGTTGGACGCCCTGGCCTGTAGCCAGCGCGCGCGCGGAATTCCGGCAATCAGCATCGACTGGGGCTCGTGGGGCGAAGTAGGTCTTGCTGCCGCGAAGGACATTCGCGGAGCCAGGATCGCCTCTCATGGGTTGAAGTCCCTTTCTCCGCAAGAAGGCGCGGAATTGCTGATAGAGATCTTGAGAAAAGAGCCCACCCAGGTTGCAGCCATGCATTTGGACGCGGATCAATGGTGCGTCTCGCACCCGGCGGCCGCTCGCTCAGGACTGCTTGCGAACTTGACGGAGAAATCGACCACAGCAGTGCGCGAGGGTGGAGACTTTCTCGGAAGGCTCAGGCTCTTGGACGGAGAAGAACGCCGTCACACATTGACCGCGTGGCTGCGCGAGCAGGTGGCTGCGGTGCTCCGTCTGGACGTGGAGCGCGTGCCCGAAGACAAGACTCTTCGCTCGCTAGGGCTGGATTCCCTGATGGCTCTGGAGCTTCGCAATCGGCTGGAGCGGCATTTGCGGCTAAAGCTTTCCGCAACCCTGGTGTGGAATTATCCGACAATATCAGCGGTAGCGGCTCATCTCGAGAACCGGCTGGCTACAACGCATCCCGGAGGGACAGAGGCCAAAGCAGACAGCACAACGGTCGTCGAATCAAAACCCCCCATGGTTGAGCAGGCGGAAAGCGACGGAAGGTCGGCCGCTGAAATGCTGGAGGCCGAGCTGATGGAAGTAGAAGGTCTCCCCGCAACTTCCGAGGGCTGGAGATGACTCTGAATCCACAGGATGAGTTGTTCGAGCGAGCTCGAAAGACTATTCGGGAGCTGAGAGAGAAGCTGCGCGCTGCCGAAGCTGCAAACCGGCCAGAGCCGATAGCCGTCATCGGCATGGGCATACGTTTCCCGGGTTGTGGTTCCGATGTCCAACAGTTCTGGCGAATGATTGTGGACGGCCGTGACGCGGTGAAGGGTATCCCGCCGGACCGCTGGAATCGCGATGCGTATTATGCCTATGAAGCCGGTGTTCCCGGAAAAATTAATACCCGGCACGCAGCTTTTCTGGACGACGTGAGACGATTCGATGCAGCTTTCTTTGACATAACGCCGCGCGAAGCGATCCACATGGATCCTCAGCAGCGGATCTTTCTCGAGACTGCATGGCATGCGCTGGAAGATGCCGGCTTGCCGAAAGCGCTGCTGGCCGGCAGTGATACTGGAGTCTTTGTCGGCGTGCACAGCCACAGCATCGACTATCAGATGATGCAGTTTGAAAATCTGGCTGCACTGGACGCCTATTCCGCTACAGGCACGGCACACGACATGATAGCCGGTAGGCTGGCGTACTGGCTCGATCTCCACGGTCCTGCCGTCGCTGTCAACACGGCTTGTTCGTCGTCCCTGTTGGCGGCACACCTAGCGTGTGAAAGCTTGCGCGCAGGCGACTGCAGCGTAGCTCTTGCCGGTGGCGTCAATCTCCTGCTGGCGCCTGGATTCACGGTGGCGGCCGCGCAACTCCAACTGCTATCTTCCGATGGTCGCTGCAAACCCTTCGACGCAAGAGGAGACGGAATGGGCCGGGGTGAAGGCTGCGGGGTCGTCGTCTTGAAAAGGTTGGATGCCGCTCTGCGTGACGGCGACCGGGTATTGGCTGTTGTTCGGGGTTCGGCTGTGAATCAGGACGGAAGGACGAACGGCCTGACTGCTCCCAATGGATTGTCGCAACGTCGAGTGTTGGCGCGTGCCCTTAAGAATGCCAGCGTAAAGCCGCGGGAAATTGGTTACGTGGAGGCTCATGGCACCGGCACTTCTCTGGGAGATCCGATTGAAGTCGAGGCGCTGTCCGAAGTGCTGGGAGAGGGAGGTCGCAGAGACACACCCTGCACTCTTGGGGCGGTGAAGGCGAATATAGGGCATCTGGAGGGAGCCGCCGGGATTGCCGGCCTGATCAAAACCGTCCTCGTTCTAAGGAATCGTTGGCTGCCAGCAGTAACCAACCTGAAAGAACTCAACCCCCACCTCGCAATCGACGGCACAGGGCTGAGCATTCCACACCAGGGCCGCAAGTGGACTGCCGAACGGAGGTTAGCGGGTGTCAGTTCCTTTGGCTGGAGTGGAACGAATGTGCACATGGTGTTGGAAGAAGCGCCCGCCTGGAGTGAACCGATTGCGTCGAAGCAAACATGGCCGCTGGTGATCTCTGCGCAGTCGCCTGATGCGCTAAGGATTCTAGCTTCGGTGTATGCAGATCGCCTGGAACAAGCGGAAGACACTGAGCTGGTGAACATTTGCTTCACCAGCGCTGTGCGAAGAACGCATCACGCACACCGCATTGCTGTGAGCGGCTCGCAGGGGAAGAAGCTTGGTTCGGAGTTGCGTCGGCGAATTGCTGAGTGGACCGAAGCGCAGACTTCCAGGCAACCTCTGGAAACCTGCGACAACAGCGTAAATGGATCGCGGGATCTGGAACAAACGATACGTGCCTGGGAAGCGGGTGCGGATGTGGACTGGAGTTTCGCTTTCGCAAATCGCGGTAGCATCGTCGATCTGCCGTACTACCCTTTTCAGGGAACTCAATACTGGCTCAGTTCGGCGGCGAGCGTCCCAGGTGAAAACGCAGACCTGCTTCCCACCGATTGGCTGTATTCGATCGAATGGAGAGAGAAATCCTTAAGCCCGCTTCCACCTGATCAGCCGTCCCAGCCAATCACCTGGCTTCTTTTCCATTCTGGAGAACACTTTGGCGAAAGCCTGGCCGAGGCCGGCCGGCAGCGCGGAGACACAGTCATCGAGCGCCGTATCGGGAAAGATTTCTCACAGCAGACGCCCGATGCAGCTGTGTCTGGAAAAGGCTTTGCGGAAAGCCTGAATCATCTGTTTGCTGAATTGACGGAAGCAGGAACAAGACCGCAGCACGCGGTGTATCTTGCCGGTCCCCAGAGCGTAACGGAGACGGTCACCATAGTCATGGAGTTAGCTCAAGCCGTTATTGGGAATGGCGCTCCGCTCAAACTCTGGTTTGTCACGCAAAGCACCAAGACGAATGAGGAACCTGAAGCGGCATTCCATTCGTCGCAAACGGCCATTCGGGGGTTCAGCCGCGTGCTGGGCTTAGAACATCCTGAATACTCGGGCAGCGTGATTGAGGTAGATGAAGATAGCGTGGCTAATGCGAGCGCGGTGCGCGACGAGATTACGCGAGCAACTGGTGAGGACAGGATTTCCTTGCGGAAGGGGAGCCGATTTGTAGCCAGACTGCGCCGTGACAATCCCCAGGTAAACGCAGAGCCATTGAAACTCAAGGCAGACAGAAGCTACCTCATAACGGGCGCCTTCGGCCGGCTTGGAATGGAGATCGCCTCATGGCTGGTTCTTAATGGAGCTCGCCATCTGGTGCTTGTTGGACGCAGAGATCCTTTCGAGATCGGCAGCCATGAGCTAACGAGCCAGCTTGAAGATTGGAGGGAGCAGGGCATCACCCTGATTGCCGAAGCCTGCGACGTATCGGATGAATTGCAGGTGAGCAAGGTGCTCGCCAGGATTGAGGGTGGACGATCTCTTGCCGGCGTAATTCATGCCGCTGCTGGTATTCGCTTCGGTTCGATCGTAAATGCCTCGAGGCAGGATGTGGAGCTCGCTTTTCGCGCCAAAGTTGAAGGAGCTCGAGTGCTGGATCGCTGCACGCGTCAAAGCGATCTTGATTTCTTTGTTCTCTTCGGCTCGGCTGCGGCCACGATTGGATTGCGGGACGGTTCTTTATACGCAGCGGCCAATGGCTGTCTGGACTCGATTGTGATTGATAGACGAAGCTCCGGTCTTCCAGCCCTTTGTGTGGAGTGGGGTTCATGGCAGTCGCCTCGGGACGAGCGGCCGGAGCTGGTGGAACGCTCCGGATTTGTTGCGATGAAGCCCCGCAAAGCTCTAGACCTGTTGGGTGCTCTGATTGCTTCTCGGCGGAGATCGAGCCTTGTTGCTGACATTGATTGGAGCACCTTGGGTCCCGCCCTCGAACTGAGGGGAGGACAGGCGCTCGTAGCCGATCTGATCCCTTCATCTATTTCACAGCTGGAGCAGACAGCACTTCGAACAATTCCGACATGGCTGGATGAACTACGAGAGTTACCCATCCAGGAGCGAAAGCATCGTCTTCTGGATCTCGTCGGGGGGGAAGTGCGAAAGGTCTTCGGCATGATGTCTGAAGATCCGCTGGACGAGAGTCGGGGACTTTTTCAATCGGGCATGGATTCGCTGATGAGTGTGAGACTCAAACGTGCTCTGGAAGCCCGAACAGGTTTGCGGCTCCCGGGAACGCTTACATTCACCTATCCAACAATTGAGGCGATTGCGACATATCTTGAAGAGGCGTTGTTTCCGTCCCCGGTTGCTGGGAAGGGAAGGGAAATGCCCTCTCTGCATAGTGAGAAAAAAGATGAGTTCTCTACCTCGGTTGCCGAAATGAATGAGTCGGAGACTAATGCCGCAATCGCTGCTGAACTTGCCGCGATTCAGCAGAAGCTTGGAGCATTTTGAATGGCTAAGGATGTCGCGGCCTTGTCAGTTGAGAAAACGACACTGCTGGCAATACGAGCGCTTCGACAACGCGTGGAAGAATTGGAAGCCGCCTCGCGTGAGCCGATTGCGATCGTGGGCATGGCTTGCTGTTTCCCCGGCGGGGTGAATACGCCTGACGACTACTGGAATCTGCTGGAACAAAAACGGGATGCAGTCAGCGAGATTCCAAGTCAACGCATGCCTTTGAATGCGATTTTCGATCCCAATCCACAGACTCCCGGAAAAACATACAGCCGCTCGGCCGGAATGCTGGATTCGCCCGGAGATTTTGATGCGGAATTCTTCGGCATTTCCCCGCGCGAAGCCGTCAGTATGGATCCGCAGCATCGACTTCTGCTGGAAGCTAGTTGGGAGGCTCTGGAGAGCGCGGGCATCAATCCGAAGGGACTTGCCGGGCAGAATGCAGGCGTCTTCATTGGAATTACCACGTCGGAATATTCTCAGCTGCTCCAGCGGATCGCCCCACGTGAGGAATTGGGTGCCTATGTGCTTCAGGGCTCAGCGCTGAACGCTGCGGCTGGGCGTCTCTCATACTTTTACGGCCTGAACGGACCGTCCCTCGCGATTGACACCGCATGCTCTTCTTCTTTGGTGGCAATTGACCGCGCGTGCCGCAGTTTGCGGGAAGGCGAAACGGAGATGGCGATTGCTGCCGGTGTGAACATTCTGGCTTCGCCCGAACCCCTGATTATTGCTTCGCAATGGGGCATGCTGTCTCCCTCCGGCCGTGTTCGTGCATTTTCTTTTGGAGCGGACGGGTTTGTACGTGGCGAGGGCTGCGGGGTGTTGTTGTTGAAGCGCCTGTCGGATGCGCGAGCCTGCGGAGACCGGATCTTTGGATTGCTTCTGGGCTCGGCGGTGAACCAGGACGGAGCGTCGAGCGGACTGACGGTGCCGAACGGATTGGCGCAGCAGTCGTTGTTGCGGGAGGCGCACCGTCGAGCCGGGATCGAGGCCTGGCAGGTGGGATATGTGGAGGCTCACGGTACGGGCACGGCGCTGGGCGACCCGATCGAGGCCGAAGCGCTGGGCGCGGTGTTTGCCGATCGCGGCGAAGGCGGGAGCAAGCTTCAGATCGGCTCGGTGAAGACCAACGTAGGTCATCTGGAGTCGGCTGCAGGCGTGGCCGGTCTGATCAAGGTGGTGCTGGGATTGCAGCATGGAGTGATTCCCGGTCAGCTGCACTGGAGTGGTCCGAGCGAGCATGTTCGCTGGAGCGATCTGCCGCTGGAGGTGGTGAACGAATCGCGGAGGTGGGATGCGATCGGCGGCCGTCGCATCGGCGGGGTGAGTTCGTTTGGCTTCAGCGGAACCAACGCGCACGTAGTGGTGGAAGGCTATGCGGAGGAGCCCGGGTCGCCGGAGTCCGACGCGCGGGAAGAAGTGCTGGTGGTGACCGCGCGGACGGAAGCTGCGCTGCGCGATCTGGTGGAGCGGTACGCGGCGTTTCTGGAGTGGAGCGAATCGGGGTGGAGTGAGATCTGCTGGACGGCAGCGATAGGGCGGGCGGTGTTTGCCGAGCGGCTGGCGGTGGTTGGGTGGAGCAAGGCGGAAGCTGCGGAGAAGCTGCGGGAGTGGCAGCGCGAGAGCAGCGCGTCCGGGGTTCACCGTGGCCATGTGAGCGTGGGCCGGCGTGCCGGGGGTGCGTCTCTGGGAGCAGGTGCGTCAGCAGCCGAAGTGGCGGCGGGTTTTGTGCAGGGCAAGTCGATTGCCTGGGCGGAGCGCCAGGGAGAGGCAAAACCGCGTCGTGTGAGTCTTCCGACGTATGCGTTTCAGCGCGAGCGCTACTGGATCGAGTCGCCGGTCGAGGCAGAGAAGGAGACGAGCGGGGAGCCCACGGGCCGCGGCCTTCTGGGCAGTCGCTTGCGTTTGGCCGGCGTGGTTGGCCAGTATGAGACGCAGCTGCGCGAGTCGAGCTGGATCGGCGAACACCGCGTGGGCGGCGGTGCGGTGCTTCCGGCGACCGGTCATGTGGAGCTGATGCTGGAGGCGGGAGCGGAAGTATTGGGAGCCGACTGCGTGCTGGAGGACGTGGTGTTCGAGACACCGCTGTCGATCGCGGGCGAGCGCCGCGCGCAGACGGTGGTAGAGCAGGCGACCGGCGATCGGAGCCGTGTGCGGGTGTATGCGGAGCAGGGGAGCAGGGAGTGGGAGCGTGTGTCGGAGGGCTGGCTGCGGCGCGGCGCGGCGCAGCTTCCGGAGCGGGTGCAGGTGGAGGAGATCCAGGGACGTCTGCAGCCGGTAGCGGACCTCGATAGCTTCTACGCGGAGTTGAGTGGGCGGGGTGTGGAGTTCGGGGAGCGTTTTCGCGGATTGCAGCGGGCGTGGACGGGCGGCGGCGAGGCGCTGGGGGAGATTGCGTTACAGCCGATGGAAACAGAGGGATGGGAGCTGGCGCCGTGGTGGCTGGATGCATGCCTGCAGGTAGCGGGGCTGGCGGCCGATCGAGAAGCGGAGCCTGATGGAACGGGCCAGCGGGAGCTGTATCTGCCTCAGAGCGTTGAGCGGCTGGAGGTCTACGGACAGCCGGGAGAGCGCAGCTGGAGCCACGTAACGCTGCGCCGCCTTGACGCCGACTCCCTCTCGGCCAACCTCACCGTCACCGACTCCCTCGGCGCTCCACTCCTCCGCTTCTCCAACCTCCGCTTCCGTAAATTCG
>Ga0210391_10001183_pt1 | contig 24247 bp, 14 predicted proteins | sample IncBWC12OmetaG_FD_160573 | JGI IMG/M metagenome (GOLD analysis project Ga0210391, IMG submission 160573) | Forest soil microbial communities from Barre Woods Harvard Forest LTER site, Petersham, Massachusetts, United States - Inc-BW-C-12-O ...
GTGTCGTTCTTGCAAGGCGGCGGAAGCCTGCAATTTGCCATGGTGCCGATGAATTTGTGGGTTTCAGGAAAGCCTGTCGACGTGCTGCACACCGGCGCGTGGACGGCGAAGGCGATCGAGGAGCTCAACAAGATCGCGCAATACCGGCTGGCGGCTTCAACGGAAGCGGACAAATTCACGCGCGTGCCCAAACCGAGTGAGATTTCACTCGACGCGAACGCTTCCTACGTGGCCATGTGCACGAATAACACGATTGAGGGCACGCAGTGGAGCTACCTGCCGGCGACGGGTGGCGTGCCACTCGTCGCGGATATGTCGTCCGATATCGCCTCAAAGCCCATTGATGTACGAAGATTCGGCCTGATTTTCGCGGGGGCGCAGAAAAACCTGGGCTCCGCCGGCGCCACGGTCATCATCATCCGGAAGGATTTGGCCGAGCGCGCAAACGACAAAATCGCGAAAATCCTGCAGTACCGCACCCAGATCAAAGAAAAGTCGCTCTATCACACGCCCGCGACGTATTCGGTTTACACCATGGGGCTCGTGCTCCGGTGGATCGAGGGCGAGGGCGGCGTGGGGGCGATCGAGAAGCGAAACGCGGCCAAGGCCAAGCTGCTCTACGAGATGATCGACGCCAGCGGATATTACCAATGTCCCGTGGAGCGAGAATCGCGCTCCGTTATGAACGTGGTGTTCCGCGTAGCAGGCGGCGATGAGACGGTCGAGGCGAAATTCGTCAAGGAAGCCGAAGCCGCGCGGATCGTCGGGGTGAAGGGCCACAGGTCTGTGGGCGGGATGCGCGCGTCAATCTACAACGCGGTTACGCAGGAGAATGTGGAGGCGTTGGTGTCGTTTATGCGCGAATTCGAACGAAAAAACGGCTAAATAGCGGTAATTGGAGCTCAAATCACCGCTGCGAACGATCGGCCACAGAAGTGTGGTATAGATACAACACCTTAGCTTGACTTGCGAACCTGCGGCAGTTATCGTGAGTCGACTCATGGGCAGCTCTGCTTTGGACCGGATGACAGGTGTTGTTCCGCCCCGCGACAGGCTCGAGGCGTCGGCTGGACGAAATTATGTCCGCCCGTCGGCCGCCGCCATCGATCCGCCGGCCATTCGCGAGGGCAAGCCCCCTCTTGATGAGTACTTCAATTCGCTGTTCACGGCATTCGGCCCGCAGCATTGGTGGCCCGGCCGGTCGCGGTTTGAAGTGATTGTCGGCGCGATCCTGACTCAGAACACTTCTTGGGCGAATGTCGAACGGGCGATTGCCAATGTTCGTGGGGCTGGGCTGCTTGCCGCGGGGCCGATTTCGAAGGTCCCCTTGCACAGGCTGGAGCGGTTGATCCGGCCGTCGGGCTATTTCCGGCAGAAGGCGCGGAAGCTGAAGGCGTTCTCTGAATTCTTGCGCGCCGAATACGGCGGGTCGCTGCGAAAGATGTTTGCGACGCCGACGATTGTGCTCCGCGAGAAGCTGCTGGGCGTCTGGGGCATCGGTCCGGAGACGGCCGATTCGATTTTGCTCTATGCCGGCGAGCACGCCGTGTTTGTGGTCGATGCCTACACCAAGCGCATGCTTGCGCGGCACGGCTGGATCCCGGAAAGGGCCAGCTACGACGACGTCCGTTGGGTATTCGAGCGTGAGTTCCCGGGCGACACGAAACGCTTCAACGAATTTCACGCGCTGATCGTTCAGGCGGGCAAGAACTTCTGCCGGGCGCACCATCCGAAGTGCGCGGCGTGCCCCCTGGGGCGCTACCTTGAGGAGGGCCGCTAGCCGATGCCGCGGTCGAGACAGAAGCGCGAGTGGTGGCCGATCGCGGTGAGCATCGTGGTCGTTTTGCTCGGCGCGGCGGTGATTACGTTTGGATCGTTCCGCGTGCCGGTGGATACCGAGCAGCGCAATGCGTACCCGATCTTTTTCGCGCTGACGACAATCATTGCCGCGTCGCTGCTGATTTTCCTGCTGATCTTGACTCGCTACCTGCTGAAGCTGGCGGCGGAGCGGCGCGGCGGGCAGCTCGGATCACGCTTCAAAGTGAAGATGGTGCTGGGCGCGATGGGCGTGTCGTTGCTGCCGCTGTTGCTGCTGTTTTTCTTCAGCTACGCGCTGATCAACCGGACCCTGAATCTGTGGTTTCCACGTCCTCTCGAGATTGCTGGGCAGCAAAGCCAGACCCTGCTTTCGCATTTCGAGGCCTCGGAATTCGACAGCTTGAACCGACTGGCCAAGGCGACCGCGGTGTCCGGCAAACCTGACGCCGAATTCCTTGCGAAGACACAGGCGGCCGATGCCTGGTGGGTTGTCGGCAGCTCGGGGAAAATCGTTGCCAGCGGGGACCTGACGAAGGCCATCCTGCCTTCGCCGAAGCCGGCGTCCGCGGCGGCGGAAGCGGCGTCACAGGCGTCGGCGGCAGCGCCTTCATTCGCTCCCGAACCCGTGCAAACGATTCGCAGCGGCGCGCAGATATGGAAGGCCAATGGGGAAATGTATCTGGCGGGTAGCGCGCCGCTGAAGGACGGCACGCTCTACATCGCGCGCCATCTGCCGGGAGACTTTCCCGACCTCTACGCCGACATCCAGACACAGACGAGCACGTACCAGCATCTGAAGCAGCAGCTGCGCCAGTACAAGCGCATTTTGATGCTCGTGCTGGGGTTGATTACCCTGATCCTGCTCTTTATCACCACCTGGGTCGCGCTGTTTCTTTCCAAAAGCGTCACTGTGCCGATTCAGGCGCTGGCGGAAGCCACGCGGGAAATTTCGCGCGGGAATTTCGACCATCAGATCGAAGTGCAGGCTCAGGATGAGCTCGGAACGCTGGTGCGCTCGTTCAACCGCATGACCGAGCAGCTCGGCGAAGGCCGCCGGCAGATCAACGAATTCACGCAGAGCCTGGAGCAGGCGATTGAGGAGCGCGAGCGGCGTCGAAAGCTGATGGAGGCGATCCTGGAAAACATTCCGACGGGGGTCGTGTCGCTCGATGCGTCCGGAATGGTTTCGCGCGTGAATACCGCGGTGGTGACGATCCTGGGAGATTCGGCGCGCACGGCGCAAACTTTGCCGGAACTGGTAGGCGACGAAGCGTCACGAGCGATGCTGCACATGATGCGCAGATCCCTGCGGATGGGCGCGGCCTCGAGCGAGATCGAAATCGCCACGGGTGGAAGGCTGGTGCGGACGGCCGTTACGGTGACTTCGCTCGGGCCGCGGCGGTCAAATCCGGGATTTATCGTGGTGATCGACGACCTGACCGACCTGCTGCAGGCGCAGAAGACTGCTGCCTGGCAGGAAGTGGCCCAGCGAATCGCGCACGAGATCAAGAATCCGCTGACTCCGATTCAGCTTTCCGCGCAGCGCCTGCTTCGCTATCTGGATCGCGCGGCGACAGCCAATCCCACGGCGCAGCGCACCGAGTTCGAAAAACTTTCCGCCGAGTGCGCGGGACTGATCGAACGCGAAGTGCAGACCCTGGAATCTCTGGTCGACGAATTCTCGCAATTCGCGCGATTCCCGGCGGCAAGGCTCGCATCGGCCGACCTGAATTCGATTGTGGAAAGCGCGATGGTGCTCTTCCAGGGGCGGCTCGACGGAATTGCCGTGTCAACCGATCTTGCCGCGTCACTGCCGGCGGTGAAGGCCGACGCGGAGTTGATCCGACAGGTTGTCGCCAATCTGATCGACAACGCCGCCGAATCGATGGAGGGCGCGACGGTGCGGCGTCTGCGCGTCTCCACACGGACCGAGAGCGACGGCGACGCCGCGGTGATCGAGATTTCCGACAGTGGACACGGCATTTCCCCGGCCGACAAGGAAAAGCTGTTCCTGCCGCACTTTTCAACGAAGGGGCGCGGCACGGGACTGGGACTCGCGATTGCGAGCCGTATTATCGCCGAGCATAACGGGACGATCCGCGTCGAGGACAATGCTCCGGTCGGCGCGCGCTTCCTGATTCGTTTTCCGGCCGCGGAAGTGGGGATCTCGACGCAGGCAGGCTGACGCGGCGCGACTCCGAACCTGAATCCAGGACTCCTATTTCACGATGCCGAATATTCTGATTGTCGATGACGAGAGTGGAATCCGTGAATCCCTCGGCGCGCTGCTGCGCGACGAGGGATACGAGGTCGAATCGGTCGCGTCGGGCGAGGAGTGCCTGGAGCGCATCGAGCGGCAGAACTTCGAGCTGGTCCTGCTCGACATCTGGCTGCCGAAAATGGATGGCCTGGAGGCACTGGAACGGATGCAGTCGCAGGAGGGCGCGCCCGTGGTGGTGATGATCTCCGGGCACGGCAACATCGAAGGAGCTGTGCGCGCCACAAAGCTGGGTGCGTTCGATTTCGTTGAGAAGCCGCTGTCACTTGAAAAAATCGTGGTCGTTGTGCGCAATGCACTGGAATACGTACGCCTGGAAAACGAAAATCGCCTGCTGCGCGCCGAGCTCGAGGAACGCCACCAAATCCTCGGCGGCAGTGTGCCCATGAAAGCGCTGCGGCAGCAGATCGCGCTCACCGCCCCCACGACCGGACGCGTCCTCATATACGGCGAGAGCGGAACGGGCAAGGAGCTGGTGGCCCGCGCCCTGCACGCCAGCAGCCAGCGCCACGAAAAGCCGTTCGTGGAGGTGAACTGCGCCGCGATTCCGGAAGAACTGATCGAATCGGAGATGTTCGGGCATCGCAAAGGCAGCTTCACCGGCGCGAGCGAAGACAAAGTCGGAAAATTTCAGAAGGCCGACGGCGGTACGCTGTTTTTGGACGAAGTGGGCGACATGAGCCTGAAAACGCAGTCGAAAGTGCTGCGCGTGCTGGAAGAACAGCGCGTCGAGCCTCTGGGATCGAACCTGCCGGTCACGGTCGATGTGCGCGTGATTGCCGCAACGAACAAGAAGCTCGAGGAAGAAATCGGCCGCAACGCATTTCGCGAAGACCTTTTTTACCGCCTGAATGTGATTCCCTTCTACGTGCCCGCGTTGCGAGAGCGCACGGAGGACATTCCGATTCTGGCAGCGCATTTTCTCGCGGAATTTTGCGACGCCTACGGGAAAAAACCGAAGGAGTTCACGACGCCCGCGATGGAAGTGCTGCTGACCTATCCGTGGCCCGGCAACGTGCGCGAGCTGCGCAACCTGGTCGAGCGGCTGGTGATTATTTGCCCTTCGCCGCGCATCGAGCCGCACCATCTGCCGCCGGAGCTGTTTCGCGGCGCGTCAAAAAGCCCGCAGAAGCCCTACGAGAGCCTCCACGAGGCGCGGTCGGCGTACGAGCGGGAGTTCGTGCTGCGCAAGCTCGAGGAAAATCGCTGGAACATGACCAAGGCCGCCGCAGCCCTGGGGCTTGAGCGCAGCCACCTCTATCGCAAGATGCGCTCGCTCGGCATTGCGCCTTCCAAGGCGTCCTAGTCGTTCCCGACCCGTTTCATCGATACCTCTTGTGCCCTTACTCAGATAGTGATATTTCCGTTGCTTCACTTCCCTTGAAAGCCGGGGCCTCGGGGACCGAACCGATGATTCCCACTGCATTCGCGCGAAAGGTGTGCTGGGGGTCTGTTGCGCTAGCTCTTTGTTTCTCCAGTCTCGCTGGGCGCGACGGCGACGTTGTCCGCGCGCAGGACGCAAAGACGCCCGGGCTTCAGCGTCCTAGCGACAATCGCGTGGTCATCAGCAAAGCGCAGCTTTCTCCGCCGCTCGAAACCGATCTTCGTGCGCTGCGATTCAGTCCGGACGGATCGCGTATCCTGCTGCAAGACGAGTCCACGGTCTACATCATTTCGCGCAATCCCCTGGCGATCGAGATCGCCGCCCCAGCCCGCTATGCATTGCCTGCGCGATTTACGGCCGATTCCACGTCCCTGATCGTCGCCATGCGGGACAGGATCGTCGAGCGCTGGAGCATCGCGGACCGGAAAATCGCAGACATGAACACGCTGGGCACCGGCGCGGACTGCGACTTCGCGGCGCTCTCGCCGATGGGAACCTACTTCGCGTGCCTGGGAACGAGACTGGATTTTCACGTTTTCGAGGTGTCGAGTGGAAAGGAGGTCTACTCGGCGAAAACGGGTGACGCTGCCGGCCTTTATTCGTTTTATGTCGAGCCGTTTCATGCCGGCCTGTCGCGCTCGGAGCCTTTCGGCTATTTCTTCGGTGGCAGCGATCCGATTCCGTTCGCTGTGATGGCCGGAGCAACGAACATTCGATTTTCGCCGGATGAACGATACGTCCTGGCCATGGGATTCAACCAGCCATTCACCGTGGCGGATCTGCACGCACGGCAAAAGGTCAGCCTGAATGGCTCGCTACGACGCGCCGCGGAGGAGGGTCGATTGCAGTTTATCGCGCCCGGCCGCGTCGCCGTGATTTCGCGAACGAAATCGGACGACTCCGTCGTACAGTCGTTCCCCGACGGGGCCATTCTCGCCAAACTCGACATCACCGGCAGCGTGCAACCAACCAGCGATTCCAACTACGTGGTGCATATCGCCACCGGCAGCAAGGAGAAGCAGGCCGATCTGCTGAACATGGAGACGCACAAGACCGTCGCACAGGTCTCAAAAGATGGAACCGACGTCTTCGGCAATGACGTTGCGACCTATATTGTAGGCACGGGGCTGGTGCTGGGACGCCTGGGGACCGACCAGAAGCCACGGCTGGCGCGAATCGCCGCGGGGCCCCTCCCGGCTTTGGAAACAGCGATCGCGTCGCCGGGACTCGATACCCTGATTCTATCGGCCAAAGGTGAAGGTGCGGCGTATCGCGTTCGCGACGGAACTCAGGTCACGAACTTCCCTGGCCTGCACGGCGCGTGGTTTGATGACGAGAAGCATGCCATCGTTCGCGTGGCTGACGATGAGCCGATTCATTCGCTATTCAAGTCTCTCGATGTGGCGGCGGGCGATGTCGGGATGCTCTGGCCGCGCAGCGACTTGCCTGTGAGCGACGAGACGCTTGATTCCGGCCCGGTGGTGTTGAACGAGGACCAGCGCGCGTTCCGCTCGAGTTTCGACAGCAAGAGACTGGGGTACGAGCTACGAGGGCTGGACCTCAAGAGCGGCAAGGTGCTTTGGTCGCACGATTTCAGCTCAAACGGGGGCAGCGACGAAGCGCCCGTCACCTTCACGGATCCGCAGGGCGAGCGCGTGGTCGTGGGATGGGACGGCAACAGCATCCGGGGCCGCAAGGCCGCCAAGCGCAATGCGGTGGCGCTCGAAAACATGAAGCTCAAGAAGGCCACCGCTCACGACAGTGTGTTTGAGGTACTCAATGCGCGGACGGGCGTAACCGAAGGCGTGGCCTTCGTGCCGGGCGGCATCGGGCCGCAGGGCTACACGTCGGCCTACTCGGCCGGCAATTGGCTGATCGTGGTGAAGGACAACATGCGGACCACGGTCGTGTCCCTGGCCGAAGGAGACGAACGCTTGCATCTGACCGCACAAGACTCGGCGCTGTTCGCGCCGGCCGGATTGCTTGCGGTGAGCGAAGGCGGCGGGCGCGTCCAGTTGTACGATCTCGTTGCCGGCGCGCGAAAGGATCGCTATTCGTTTCCCGAAAATATCGCGTATATGCGGTTTTCGGCAGATGGAAAGCGGCTGCTGGTATTGACCGAGTATCAAAACGTTTCGGTAATCGACTTGACCGAACCGGGGGCAACGCCGTCAGCGACGTCTCCGTAGACCGATTCAGTCGTCTTCGGCCCCTGCGACTTCGTCCTCGGGCTTGTCAGCTTCTTCGACTGCGTTATGGCCATCCCCTACGTCGGCGTCGTCGCTCCTTTCGGCGAGTTCTTCAAGCTGGCGGTGCCAATCGAGTTGGCGAACCATGACTGCGTTCTGCCGCCAGTTCGGCTGCACCTTGACGAAAAGCTCGAGGAAGACTTTCGTGCCCAGGATGTTTTCGATTTCCTTGCGGGCGTCGGTGCCGATCCTCTTCATGGTTTCGCCGCGCTTGCCGATCAGGATTCCCTTCTGGCCCTCCCGTTCGACGTACAGCGTGGCGCGGATCTTCACCAGAGTCTTTTTCTCCTCGAAGCTGTCGATCAGGACGGCGATGGCGTGCGGGACTTCCTCGCGCGTGGCGAGGATGGCCTTCTCGCGAATGAATTCCGCAGCGAGGAAACGTTCGGGCTGATCCGTGAACTGCTCGGTCGGAAAATACGGCGGCGATTCGGGCAGTAGCTCGAGCCAGCCGTCCACAAGCTCCTGGCAGCCCTCGCCCTTCGTCGCGGAAATCGGGTAGATTTCTGCGAAATTGTAGAGCGCCGCGTATTTTTCGATCATCAGCAGGAGCAGCGGCTTCTTCACGCAGTCGATCTTGTTGAGCAAAAGAAACGTAGGGCCATGAAACCGCTTCACCCATTCCAGCGAGAATTCGTCTCCCGGCCCGAAATTCACTGCCGCATCAACGATCAACGACAGCACGTCCACGCCCTCCAGGGCGTGCTGCGCTTCGTCCATCATCTGCCGGCTGAGCACGTTTCTGGCTTGGTGAATTCCCGGCGTATCCACCAGGACGATTTGCGCATCGTCCCGATTCACGATTCCCTGGATGCGGTTGCGCGTCGTCTGGGGACGCGGTGAGACGATGGCGACCTTGCGGCCCACGAGCGTATTCACGAGCGTGGATTTGCCGGCGTTCGGGCGGCCGACGATGGCGACGAATCCGGAACGGAAGGTCATGCGCGGTCAGCAACGATCTTGATGCGAAGCTCGCGGGTGCGCGGGCCATCGAATTCGGCGAAGAATATCTGCTGCCAGCGGCCGAGAGCGAGGCGCCCGCCTTCGATCCACACCGTTTGTGAAGAGCCGACCAGCGCGGTCTTGATATGGGAATCGGAATTCCCCTCGGCATGGGCGTAGCGGGCTTGACGCGGCACGAGCTTGTCGAGAGCTGCCTCCATGTCGCGGGCGACATCGGGATCGTAGCCCTCGTTGATGACCACCCCGGCGGTGGTGTGCGGGACATACAGGTGGCAGACGCCTTCAATGCAACCTGTGTCGCGGAGGGCGGACTGAATCTCAGCGGTGACCATCTTCAGTTCGGTGCGGCGCGAGGTTTGAATGGTCAGCGTACGGGTGAATGAGCCGCTCGAGCGGGAGGCTTGCATTGGCATCATCCCTAAAGATGCCATTCGGAGGCGCCAACTTCAACCTCCGAACGTGAGCCGTCCACAGAATCGTTCAGCTCATCGCGAGCGGAACAAGAAATTGCCCAGCCTCTATTGACGCGGTGATTTCCCGCGGGACTTGGTCGCGGGTGCAGCTTCGAGCGTCAGCAGCGGATCGCCGAACAGATTCCACGTGCGGCGCACGTCGGCGTCCGTAATGCCCAGTTTGGCGGCCAGCGTCACCTTGCCGATGGGAAGTGTTTGATTCGCTTTCCATTGACTGATCAAGGCCTGATTCATCGTCGCTTGCGGAGCGGCGTCGGTGAAGCCCGACGAAGCCCAGACCGCGACGGCGCCGCCATTGGGCGCGAGCATCAGCGAGGTTGAAAGGCTGGTAGCGTAGACATCCTGGAAGAACCCATTCAGGCAATCCATCAGGATGTAGACGGGCAGATGGTTTGCATTGGAAAGCGACGCGGCGGAGGTGTCGTCGAAGAGGTCCTCGAAGGACCACTGCTCCTCGGAGCCGTGGCCGATGTAGTTGACGATCAGCGACCCGCTATTCAGTGCGGCAAGGATTTGCGGTTTCACCACACCGGGATCCTGTCCATTAGCCAGAATCTCGGTCACATCGAGCGATGCCGGGAATAGCGCACTCACCGCGTCGGCGGTGGCTGTGAAATTCGAGTCGATATTCTGGTCCGCCACCACCAGCACCTGCTGATTCCAACTGCCGCTCCCGGTCCCCTTTTCGTAGCCCAGGATTTTGGACACGACCAGGTCCGCTTCCTCGACCGAACCGACCGGCAAACGGCCGATCGGGATGGTACCGAAACCCGTCTGGCTGAAATCCGTGAGCCAGTCGTCGGATGCGGTTTTGAATGCGGCCGTTTCGATCATCCGCGTCGGCACAAAATCGCTCTGTCCGAAGCCGAGATAGTCACGCGGGTCAAACGATGCGTCGCCGACCAGGAGAATGGCTTGCGGATGCCTGTGCCACTCGGTGGAAGCGACCTGCAAATAATCCTGTAGCGCGAAGGGACTCTTTTCGCCGTAGTTGAAAGCGTCGTAGATTTCATCGACCGTGACCGTATCGACCGAAGTTCCTTGCGACTCGTGAAGCTTCACGAGGGGCGCGATGCTTTCTTCAAAATCAGGGTAAGAGATCACCACCAGGTCAGCGCCCGATCGCGACTTCTCGAGCGAATTCGGCGCGTGATAAGCGAGGCTCGCCGGCACGGAAATCTGGTCACTCGCAAAGGCGAGAAGTGTGTGTTCGGCACCGCGCCCGCCGGGTATCGTGAGCGTAATACCGTAGCCTGCGGCGTCGGATGCAATCGGCCCGGTCAGCTGCGTGATGGTCAGCGGATCGGTGATGTCGAACACTTCGATCTGCGAGTTGCTAAAGCCGTTGACAAACACCGTATCGCCGGACGACGCCGTCGACTCGAGCCAATCGGAATCCGGAATATAGAGGTGGGCGTAGTGCAGCTGGATCGACTGTACCAGGCTGACGTCGTTATCGCCGTCAAGCGCCGTGAGTGTCACGGTGTTCGAACCGTCCTGGAGCAGACCGTTGCTGACGGCAAACGTCTGGGTGACATTCGCCATGTTCGCGAAATCGAGCTCGCCGACCGGGACGCCGTTGAACTCGATCGAGACGGCGTGCGGCTGTTGGTCGGTAACGCCTTGCAGCGTCACGTCCATGGTCACGGGCAGGCTCGATGAGGGATCGACGTGCGCGACGGTGATCGACTGATCGACCGGATCGGACGTGATGGTCGCGCCGAAGAAATTGTCGTTGTTCTCGCCGTTCAGCAGGGCCGCGAAATAGACCAGCCGCTGCTGGAACAAAACGGTGAACGGGAAGCTCGGGTTCGTACCGGCCCCGCTGCCGGGCGCCGCGACAGACGAGATGCGCTTGCCCGCGCGGGAACCTCGCACCAGCCAGTAAACACGCGTTCCGGAAAACGGCGTGTCGATTCCGGTGCCGTAGAATTCGATGCTGTCGTTCGGGCCCAGAGCGCCCGACTGGTGCCCGAGGATCAGCATGGGCTGCTCGACACCTTCGGCATAGAGCTCGAGCGTGCGCGCATCGGCTCCGGCGGGAAGACCCGCCGCCACGAGCTGGCTGCGCGTCACCTGATACCACCCTTCCGCGGTCACGGAGATTTTCACGGCCGGTTCGCCATTCAGGGAAGCGGGAGATTCGCCGGCCGTAACCTGAGGAATCAGCGGCCGCGGCGTGTTGAGGGCGCGCACGAGTGCGGACGATGCCACACCCGCAAGCGCCTGGGCGGACGCGGCGGCGAGCGAGGTCGCCTGATTCAGTTGTCGCAACATGCGCGCCGGAACGATCGGTTCTGGGTTCGAGGAGGCCGTTTCGGCATTGACCGGCCCGTGCATCGTGTGTGTTCCGTTGATGTCCACGTCCTCGATCCAGTAGGAACCAAGTGCGCTGCCCTGCGGATCGATCCACTGGTAGGTTTTGGCCTTGTGCTGCGGTTGTCCCCCGCGCATCAGCAGCGCCGATCCGGCGATCAGCGACGGATCGACTTGATGGCGGCCCTGCGAATCCTCCCGATACAGATGGAACCCCAGATTTCGCGATTCTTCGCTGGTCTTCCACTCAAGCAGCACGCCTCCGCCCGGCCGCGTAAACGCTCGGAACGAGGTCAAGCCGACGGCTGTCGCCGCCTGGATCGTCGATATCGCCGTCGAGCTGTTATTCGTCGAGTTCGGATCGACGGTCGTCGAGGTGACCGTTGCGGTGTTGGATGACGTTGTGGACGAGCTGAACGTCGCGGCATCCACGTTGATCGTGATGATCACCAAAGCGCCCACGTTCATGTTGTTGAGCGTACAGCTCACGGTTGTCGTCGCCGACGTGTACGAACAGGTCCCCTGCGACGCGGGAATCGAAACCGACGAGTACGTCACCTCACCAGGCAGGACGTCGGTGACGGCGACACCCGTCGCCACGGCCGGGCCATTGTTCGTCACTTGCAGCGTGTACGTAAGGTTCGTGCCCTGGTCCACAGGCTCAGGTGACGCCGTCTTCACAATTGCAACGTCGGCTTGCGTGGGCGAGGCGACGTAGGCAGTCGTCGAGGCGGAATTATTCGCGCTGTTGGGGTCCGTAGTGCTCGATGACGATATGGCCGCCGAGTTCGTGATGGCAGTCTTGGGCGCGGTGCCAGACGTCACGTTCAAAACCAGCGTAAACGTGGACGTGGTACTCGCCCCGAGCGACGAATTCGTGCAAGTTTGCGTTCCGCCGGAAGCTGCCGGACAGGTCCAGCCGGTGGGCGTCGATGGCGGGGTGATCGAAACGACCGTGGTGTTCGCAGGCAGCGTATCCGTCATGGTGACGTTCGACGAAGTAGCCGGCCCGTTGTTGGTTACAACGATCGTGTAGGTGATATTGTTGCCGGCGAGGACCGGATTGGGCGTGCCGGTCTTCGTGATGCCCAGATCGGCCTGGCCCGTTGTGGCGACGATGGTCGTCACCGTCGCATAGTTGTTCGACGGATTCGGATCGATCGTCGTAGCCGATACACTGGCCGTGTCGGTGATGACTGTCCCAGAAGCCACAGCGGAGCCAACGTTCGCGACGACCGTGAACGTGGTCGACGCGCCCACAGGGAGCGAAGCGATCGTGCAGGAGTAGGCAGTCCCGGAACAGCTCCAACCGCTGGTTCCGGAGGCATACGCAATCGAAACGAAGGTCGTGTTCGTGGGCTGAGTTTCAGACAGAGCCACGTTGGCCGAGGTCCCCGGCCCGTTGTTCGTCACGGTAACGGCGTAGGTGATGTTGTTCCCGGCAATCACGGGGTTCGGCGAGCCGACGTTGGTGACCGCCAGGTTCGCCGTGGTCGCAGCAGCGACGATCGTCTGTACGGTTGCGGAGTTATTTGCCAGGTTCGGATCGTTTGTTCCCGAACTCGCCGAAATCGTGTCTGTGATCTGGGTTCCGGGGGTCGTGCCAATATTGACTTTCACCACCACGGTGAACGTTGCCGATCCGCTTGCGCCTGCAGGGATATCTGCGCCCGTGCAGGTGATGACGCCGGTGCCACCGGCCGCTGGCGTCGAGCAACTCCAGCCCGCCGCGTCAGCTCCGGAGATCACCAGCGACTGAAACGTCGTGTTCGCGGGAACTGTTTCGCTCGCGACGATGTTCACGGTATCGATTGGGCCGTTGTTAACCACCGTCTGCGTGTAGGTGATGTTGCTGCCGGGAACGACCGGATTCGGTGTGCCGGAATTCGTCACGGCCACGTCCGCTCCCGCGCAGTAACCGCCGGACTGAATGCCGGGAGTTGTGGTTTCGGAAACTCCTGAGCTGAAGATGCCGGGCTGGCCGGATGTCGCGCCATAAGCGTCGTCAGCCAGCGTGGAATATCCCGGAAGTCCGCCGAGAACGTTCGCGCCCGTCGGTGTGGACGAAGTGACAATCACACCGCCTCCGCCACCGCCGCCGGGTCCGTGCCGATTGCCGGGATATGGCGTCCCGGGTACTTGGTCCGGCCAGGTGTCTCCACCGCCGCCGCCGTTCGCGCTCAACGTCAGACCCGTTAGCCCGCCGCTGTTTGCAAACACCAGAATCGAGCCACCGCCTCCGCCGCCACCGGTGCCGTCGTTTTCCTGATCAAGCGCCGTCACTCCGTTCGCAGTGATCGTACCCGTGCCCGCAATCGAACCGGTGCGCACAATGACGATTCCACCGCCCGCAGCGCCGCTGCTATAGATGCCGGTGCAGCTCGTGCCGCAGTCGGCATTACCCGTATCCGTGCTGGGATCCCAATAAGCGCCGTCATTGCTGGTTCCGGCCCCGCCCCCGCCGCCCATCACGAGCGCGTTCGTCGCCGCTGGAAACGCCACTCCGCCGTAGCCGCCCACGATGCTTGCGCTACTCCACGCGAATCCGCCATTTCCGCCGGTGCCGCCGTTTGCGCCGCCACCGCCGCCATCATTCTGATCGTTCGCGGTAGGATCCGCGTCCGTAGCACCGCCACCCGCGTTTCCCGGCGCGCCGCGAGCGAAGCTGCCGGTCGGAATGCCCTCAAGGTACGTCTGGCCCGTGCTGGTCGCTTGCGTCGTGTGCACGATCGAACCAATCGGGGGAGAAATCCAATGAGGCGTGCCGGCAATGCCCTCGCCCTTCGAGCCGTTGGTGCCGCTGTGAGCGGCCGGCGGCAGCGCCGGCAGGGTCGCAGGCGAAGTCGTCATCGTATCCGTATTCGCGCCTGTGGTTGAACCCTTCATATCGATGCCGCCGCCTCCGCGAAAGCCCAGTCCGTCGAGTGCGACTGTCCCGTTCGTGCCGCCGAGAGTCAGCTGTGCGGAAATGTCCAGGCCCAGGACGCCACCCACGGTTCCATTCCAGGGCAGAGCGGTGAGTCCGGAACTGAGCGTCGCGGTGATGTATTGTGGAACTCGAATCACTTGAAATGTCTGAGCGCCGTTGCTTGCGCTTGCCGGCGTGCTGGTGTACGCATTCAGCAAACCGCCGCCGGGACCGCCGCCGGTAAAGGCGAGCGTTCCGCCCGTCACAGGCACCGCACCCGTCGCCGTAACGAATTCGAATTGCCCGGAGGTACCGAGGCTCGTGTAACCCTGCGGATCGCCGGTCACTCCGCTGCCGTAAGCCGAGGTATTCGCGGCGTTGATCGCGGCATCCTGCATCTGGATAACGAGCAACAAGTCCCCGGCTGCAATGGCCGTCTGCGCGCCGCCCGAAGCGGCCGCGCCCAACACGATCGACTTCGAACCGGCGGCAACCGTTCCCGTGTTGGCCGGCGGATAGTAGGCGTTCACGATCCCGGTAATGGTTCCCCCCTGGCCGTCTTTTCCCGGCGTGGCTCAGACGAGCGGCTGCACCGCAGTCACCACGGTCACGGAATTATTCGTCGAAACCGGGTCGGTGCCTGTGGTCGAGACCGTCGCCACGTTCGTCATCGTCGACGCCGTTCCCGGAGTTGTGCCGGTAATCGTAATCGTGATCGGCGTAGCCAGCGGATAGGCAACCGCGCCCAGGGTGCAGGTTATGACCCCGGCGGTGACCGCCCCGCACGTTCCTTGCGTGGAGGTCGCGACGGGGTTCACGAGCGAAGCCGGAACCGTATCCGCCACCGTCACCCCAGTGCCACCCGAAAGTCCCAGATTCGTCACCTGAATGGTGTATGTAAAAGATGAGGACACGAAGGCAGGAGTCGGCGCGGCCGACATGGAAAGCGCGAGGTCGGAATCGCCTGAAACTTCCACCAGGACCGACGTGACCGTTGCATTGTTCGAAGCGACCGGATCGGTCGTCGTCGACGTGACGTCGGCGGAGTTAATAATGGTCGTGCCGGCGCTCACGCCGGAACCGACGGTCACGACATACGTGAATGTTCCACTCGACGTACCGCTGTTCATCGTGCCGCCGGTGATCGAGCAGATCACCTGGCCCGTTCCGCCGGAAGCGGGTGCCGTGGGGCATGTCCAGCCAGTCGGAGGCGTGATCGAACTGAACGTCGTATTCGGAGGTGTCTGCTGATACAACGTGGGCGTGGTCGCCGTGTTTGGGCCGTTATTGGTAATCGTTTCCGTGTAGGTGATGGTCGCCCCGGGTGCCACCGCCGTCGCGGACGCAACCTGAGTCATCGAGAGATCTGCGCCCGTCACCGACACTGACGCCGATCCGTTATTTGTGCCGCCCGGAGCGGGACCCGTCCAATTAACCGTTACCGTGTTCGAGATCGTCGATCCGCCCACCGCCTCGGGCCTCACCTCCACGACGAGCGTAAACGTCAGACTCGCATTTCCGGCGACCGTGCCCGCTGCGTTGAGGGTGCAGGTAATGGTTCCGGTGCCGCCCACCGCAGGCAATGTGCCGCATGTCCAACCCGTCGGCGGCGTCATCGACTCAAAAAGCGTGCTCGCAGGCGTGGTCTCGGTCAAGGATGCCCCGGTGGCCGCGGTGGCGGTCGTGTTGGTGACGGTTTGTGTATAGGTAATGTCGGAACCCGTGGCCACCGGGTTTGGAGTTGCGCTGTCGGAGACGGTCAGCGTGGTCTGCGCACCGGCGGTTACGCCGTGCAGCAGAAACGCGAAGAGCATAAAAACTGCCGGCACGATTGCGCTGCGAAAGCGCGACGCCAGCCGCAGGCCGCCCCGCTGCAACCGGCGTGATTGCGTTCGCACCGAATGCCTGAACGCCGTGCCGCGCGAAGTCAGCGAGAAGGTCTTGCCGTCACGCTCGATGGCAATCACTTTCCCTAGAAGTTTGGCTGCACAGGGATCATTCTGCTGTCCTGAATCGCCGCGCGTTACGATCGCGCCGCTGACCGCGTCGATTTCGACCACGCGGTGCAACACAAACCCGTTTTCGCCCCTCGTCAGGGCGATATCCCCGCGCTCAGGCTTGCCAGCGGCCGAAAGGGGAGCAACCACCACGGTGTCGCCATCGAGCACATTCGGCTGCATGCTCTGGCCGTCGGCTCGAAACCGCACGCGCAGGCTTTCGCCCAGGGCCGCCTCGCACACCACTGCGAACTGGCGCGAGTCGCGCTTCTCGATCGTCCTAAGCACTCGCACGGCAGATCGCCTCCACAGCGCTTTTGTCGGGAAGAAAACGGAAGACCGAGCACGGGATTTCCCGCGTCACGCGTTCGAGAAACCGCAGCGTGAATTGCAAACCCTCCTGCGAATGGTGCGGCACGAAGCTGCGCGTGAACAGCTCCGCCGCCGCGCGTCCCGGGGAAAGCGAGACCAGTTGGGTCCTGCTCGCGTGTTCCAGCAGATAAATTCTCGAAAGCGGCGCGGCGTCGGGAGATGCGATTCCCGCGTCTCCGTGCCAGGGCGTTCCGTACATCCAAATGCGCCCATCGCGCTGCCGCAGAATGATCCGGTCGTCGCTCAGGATGTGGGCGTTCGATTCCGATTTCCAAAGCCGTGCGGTCGTGCTCTTCCCCGCTCCGGAATGCCCCAGGAAGAGATGACCCTGTCCTGCGTCGTCCACGATGCCGACCGCATGCATTTCCACGCCCTCGCCGCACGCCAGTCGATGAATCATCAGCAGCTCGTCGAGCGGGTATTCCAGCGGATAGATCGGCTTGCGCCGGTCGAAATACGGACGGAACAAAACCAGCTCTCCACGCCGGAATTCGCGGTCGAACCAGGCAGCCTTGTAGGGAGATGCGCCCAGAAACGGCGTCGAGAAATAGAATCGATATCCGCCCGATTCGGCGAAAAGGCTCCACAGTCCGCCGGAGTTGAACAGGGGCGCTCCGTCGGGCGTTTCGAGTCGATCGGTCCAGGAAACGCGGATTTGAACGTCGCCGCCTGTCGGTTCGATCTCGAAATCGAGCAAACCCGGGTCGAGCGCCATGGCGATGTCGTCGTCGCTGAAAAGTTCGAAGCTCGTGCCAGCGATGCGAAAGGCCAGATGCCGCTGGGGCGGCTTCGCGTCGGCGAAGGAATCGGAACCGATGATGGCAGGCAAGGTGAGTGACATGGTCGTTCGGCTCTCGTCACGAACCTGGCGTCTTGCAAAACAGCGAACCGCAAGAGCCCGACGCGGGTCCGGCCGAGCCGGAAATCTTGCAATGGCCGAGCACCGCTTCGTCCGGCCGCAAACTCACGCGAATGATTCGCGGAGCCTCGTAGGGCTTCCGCTCGTTTTTGGTCTCGCGTTGACTGTCTTCGCTCATTCCGGGGCCGTTTCTACCTTTCAGAGTTGATGCACTCCGCACGATCCGCACCCGCCGCCGCACTCTCCGGTTGGCTGCAGCACGTTGAACGCAGGCGGCGTTTTTCCGCCGGCCCACAAACTCGGATCGGATTCCTGCTTCTTGATTCGCTGGGCGCTGGCCAGCAGGTCGTCGTGGACTTCTCCCGGTTTGCAGCAGTTGCAATCGCCGTGTTCGGGAACCTCGTAACCCAGCGCGTAGGCGCGCAAATGTGCGACCTGGCACAGAAAATCAACGGGCGATTCGGGGTCGCCGCTTTCCAGTTCCCCGCTCGCGGGGCACATTCCGCAGACCGAGCGAAGCTTGCAGTTGTCGCAAATCGAAGGGCGCGTGCGCGGCTGATTGCGGATCGCCAGCAGCGGCCCTTCCCAGCCTTCGCTGAATCCGCCTTCACGAATGTTGTAGCTTTGCTGATGGGAGATCACGCAGATGCTCATGTCCCCGGTCGGATCGATGGCGCATCCGCTCATTCCGCCGCCGCAAAAATAACGTTTGGCGTCGTCCGGCGTCACGACGACGGGCGCCGACAGAGCGTGGTCCAGCAGTCGCCGGTATTCCTGCGCGCGGTTCGGATCGAAATAGTCCAGCGCCACCACTTCCTCGGGCGTCATTCGCACGGCCACCGGACTCTGGGAGCAGTCCGTCCGCGGGTTGATCAGCGAATCGAATTTAAATTCGACGTGGAACTCTTCCTCGGCCATCCGCTTCATTTCATACACTTCGTGCTGATTCACGCTCGTGGGCACCGTCTTGAGCTTCAGCGGCAGGTTGCGTTCCAATAGCAGCCGGATTCCCCGCATGCAGCGGCCGTAGGAGCCGGGAATGCCCGTCAGGGTTTCGTAGGTTTCGCGGGTCGCGCCGTAAAGCGTGATTTCGATCGCGAAAGGACGCCACTCGGCGAGATGGTCGGCGATTTTCGGCGTGATCATCGTGCCATTGGTGAATAGCGTGATCAGGAAGCCGCGCTTCTTGGCTTCCGTATAAATGTCCAGAAAGTCCTTGCGCGCGAAAATCTCGCCGCCCGTGTAGCAGATCCACAGGCACCCGGCCGACACCAGCTCGTCCAGAAGCTTGCAGTGCTCCGCCAGCGTCATTTCCTTGGAGCGCGCCTCCTTGTCATTCATGGGGAGGTTGTTGTAGCAGTGCAGACACTCGAGCGGGCACCGGTGCGTCACCTCGATCGAAACTTCAACCGGAGCACGCTTGCCGAAATACCGCTCGTGTATCGCGCGGCTAAATGTCGCGTACGTTGCGTCGTTCATTCCGCACCGCGGCCGACCTGGCCGTGGTCCATCGCTTTCACTCAGCGCTGTTCGATCAACCCCGCGGCGATCAAATCGCTGAGAAACTGTTCGGTATCCGCGGCGGCATTCTCCGCCGACAGCCCGTACTCGGTCTCAAGGAGCGCGGCCAGATCCGAAGCGTTCTGGTTCGCTTCGATCAGAGCCCACAACCTCGTCCCGGCTTCGTTAAAGGTAAAAATCGAATCCATATCGGCCGCCCCGCGACGTATCGGCACGACAATGGCTTCATCCGCCACGACGCGCGAGACCACTGCCTGGCTTCGGCGTAGGCCCGCAGTTCGAGCGTCGTTTTTAGCCAACATGGTTCTAGTACCGGCTCCGACTTTCGACAATCTTCCCTGTCCACCTCGCACGAATGACTTCATCGCGCGATCCCTGCTCACATTAGGAAGCAAAAGGGTAACTCTAGGGTAAGAGCGGGCTAGCCGCGGGACAACTGGAAATCAAGACAGGAGTGCTTAAAGGGCACTACCGGGCATCATTCGGTGGTTTTTCAGCCCAAGGACGGCGACTTTGTAGGATCTCCGACAGTCTCACTTTGAGCGCCACAACCACGGGGAGGGTGCTTTCTAAGCTGCGCATGGCATTCAAATCACTGCACTGGTACCGGGCGCTAGTGACCGCCACTGTGGGCGAGTTCGCGGACGATGTCGCTGACGAAGCCTTTCGCGTCGCCAAACAGCATCAGCGTCTTGTCGAGATAATAGAGCGGATTGTCGATGCCTGCGAAACCCGGGCTCATGCCGCGCTTGATGACCATCACCGTCCGCGCCTTGTCCACGTCCAGAATCGGCATGCCGTAGATGGGGCTGGTGGTGTCGGTCCGCGCGGCGGGATTGGTCACGTCGTTGGCCCCGATGATCAAGGCCACGTCCGTCTGAGGCAGGTCGGAGTTGATGTCGTCCATCTCGAGCAGCCGGTCGTAGGGAATATCCGCTTCGGCCAGCAAAACGTTCATGTGTCCCGGCATGCGCCCGGCGACCGGATGAACTCCAAAACGAACATCAACCCCGCGCTTGCTCAGCGCGTCGAACAGCTCGCGGACCTTGTGCTGCGCCTGGGCGACCGCCATGCCGTACCCCGGGACGATGACGACTTTATTCGCCGCTGCCAGGATCGCCGCCGCCTCTTCTGCCGTCGCACTGCGGACGCTGCGGCCTTCGACCGCGCCGGCCCCGGCCTTCTGAACCTGGCCGAAGGCACCAAACAGCACGTTGGTGAACGAGCGGTTCATGGCTTTGGACATGATCACGGAAAGAATGAACCCCGAAGCGCCGTCGAGCGAGCCTGCGACGATCAGCAGCTTGCTGTTCAACACGAAACCCATCGCGGCAGCGGAAAGCCCTGCATAGGAGTTCAGCAGCGAGATTACCGTCGGCATGTCCGCGCTGCCGATCGGCACGATCAGCATCACTCCGAAAAACAGCGCAATCCCCACCATGATCGGGAAATAGATCGTGTGGCCCGGGTTCAGCACCAGCGCGACCGCGAGAGCCAGTGCCACCAGCAGCATCAGCAGGTTGACGACGTTCTGTCCTTTATAAGTGACCGGCCGCTGCGGAATGAACTTCACTTCCTGCAGCTTGCCCGCCGCCATCAAGCTGCCCGTGAATGTCAGCGCGCCCAGAATGACTTCGACCGCCAGCACGGACATGGTGAACTTCGGCACGCCGGGCGCGCGCAGATAGAATTCGGCGGTGCCGACCAGCGTCACGCAGCACGCCCCGGCCGTCTGGCTCAGGGCAGTTCTCTGCGGCGCCGCCGTCATCTGCACCAGTCCGAGCGGAATACCGATCAAGGCTCCGACTCCCAGCGCGACCGCCACCCACTGATAATCGACGATGCCACGCTCAAAAAGCGTGCCGCCGATCGCCAAAAGCATCCCGATTTCACCCGCCAGCACACCGCGCCGGGCCGTGGTCGGCGCGCTCAGCCACATGAGCGCCAGAATGAACAGAGCCGTGGCAACCAAGTAGACGATTTCGATCAAAGGACCGGCAGGAAGGGTCATCTTCAGGGTTTTCGCGGCGCGGCGGTCTTGAACATATTCAGCATGCGGTTGGTGATCAGAAATCCGCCGACGATGTTGCTGGTGGCCGCGACAATCGCAATCATTCCCAGCCAGAACGAGAAACTGCTTTCATGCCGCCCAGCCAGCAGGATCGCGCCCACCACGGCGATTCCATCGAGCGCGTTCGTAAGCGACATCAGCGGCGTGTGCAGCAGCGGCGAGACGCGCTTGATCACCTGAAATCCCACAAAGCCCGCCAGCATGAATACGAACAGGCTGTTGACCAAAACGTCCGACGTCATGACGCTCTCTCCTAGGACCTGCCCGTCGCCGCCCGTGTTCTAGTGCCTCTGGTTCTACGCTTGCGTTAGCGCCGCCTGCGCGGGCAGCTGAAAAAACTCACGAACGCGCGCTTGCACGATTTCCCCGCCTCGCGTCAGCATGGTTTCCCGCGTAATTTCGTCGCTCATATCAAAATGGATCTTGCCGTCCTTCACCAGGTGCGCGAGAAATGCCGTCAAGTTTCGCGCATACAGTGAACTCGAATCGTGCGGAACGCTGCTGGCCAGATTGATTGTGCCGATGATGGTCACTCCGTGTGCCACGATCGTCTCTTTCGGCTTCGTCAACTCGCAGTTGCCCCCGCGGTCAGCCGCCAGATCCACGATCACCGACCCAGGTTGCATGCCCGCGACCATTTCCGCGGTCACCAGCACGGGCGCCTTGTTCCCAGGGACCACCGCCGTCGTGATCACCACGTCATTGTCCGCCACCACGCGGCCCATCAACTCGCGCTGTTTGGCATAGAACGCTTCGTTCTGAGCGGTCGCATATCCGCGCGCATCCTGCGCATTCTCGACTTCGATCGGCAGCTCCACAAACCGCGCCCCCAGGCTCTGCACCTGCTCTTTCACCACCGGCCGCAGGTCGTAGGCCGAAACCACAGCGCCCAGCCGGCGCGCCGTCGCAATCGCCTGCAATCCCGCAACCCCGACGCCCAGAATCAACACACGCGCGGGCGTAATCGTGCCGGCAGCGGTCGTCAGCATGGGATAAAACCGGGGAAGCACGTCGGCGGCAATCAGCACCGCTTTATATCCACAGGCCGTAGCCATCGAGGAGAGCGCATCCATACTCTGCGCGCGCGTAGTACGCGGCATGAGCTCGACTGAAAAAGAAGTCACGCCCGTAGCGGCAATTTCCTCGAGTACCTCGCGCGATCCCAGCGGCCGCAGAAACCCGATCAGCACCTGATCGCGACGCATCAGCGGAAGATCCAACTTCCCGCTCGTGTCGTTCGCCCCGTAGCACAAAACCTGCGTAATAATGTCTGCGGTCTGAAACACCGATTGGCGATCCGCCAGGACCTTCGCGCCCTTTTCGGTGTATATGGTGTCCGGATACCCGGCTTCCACCCCGGCGCCGGCTTCGACCACCACCTCCAGCCCGGCCTTTTTCAGATTCGGAATAACCGCCGGCACCAGCGCCACCCGCCGCTCGCCCGGAAATGTCTCTTTGGGTATGCCTACGATCACGCAATCCTCATGGTTCTGATTTCCGCCCGCGACGACCGGCCCGCCTGTCGCGAGCGTGGCCCGAGAGGTAGTCCGAAGTGGCTCGCGGAACCTGCCTGCCCCACGTTCCCCACCGCGACACCATTGCCCATTCTAATGATTGTCATCGGCAAGTCTAGTGGAACGTTGCGACAAGATGGGTGATCGGGCGCCAGGCGTTCTCACTGAAAAAAACTCGGATGGTGGCTCGCCGGCACCGAACCGCCGCTCCCGCACAAAGCCGCTAGCGAGTCTGAGCGGCTGCGCCCAATGCCTCTGGGCCCATGTTTTGCCCGATCGCCTCTCCGCTCACCACCAGCTCGACGCGCCGGTTCTGCTGGCGGCCTTCGGGCGTATCGTTGGCCGCCACAGGTTTCGACTTTCCAAATCCAAACGCAGTAACCGAATCGGCCGACACCATCTGATCGACCAGATATTCGCGCACGGACTGCGCGCGCTGCTCGGAAAGCCGCTGATTGTAATCGTCGCCGCCGACGCTATCGGTATGCCCCTCCACTTGGATTTTCAGCGACGGATACGCCAGCAAAATCCCCGAAATCTTCGCCAGCTTCTCGCGCGCGTCCGGCTTCAGCGTGTAGCTGCCCGTGTCGAACAGCACGTCCGACATGTTCACGATCAATCCGCGCGCCGAGTCCCGGGTTTGAAGTATCGTGCTGAGCTGCTCGAGAAGCTGTTTTCGCAATTCGGCCCTCTCGGATTCCGCCTGCGCCGCCGCCTGGCGCGCCCGTTCCGCCTCCGCATCCGCGGCGGCCTTTTGCTCGGACGCCAGCTGGGCAGCCTGCGCGGCCTGTTGAACGGTTTGCGCCCCGGCCGCTTCCGCCGCAGCCTTCTGCTGCGCGGCAATCTCGGCCGCTTTTTGCGCCGCCTGTTCCTGCGCCAGGGCCGCTTCCCGCGCGGCTTCCGCTTCGGCCTTCTCGCGCGCAGCTTTTTCCTCCGCCAGCTGCGCCGCAAGCTTCGCTTTCTCCGCGTCCTCCGCTTGCTGCTTTGCCAGCGCTTCGCGCGCCTCCGCCGCGCGCCGGTCGGCTTCCAGGCGCTCCTGCTCCAGCCGTTTCAGCGTGATCGTTCGCGCGTCCTGCGCCGTCTGCACCGCTTCGCGCGCCGTCATGTCGACGTCCTTGCGCGCCGCCTTGTGCTTCTGCGCGTCTTCGGCCGATTCCAGCAGCTGCTGCGCCTTCTGAAAACTATCGTTCGCATACTTTTCCGCGCCCGCGGCCTTCGCAATCTCGACGGCGTTTCGCGCTTCGTAAAGGCTCAGCGGAAGCCGCGGATCCAGCCGCGCGCTTTCATTCCCGGTCGTGATCGTCGAATAATCCCCGCGCTCGAGCAGATCGAACTTCGCATCCACTTCCTCAATGCTGCCCACCGTATCCGGCCGCACCTCGTTTTCCAGAACTACCACATCGCTCGGCTGCGCCACGGCGAAATACGGCTCGGCCGTCACGATCAACGCAAACGCCTGAAACGCCGCCGCTCCGTCCACCTTCGCTTTCGTCCCGTCCATTTCCAATTCCCCGAGATTCGAAG
>Ga0210391_10001187_pt1 | contig 24179 bp, 15 predicted proteins | sample IncBWC12OmetaG_FD_160573 | JGI IMG/M metagenome (GOLD analysis project Ga0210391, IMG submission 160573) | Forest soil microbial communities from Barre Woods Harvard Forest LTER site, Petersham, Massachusetts, United States - Inc-BW-C-12-O ...
GCGCTGGCCACGATTCGGGATGAGGACTCGTGCATTTGTTTCAATTTTCGCGCTGACCGGGTTCGGCAGATTACGCGGGCTTTGACTCGCAACAGTGGATTGAATGAAAAAGGTGGAAGCGATCTTCCGGGGGCGGCCGATCTGGATGCGACGATCCCGCACGACCGGGTACCGAAAAATCTGCGCTACGTTTGCATGACGCAGTACGACAAGAATTTCAGCTTGCCGGTGGTGATTCCGGCGGAATCCATGGCGAACATCCTGGCCAATGTGATGGGCAATCAGAAGATGCGCAACCTGCGCGTTGCCGAGACGGAGAAGTACGCGCACGTTACTTATTTTTTTAATGGCGGCGTGGAAACGCCGTTTCCCGGCGAAGAGCGCTTGCTGGTGCCTTCGCAGAAGGTCGCAACTTACGATCTGAAGCCGGAGATGAGCGCGGCGGGGATTGCCGACGCGGTGGTGAAGGCCACGAAAGATGGAACGTTCGATGTGATGATCGTCAACTTTGCGAATGCGGATATGGTTGGGCATTCAGGGAAGCTCGAACCTACGATCAAGGCGGTTGAGACCGTGGACGGCTGCCTGGGCCGCATCGAATCGGCCATTCGCGCCAAGGGCGGGGCGATGCTGATCACGGCTGATCACGGTAATGCTGAGATGATGATTGATCCGGCGACGGGCGGTCCGCATACGGCGCATACGACGAATCCGGTGCCGTTTATTATGGTCTCGGAAGACGCCAAGAAATTCACGCTGAAGGCGGGCGGATCGCTGCGCGATATTTCGCCAACGCTGCTAGGAATGTTGGCGGTTGACGAGCCGCAGGAGATGACGGGAGCGGACCTGCGCATTCGCGTGAAGACGAGCTAGGCTAGGGCAGGAGGGCCAGATGTCCGTGGAAGACGTTGGTAGTGCTTATTTAACCGATGCGCTGAATAACTTTCGCAGCTACAAGAAGCTGGCGGAAGAAGCACTGGCGCAAACCTCCGATGAAGATACTTTTCGCCTGATCGATCCCGACGCGAACAGCATCGCGATACTCATCAAACACATGGCCGGCAACATGCGATCGCGTTGGACCGATTTTCTAAATAGCGATGGAGAAAAACCCGATCGTCATCGAGACCAGGAATTTGAGATCGATCCGGCGACAACTCGCGCCGATGTTATGAGATGGTGGGAGGATGGATGGCATTGTGTATTCGAGGCAATAACTCCGCTCACGGCGGGCGACCTTAGGCGAAAGGTATTGATTGCTGGTCGCGAGCACAGCGTCATGCAAGCGATTACGCGCCAGCTCTTGCATTACGCGGGGCATGTTAATCAGATTGTCCTGCTCGCGAAACATCTTCGCGGCCCGGCGTGGAAGTCGTTGAGTATTCCGAAGGGTCAGTCGGAAACATTCGCTCGACAGTTTGAGCAAGTGCACGCTGCAAGATCGCAGGCCACGGTCAGGAAATAAGAGTGGCGTTAAAGCCGGTAATGATTGCTCTTAGTTGGTGATCGCGTGAATGCGGAGCCTAGTTCGACATCAACGCGGGGGCGGTGGCCAGCAAGCCGGCTACTAGCTCCAGGTCGTGGAGGTCTTCGCGGCTGAAGTCCTGGGCGAATTTTGCGTCGAGGGCTTTGCGCGAGATCTGAATCACGCCTACTACGACGGAATCGCGGTCCATAATTGGCACTGACATCAGCTTCTGAATGGGTGAGGGGTGAACCGGCTCGTCCGAATCAGTGGCGGACGGTTTGATGGTCTCGAAAATACTGGCGTGCTTCACGCGGGCGAAGTTGTTGAAAATTTCGGCCTTTTTGCTCAGAGCCGTGTGCGCCGCGACTGCTTTGCTCGACAGCGGGATCGCACCTGAGGTGCGCAGGTATTCGGGAAATACAAAGAAGAGCGATCCGCCCTCCAGGCGCATGAGCGCGACTTCCGTATACTGCACGCGAAAAATCTTGGCCAGGACCATACAGAGGTCCAAGGCCGACACTCCCTGGCCCAGCACAGATCCCAAGGGGAGCAGATGTTCGGGAAGAACGATTTCCTCCATCATCCCGTGATCGTTATTTTGGGTCATATTGGTTAGCCCGCTGTCTCCGCTGCGTTCGCGCAGTCAACACAGACTCTATCGCATTTATCGCGCCATCAGGTACTTCCGAAAGTAATGAGAAGAATGGGCGTAAGTCTCGTGTTTTCAGCGGGAGTCGAAACCAAAGTCGGTGTCTGGCATTAAACGACCCACAGAGTAACCCGCCGCAAAGCATCATCGGGCTGACAGATTTTGTCAGTTGCACTGTTCGTGGGGCTCCGGGGACGTAGGGGGGGGTGGCCGGTTTCGCCCGGGCCTCAAAACCATTTACACTTCCGGCTATGAGTAATCCGACGCAACAACCCACAGTGAAATTGACCAATGGCCCGGACTATCGCGAGACCTACGCCAACAGTGTGCAGATGCGCGTGAATATCTGGGACTTCTTCCTCGTTTTTGGCACGCTGCAACAGCAGACCGAGACCCAGGTGGAGATTCGGAACGTGCAGGGCATCTATCTGAGCCCGCAGCAGGCCAAGGCTCTGCTCGGACTTCTGCAGCAGAATGTGGCTGGATACGAGAGCACGTTTGGAGAGATTAAGCTCGACCAGCGCGTGGGACCGCAGGGGCCGGTGCATTAAACTGCTGTTCAGCGTAATACGCCTTCGCATACATCCTTTCGGATGGTTGAGAGAGACGTTGCGAGCAGCGTCTCTACGGGATTGTGAGATCCGCTCGCGAGGGACGTTCCCAACTATAAAATGACTTCTCCCATGCGATCTTCGCGAGCGCATCCAGGCATGGTGTTCGCGGTTATTTTTGTTGGAGTTTTTCTGCTGCACGTTCCGCTGCTGCAGCTTCCTTATTTCTGGGACGAAGCTGGGTACTACATTCCTGCTGCGCGCGACCTGCTGCTGAGCGGGAGCCTGATTCCACACACCACTGTTTCGAACGCGCATCCGCCACTGGTGCTGGCCTGGATTGCGCTGTGGTGGAAATGCGTGGGCTACGCGCCGCTGGTGACGCGGTCGGCGATGCTGGTGGTTGCGGCGTTTTCGCTGACGGGAGTATTTCGGCTGGCTGAGCGCGTGGCGAACACGCAGATCGCGATTGCGTCGACGCTGTGCACAGCGCTGTATCCCGTTTTTTTTGCGCAGAGTTCGCTGGCACAGGTGGATCTGGCGGCGGCGGGGCTCACGTTCTGGGGACTGTGCGCTTATCTGGAGGATCGTGCGCTTGCGACGGCGGTGTGGTTCTCGCTGGCGGCGTTGGCTAAGGAGACGGCGATTCTGGCGCCGGTGGGGCTGGCGGCGTGGGAAGGCTTGCGTTTCGTCGCGCCGGTGCGGTTGGTGCGTCAGTTCTGGGATGGATATGTTGGCAAAAATTCGACGGCAGGGTTGCGTCGCGTTTTGCCGTTGCTGGTTCCTGTGTTGCCGCTGGCGCTGTGGTTCGCGTATCACTATGCGCGGACCGGGTACGTCTTCGGCAATCCCGAGTTTTTTCGGTATAACGTTGCGGCCACGCTGAATCCTCTGCGATTTGTTCTGGCCCTCGCGCTGCGGCTGTGGCAAGTCTTCGTCTATTTGCATTTGTGGGTGCTGACGCTGGGGATGCTGCTGGCCATGTTGTGGCCACCGCTGCGGAATGAAGGTGATGGCGTCGAGCGGGAGCGCATCGCGATTCCCGTGCAGATGATTTTTCTTGTCATCGTAAAAGTGTACGTAGTTGCGATGGCGCTGATCGGAGGGGCAGTGCTGGCGCGCTATATGCTGCCCGCGGTTCCGCTGGTGATTATTGTGGCGGTGTCGACTCTGCGCCGGCGAGTGCGGTATTGGCCTGTCGCGGTCGCGGTAGTTGCGGTTGCGTTTGTGGTGGGGTGGTTCTGGAATCCGCCGTATGGATTTTCGCTGGAGGACAATCTTGCGTATCGCGACTACGTTGTGCTGCATGAAGATGGAGAGCGCTTTCTTGAGGCGCGCTATCCCATGGCGCACGTGCTTACGGCGTGGCCGGCTTCGGATGAACTGACGCGTCCGTGGCTGGGCTATACGACGCGGCCGGTGCAGGTGGTGCGCATCGAGGATTTTTCTCTGGAGCAAGTGCTGTCGGCCGCGGACTTTCGATCGCATTTTGAGGTCGCGCTGGTGTTCTCGACGAAATATGAGCCAGAGCATCCACTACTGGAGCGCTGGCAGAAGTGGACGGACTGGAAACGGAGACTCTTCGGTTTCCACCGCGACTTGCCGCCGGAGGCGGCGGCACGGATTCTGGGCGGGCACGTTGTGTTCGCAGAAGAACGGGAGGGGCAGTGGATCGCGGTGATCGAGATGGAGAAAGATGAGATGCAAGTGGCGAGCGATGCCAAAAGACCCGCGGCCGCGACGTTCTGACGAGCCTAGTTTGCGTCCGCTGCGCTCTTCTGGTTGTCGCTGAGTGCGAAGTGGACGACGGCTCGCGCGCGAAAGCGCGAAGGCTTCCCGAACAAGAGGAGTGGCTCCCACTCCCATTGTTGTACGGCTTCGACCGCGGCGGTTCGGAGCTTCTCATCTCCAGTCGCCGCCGTGACGGTTTCGACGCGGCCGTCGGTGGCAACGATCAGGGTCACAACCACATCCCCCTGGATTCGCGCCGACTTCGCCGGTCCCGGGTAAACGGGGTCGACCGTTTTCGTTGGCTTCCGGGAATACTTCTCCGTTGCCGTCGGCCGTCCTCCGCCCCCGATCAGCACCGTCTCCGACGGGCACTTGCCAGCGATCGCGTCTATTTTTCGCAACAGGTCCGCAATTGCCGAAGGAGGATTGGAGGAACCGAGCGAGGCAAGCTTTTTTGTGCCGTCGTTGAAGTCGACTTCAGCCCAACTGTCCGGCAGATCGACGCAGGCTCGGCATTCCGTACGACCGGTGAAGGCCATCAACATTTTTTCATCGATCGAACTGCGCAACCCATCCCACTCTTGTTTCGTGATGATGCACTTCCTGCGTTCGTCGGGAAACCCCTTGATCGTCCAGTCGTAGGCGGGGTGCTGTTCCCAGTGAACTGACCGTGGCTCAATGACTGTAGAGCCGCCGCCTCCCGACATGCCGCCGCTGGATCCTCTGGCGACGCGGATGATCAGCGGGGCCGTTGCCGATTTCGGGGCAGCCGCTGTCTCTTGAGCACACACGCCGCAGGTCATGAACACGGCGAATAGGATCGCCGCGGACTTTCGTTGAAGGTGCATTGCGCCACAGCCTCGCAGGTATTAGACACCGTGAGGGCCGCGATTGGACGAGTTTCCTGGTTGTGCAGGCCTATTGTCCGACTGCGCTCAGAACTGCATCGTTGATGGCGTAGACTGTGCCGTCGGCGCCGATCACTGTGGGCGTGTAGGCCTCTCCAATGCCGCCGGAGAGCTTGATCACTTCGGACAATTTATTGGTCGTCAGGTCCCAGCGATAGAGTTTGCCGTCTTCGCTGTTGACGATCACCGACTTGGTGATGGGATCGACGGCCGCGGTATTGATGCACCACTCGCGGACAGCTCCCCAGAGAGTCGGGAAGTCGGGGTCGCGGGTGCGGCCGAGTTGGGTGATCACCGCCCGCATGACCTTCGTGGTGGGGATGACGGGATCGTTCTGGCTGACGTTGGGGTCGAGGATAGCGACGCGGTTACGGCCATCGCCGGTGTTGACCTCGGCGTAGTTGTTGTATTTCGTCATCACCAGATAAGTCGAGGGGCCGTGATAGCTGGCCACCAGCGAGGCATCGACGATCGAGGCGGTGTCGTCCCAGCCGAAGCTGCCGGGAAGTTTCTGCTGTGAAAGATCTGAGTTGAAATGCAGCAGCCAGCCGCGGTCGTTGTGATCGGGGAAGGGATTTTCGAGGACGCCGTAGTAGACGTCGCCGTCGGGGCCGACGGTGGGAGTGGCGCTGCTGTCGTCGGTCATGGTCGCGTCCAGGCCGGAGGAGGGATCGATGAGGAGTACGCGGTTGATGACGGCGAGCGTGGTGCTGTCCAATGCCAGGAGGTAGCCGAATCCGAAATCGCCGCTGCTCACGGCCACGTAGAGGATTTTGCCATCGCTGGAGAGGGCGGGGGCGCAACTCATCGCAACTTCGGTGATTGAAGGATCGCCGCTGAGGTCGGATACCGTGGCCCGGGTTCCGACGCCGCCGGGGGTGATGCGAGCCAGTCCGCTCTGCAATCCGATCGGAGTGGAGCCGGTCACGAGGAAGCCGAAGAAGACATTGCCCTTGGCATCGGTCGTGAGCGGCGTGTTGATCAGCACGTTCTGCTGATACACCTGAGGGCTCGCGAGATAGTTGGCTTCTCCGTAGAAGTACAGGGAGCTGACGCTACCCTTGGCCAGGTTAGGACTTTTTCGCACCAGGACACTGCCGGCGATATCGGGGATCAGCAACTTGTCGCCCTGGAGGGTGGGACCGAGGCCGGGCAGAAAACCAGCCATGGGCGCGATGTAGCCGGTGCTCTGTTGCCACAGGAGCGCACCCGTGGCGCCGTTATGACCTTCGACCCGGAAACTGTCAGTGCCAGTCTTGACGGGCACAATCACGGTGTTGGCTGCGGTGACCAGCGGCGAGCCGTAGTGGATGAAGATTTCTCCAGTCGGAGGCGCGAGGTCGACCGGCGTTTGCCAGTGAATCGTGTTGAATGGTTGCGCGGCGACGGAGGAGACGCCGGTGTGTTGCGCATCGTGGGAATGGCTTGCCCATAGGCCGGTTTGGGCGGTGGAGGGCTGAGCAGTGAACAGGCAGACGAGGCCGAGAACGCTCGTGGGAAAGGCGAGCCTGAATGCGGGCAGGGGCGGATGTGGCATGGAGTCCTCCAGAATAGAGTCACACACTAACATAGTTAAGGAGACGTCGTTGTTAGGGATTTGTAAAAAAGAGCGTCGGGTGACCGGCCTGCCAAGGAGTGGGAGGTGTTATTCGTCCGCGGGACGCAGGAGGCGGTTCACTACCCGAAAATGCCAGACACGGACGAGAAGCCAGAGGCAAACTGAATAGAGGAACGCGGGAATCCATAGAATGACTGCAGAGCTGATCATTGTCTCCAACCAACGGCTATGAATGTTTCCGAACCGGCCATGGTCCAGCAACCAAGCCCAGGGAGTGCCAAACGCGAAGCCGTACCCGGCAATGCGTTGGGCCGCACTGCTGGGACGATCGAAGACCTTGATGAGTATGTTCAGCGCGGCTGCAACCGCCAATGGCGATGCGATCAGTAGCCGCTCCGCCCAGATCATTAGGTTCTTCATTAGAAGCCCCGCCTCGACATTCTACTTCTGCATTAGATGGCAGGAGTGCGTTTTGATCACCAGCCACACCTCCTGGCCTGGGGCGAGCTGCAGGGAATCGCGGGCGGCCAGAGTGAGGTGGACTTCCAATTCGATTCTGCACTTCACCCGGGCCACGACGATTACATCGCGCTGATCGAGCGAGGTGATGCGTCCGGGAATTACGTTGCGGGCGCTGAGTCCGACCGGCGCGGATGTGGCCAGAAGGATGTCTCCGGCGCGAATTCCGATGCCAAGCTGCGCGCCCACGCCGCCGCGTACGAGCGGGGTTTCGAGCAGCAAGGGGCCACCGTCGCCTGGAATGAGACAGGACATGGTGCCGCGGGCAGGATGTACCGATTCGACCACGGCGTCGAATACATTTTCGAAGCCCACGAGCTGCGCGACGGTTTCCTGCATCGGCGCAGTCATGACTCGTGGGGAGTGCCTTGCGCGACGATGCGTCCCGCTTCGAGGACGATCACGCGCTCGCCCAGGGCGAAGACTTCTTCCCGGCTGTGAGTTACATAAAGAATAGGAATGCGATGAGCCTGATTCCACTGACGAAGGTCGTCGATGATTTTTGACTTGGTTGCGGCGTCGAGCGCGGCCAGTGGTTCGTCGAGCAGGAGCACCGTGGGATCGGTTACAAGGGTTCGGGCTAAGGCTGTGCGTTGGCTTTCTCCCCCGGAGATTTCTTTGGGGTAGCGCTGCGCGAGGTGAGCGATGCGAAACGCCTGCAGGATGGCGGATGCTTGCGCGGTGCGCTCTGCGGTCGGCAGATGTGCCAGGCCGTACTGGACGTTTTGCTCTACAGTGAGATGTGGGAATAGCGCGAGAGTCTGAAATACGTATCCGACGTGGCGCTTGGCCACTGGGAGGTCGATGTTCTGTACGGCATCGAACAAGGTGCGGTCGGCGATGGCGATGCGCCCTGAGTCGGGTTGGGTCAGACCGGCTACGCAATCGAGCAGCGTGGTCTTGCCCACTCCGGAGGGGCCAAAGAGAATTGTGAAGCCGGGGGCGGCCTGGAATTCGACTTCGAGAACGAAGTTCTGGGTTTGTGCGGCGAAGTGCTTGCGGAACTGCGCGTCGAGTGTGGGGGCAGAGGGTTGCCGGCTGCGGTCTTCCGGTTGCTGCCGCTGGGATGGCGTAGTTCCGTCGTCAGCTGTGTCGATCGCGCGGGGGGCGTTCATTGCCGTTCATTTTAGGGAGAGTCGCCGGGGTTGGCAAAGTCTGGCTTGCGGCTGCACGGGTAGAAACTCCTCGACGTGCTCGGAGTGGCGCACGTTCGGATAGGGGTCCTTCGACTGCGTGGATGGTTCGCGAAGCGAACCATCCACTTCGCTCAGGATGACAATCCTATTTTACGGGGCCGATTAACCAGGGCTTGCGGTTCAGGGCGTAGACGATGGCCAGGATGGCGAAGCTGAACACAAGTAATAGTAGTGCGGTCTCGTTGGCTGTCGCGTAGTCGGAGGATTGCACGCGATCGAAGATGTCAATCGACACTGTGCGCGTGACTCCGGGGATATTTCCGCCGACCATGAGCACGACACCGAATTCTCCCATAGTGTGGGCGAAGCTGAGGGCGGCGCCGGTGACCAGCCCGGGAATCGACAGGGGCACGGTGATCGAGAAGAAGCTGCGCAGCGGGGAAGCGCCCAGGGTTGCCGACGCGGCGATGAGTTTGCGATCGACGCCGGCGAACGAAGCGGCGAAGGGCTGCACCGCGAACGGCAGGCTATACAGAATGGAACCAATGACCAAGCCGCCGAAGGTGAATGCCAGGGTGTGGCCGGTGAGCGCGATCCACCAGCGGCCGAGTGGGCTGCGCGGTCCGAGCGCGACCAGAACGTAGAATCCTAGAACCGTGGGCGGGAGCACGATGGGGAGCGCTACGACGGCCTCGACTAGAAATTTCCAGCGCCAGCGGGAGAAGGCGATCCAGTAAGCGATGGGCAGGCCAACGACCAACAAAACGGCCGAGACCGTGATCGCTAGTTGCAGAGTCAGCCAGAAGGCTTGCCAGTCGATTGCCATGGTTCGTTGCGTGGTCAGAGCCGTTTGTTACGTTTCCGTCAGCTGAGGGCGTGACGCCCTCAAGACAGCTGTCGCGACGCGGCGTTACTAATTCTGCGGCAGTGTGAAGCCGAACTTCCGCAGCAACTCTGACGTTTCTTTCGTCTTGATGTATTCCAGAAACTCCGCCGCTTCTTTTTTGTGTTGCGAGTGCGAAATCACGACCACACCTTGCACCAGTGGGGGATAAAAATCCGCGGGGACTTCCCAGTATTTTCCTTTGTCCCGCATGCCCGGCGCGACGGCGTGGGCCAGCGCGACGAATCCGGCCTGCGCGTTGCCGGACTCGACGAACTGCGCCGCCTGGGCGACGTTTTCGCCGAGCACCAGTTGGCCTGCGACGCGATCGTACATTCCGGCGTGTTTTAAGGCTGCCACGGCAGCGCGCCCGTATGGCGCATGCTGCGGGTTGGCGACGGCAATCTTTTTGACCGACGGATCGAGCAGGGCGTCCATGCCCCTGTGGTCTAAGTCGAGCGGGGAATCCAAAGGAACCCACAGCACCAGCCTGCCGACGGCGTATTGATACAGGCTGGCCTGGTCGGCGGCGCCGGCGGCGATCAGCTGGCGCGGATAGTCCATGTCCGCCGAGAAAAATAAATCGAAGGGGGCGCCATTTTGGATTTGCTGGGTGAGGGCGCCGGACGCGCCGAAGGAAAGCTTCAGGTGCACGCCAGTCTTCTTCTCGTAACGGTCTGCGACTTCCTGCAGCGCGGAGCTCAAATCGGCTGCGGCTGCCACCGTTACCTCTGAAGAACTCTTCTTCTCTTGTCCCCAGGCTGAAGCCGAAGTCAGGGCACTTGCACTCAAAACAATCGCACTCAGAATAAACGCTGCCGCCAATAGTGTTGAGGAAATGAATCGCATCGAATCGAGGTCCCCTTCGTCTTTGTCCCAACAATCACGAAAAAAGAATTGTACAGGCGCGAGGCCGGCGGATGCGGCTAATTCCCAAAGTGGGCCATGGCTGTGCATTTGCCGCGCTTTTGCGTTGCTTCGTGCGCCGCTTCTTCTGATACTGGCGGGTGAGTTTAACCATGCGAAGTGGGCCTCTTCCTTTCTTGTTGCGCGTGTCAGCAGTCGTTCTGATTTGTGTCGCCGGGGCTTCGATCGTGGAAGCGCAGGGGGCGAAGCGAACTGTTCCGCGGAGTTCCGTTCCCGACTCCGACGGAGACCACGTGAAAGAGCGCAGCGAATGGTTCTTCCGCGGCCGGCTGATTCGCGGGAAGGCCTCCGCGGAACTTCGTCGCCGGGCGTATCAAGCCAAGCTCAGAATGCGGGCGGAGCACGCCGCGGCCCTCGCTGCGAACCTCTCCGCTGGCAAGACCAGCAATTCGGTCTCGCTCTCGGTGGGTTCGTGGATAGCGCTGGGCCCCGTGCCGCTGGCTTCCGATGCGACCGGCAACGGGACGCAGGATTACCACCAGGTCGCTGGGCGCGCGACCGCCGTCGCTATCGATCCCGCCGACGCGAGCGGCAACACGGTTTACATCGGTGGTGCGCAGAGCGGAATCTGGAAGTCTACGAACGCAACCAACCCGACCGCGAACGCAGTGGTGTGGAGTCCCATCACCGACGATCAGGCCACGCTGTCGATCGGGGCGATTGCCATCCAGCCCGGCAACCCTAATCCCACGCAGAGCGTGATTCTGGCAGCGACCGGCGAGGCGGATGATTCCGCCGACTCCTATTTTGGCCTGGGCATTCTGGTCTCCACTAACGCGGGCAGCACCTGGACCCTGATATCGACCGCGAACAATGGAGCGCTTTCGTTTGCCGGGCTGGGGGGGACGCGCATGGCATTCAGCACGGCCCCCGGACAGACCAACACCGTCGTTTCGGCGATGGCAACGACTTCTGAGGGTATGACCGAGGGAGCCGTTACGGCGAATACGATGCGCGGTCTTTACACCTCGCTCGATGCCGGGCAGAGTTGGACCTATGATGCGCTGGTCGATCCTGGCGGGGCCACGGACGCCACCTCGGCGACTTCGGTTGTTTATGACGCGAGCGCTGGGCGTTTTTTCGCGGCGATTCGGTACCACGGATTTTATTCTTCGCATGACGGAGTGAACTGGACGCGTCTTGCGGCGCAGCCCGGCGGGGCGGCGCTCAGTTCGGCGCCTTGCCCGCCGCAGTCTACGTCGAATGGTTATGCGTGCCCGATTTACCGCGGAGAACTTACGGTTGTGCCGGGGCGCAATGAAATGTATGCCTGGTATATCTCGCTCGCGTCGGACGGCAGTCCGGTCGATGGTGGCATTTGGCAGAGCCTGAATGGCGGCGTGTCGTGGACCTCGATTCCCGATGCGACGATTACGAACTGCGGCGACTTCGACGGCTGCGGCGTGCAGCAAGGTTCCTACAATCTGGAACTGGCGGCCGTTCCCAGCGGAGGAGCGACCGACCTGTACGCGGGAGCGATAAATCTCTACAAGTGCAGCATTACTACATTGAATCCTACCTGCGCGTCGTCTCCGTTCATGAATCTTACGCACGTGTACGGATGCGACCCGATTGCTGCGCCTTCGCATGTGCATCCTGATCAGCATGCGCTGGCTTATGCGATTCCGACTTCGGGCAGCGACTCGGGCAACGCGCTGCTGTACTTCGCTAACGACGGCGGGATTTATCGCGCGCTCAACGGATTTCAGGGGCTCAACACCGGCTCTTGTTCGGGCACGAATCAGTTCGACGATCTCAACCAAAATCTGGGATCGATGACGCAGTTCGTAAGCTTCTCGCAGCATCCTGCGGACCCGAACACATTGCTGGGTGGAACGCAGGATAACGGCTCGCCGGCAACCAGCCAGGCGACGACGAACGCGAGTTGGGGAAATGTTCTGGGCGGCGACGGCGGTTATAACGCCATCGATCCGGGCGCGACCTCGAACTGGTATGCCTCGAATCCGGACGTTCCTCCTGGTGGCCTCGGAGTCCAGCTTTGCTCCAGCGGAGCGAACTGCAACGACAGTGGCTTCAGTTACGTGGTCACCAGTGGGACGGTCGGCGGCGACGATGGAGCTTTTTATTTTCCGTATATTCTCGATCCGCAGTCGTCAACGGCGATGCTGGTGGGCACTTGCCGCGTGTGGCGTGGACCGCGTGCGGGCGGGGCGTTCACGGCGCTGAGTCTGAACTTCGACAGCCTGAGTTCGGCAACTTGCTCGGGAGGTGAAGTCAATCAAGTTCGCGCCGTGGCCGCGGGAGGTTCGACCGACGCCAACGGTTCAAGCGTCATTTACGCGACCACGAGCGGGCTGGGCCCGCTGGACGGAGGTCTGTCGTCAGCGGCGGGCGGCCATGTATGGGTCACAACCGACGCCTCGGCGGGGATCCCTGCGTTCGCCGACGTCACTGGCAACGGGCCTCAGGGCAGCATCAATCCGAGCCAGTTTCCTATTTCTGGCGTGGCGATTGACTCGTCGGATCTTACCGGGAATACGGCTTATGTGACGGTGATGGGATTTACCGGCGGGCCGGGACATGTCTGGCAAACGACGAATGCCGGAGCAAGCTGGACCGACTTTACCGCGAACCTTCCGGACTCGCCGGTGAACGCAGTGGTTGTCTATCCGCCAATGTCGCAGGTTTATGTCGCGACCGACGTTGGCGTGTTCGGCAGTTCTACGTCGAATGCGACTTGGACTGAGCTTGGTCCGACCTCAAGCATAGACCAGCCCGGGTTCCTGCCCAACGTTGCGGTGACTGCGCTGGCGGTCTTCAGTTCTGGCGGGCAGCAGTTGTTGCGGGCGTCGACTTACGGCCGCGGCATCTGGGAGTTCAATCTGGTGATTACGCCGGATTTCGAAATTTCCGTCTCCGGCTCGCCCACGACGGCTTTTTCAGGGCAGACATCGACGTTTAGCGGAACGGCTAGCGCGCTGAGCGGATACGCCAGCTCGGTAACCTTAAGCTGCATCGCTGGCGCTACGGCACCACCGAGCACTTGCTCTGTGTCGCCCTCGGTGTTGACTCCGGCAATCAATACGCCATTCACGGTGACGGCAGCTGGCGCGGCCGGCAATTACAGTTTCTATGTGCAGGGGGTTGGGTCTGACCCAGATCAAATTACCCATCAAGTCCCGGTGGCGCTGAACATCGTCAGCTTTGGGTTGACGACGCCGTCTCCTGCGAGCGTGACCGTGCCGCGCGGGACTACGTCCTCTCCGGTGAGTTTTCAGGCGACGGCTGCGGGAGGGTTTAATCAGAGCGTCGCCATTTCGTGCAGCTCTGGCATTGCCAACGCGATTTGCAGCCTGACTCCTGGGAACACCGTGAGTCCTACTGCGAGCGCGGCGGTGAACATGACGGCCAGCGTAGCGGTACCGGCGGAAACCGCGGTTGGGAACTATCCCGTGACTCTGCAGGCGTCGACGGCTGGGACTTCGGCAACGCAAACCGTGTCATTCGCGCTGAACGTTACGACTAACCCGAATTTTGCTTTGAGTGAGCCGAGCGCATTCCCGGAAGTGAAGGTTGGAGCTACGGGAACCAGCGGGCCAATCTCGATTGCTTCGCAGGACGGATTCGACGCCACCGTCACGCTCAGTTGCTCGACTACGTACGGTGCGGGTAGTTGCAGTGTCAGCCCGAGTTCAGTGAGTTCGTTTCCAGCGACGGCCACACTCACCATCAACGGTACCAGCTTCGCAGCCGGCAGCTATTCGATCTCAGTTACCGGGACCTCAGGGTCGATTACGCATTCTGTCACGGTTCCGTTTAACGTCGGCGATTATTCGATCTCGGGAGCCCAGACGCTCTCGCTGGCTCCAGCGGCTCAAGGTAAGGCCAGTCTGCAACTGGCCTCGTTGAATCTTTACAGCGGGAACATCAATGCCACCTGCGACGCCAGCGCTCTGGCGGGCACGATGTGCGTGCTGTCTCCGGCGAACCCCATCGCTCTTGCCAGCGGTGGCAGCGCCGGCCTTACGGCAACCATCAACGTTCCTAATAATGCTGTTCCGGGCAATTACCACATCAACATTAATACGCAGGACACCACAGGAGCGCCCAGCCACTCTTTCACCGTCGCGCTGACCGTGGAGCAGGACTTTACGCTCACATCTTCCACGCCCACCCAAACCGTGACGGCAGGCCAGACCAGCGGCGCGTATCAACTGACGGTCCAACCTGTGGGATCTACGTTTAGCGCGGCGGTGACGTTGGCTTGCACGGCTGGACTGCCGGTGCAGGCGCAGTGTGCGTTCAATCCCTCAACGCCGGTCACGCCCGGGAGCTCTGCAGTGGATGTGGTCATGAGCGTTTCCACCACAGGACCGACGGCCAATTTCCGTGCGTCTGGCAGGCATCTGGGGATCTTCTACACGGTGGGGCTGCTGGTGCCGGGATTGGTGATAGGTTTCGCCCTGAGCCGCAGCCCCAGAAAGCCCAGGCCGCTCGTGCTGGGCTCGATTGCGGCGACTCTGTTTCTCGTGTTGCTGACGTTCTCCCTACTGTCGTGTAGCGGCGTCAGCAGCGGAGGCGGTGGCGGCACCTGTTCTTCAATTCCGAGCGTTCCAACAGGATTGACGGCTTCTTCAACGACCAGCACGGCGACTGCGCTGAACTGGGCGGGCTCCACCGCAATTGCCGGATGCAGCATAACTTTTCCGGTCTACCAGAATGGTACCCTGATCGCGACAACCGGGAGTCCCAACTACAAGGTAACCGGGTTGTCTGCAGCCACAACGTACAGCTTTGCGGTGGCGGCGGGAGATTCCTATGGAGCGTCCGCGCAGAGCCCGGCGATCAGCGTGACCACACTGTCCGGTGGTGGATCGCAACCCGGGACCTACACGATAACCGTGACCGGAACCTCTGGCTCACTCAGTCACAGCACGCAAGTGACGCTTGTCGTAAACTAGGAAGTCGCTGGCTGCCGCTCGGTCGCGCAAAAGAGTCGGCCCGCGTAAGTTGAATCTCACCGTACGCCAGATCCAAAACTTAATGACCGATTCTCGCTACAACGTAGTCGTCATCGGCGGTGGTGTGGTAGGACTCGGAGTCGCACTAGAGATTATCCGTCGCTATCCGCATCTTCGCCTGCTGCTGCTGGAGAAGGAAGACCGCGTTGCCCGCCACCAGAGCGGCCACAACAGCGGCGTGATTCATTCCGGCGTCTATTACAAGCCGGGCTCGTTGAAGGCGCGGCTTTGCGTGACTGGGGCGGCGGCCATGGTGGAGTTCTGCCGTGAGCACGGCATTGCTCACGAGGTGTGCGGCAAAGTGATTGTTGCTACCCACGCGGACGAACTTCCGCGGCTGGAAGAATTGCGCAAGCGCGGAGAAGCCAACGGTCTGACCGGCCTGCGCATGATCGGGCCGGAGGAATTAAAGGAAATCGAGCCGCACGCCGCCGGTCTAAAAGCGCTGGTCGTGCCGGCGACGGGAATCACCGACTACGCCGTGGTGTGCGAGAAGTACGCGGAGTTGATTTCCGCGGGCGGCGGTACGGTTCTGACTTCGGCGGCTGCTACCGGCATTCGGCGTTCAGCGAACGAGGTTGTGGTGGAAACTTCGCGGGGCGCGTTCTCTACCGACTCTCTGATTAACTGTGCGGGACTCTTCAGCGATCGCATCAGCCGGATGGCGGGCGACGAGCCGGGCGTGATGATCGTGCCGTTTCGTGGCGAATACTATGATCTGACTCCGGAGCGCGCGTCGCTGGTGCGTGCGTTGATTTATCCCGTGCCCGACCCGCGGTTTCCGTTTCTCGGGGTGCACTTCACGCGGCGCATCACTGGCAGAGTGGATGCTGGTCCTAACGCCGTGCTCGCGCTGGCGCGCGAGGGTTATCGTCATCGCGACATTAATTTGCGAGATCTGGCTTCTTCTCTGGCTTTCCCCGGTTTCTGGCGCATGGCGCGGCAGCACTGGCGCAACGGTCTGGATGAATGGCATCGTTCGCTGTCGAAGCCGGCGTTCGTGCGTGCGTTGCAGCGCTTGCTGCCGGAGGTGGGTGAGAATGATCTTGTGCCGGGAGGCTCAGGCGTACGCGCGCAGGCGCTCAAACCAGACGGCGCGTTAGTGGACGATTTTCAATTTGTGCCTTCCGGCAAAGTGTTGCACGTGCTCAACGTGCCCTCGCCCGCGGCTACGGCGTCGCTGGCCATCGGCAGGGCGATTGTCGAGACGGCGGCTGCGAATTTCGGGCTCTCCTGAAAAGCCTCTACCCTCGGTCACGTCTGTTAGAAAACCAGATGCAGCGACATCTGAATCTGCCGCGGATGGCCAATGGTTTTGTTGGTGATGCCGAGGCCGCTCAGCGACGGGCAGACGTAAATGGCGGTGAAGTCCTGGTTGCACGGCGTAGTTGCTCCGGGCTGGCCGACATAAGGGAAGCCGTTGAAGTTGATGTTCTGACTCACGTCGTCGATCGGGATATCGAAGCTTGCTGTGTTGGTGAGGTTGAAGACATCCATTTGGTATTTCAAGGACACGCGCTCGGTGAACTGCGTGACCTTGGAGATCGAGACGTCAGCGTTGCGCTGCCAGGACTGCCGAAAGATATTGCGCTGGCCGCTGGCGATAAAGTTGGTCTCGTAGGGATCGTTGCTTGGGATAGCGCCGTTCAAATCGCCCGGGTTCAGGAGAGGTAGGCCGAAACACGCGGCATTGAGTGCGGGAGCACCTGGGGTCGCTCCTGACTTTCCGGTGAGCGCCTGCTTGGGAGAGCAGCCGGAGAGTGGAACGACGGGGTTCGTAATGCCATCGTTCACGCCATAGAAGATGCTGCCCACGGCCCCGGAATAATCGACGATGCTGTAGGGCTGTCCGCTCTGGATGACGGTCAAGCCGGAGATCGCCCAGCCGTCGACAATCCTGCCCTTCACTGAAGAGAGCGCGAAGAATTTCGGCAGTTCGTAGGTATAGGTGAAATTGAATACGTGCTTGCGGTCGAAGTCGGAAAGTCCATACCCGGAACGCAAATCCAACGGGTTGTTGCCGTTGTAGAACAGGCCGAGGCCACTCTGCTCGTCGGTGGCGTGGGAGAAAGTGTAGGAAGCGCCGACCGACAAGCCGTGACTCAAGCGTTTTTCGAGATGCGCCTGCAGCGCGTGATAGGCCGAGATGCCGGCGGCGGTGTAGGATTCCGACTCGGAGGAGTAACCGATGTAGGGAACGCGCAGGTCGACGTTGCCGCCTTCGAAAGTCTCCTGGTAAGGCGTGCCACAGGTTGCACACGAGCCGTTGGGCAGATTGATGGTGTTAAAGCTACCTGGCGCCGTGACAATCGAATAACCGTAGGTGAAGTCCTGCTCGGCTGGCGTACCCCCCCGGACGGGATTGGTTGGCGAAGCGACTTGCGCCTGGTTGAAGGGCAGGGGTACGACCGCATGGCGGCCCAAGTTTCCGACATATCCAATTTCAAAGACCAGATCGTTGCGCGGCTGCCATTGAATGTCGAGAGTCTGGTTCATGGTGTAAGGCAATTTGTTGGCGCGGTTGTAATCGGCGAATGAGAATAGCGGGGCTCCGCCCTCGATGTCCCCGACGTTGGGAAGGGACAGATAAAGGGGATTTCCGGAGGGTGGCGGACCGAGAGCCGTGCCAAACGGAGCTTCGAAGGTGCTGCAATTGGTGTAGCCGAAAGTGCTGCACGAGGTCTGATTCACCCACGGCGGGGTCTGATTTACGCCGAATGGTCCGCCAGCGATTACGCCCGACGCGAAGCCGGGGGAGAGATAGGTGAAGAGTTCTCCGCGGTCGTAGTAGAGACCCCAGCCGCCGCGGACTACAATCTTGTCGTCGAACATGCGCGGGCTCCAGGCGAAGCCGATGCGTGGCGCCAGCCCCCATTGCCGTCCGGTCAGAGTGGAATCGCTGACGCCCTTGGTAGGGAAGTCAGGATTGTTGCCGGCAACGATGAAACCATTGTTCGTGATGGTGTCTGAGGTTGCGTCGTAGCTGTAGGCCGACGGGTCAAAGTTGAAAATGCGGCCGTTCTTTTCCTTGAGACCGCCGTGGTCGTCGAAGCGAAGGCCCACGCTGAAGCTCAGGTTGGGGCGAATCTGAAATTTGTCCTGAATGAATATGCCCGATTCGTTGGAGCGGTAGTAGCGATTGGCGTCGCCTTGCAGGAAGGTCGTGGTGATGAAGCCGTCGGCGGTATAGGTGATGGGCGCGCCGGTGAGGAAGTCGTCCCAGTTGACGAATCCGATCATGCCGGAGTTGGGCCGTTGATCGCGGGCATTGAGCTGAGTGTAGGAATAGCTTCCACCGAAGGTCACGGTGTGTTTGCCGTGGTTCCAGATCGCGCTGGCGGAGGGCATCCAGCGGTTTTGAAAAATGCCGGTGAAAGCGCCTTGCGAAGCGGCGGTGGATCCGATAGTAGTTCCGGCGTTGAAAACATAACCTGTATTCAAGGGAGAAGAGTTGCCCAGATCGTCGACGATGGTAATGCCGGGGAAGACATTGGACCCGAAGTTATTGATTCCGACCGATGCCGGCGAGAAGGGCTGGCCAATGGTGCTGTACACCTTTTCGCGATCAAAGCCGAACACTTCGGTGATGTTGAAGTTCGGCGAGAGGGATTGCGTGTTGGTGATGGAAGCGACATGGCTGCCCGCGTCCAAGCGCTGGGGGAAGCCTTCGACCGCGGAATAACCGAAAGGAGCAAGCGTGGGATCATGCTGGAAATAGTACTTCAACGACAAAGTGTCTCTGGAGGTTGGCTGGTAGTCGAGATCGGCGACGGCCTGATCGGTGATGAAATAGGCAGGCTGGGTGAGGAAAACATTCTCCGGGAAGTTAAGGCTGGGAGCGATGCCGGGATTTGCCGATGGAAACAAATACTGGCCGTTGGGCAACTTGTATTGCAAGAGAGTGAGCGCGGTCGAATCGACGCCGCCGGCGGTGAGACAGGGTGTGCTGTTTTGTGGCGTTCCGCACGCGTATCCATTCACGACTCGGAAGTTTTCGTTGTCGACGGTCGCCAACGTGGCCGGGCTGCGATCGTCTGTAAGGCCGGTTGGCACTGCGGTGCGAGAGGTTCCGATTTCCAGATCGGAAGCATGGGTGTGCTGATAGGCGATATAGCCGAAAAGCTTGTCTTTGATGAGCGCGCCGCCCAAAGTTCCGCCCAGTGTGTAGCGGTGCAACTGCGGGACATCTTCATCCGTGGGGATGTTGGTGTCTTGCTTATAGAAATATGGCGCGGCATTGAACGCGTCGGTGCCGCGGTGAACATACGCCGAGCCGTGAATGGTATTGGTGCCTGAGGCGGTGCTCAGATCGATGTGGGCGCCGCTGGTCGAACCTTGTTGCGCGTCGTACATGGACGTGTTGACGCGAAACTCCTGAACGGTCTCTGGGGCGGGTGTGGGCAGGGCCTGGCCGATGGCGAGATAGGGCGACGCGGTGCTCTGAATTACCTCGGCCGTAGTGCTGCCCGCACCCGAAACGCCCGTGTTATTTACAACTCGGGCTGAAGCCACCGAGCTCGTGCTCTTGCCGTTGAACAGATTGCTTGTGTCGACGCCGTTTAAAAGGAAAGTGTTGCTGGTGTCGCGTTGACCGTTGGCCCAGATCGGCTGATTGCCCAGGCCCTGGTTCACACCCGTGCCGGCGGGCAGTTCGGCGTTCACGCCGGGAGAGAGGATTGCCAGTCCGGTGAAACTGCCTGTCGGCAGCGGAACTTCATCGATCTGTTCTTTCTCCAGAATGTAGCCGTTGGTGGTATCGACCGCGTTCATGGCGGGCGTGGCCTGCACTTCGACGGTAGTTCCTACCTGGCCGACCTTCATGGAGATATTCAAGGTTGCGGTTCGATCGGCTTGCACCAGAATCGAAGGCAGCTTCTCGGTTTGGAATCCTTCGTGTTCGACGGTGACGGTGTAGGTGCCGATGGGCAGGTTGACGAAGTCGTAGGCGCCAGCGCCATTGGTTTTCAGGGTGCGCGTAAGTTTGGTTGCATCCCCGACGATGGTGACGGTGGTGTCGGGCAGCACGCTGCCGCTTTTGTCGGCGACGGTTCCGGTAATTCCGCCGAGGGTTTGCTGCGCCAGCGAGCACAAGGACAATTCCAGCAGTACGGCTACCAGGAAAATGCCAAGCTTCATTTTCTTCGCCAGCGTCATCATCGTCATTGATGTAAACCTCGTCAGGATAGAAACACGAATCCAAAGCAGCCGCGAACGGTCGCACTGCTGCATGACTTTCTTAAAGACTTGACCGGGGAGCTGGTTGGCTCCGCACTTGCTCCGCGCCTCACTTCGCGCCGATGGGCTGGAAAACTCTGCCGCCCAATGTACGCGAACCCGGGAGAAAGAGGAAGACGGAGTCTCAGTGAAAATTCTTTTGGCCGGAATCACTAATTTTTATGGCTCCGGTGCTGCGACGGCCGCCGCCAGTGCAGTCCGCTTGGCGCGAGCGCGGATTAGAAACCATCCTATCCCGGCGATCAGATACGCGAGAAAAATGTAAGGCAACTTGCCGTAGGGGCCTTCCTGGGCGGGATAGAGATTGCCGACCAGAGCCAGCAGCATAGCCGTTGCGGCGAGCCACGGAACGATTTGCGCGCCGGGCTGGAACGCTGCATGCTGCCGCAGGTAGTGCGGCAGGGCCACGCATACCAGCGCGTAGGCGACGATGAAGCCGTAGGTGGCCAGCGCGCCCAGCCAGCCGTACACGTCGAGTCCGCTGGCGCCGCGGGCAGCCAGCACGGCCACCGGCAGTACAGCGGCGATGCCGGTGACGATTACTGCCCGGCTGGGAGTGTGGTTGCGGGCGTGAGTGGCGCTGAACCAGTCATGCGCGAGCCCGTCATGCGCCATGCGCAACAGCACGCGCGCGGCGGCCGTGATGCAGGCCAGAGTCCCGGCGAACAAGCTCACCAGCGCTCCAATGTCGATAAGTAATCCAAGAATCGGCACGCCGCCCACTTGCGCAACCACGTACATGGGCGCTTCGCTTTTGCCCAGATCCTGTCCTACCGTGTGAAATCCCAATATTTCCGCGTAGGCGCACACCGTGAAGAAGGCTCCAGCCAGGACGGCGGTTTGGATGACCGCACGCGGAATTGTTTGCAGCGGATTGCGCGCCTCCGCGCCGAGTGTGGTTGCGCTTTCAAAGCCCACAAAACTGAACAGCGCCAATACCAGGCCCAGCCGGAGTCCGCTGCCGGTCATGCCGCGCAGATGGAGTTGATCGCCGTCCAGGTGCCAGCCGTGGCGGAGTAACACCAGCGCCACGACGATCACGATTACTGAAACCGATGCGGCTTCAATCCACAGCATGAGGCGCGCGGAAATCTTTACGTCGCGATAAGCGATCCAGATCGAAATCCCGGTGACTAGCAGAGACAAGAACACGGCAGAGACAACGTGGCCCGTGGCATCGCGCAACAACAAATTCGCGTAGTGATAAAAGCCGCCGATGACGCTGGACCCGGTTGCCACGTAGGCCAGCAGCAGACTCCAGGCGACGGTGGCAGAAAGCCACGGTGGCAACGTCATGGTTGCGTAGGTATAGAGCGAACCCGGAGAAGCCGAATGCCGCGCGTAGCGGGCGATACACAAGCCGACTAGAAATATTGCGCCGGTGGCCAGCACGTAAGCGAGCCAGGTGCCGTTGCCCGCGAGCGCGCAGACCAGAGGAATCGTGGCGGCCGGCGTCGTGGTGGGCGCCATGGTGGAAACCGACTGCGCCAGGGTTTCCATGGGGGAAAGAATTCCGCGCTGCAGGCCGTAGTTCTCAGCATGGTTCGCGCTTTCGGAGTCCGGCGGCGGAGTTGGCTCCATTCGGTAGTCTGCTCCCTTGTCATCCGAGTTCAATTGGGGTGGGATTGTACAACACTCGCTGGACGATTCATCGGGACGTTTGTCCGGCGGCTGGCTTAGAAGAAAAACAAATCTGAGCGAACCGAAATGAAGTTCTTCGGATTTTGGGCGTCATGCTAGTGTGGCGTTCTGAGCTGCCCGTTTTGTTCAGGAAAAACGTTTTGAAGAAGTGGACGCGAGGTCCGCGGCTCGGCTCGGAGGTCAACATGAGAGTCTGCCCCAACACCGGATGCGTAGCTTTTGGCCGCATCGTATTCTCGGTCGCAACCCGCTGCCCATTGTGCCGTTGGGACCTCAAGGCCGCACTTCCAGCGAGTGAGACGGCCGCTCAGCCGAAGCCGGATCGAGGTCTTCCGGAGGCGCGCTGAGGGCGCGGGGTTAGCCCCGCGTCACTTCCCGATATCCTCATTCCACAGGTCTGCGTGCGCGCTGATGAATTCGCGCATCAGTCGTATGCACTCCGCATCATCCAGAACCACCACATTGACCCCGTTTTGCCGGAAGAGGTCTTCGGCTCCCATGAAGTTTCGATTTTCTCCAATCACGACGCGCGGAATGCGGAACAACAATGCCGCGCCCGTGCACATGATGCAGGGGCTGAGAGTGCTGACCAGCGTCAGCTCAGCCCAATCACGCCGCCGGCCCGCGTTGCGCAGGCAAACAGTTTCCGCGTGAGCGGTCGGGTCGCCGCTTTGAACGCGCAGGTTGTGTCCTCGGGCTACGACCTGACCTTGGCGGTCGGCCAGAACCGAACCGATCGGCAAGCCCCCCTCGCGCAGGCCTTGCCGCGCTTCTTCGAGAGCTGCCTGCAGTAATGTTTGATCGTTCACGATTCTCCGAATGGTCGATATGCTGAGTGAAAGGAACGTCGAAGGACGCTGGTCCCGATCGAGAACAGAGATTCTGGTGCGAAAGGGGGGACTCGAACCCCCACGGTTTTACCCGCCAGATCCTAAGTCTGGTGCGTCTGCCAATTCCGCCACTTTCGCGCAGCCGAGAATGTTAGTTTACTTCGTTTGACGGCAGCGGGGAAGATGCGCTTGCACGCGTGTCTTGGCTCCATAATTCTGTCACCACGCGCGAAAGCGAACTGGTTCAGCTCAAGGGCTCGCTCCACGATTGGCTTCATGGCCGGGGCCCACGCCTCGCCGCTCTCGCTTTGCCAGACGACGCCGCTGCCCGGGAATAGCTGGACGCAGTGTTGGCGAATCCGTACGATATCGAGCAGATGGCAGAAGCGAGCCGCTCCGTCACGGAGATGGAAGTCGAAGAGAGAAAAACCGAGATGCAGCGCAGGCGCAGGGAAGTGAGAGAATACAACATCTTTCGCCGGGCCAGCACCTTAATTGCTCAGCTGTGCGAAGTGCGGCTCTACGAGCAGCAAACAGGACGGAGTTGCAGTCGGGGCGTGCGATGGGTAGGCAATCAGGAGACGCTGACGCCGTGCCCATCAGTCACGGCCACTGAGCTGATCGCACGCGGGGCAGAGCCATCTGGGGGGACGAGTTGCCAATCAATCAGGATGAGCCTTGGTACAAACACGCGATCATCTATCAGGTGCACGTTCGTACTTTCAACGACAGTAATGGAGATGGGATTGGGGACTTCCGCGGTCTGGATGAAAAACTGGACTATCTGTCGGATTTAGGGATCAATACCATCTGGCTGATGCCATTCTTCCCGTCGCCACTGCGCGACGACGGCTACGACATTGCAGACTACTACTCCGTCCATTCCAGCTACGGAACCCTGGAAGACTTCAAGAAGTTTCTGGTCTCGGCTCACCAACGTCAGATAAAGGTAATCATCGAAATGGTGCTGAATCACACATCGGATCAGCACCCGTGGTTTCAGGAGTCGCGAAGTTCGCAGGATAACCCGCGCCGGGATTGGTATGTGTGGAGGAATACCGACACCGGGTATGCTGAGGCTCGAATTATTTTTCTCGACAGCGAAATGTCGAATTGGGCGTGGGACACGGTTTCGAAATCCTATTATTGGCATCGTTTTTT
>Ga0210391_10001189_pt1 | contig 24164 bp, 14 predicted proteins | sample IncBWC12OmetaG_FD_160573 | JGI IMG/M metagenome (GOLD analysis project Ga0210391, IMG submission 160573) | Forest soil microbial communities from Barre Woods Harvard Forest LTER site, Petersham, Massachusetts, United States - Inc-BW-C-12-O ...
CGCGACCGCCAGCGCAAAGCGCCCGCCCTGGCTGCTCATACCTGCGATGGCCATATTTACCTACGGCTACACGTTCCACATGGGCTTCTTCAACTACTACCTCGCCATCGGCTTTTCGTTTTGGGCGATCGCGATCGCGTGGCACGCGCGCGGAATTTCCGATCTGTGGGCGCTCCTGCCTCTTGCGGTTCTCGTGGAGCTCGCGCATCCGTTGGGGCTCGCGTGGCTCGTTGCCGGCTGCATCTACGTCTACGCCGCCACTCGCATGCCCGGCCGCTATCACGGCCTGCTCGTGCTCCTTTCGTTTGCACTGATCGCTCTCGCCCACTATTACATTTGGCACCATGATGTGATCGAAGCGCAGTCGCTGCCTTTCTACTATTTCAATGGTGCGGACCAGCTTCTCCTATTTGGCGACCGCTACAAATACGTCGAGTATGCCTTCCTCGTCTTCTCCATCGTCGCACTCGCTCGCGATCTCTGGCCTTCGAAATCGGATTCGGCTCCGAAATGCAATTACGCAATTCCCGGCGAGCTGTATGTGATCCTCATCGCCGCCGTGATTTTTCTTCCTGAAGGCATCCGCTTCGCAAACAAAGTCCCTGCCCTCGCGCTGCTCTCCGGCCGCCTCACGTCGGTCACAGCCGCCGTGGTGTGCTGCATCCTCGCAGCGATGCGCCCACGCCGCTGGCATCTCGCCGGCTACGTCGCAGTTGCCGCTATATTTTTCGCGATGGTCTACCAGGACACCGGCGTCGCCAACACCATGGAAGATCAAGTCGAGCAGCTCGAGCGCACTCTGCCGCCAAACCAGCGCGTCCTCGGCACGATTCCCCCGCTACCCGGCTCGCGCATTCTGATTCAACACATGCTCGACCGCGCCTGCATCGGGTACTGCTTCAGCTACGGCAACTATGAACCGTCGACCGGCCTGTTCCGCGTTCGCGCCACGCCTGGCAATCCCTACGTGATGGCCGATTTCGACGACGCCGCGGACATGGAAGAAGGGATCTACGAAGTTCAGGCGGACGATCTCCCCGCGTACGGAATTTTCCCGTGCGATCCCGGCGGCGCCGCGCTCTGCATCCGCCCCTTGAAAGAAGGCGAAACGGTTGATCCGCGCGTCAGCCCAGACGATCGCTAGCTTTCGCTCGCACAACACGCCAGAAAACGCCATGGTTTGCCCGCGCTCCGATTTGTCACAAAATTGTCACGTCATTGCGGCCTCCCGCCGCGCTACGCTATTCTTCCCGTGCAACCAATTAACGTGATCCGAAAACGAGGCAACATGAACACTTCGCGGTTCCGCAATTCGCGTATCTATCTCGCCGCACTGGTGGTTCTGCTGATGAGCGCTTCCCTGTTTGCCGCTTCCAGCGTTTACGACTTTACGCTGCCGTCGATCGACGGCACGCCCGCGCCTCTGGCCAACTACAAAGGAAAAGTAATCTTGCTCGTCAACGTCGCGAGCCGCTGCGGGTTCACTCCGCAGTACACCGCGCTCGAATCGATTTACGAGAAGTATAAGGACCAGGGCTTCGTGATTCTCGGCTTCCCTGCCAATAATTTCGGCGGCCAGGAGCCCGGCACGAACGCGGAGATCAAGACGTTCTGCCAGACCAAGTACAGCGTCACCTTCCCGATCTACGCGAAGGTTTCCGTGAAGGGCGACGACCAAACGCCGCTCTATCAATACCTGACGACCACGGCCAATCCCGCGCTCGCCGGCGACATCAAATGGAATTTCACGAAGTTCCTGGTGAGCCGCGACGGGAAGGTTGTGCAGCGTTTCGAATCGCCTGTGAAGCCGGATTCGCCTGAAGTCACGTCCGCGATCGAGGAACAACTGAAGCAGAAGTAGCTGCTCGGCATCCGCCACAAAAATCAGCCGGACCATCACATCGCGTCTCTCCAAACGCGAAAAGTTGGTCCGGCTTTTTTGTTACTGCAGCAGCCCGAAGACTGTCACGCCCGTGGGCGTCGCCACGTAAACCTTTCCGTTTGCGATCATCGGCGTGACGTATTTATTGTCCGCGAAATCATCGCGGCCGTTTGCCGCCTGGTTGCTGTTGTATAGCTCGTTCGAAAGGTTCGTTGCGTCGTAGGCGTAGAGTACTCCGCCGTTGTTGTTCTGAATCGCCCACACGATGCCGTTCGACACGCCGTTCGCCGAAATACTCGGCGTCGCGCCAGGATATCCGTACCCTTCGGCGCTCTGCGACGATGACGGCGTCACGATCTTTGCGTTCGTGATTGCAAATGCGCGAATCGTGTCGCTCACCGCCCCGTAGTACAACGTGCCATTGAAGTACGCCGGAGTCGCGAATACGCCCCCAGCCAGCCCGTTCGTATCGATCTCCTGGTAGATCGCGTTGTCGTTGCTCGTGTTGAATTTGCCCATCAGGTCGCGGTTCACAAGGTAGATGTGGCCGTCCTTTCCCGCGCCTACCGCGAGATGCCATGTGTTCCCCTGCGAGTCCTGCAAATCCGGAAACACCACCTCGCCGCCCGAGCCCAGATCCTCGTCCGCGTTCGACTCCGAATCGGTGTTGTACATCGTGAAGTAGTCCGCCACGCTCATACTGTTCGACGACGTCGCGACCTTGATGAATCCATTGCCAAAGTCGCCGTGCTCAGGGAACCCGTTCGAATCGAGCGTGTCGTCAAATGTGCCGTTGCCCGCGAGGAAATAAATGTTGCCGGAAGAATCCGCCGCCGGCCCGTCGCCAGCCATCCAGATCGCGCTGTCGAAGCCATTCGGCGTAATGTCTAGGACGCTGGTTTGCTGGAGTGTCGACTCGCTGTACGCGATCAGCCATCCCTGATACGGCCCGGCGTCGCAATGTGACGCCCATGTGGTGTAGATATTTCCGTTCAGTAGAAGTAGCGCGGCGCGCTCCTTGTATTGCATGGGGCTGAACGTGGTCGTGGTCGAGCCCAGCGTGAACGTTGCCTGGATCGTCGTCGGGCTGTCGCCCTGCTCCGCGCCCGTCGTCAAATCCAGTGCATGCAGCCGCTGGTAGTAATTCCCCTGCGAATCTTTCGACATCGCGACAACGAAAATCGTCCCATCCGCGCCGGCCTTCGGATCAATCACCGGCGTCGACGTGATGCCGATCTGCGGCTGCACCTGGTAGCAACCTCGCGGATCGCTCGTCGTTTCATTCGCGCCGAGCACGCTCACCTTCCACAGCTGCGTGAAGGTATCCGCGTCAAACGCGTACACCGAGTCGTTCTCGGTCGCGACGTACACGACGTTGTGTGTCGCCCCATTGACCGTCAAACCGGAAACATACAGAGGCTCCGCGTCGACCAGCCCGTCCGCGTTCATGGCGCCGATCTTGCCGAAGTTCGTTGAGTTTACGTTTGACGTCGTGAGGATCGTCTCGCTCAGGTTCTGACCCGTCCGTGCGACATCGTTGTGATACGTCAGCACATTCACGTTGCTGTTCTGCTGTGCCGCGTTCACCGTCAGCGTCACTGTGTTGCTCGTCGCCGATCCAGCCGAATTCGAAACTTTGACGTAAACCTGCGCGCCGGTTTGCGACGTGGTCGTCTGCGTCAACGACAGCGTATTCGAGTTCGTCCCGGCCGCGGTGCTATTCACAAACCACGCGTAGGTCAGTGGCGCCGTCCCGGACGCAGCCACTGTAAAGGTCGCGGTCTGCCCCGCCGTCACGGTTTGGTTTGTGGGCTGCGTCGTGATCGCCGGCGCCGTAGTCGCTCCATTCACGGTCAGCGTCACCGTATTGCTGGTTGTGGTTCCCGCGCTGTTACTCACCTTCACGTAGACAGAGGCGCCATTTTGCGCGGTCGTCGTGTTCGTGATGGTATAGGTCGCGGAGTTCGTTCCCGCCGCAGTGCCGTTCAAGTACCACTGATACGTAAGCGGCGCGGTTCCGTTTGCTGCCACTGTAAAGGTCGCACTCTGTCCCGCGGTCACAGTTTGCGCCGTCGGTTGCGTCGTAATCGTAGGCGCCGTGGCCGAAGCGTTTACGGTGAGCTTCACCGTATTGCTCGTGACGTTGCCCGCGCTATTGCTGACCGTCACGTAGACCGACGCACCACTCTGCGACGTCGTAGTATTCGCGATCGTATACGTAGCAGAGTTCGTTCCTGCCGTTGCTCCATTCAAGTACCACTGATACGTGAGTGGCGCGGTTCCGTTCGCCGCCACCGTGAATGTCGCGCTCTGCCCCGCCGCCACAGTCTGCGCCGTCGGCTGTGCCGTAATCGTCGGCGCCGTGGCCGCCGCATTCACCGTGAGCTTCACTGTGTTGCTCGTCACGGTGCCCGCGCTGTTGCTCACGGTAACGTAGACCGTGTCGCCGTTCTGCGACGTAGTTGTATTTGTGATCGTGTACGTCGCGGAATTCGTTCCCGCTGTAGAGCCGTTCAAATACCACTGATACGTGAGTGGTGCAGTCCCGTTCGCTGCTACCGTAAATGTCCCCGTCTGTCCCGCGCTCACCGTCTGGGCCGCCGGCTGCGTCGTAATCGTCGGCGCTGTCGCCGCCGCACTCACGGACAGCTTCGCCATCGTGCTCGTCGCCATGCCCTTCGCATTGCTCACCGTCACGTACACAGTCGCCTGATCCTGGCTCGCAGTTGGCGACGCGATCGTGAACGCGCTCGCATTCGTACCCGCCGCCGCGCCGTTCATGTACCACTGATACGTGAGCGGCGCCTTCCCGCTCGCCGTCACCGCGAACGTGGCCGACTGCCCCACCGTCACCGATTGGTTCGCCGGCTGCTGCGTGATCACTGGCGCTGAGTCCTCACCGCCTCCAGAGCCGCCCGGAGTGCCCGAATAACAGCCCGAAATTATCGCGAGCGGCAGCGTCGCGAGCGCTAGCAGCAAACGTCCCCGATGAGATCGCAAAAGTCTTCCTCCGGTCCCTTGAGGGCAAAAATCTTAAATTCGTACTCCAAGCAAACGGCAGGCCACCCGTCTTCGATGCAACAACCCTGGAAAAATGCTACGCGCAGTTTCGTGTAGGTACACCTGTCCCGCCGTTCAGTTTTCGTCCTTCGGTCTCACGCTCTAGGCCTCCTGCTTCGCAACGTCAGGCGCAAGAGCTTTCAACACAAAGACTTACACTTGCGCCGCGATCGGTTTCGCCTCAAAGGCGTAAGCACGAATACGGCGCAAATCTAAGGACACATAGACTGAATTTTCGCGCATCTGCGCGCGTCCATTTGCAAAACCTGCGTAATTCTCGGGGGAATGTGCAGAAACGGGAAAGGGGTGGCCTAAGCGTGCCCGGGTCCGGAGAGTTCTTCCATCAACGCGTCGCGAAGCCGGTCGCGATGCGCCAGCGTCAGCTTCGCGCCGCCCGACGTGAGGTAAAACACGTCGATCGCCATCTGCCCTTCCGTCTCGATCAGCGCGATTTCGATGTTGCAGTTTTCCTGCGAAAGTTTCGAGCTAATCCGGTGCAGCAAGCCAGGCTGATCCTGCGCGATCACCTCGATCAGAGTGCTGTGCTCAGAGCACGTATCGTCGAACGCCACCTGCGTCGGCACGATCACTTTCGGCGGCGGAATTTTCTGCGAACGCAAACGGTCGCGGAGCATCCGCGCCAGGTCCGCTTTGCCGGTTAGAACGTCATGCAGGCTCTGCTTGAATCGCTCCCATTCCGGCAAGTTCAGTTCAAGCGTGCGAAACCGGTCCGTGAAATTAAACGTGTCGACGACGATGCCCGCCTGATTCGAGTACGCCGCCGCCTTCACGATGTTCATTCCCCAGGATGCGAGCACTCCGGCCACGCTGGCAAAGAGAGACGGCCTGTCGACCGTCACCAGCGCAAGGTCGAACCAGTGCCGCCCGCGCTTCAAGCCGATCTGCACGTTGTCTTTGCCAAGTTCGCCCGCCATTCCCATATGCGCGAGGACTTCTTCTACGCTGTGCGTGCGCAAGTACCGCCGGGGTAGCCCTTCCAGGAACGTCTCGATCTTTTTCCCCGCTGCTGGAGCGAGCGTGCGCAAATGCACGAGCGTTTCGTCGTCCGCCGCCACGTGCAGCCGCTCGTCGACGCTGCGAATCATGTAATTCGCCGTGCCGATGTAGAGCTGCCAGATGTTCTCCGCTTTCCACGGCGTCAGCGCTTCAGGATTCACGGCCTTGATGTCGGCGTACGTCAGCAGGCACAGCATCTTCAGGCGCTCCGGCGTCTCCACGCGTTCGCCGAATTGCCGCACCACTTCCGGGTCGAAAATGTCGCGTCGCAGCGTCGCGCTCATTTCAAGGTGCTTGCCGATCAGGAATAGCACCGTCTCGCGGTCCAGTTCGTCGAGGTCGAGCCGGTCGAGGCACGTCTCGGCGATCTCCACGCTCGCTTTCACGTGGTCGTCCGTCTTCACCGCCTTCCCGGTGTCATGGAGCAGCAGAGCGAGATACAGCAAGTCCGGCTGTTCGAGCTCCTCGAGCAGTTCGGCATAGCGTTGGTCCCATTTCGATTGCGACTGCCGCAGCTTATGCAGGTTTTCGATCGCGACGAGGTGTGCTCGTCCACGGTGTACCGGTGCGAATAGTCCCGCACGACCAGCGAATCGATTCCCGCAAGCTCCGGAAGGAACAGCGTCAGCACGTGGAGCGAGTGCATCGCGCGCAGCGCATCCGCCGCGTGTGGCGCCACCAGAATCTCCTGAAGTGTGTGCCACGCCTCCACGCCTTCCGGCGGATTCGCAGCGAGTTCAGGCAGCGCGCGCTCGATTTGAATCTCCGTCGTTGAGCTAAGCGTCAGCCCATGCCGCGCCTGAAAGCGGAACATGCGCAATAGCGCGTCCGGATCGCGCAACGCATCGGTCTGCTGCACGAAGATCATTCCGTCCACGACGGAAAATTCCGGGTTCGAAAGCCGCGCCTGCAAATGTTGAAACTGGCCGAAGAGCGACGGGCGCGTCGCCGGACTTTCCTCCAGCAGCTTCACGCATACCCGCGAGATCGCGCGCGCGTTGCCGAAGTAAATCCGCATCCAGTCCGCCGCAGACAGGTCGGCCACCGCTGCGCGCGTGCCGACCTTTTGCGAAGCGGCGTCATTCTGCGCCTCCCACGTAAGAGTGTTGTCGTCCCGGTTGTGCCGGAAATGCAGGAAGCAGCGCACCGACATCAGAAACTCGAGCGCAGCCTCAAACTGCTTCCGGATCGTCACGGGCAGCTGGTTTTCGTCCTTCGGCCAGTCGCGCTGCAGCTCCATCGCCGAAATCAGCGACAGCCAATGCGCCACGTTGTAGTCGCGCAGCCCGCCCGGCGCGTCCTTCAGATTGGGTTCCAGGTGAAAAACGGTATCGCCGAACTTCCCGTGCCGCACCCGCGTGATCTCCGCAAGCCTTTGCACCAGCGGCTTTGCCTGCTTTACCACCAGATTCGGAATGGAATTAGAGAGCCTTGAAAATAGCGCGAGGTCGCCGGCAAGAAATCTGCAATCGAGCAGCGAAATCGTGAATTCCGGATTGTCCGCGTCGAACTTTTCGCACTCCGAAAGTTTCCGCGTCGACGGACTCAGCCGAAGCCGCAGGTCCCACATCTCCTGCGAAAACTTGCGGATCGCGTCCTTATATTCGCGTTCGGATTTATCCGCGGAATGAAGAAAAAGTATGTCTACGTCGGACTGCGGAAACATCCACTTACGCCCGAAACCACCGACCGCCACCAATGCCAGGTCGTTCGGCCCGCCTTCGTCCACGGAAACAATCTGCTTCCACAGGCGCACCGCGATCGATTCCACCAGAGCCGTGCGCGCCTGCACCGCCACACGGCCGTTGCCGGACGTCAAAAACTCATTTTTGATACGAGCGGATTCCTGCGTGTAGAAATCGCGAAGCTCACTGCCCAGCGTTGTGCCAGTGGACATGCGGCTCAAACTTCAAAAACTGTAACCGCGCCCCCGCCTAACCGGCAATCAAATAAACGAATCGCGCGGATTCCGATTGTGGATGGATTCCTCCAACAAGCGCCCGGGCTAGCGCTTCTTCGCGGTGTGGCCGTCTTCGTTCGCCGCCACTTGCTGGCGCAGGAGCGTAACAAACGCAGCCGCCGCACGCGGTAGCGTCCGGTCGCGCCGGTAAACCAGTCCCAGCTCCCGGGTCAGCTCGACGTCGGAGATCGGCACCAGCTTCGCCTCGCCCGAACGCACCTCATCGCGTGCGAAACTCTCGCTGATGATCGAAACGCCCAGGTTCGCGGCCACGAAGCGCTTGATCATGCCCACGCTCGCCAGCTCCATCGTGATCCGTAGCTTCGACCGGTACGGCCGAAAATATTTGTCGAGGAGTTGGCGCGTGTATCCCGTTTTGGGCAGGATCTGCGGCTGGTCCGCCAGTTCGCTCATCGTCACGCTCTTCGCTCGCGAAAGCGGATTTGACGACGACACCAGCAGCATCAGCCGGTCGCGAAAGATCGGAAAGATCTTCAGGCTCGGCGAACGCACCGGCAGCGTCACGATGCCCACGTCCACCGATCCATCTTCAATTTTCTCAACGACCTTGCGACTGAAATTCCGGTAGATGCTGATCTGCACCGACGGGTAGTGCTTGTGATACTCGCCGAAAATGTCCGGCAGCACGTAAAGGCACGTCGCCTCGTTCGCGCCGATCGAAAGAATTCCTCGCGGCGAACTCGAAAGGTCCGCCACGGCGCGCAGCGACTCATCCTTCAACGCCAGCAGGCGCTTCGCGTAAATGATCAGCGACTCGCCCGCCGCGGTGAGCCGCACCGATTTCCCCACGCGGTCAAAAAGTTTCTGCCCGTACTCCTGCTCGAGTTGCCGGATCTGCGCGCTCACGGCCGGTTGCGAACGGAATAGCTTCTGCCCAGCGCGCGAAAAACTACCTAATTTTGCAATCTCGAGGAAGGTTGTAAGGTGGTCAAAGTCCATGTTGAGTTGCAGAAGTATAGCAGAACGGGGCGAAATTCCGGCAGGTGCTTACGATCTGAAATTATTAAGAAATCCCAGTGATACGCGATTAATGAACGACCGGCGGGCCTTGCGACGCAACGCTCCCCGTCCGTCGCGTGACCTGCATCACCACGGCTTTGTCCTCGCGCTTTGACCAACGATCCAGAATCGGCGCCCAGGTTTGCTCCACAGTGCACGGCAGATTGACGGGCTCCATCCGTACGAGCAACGAACTCCAGTTCGCCGCCTTTAGGATGCGTCGTGCCTTCGGACTGTCCGTCAGCCGCACATGCTCCGTCAACGCCTGCCGGATCCACGCGCGCTCCTGATCCCCAACTTCCACGCGTCGCACGAATTCCGCGTTGAAGTCCGTGTCCGCCAGCGTTTTCTTCAGCGCATACGCCAGCCCGCCGGTCATGCCCGACCCAAAATTAATTCCCACGCGCCCCAGCAACAGCACCACGCCCGCCGTCATGTATTCGCAGCCGTGCTGCCCCAGGCCCTCCACCACAGCCAGCGCGCCGCTATTGCGCACAGCAAATCTTTCGCCCGCACGTCCCGCGATGTAAAGTTCGCCGCTCGTCGCGCCATACAGAACCGTGTTACCCGCCAGCACGTCGCCGCGCTGTGACGCGTCCGGCCCCGCCGTAATCGCGATCGTTCCACCGCTTAGCGATTTCCCTACATAGTCGTTCGCCTCGCCCTTCAGACGGAAGCTCACGCCAGGAATCAGGAACGCGCCAAAGCTCTGCCCCGCCGCTCCGCGAAATTCGCAATGAATGGCGTTGTCGCCTAGTCCCGCGTATCCCGTGCGCCGCAAAATCTGTCCGCTCAAGTGCGCGCCGACGCTGCGATCGGAATTGGCGATATGCAGCTCCGCGGGCTTCACCGATCCTGCCCCCGCCTGGCCCAACGCTCGTGCCAGCTCGTGATGCACGCCTTTGCCGTCGATCAACATGCCCTTCGACTGCGTGGTCGTCGTCGCAATCGGCGCGAGCAAATCCGCAAACGCTTCGCTCGCTTCCTTCGTTTTCGGGCGCAACATTTCCGCCGCGCCGATAATTTCGTTAAGCGATCGTGCCCCAAGTTGGCTCAAGCGCTCCCGTACTTCCGCCGCAACGCCGCGGAAGTACGTCATCGCCATCTCCGGCTTGCCATCAAAACGCGCGCGGAATTTTTCGTCCTGCGTCGCAATGCCCGCCGGACACGTATTCAGGTGGCACTGCCGCGCCATCACGCAGCCAATCGCCAGCAGCGCCGCCGTTCCAAATCCATATTCGTCCGCGCCGAGCAGCGCCGCCACGATCACGTCGCGCCCAAACTTGAATCCGCCGTCCGCACGCAGCCGCACACGCCCGCGGAAACCGGTGAGCAGCAACGCGCGATGCGCTTCGCGCAAGCCGACCTCCCACGGCAGCCCGGTGTTCTTGATCGAAGTCAGCGGCGACGCGCCCGTACCCCCGTCAAAGCCCGATATCGTGATTACGTCCGCGCCGGCCTTCGCGACGCCTGCCGCGATGATTCCCACGCCCGCGCCCGAAACCAGCTTCACGCCGATTCGCGCAATCGGATTGATCGCGCGCAGATCGTAAATCAGCTGCGCGAGGTCCTCGATACTGTAGATGTCGTGATGCGGCGGCGGCGAAATTAACGACATGCCCGGCACGGCGTGCCTCATCCGCGCGATGAAAGACGTCACCTTCATTGCCGGCAGCTGCCCGCCCTCGCCCGGCTTCGAGCCCTGCGCCATTTTGATTTCCAGCTCGTCCGCGCGAACGAGATATTCAGCCGTCACGCCAAACCGCGCCGACGCCACCTGCTTCACGCGATTCCGCGCTTCCGGCTCGTATTTGTAAACGTCACCGTCTTCGCCGCCCTCGCCCGTGTTGCTGCGCCCGCCGAGGCGGTTCATCGCAATCGCCAGCGCGCGCACTGCCTCGGGTCCGAGCGCTCCAAGTGACATCGCCTGCGAACTGAATCGCGAAAGAATCGCCGTGTCGGGCTCAACTTCCTCGATCGGCACGGGTTGCTTTCCCGGTGCGATCGCCATCAAGTCCCGCACCGCGACCGGCTCGCGCGTCTCCGCCAGCTCGGCGAACGCCTGATATCCCTCCGGCGTCGGCGACGCGATGTACTTATGCATCCGCCGCATCAATTCCGGCGAACTCCCGTGCTGCTCGCCGTGCTGGCGGAAGCGATACAAACCCGCGTCCTGCATCTCCGGCGCTGCGGGCTTGAACGCCGCTTCGTGTCGCGCGAGCGCATCACCCAGAATATCGTTCAGGCTTTTGCCGCCCAGCACCGCGTCCGCATCCTCGAAAAATTCATCGAGCACGGATTCGTCGAGACCGACGGCCTCAAAAAGGTGGCTGTTCCGGTAGCTCGCGATGGAAGAAATGCCCATGCGGGCGATCACTTTGCGCAGCCCTGCCTCCAGGCCGTGGCGATAACGATCCGCGCCGCCCGGCTTCAGCGACTCGGAAAGCTCGAGCGCCAGATACGGCAACACCGCACTCGCGCCCACAGCGACGAGCATCGCCAGGTGATGTGTCTCGATCACTTGTCCCGTTTCAACCAGCAGCGGAATCCGGCACGCATCCGCCTCGACCATCGCCTTCCACGCCGCCGCCACCGCAAGCATCGCGGGCAGGGCGGCGCGGTCTGCGGACGCCGCCCTGTCGCTCAACAAAATCACCCGTGGCTGCTCGGCTGCGATTGCCGCCGGACTCACGTTTTCGTTCGCTGCCGCGCGCACGTTTTCGCGGAGCCGCTCCAGCGCGGACACCGCGCCCGGTACACCGCTCGCGGCCTCGAACGTGAAATCGATCGTGCGAATCTCCCCGTGCGCGTGCTCGCGGATTTTCGCGAGTTGCCCGCCATCCAGCAGCGGCGAGGCCAGCACCATCGGCTTTCCGAGGTGCACGTCCAGCGACATCACATGCGCCTCGCGCAGCGGATCGATCGGCGGGTTTGTGACCTGCGCAAAGCGCTGCTTGCAGTAATCCCACAGTGGACGCAGTGCGCTCGAAATAAATGCCGGCGGCGCGTCGTCGCCCATGCTCCAGATTGCCTCCTTCCCTTCCGTACCCAGCGACTGGAAAAGCATCTTGAACTGGTCGTCGGTCCAACCAAGCGAAGAGGCGAGGCGCTTAGCGCCTTCCGTTTGCAGGCCCGTGAATTCCGCCGAGGGCTCGATTTTCCTTGCCGGCTTCCACCCGGTATTCCCCGCGCCTACCACCAGAATCTTCGCGATGTCGTTGCCGCGCCAAACTTGACCTTCGATCGGATCGGCGATGATCATTTCTCCGGGGCCAAGCCGCATGCGCTCATCGACGCGTTTGTCTTCGAAATTCGAAAGCCCCACTTCCGAACCCGCGATCAGCAGACCATCCGAAGTCATCGTGTACCGCAGCGGCCGCAGCCCGTTGCGATCGAGCTTGGCGCCCACGTAGCGTCCATCACTGAACACCAGCGCCGCCGGCCCGTCCCACGGTTCCTGCTCGCGCGCCTGCGTTTGCAGAAAAAGTTTCAACTCCGGGCTCAGATCCGGATCGCACTCCCACGCCGGAGGCGTCAGCCGCAGCATCGCCGCCGCCACGCTGTACCCACGCTGCAAATGAACTTCGAGCGCGTTGTCGAGGCTCGCCGAATCGCTCACTCCACTTTCGAGCAGGTGGCACCACTCCGGCGCGTCGATCTCGCGCTGGATCGCCTTCTCCCGCGCGCGCATCCATCGCCGGTTCGGGCTGATCGTGTTGATTTCGCCATTGTGTGCCACCATGCGGAACGGCTGCGCCAGCGACCAGGTCGGCCGCGTGTTCGTCGAATACCGCTGGTGGAATACCGCGAACGACGCCTGAAATTGCGAATGTCCGAGGTCTGGATAGAACTCACGCAACTGCCACGGCGCGAGCAGCCCCTTGTAAACAACCGACCGCGACGAAAGCGAACAGAAATACGTTCCCGCCACCCCTTCCGCCTCTACGCGCTTGCGCAGCAGGAAAAGCTGCCGCTCGAATTCGTCGCCGGATTTATCGGACGCGAAGAAACTCTGCTGAATCGTAGGAAGGGTCGCCGCTGCGGAAGGGCCGAGAATCGAGGAATCCACCGGAACTTTGCGCCAGCCGCTACAGCGAGCGCCGCACAGTTTCGCCAGTTTTTTGATCGCCGCCTTCGCTTCGTTTTCTTTACCCGGCGGCAGGAACGTCATGCCCACGCCGAACTCGACGGGCAGCGTGATGCGGTCTTCCTTCGCGCGCGCTCTGAAAAATTCCTTGGGGATCGGCAGCAGCAGGCCAGCCCCGTCGCCGCTCGAACCGTCCGAGTCCACGCCGCCGCGATGCGTCAAGCGAACCAGCGCCGTTAGCGCGCGTTCGATCACATCGCGCGAGCCCAGACTCCCAAGCTGCGCCACAAAACCCACACCACAGGCGTCATGGTCGGGATGCCCTTTGAAGCGCGTATTCCGCATTGTCCATTACTAACTCGCGCCGCCTCCGCAAGTACAATCGTGAACTTCAATGCATCCGATAGAAATTTGCCTAGGTACCCCGAAACGCCTTGGCGGCCCCGCGTCTCCCGAAATCTGCCTGTATTTGAAGCCCTTCGCGCTCCCGATTTTTAATGAATATGCACAGCCCCTGAAACATGAATACGTTCCATAGATTTTATGAGGGCGTTCCGTCGCGCCCTTGCCTGCTACAGTCCCTGCCATGTCGGCATCGCCGGCCAGGATGACTCAGTCGGGCATCTTCGCGGGCTACAACACGGGCAACTTTTACGACGAGATGTTCGCCGCCGACGGCGAAGTGCGCCCGCACTACGCGAAGCTCTTCCACAAATTTGCATCGATGGTGCCCTCGCAATTCGAGGAGCGTCGCAAACTTGCCGATCTTTCTTTTTTGCTGCAGGGCATCACGTTCACCGTTTACAGCGACGGCCAGGGCACCGAGCGTCTTTTTCCTTTCGACCTGATTCCGCGCATCCTTCCCTACTCCGAGTGGGAACGCGTCGACCGCGGCCTTAGCCAGCGCGTCGTCGCTCTGAATCTTTTCCTGCAGGATATCTACGGACCGCAGCGCATTTTGAAAGATCGCCGCATCCCCACCGCGCTGATTTATTCCTGTAAACACTTCCGCCGCGAAATGATCGGCGTCGAAGTTCCGCGCGGCATCTACACGCACATCTGCGGCATCGACCTCGTTCGCGATTCCTCGACGGGTGAGCTTTGCGTTCTCGAAGACAACGTCCGCACGCCGAGCGGCGTCTCCTACGTCCTCGAAAATCGCCTGGTGATGACGCGCACCTTCCCCGACGCCTTCCAGCAGCACGAAGTTCTTCCCGTGAATCACTACCCCGCCGAGCTCTCGCGCATCCTGCGCAGCCTCTCGCCGCGCACCGAATCCGAGGCGCAGATCGTGCTTCTCACGCCCGGCATCTACAACAGCGCTTACTTCGAACACAGTTTCCTCGCGCAACAAATGGGTGTGGAACTTGTCGAAGGCCGCGACCTCGTCGTCGACGGCGAAATCGTCTACATGAAGACGATCTACGGCCTCAAGCGCGTCGATGTGATTTACCGCCGGGTCGATGACGAATTTCTCGACTCCCTTTGTTTCCGTGGCGACTCGATTCTCGGCGTTCCCGGACTAATGGGCGCCTATCGCGCGGGAAATGTCGCGCTGGCCAACGCAGTTGGCAATGGCATCGCCGACGACAAAGCCGTCTACGCCTACGTCCCCGAATTCATCAAGTATTACCTTGGCGAAGACCCGATTCTCCGCACCGTTGAAACGTACGTGTGCGCGAAGTCCGATCACCTTTCGCACGTGCTCGAAAATATTCACAATCTCGTCGTGAAGGCCGTAGGCGAATCCGGCGGCTACGGCATGTTGATCGGACCGTGCTCGGATCGCGCCCGCATCGAGCAATTCCGCGATCGCGTCAAAGCCGATCCGCGCAACTACATCGCGCAGCCCGTCATCCCGCTCTCGCGCGTTCCGTCTTACGATCCCGTAAACGAAACCGTCTCCGGCTGTCACGTGGATCTCCGTCCCTACTGCCTTTACGACGGGCAGAAAGTCACCATCGTTCCCGGCGGCCTCACGCGCGTCGCGCTTCAGAGCGGTTCGCTCGTCGTGAATTCTTCGCAGGGCGGCGGCAGCAAAGACACGTGGGTCTTGCGGGGAGAAAACTAGATGCTCTCACGCATCGCCGATTCCATGTTTTGGCTCGCGCGTTACATCGAACGCGCCGAGGACACCGCGCGCATCCTCGACGTCACCTACCACACGCTTCTCGAGCAGTCGCAGAATTCCTACCGCCTGCGTTGGGATCCGCTCATCGCCATGGCCGGCGAAGAAAACCGTTTCAATCAGCTCTACGGCGAGGCCAACGCGCACAACGTTTTCGAATTTCTCGCGTTTCGACAGGAAAATCCCAGCTCGATCGTCGAATGCATAACCAAAGCTCGCGAGAACGCGCGCACCATCCGCGACCGCATCTCCCGCGAAATGTGGGAGGACATCAACGGTTTTTACTTCAGCGTTTCGCGCGTGAATCCGAAAGAAGAAATCGAAACGGGTCCGCACCGCTTCTGCGAGAAAATCAAATTCGGAAGCCACCGGTTCCATGGTGTCACCGACGCGACGCTCCCCCACGATGAAGGCTGGGAATTTCTCCGCATCGGCTGGTCGCTTGAACGCGCCGAAATGACCGCGCGCCTGGTCGACGTCCAATATCACAATCTGCTCGACGCGCACTCGACTCTCGAAGCGCCCGACAATCACCAGTGGATGGCCGTCCTGAAATCCGTCGGTGCCTACGAAACCTATCACCGCCAGTATCACTCGCCGATTGAAGCCGAACGCGTCGCGGAGATGCTGATCCTTCATCCACAGCATCCGCGTTCGATTCGCTTTAGCATCTCCGAAGTGCAGTCCGGCCTTCGCGCGATCAGCCACACCACCGCTGGCTCCTACGCCAATGAAGCCGAGCGGCTCACCGGAAAATTGCTGGAAAGTTTGCGGTACGACACCATCGACGAAATCTTCAAACGCGGCTTGCACAATTACCTGAGCGACCTGCTTCGCGTGTGCGGATCGATCGGCGAAGACATCGCTCGCACCTACTTCTACTACTCGGCGGTCGCATGAATCGCTATCACCTGGTTCACGTCACCGAATTTCATTACGACGGTCCGGTCTCGGAGAGTTACAACGAAGTCCGCCTCCGCCCAATGCACGACGACCGTCAAAGCTGCCTCTCCTTCCGCCTCACTACGAATCCCGAATCGCGCGGCACCGCCTATCGCGACGCAGCCGGCAACTGGGTCCATCAGTTCAACATTTTGAAGCAGCATCACCGGCTGAAGGTCGAAGCAGAATCCGTCGTTCTCGCGCACGAAGCTTCCGCGCCGGTTGTCGATCAAACGAAACTTGCTGACGTTCGCGCGCGCCGCGAGGAGTTGTCTGAGGAATACTTCGACTTCATGGCGCCGAGCCAGTTCGTTCCGCACCTGCCACAGCTCGAAGAAATAAGCCGCTCCGCCGAACAGTCGTCGGATGGCGGCGCCCTCGCGTTCGCGCAAGCTGCGTCCGATTTGATTCACGAGCGCTTTCGCTATGTGAAGGGCGCGACGCACGTGCATTCTTCGATCGTCGAGCCGCTCACCGTCGGCGCGGGCGTTTGTCAGGATTTCGCGCATGTACTTCTCGGCGTCGTCCGTATGGCGGGCTTGCCCGCGCGCTACGTTTCGGGCTATCTCGTCCCCGGCAGCACCGCCGAGCCGAACGCGAAGCAGGAAGAAGTCATCGGCGGCCAGGCGTCACACGCGTGGGTCGAAGTTTTTTCTCCCGAAGCGGGCTGGGTCGGACTCGATCCCACTTTGGGAAATCCTGTCGGGCTTCGCCACGTGCGCATTGCCTACGGCCGCGACTACGGCGACGTTGCACCCGTTCGCGGCGTCTATAAAGGTCACGCGGGCCAGCGCCTCTCCGTCGACGTCCGCGTCCGCCCCGCTCTCGACGGCGAAGGCCGCGAGCAACTCTCCAACACCAACGCCGCCCCCGTCGAACCGCCCCACGAAACCGAGCGGCCCCAGCAGCAAGCCCAGCAGCAGTAGCGCGCACAAAATCCTTCAGGTGGAGTAGGTATTCCCGCCTGCGCAACGCCGCCCGCCCCTCCACAAAATGTGTGCGCGCCACCCGCGCCGCGACATTCAGTCCGCAATCTTCCCAGGATTCGGCGCGCCAGCTTCGTGCGCAGCCGTCGCAGTTGCACGGGGCGCGAAATCGCGTGGTGCGACGCCCACAAAGATGGGGTTGGAAACGATCCACGGCACATCCGCTCGCAACAGCGGATGGTGCGTGAGAAAAAACTCCACACGATACACGCCCGCGACCGCGTCCACCAGGTCCAACGAAACAGAGTCGGCCGTCTGAACCGCCGCGCCATCCTTATATAAGACCGTGCGCACCGCCTGCCCCGCCGCATCAACGTGCGCGCTCAGCGTCGCGCCGCCCGCCACGAGCCCACCGCTTCGCGCGACGTGGCCATCGCCGTCCCTCGCCGTAAACTCGAATGCACGCGGCTCGCCCGCCCCGCGCACGCACACGAAAAAATCCCCCGCGCGAATCGCCCGCATCGGATCGTCCGCGTAGCGCCGCTCGACTCCGAGCGCCGCCAGCGAAAACGTATCCTCGTACGACGGGAACTTGAACGGGAGCCACTTCCCGATCAGCCGAAACCCGCCATGCGCATCAGACGCAGCAAACGCCCACACGCGCGAACGCTGAAGAAAGTCGTCCCAGTGCGCCATCGACGGCTGCGGAAACGTGATGCTTCTCAAAAAATAGTAGTGCGAAAACAGATAGTACGCCGCCAGCAGCACGCGCGAACGCCACGACGTCTCGCGCAGCGAAGTGAACAAATTTAGAATCTCAATCCCGCCCGGATGCAAATCCGGCTTCCAGTACCGCCACCCGTATTGATAGTCCGTCGGATACGCCAGCACGGGAAACGCGCCCCACGCACGCGCGTCGTCCATCGCTTCCGGCGGAAACGACGAAACTTGAAACCGCGGCGCCGCGCTCGCTCCAAAAAACGTGAAGTGCCCGTCGGGTAACGTTGCCTCGGAGCCGCCGATCATCGTCACACCGTCGATCGACTCGCGAAAATTCGTCGATTGCAAATTGGGCTGGCCATGTTCGGTAAGAATCACGGCGCTGACGCCCGCGGCGCGTGCCTCCCTCGCGATCTCGTCGACTGGCGACAGCCCGTCCGACATATCGGAGTGAACGTGATACACCACCCATAAAAACGCATCCGAACGCTCCGGCGTGTAGAGCGAGTAGCGAATTCCCGACGCCACATACATCGCAACCAGCAGCGCCGCCGTTAATTTCACCCACCGCATCAAGTCACGCCTCTCGCCCGTCGCGCACCCTCAATTCGCGCCAAAATCAGACGCCCAGAAGCGCGTGCGAGCATATCCTCTAGCGCTCCGCCGGACATCACAATTCGAAGCGATACCCACGCCGAGCCGGCCACAGCCGCAGCATAAACACTTGCGTCACCGTCGCCACCCGCCCCGTTTGGCGTTTGTGCATCCACGATGCTAACTTGGACTTTCGACATTCCATTTGGGCTTTCCATTCATTCGCAGATAAAGGTGACGACATGACCTGGGCTAAGCGGCGCGCGATTATCATCGTGACTCTGTTTCTGTTTCTCGCGGTCATTGTTTGGGCGGCGTTTCGCCCGTCGTCGCTCCAACTCCCGTCGAAAGGCGTGCTGGTCGTCGACGTCGGCGGTGAAATCGAAGAGCAGCGCGCACCCGACTTTTTCAGCGCGCTCAATGGCAACACCGAGCCGGTCCTTCACGATTACACCGACGCGCTTGATACCGCCGCGAACGACTCTCACATCACCGGCGTTGTCGTCCGAATCGCGCCCCTCGCGACCGGCTGGGGAAAGCTTGAGGAAATCCGCTCGCACCTGCTCGCCTTCCGCAAGAGCGGCAAGCCAAGCATCTGCTACCTCGGCTACGACGGTATCGGAAATCCCGAGTATTACCTCGCAAGCGCGTGCCAGAAGATCTGGCTCGTTCCGACGGCGCCCGTCGCGATTCGCGGCATGATGGCCCAGGCGATTTTCTTTCGCGGAACGCTCGACAAATTGAAAGTCGTGCCGGAGTTCTACCACATCGCCGAATTCAAAACCGCCGGCAACACCTTCACCGAAAAGAAATTCACGCCCGCGCACCGCGAAGAAGTCGAAGGCCTGCTGAAGAGCATTTACAACCAGTATTTGGACGACACCTCGAAGGCCCGCAACATGGACCGCGCCGCTTTCGAAGCGCTCGTCAATCGCGGGCCGTTTTCCTCGAGCGATGCCGTGAATGAAAAAGTTGTCGACCGCATGGGCTATTGGGATCAGCTGCAGGACGAATTCAAGACGCGCGACAGCGCGTGGAGCCCCGTTTCTCTGCGCAGTTACAAATCGTTCGTGAAAAATGACGGCACCCAGCGCATCGCCGTCATTCATGCCAGCGGCCTGATTGTTTCCGGCGATTCCGGCTCGACGCCCGGTGGCGGCTCCATCATGGGCGGCGATTCGGTAGCCGCGGACATTCGCGCTGCGCGCAAGGATTCTGGCATCAAGGCGATTGTTCTGCGCGTCGATTCGGGCGGCGGCTCAGTGGTCGGCAGTGAAGTGATTCGCCGCGAAGTAGAGTTGGCAAACGCAGTGAAGCCCGTTGTCGTCTCAATGTCGGACGTCGCTGCGTCCGGAGGCTATTGGATTTCGACGCCGGCCCGGAAAATCGTGGCCGATCCCGACACGATCACCGGCTCGATCGGCGTGCTGATCGGCAAGTTCAACGTTTCCGGCCTCTACAATCTGCTCGGCATCAGCACCGATTCGATCGCCACCAGCGACAACGCATCACTTTTCTCCGAGCAGCAAAACTTCTCGCCCGCGCAGCGCGCCTACATCGAGAAATCGCTACAGGAAACCTACGAACAGTTCACAAAGGGCGTCGCGGTCGGCCGCAAGATGACGGTCGAAGCCGTCGACAAGGTCGGCAAGGGTCGCGTCTGGTCGGGCTCCCAGGCAAAAGATCTTGGACTGGTGGATGAACTCGGCGGCCTCGATCGCGCGATTGAAATTGCGAAGAACCTGGCGAAAATTCCGGCGGGCGAATCGGTTCGCATCGAGCGCTACCCGCGCCAAAAAAGCTTCCTCGAGCAGCTGCTCGAACGCGAGAAAGATCAGCTCAACCAATCCGAGTCCGTCGAGTCCTTCTTGCACGAGCTAGTGGCGCACATGGAACCAATCCAGGCGCGAATCCCCTACGACCTGCGGATTCGATAACGGATGAGATTTCTACTCTCCGCGGCGAGGGCTAGCTTTTGCGGGCTGAAACGCGGGCTGTCTTTACGTTATACTGGTTGACCGGGGCGCGGTACCCAAGTGGTAAGGGAGAGGTCTGCAAAACCTTTATACGTGGGTTCGATTCCCACCCGCGCCTCCAACAAATCCGCAGTGCTCGCGTTCCCGTTACGGTCGCGGTCAGACAAGACTAGGATTCTACCGATTGCCGATCCGCGGCCCCCAGCCCATTTCCTTCTCCAAGGCTTTTTGAGCTTCGAGAAATTCCTGCCATTCCGCCTTCGTCAGCGTGACGCCCTTCGCGGTCTTTTCATGCACAGCTCGAAGCGCATTTTCGTGTCGCTCGACCATCCGCGTTAATCGTGCGGATCTGGCCTGTTGAGTCTCTCGTGTGGAGACCAGCTCCACATCCTCCGGTCTGAACGTATGCACGTCAGGCTGTACCCGCACGTATGAATCGTCGGGATTCGACTCTACTGCGACGTCGATGACCATGCCTTCTTTCTGCCACTTCCGGATAAAGACGCGATCGCCTTTTCTAAACTCTGTCATAACGACCCCTTCGGTTCAGGTTGGTGCCGACAGCCGTGGTGCCCTGGTGCCCAACACGTCCATGACGCCAACCCACGCACGCGGCTTCACGGTACGACGCAGGGGCCTCCGATTCAAGTCTCGCGATTGACGCTTGGCCGGAAAATAAAACGAGAGGCGCGGAGTGGAGCGCCTCTCGTTTGGCTGTCCGCACAATGCGCGCGAACCGTTACGCCGACAATGGAATGGCAGAAGCGATCCACTTTTCCATTTGCGTGTGATCCACCGCGCCCGCCTGTTGCAGCACGCTGCGCCCGCCGTAAAAAACCATAAAGTTCGGAATACCTCGAATGTTGTAGCGCGCCGAGAGTTGCGGATTTTTCTCGGTATCCACCTTCAGCACGATCGCTTTGCCCGCCATGTCCGCAGCGGTTCGCGCCACTTCAGGAGCGGCGATATGGCAGGGGCCGCACCAGTCGGCCCAAAAATCGACGAGCACCGGCACCGTGGCATTTTTCGTGATCTCGTCGAACTGCGCTTCATCCACCGCGATGGGCTCGCTCGCCGGCGGCAACACAGATTTGCACTTCCCACACTTGCCCGTGCTCGCGAGAAATTTGCCCGGCACGCGATTCCCGGTCCCGCATTTCTTGCACGTCCGTATTACAGACATTCGACATCCTTGCCGGTGACCGATCCGCGACATCGATTCGATCCGCCAGTCTCCCCGGATTGTACCCGAACGCGCATACTTCAGCGCTGGTCGCCACGGACACTTCGCGCGCGGCGAGGGCTTTCGTGATTTTTACTCCGGATTCCACATTCTGAACCGACGTGCTGTGCCGGCGAAATGTGGCAAACTCGTCGGGCACGCCGCGCCACGATGCCGGCGCTGCTGGAGTTTCCGCGATGAAAACTACGCGGCGAGAATACCTCGCCGGTCTTGGCCTGCTAGGCCTCGGTGCTCTCGCGCCAAACGTGACACGAGCCGCGGACCCGCGCTCACCAGCCACGACAACGTGCCCCTTCCGCCTAGCCGTCATCAACGACGAAATCACGCAAGACTTCGAGCAAGCCTGCTCGATCACCTCAAAAGACTTCGGCCTCCAGTGGATCGAACTCCGCTCGATTTGGAATAAGAACGTTACCGAGCTGAACGCGAAAGAAATCGACGACGCTCGCAAAATTCTCGCCGCGCACAATCTCAAGGTCACCGACATCGCCAGCCCGCTTTACAAAACTGACTGGCCCGGCGCCCCACGCTCCAGCCAAAGCGAAAAGCGCGATCAGTTCGGCGCGGATTTCGACGCTGCCGTGCAGGACAAGTTGCTCGATCATTGCATCGAGCTCGCGCACGCATTCGGCACCGACCGCATCCGCTGCTTCGATTTCTGGCGGCTCGACGATCCGAAGCCGTATCGCACTGCGATCAACGCGCGGCTCGCCGGCGCCGCCGACCGCTGCGCAAAGAGCGGCATGATCCTGCTCCTCGAAAACGAAATGTCGTGCAACACCGCGACGGGCGAAGAAGCCGCCGCCGTGCTCGCCGCGATTCCCAACAAGAATTTCATGCTCAACTGGGATCCAGGCAACGCCGCCGCGATCGGAAGTTTCCCGTACTCGAAAGGCTACGACCTGCTGCCGAAAGATCGCATCGGCCACTGCCACGCAAAGGACGTCATCCGCAAACCTGACAACAAAGGTTACGACTGGGCGCCCGTCGGAGCAGGCGTGGTTGATTGGACCGGTCAGTTCGAAGCGCTTGCGCGCGACCACTATTCATACGCCGTGAGCCTCGAAACACACTGGCGCGGCGCCGGCACGCCCGAAGCTTCGACGCGCATCAGCATGGATGGCTTGAAGAAAAGTTTGTCCGCCGCCGGCGTGAGTTGCTGAAGCTCGCCGTACCAGCGACGGAGGGAGAACACGCGTGATCACTCGCCGCAAATTTCTCGGCACGCTCGCCGCCAGTGTGGCCACAAGTGCAGCCGCCGGCGCTTACGCCGGTTCGACGGCCGAAAGCTACACGCGGATCCTCGGCGCAAACGACCGCCTCAACTTCGCCATCATCGGCCTGAACGGCCGCGGTTACGCGCATCTCTCGTCCCTCGCCGCGAACAAAGACGCCGCGCGCATCTCTCATGTCTGCGACGTCGAGACGAACATCCTCGCGAAATTTGCCGCCGCCTGTCAAAAAGAATTGGGCTACGCGCCGCGCACTGAGCCGGACTTCCGCCGCGCCCTCGAACTGAAAGACATCGACGCCGTCACCATCGCCACGCCCGACCACTGGCACACGCCGATGTCCATCGACGCGCTCGCCGCCGGAAAGCACGTCTACGTGGAAAAACCGTGCAGTCACAATCCCGCCGAAGGCGCTCTGCTCATCGAAGCGCAGAAAAAATACGGCAAGCTCGTGCAAATGGGAACGCAGCAACGCTCCTCACCGCACACGATCGAAATCGTCGCAAAAATTCACGATGGACTCATCGGCCGCCCCTACTTCGCGAAAGCGTGGTACGTCAACACGCGCAAATCGATCGGCTTCGGCAAGGAAGCCCCGGTGCCGAAAACGCTCGACTGGGATTTGTGGCAGGGTCCCGTGCCGCGCCGCCCCTACAAGGACAACATCCAGCCCTACAACTGGCACTGGTTCCGCATCTATGGCACGGGCGAAACGCTGAACAACGGCACGCACGAAGTCGACGTCTGCCGCTGGGCGCTCGGCGTCGACTATCCGAAGCGCGTCACCTCGTCAGGCGGGCGCTACCAATTCAAAGACGATTGGGAGTTTTACGACACGCTCGTCACCAGCTTTGAGTACGACGACAAAATGATTTCCTGGGACGGCAAAAGTTGCTCCGGCATGACCTACTACAATCGCGGCCGCGGCTCGACAATCATCGGCACCACCGGCTCCGTGCTCGTTGATCGCGACGGTTACGAAATGTATGACCTCGCCGGAAAAAAGATGAGCGAGTTCAAAGCCGGCAGCGCCACATCCACCGCCGATCTTGTAGGACGCGACTCGATGACCGACCTGCACTTCGCCAACTTCATCGCTGGAATTCGCACTGGCGCAAAGTTGAACGCACCCATCGAAGTTGGCAACGTCGCCGTTACCATGCTCGAACTTTCAAATATCGCCTGGGAAGTGAATCGCGAGCTCCAGCTCGATCCTGCCGACGGAAAAATACAAAACGATTCCGCCGCGATGGCGCTCTGGGGCCGCGATTACGAACCGGGCTGGGCGCCACATCTCTAAAGCGCGACGCGCGCCCACGCGCGCGGATTGAGGTCGATTCATGAAGCACAACGTTTCACGCCGCACGATTCTCCGCA
>Ga0210391_10001190_pt1 | contig 24163 bp, 25 predicted proteins | sample IncBWC12OmetaG_FD_160573 | JGI IMG/M metagenome (GOLD analysis project Ga0210391, IMG submission 160573) | Forest soil microbial communities from Barre Woods Harvard Forest LTER site, Petersham, Massachusetts, United States - Inc-BW-C-12-O ...
ATCGGCCTCTGGATGACGTCAAAGGCTGAGGCAACGGCGGGGGCCCAGGCAACGGCAGGGGCAACGCCTGAGGCAACGGCAACGGATGAGGCAACGTCAACGGCTGAGGCAACGGATGAGGCAACGGCAACGGCGAAAGCACAGAGTTGGGATCGCCTGTGTTACTCGCGGAGGTCGGGCGAGTGGCCGAACGCCCAGGCGACCATGAGAGGGAACTCTTCGCGCCAGAACGGGCCGCCGTGTGTGCCGGGGCGCTCGGCCATTACGACGTCGGCGCCTGCATCGCGCAGGGCGTCTGCCCACCTTCTTGCGTTCTCGACGAAGAATGGCTCCTCCGTGCCGGCGACGAGGTAGGTTCGCGGAAGCGGAGTCGGGAGCGCATTGTCCGTCGCGGCTGGCGGCTTGTAGCCGCCACCGGGCGAAGCGCAGAAGACGACGCCGTAGACGTCCGGACTCCGAATTCCAAGAGCGAGGGCCAGCTCTCCGCCCGCTGAGACGCCAAGCACCGCGGTACGTTGAGCGGGCAGCGCCAGGCCGAACCGCGACTCGGTCCACCGACGAACGTCCTCGACGAAGAATTTCTCATGCGCGGCGAACCGCTCCGGCGCAAAGGCCGGCGAGTACTCGTGGAGCCGCTGCATGTCGTCCGCCAGGCCGTGCACGCCGACGATCATTGTGGGCGGCACTTTCACGTCGGCCTGTGCTTCCGCCTTTCCGGCGGGTATCTCGAGCAACCGCCCCCATTTCGAGAGGCGCTGGCCGTCGGCGGCGAAGATGATCGCCTCTGGCGGGCGCGGCGGGACGTACACCGTCGCCTGGCGTCCGCCATCGTAGTCGAACGTCTCGGTGACAAAGGTTCCTTGCGCTACCGTCATGGTGCTTTACAGTCTCCCACGCTTCCGCGCGCGTTCGTCCAGCACGAATTCCACGTCGGCCCACACAATCCAGGCGATCGACGCGGCGCTTAACGCCATCAGCCCGCCCTGTTGACTCTCATGAAATTCGCCGAACGCCACCACCGCGCCGATGAACTGTGGTGCGAGAAACAGCACCGCCATCAGCGTTAAGAACATCAAGCCTAACCCGAGCAGCCCGCGCCCGGCGCGCGGAAAGAACGGGGCAGCGGCCAATCCAACCACCACAGGCGAGCCGTAGATGAGGCCGGCGTGTCCGTAGAGGAACCACGCGCCCAAACCGATCGAACAAAACGCCAGCAACGCAGCTACTTTAAGCCTCGTGCCAAGCGCGTCGGCGTCGGCCTTTCGACTCTGCGCCCCGGCCGCAGGCAGTGGACCACCTGGAAGCTTTTCAGATGAATTTTGTTCGCGTGTGGCACTACGAATGTTTAACGAATTAGCGGAGCTTGAGGGGTGGCTTTGTGGTGCGCCACGACGTTTCTACAGCCAGTCCGGCCAATGCGTACGTAAGAGCGTTCGCGAGAAGCACGAAATCGATGCTCATATGGTGCTGACGCGCGAGCGCAATCGGACACGTTAGGTCGAGTAAAAGCGCCTCAAACCCTCGCGGCGCTCCTGGTGCAGAAAAGAGGTAGATGGACCAGAGACCTACAATCATTGCGCCGCTGGCTGCCCAGATTGCAATTCGGCTCTTCATGCCATGCACCTCTTCGACTACTCTACTCCAATCCTGAATCGTTCCGCGGGGTCAATCCACAGCCGATTCTCCCGCCCTTTTCCCCTGCACCCGCCCCCCGCATTCCCGCTTCTCCAACGCTCATCACCTCATGTAACTTCTGGAAAACGAATGGCGGCGCCGACTTCACCTTCGTGCCGACAACGGATTCGTTGCGGAGGACAGACTTGCGCACACTATTCGCACTCGCGCTTCCTGTCATTTACGACGACTGGCGGTTTGTGGTGTTCGTGCTCGCTCTTGTCGCTGCATGCGTGTCGATCGGGTTTCTCCGAAGGCGGCGTCAGTAGCCCGGGCTTAGGCTTCCGTTTTTGGCTCCAGCCACCCATTGCGCTCCCTATTACGGTCGTGTACAGTCCCGCGCCAGTCAACAGCCCAAGCCCAAGGCCTCGCCCATGACCAAGCCCATGACGCCGACGCTAATCGCAACGCTCTGCCTGCTCACCGCCCTCGCTGTCGCTCCCGTCACGGCCGCCCGCGCCCAGTCGCAAACCCCGCCACCAACCACGCCCTCCACCAACTCTCCCGCCGCGCCAGCCACACCGCCACCGGCTGCGGCAACGAAGTCGACGACCACCAAACCCGCGACAGCCAAACCTGCCACGAATCCCGCCAACAATACGACAACGACCTACTACGTCCACCGCAACTCAGACGGCAAGCTGGTGGGGAACGCGAGCGTCACCGTTCCGGCCAACTTCACGCCCGAAGAAAAAGAAGACGACGCGCTGAACCAGCACACCGCCTACGCCTTCGGCCAGGTGACCGACACCAACTGCCAAAAAGTGATCGACACCTACCAAGCCGACTTGATCCCCATGGCGGAGAAGGCGCAGTTCCCGAAGAACAAAGCGAAGTTCCTCTTCATCGCGCACAACGCCATTGACGATTGTCAGATGTCGCAGGGTCGGTACATCGAAGCCGAGCAGTCGTTTCGCGACGCGCTGGCGGAGGCCGACGTCTGGCCCGGCAAGGACGATACACAGTACCCGATACTTTGGTTCTCGATGAGCGCCGCCCAGATGAAGCAGGATCATTGGGAGGATGCCGAAATGAGCGCGACGCATTCGGCCGACCTCTACCAGGAGCGGATCGAGGCGCAGAGAAAGGCGGCCGCCAAAGCGGCGGCAGACGCAGGCGCTGAAGTGGCGAAGCAGGGGCCAAAAGTGCAGGCCGCCATTACGCGCGAAGCGGCCGAAGAAGCTGAGAAGAGCGTTGAGGAAATCGAAAAAAAGCGCGCCGAGGTACTTGGGATGCTCGCGGCGTATTACATCCGCAGTGGAGATTTCGACGCCTCCGCAAAGACAATCGAGCAGGCCTACAAGGAAGCCGTCGCCGGGAAGCTCGAAGGCGAGTGGCGCACCGGCATCCTCGAGATAGGCGCGCACGTCGCCGACCTGCGCGGCGACTCCTCCGGCTCGGCCAAGTGGGCCGCGCGCGCCGACACCTCACCGCCGCCGAGCGCGCCGCCGCCCGCCGCGAACACCGCACCGCGCTAGTTCGCGTCGTTCGCCCACTGCCCGCTGAGTGTGAAGTCTCCGGTTTTGCCGTCGGGGAATTGGAGGTTATACGTGCGATTGATCCAGCCTTCCGATTTGCGGCGCGTCGGGACGGAGGCGGCCGGATAGTCGCCAGGCGCGAGAATGCCGCCGCGAGTGACGCCAGAGAGTTCGTACTTCGTCGGATCGGCGTCGACCGTCACATCGAGAGTGATGGCACTCGTGGCGACGTTGAGGAATGAATTCGCAACGTGGATGGCTACGGGGAAGCCGGCGCTCGACGCGGCGGGCGGCGTTGACGCGTTTTGTGTGCGCTCGGCTGGCGTCGGCGCCGACGACGTGGTCAGCGCGGAGGCTGCGTCGGCGTGGCGCGTGGTGACGGCGAGCGCCGCGACCGCGAGAGCGGCAAAAAGCGCAACGAGGAACGCGGCGCGTTTCGCGCGCGACCCCGAGTGCGTGCCCGAACATTTACTCGGATAAGTGCCCGGCTGCTGGATCGAGACGGCGTGTGGGGCTGGGGCGATCAAGTGCCTGGTTCCTCCGTGTGGGCGAGGCTGAGGACCACGCACCACCGCACTGTAAGACGCGGCGCGAGCGCCCGCGGGTACGCCGGCGTAAACGCCTTTACGGGTGCCGCACTCTTCGCACTTCAGAAGGGTGCGTGTAGGACGGCCGATCCGGCTGACCTCCCGCGAGCGAAGCGCCTTAGACTGCGGTGGCTTGCCACCGCCTTTCTCGCCACCCCATGTGCACGATCAACGTGGCGCACCGCGCCGCAACGCCGCAGCGTTAGCGCCTTTACGGGTGCCGCACTCTTCGCACCTCAGAAGGGTGCGTGTAGGAGAGCCGGCCCGGCGATCCTCCAAAGACGCTACGGTTGCGACGCGGAAATCACGGTGGGCACGGCGGGTACGCCGGCGCGACGCGAGGACCACAGCGTCACGCCGCTTTAGGACGCGGGCGCCGCGCGAGCTTCTTTGCGCGCTTTGGCTTTGTGGAGTGCGCCGCGCGCCGCCGAGTCGATGCGTCATGGATCGATCCGGCGTTACGCGCACGACGCGTCGAGACGTGAACTTCGCTGCGCTTGGACGCCGCGTCGGTCGCGAGGAGCCACGGCACGCGCTGGCCCGGCGGCACATAAATCAAGTTGCTAACGATGCGGAACTCGCCTTTAGCGAGTTGCGCCGCGACGGACTGCGAGGGGCGAGAGGCGTTCGAAGCGCGGAGGGGCACGTTCGTCACGCCACCGGCATTCCTCGGTGTGAATTCGCCCGCCGGCGAATTCAGCGGGGGAGCAACGTCACCCGCGCGCTGTATGCCGGCGATGGGGTCGGAGGCGCGGCCCAGGCCGCCGTAGATCCGCCCATTAATTGTGAAGTACCCGGTGGGGATGGGCGCGAGGTCGCGCGTGGCGATGCGATTTGCCACGGTGCCTGTTGAGCGAGGCATGCCCGCGAGATCGCCGAGGACGCGCCCGACTTCGCGCACCGACGCGCCGGGAATGCGCGCGCGTCCTGCGAGTGCGCGCCGCGAAAGATAGATGCGCTCCCCGCGCACGTAGAACTCGCCCGAGCGCTCGGGCCCATAGATCGTGTCGCGCGAGATGTAGTAGCCGGTCAGCACCGACCGCGCAGCTTTCGTCCTGGCGCGCGGGGAAGTGGCGCGGTTGAGTCGCGCGACGGGCAATCGCGGCGCGCGTTTGTGCGAGCTCACGTCGCGCGGCTCGATCGGCAACTCAATGAGGGCGCCGATCGCGAGCGTTTCGTCCGTGAGTGACGGTGCGGTGTAATCGTTTGCGCCGTCGTTGACGACACGCGGCGACGCAACGGCGTGCGACGCGATGGAGATTACCTTTGCGCGAGTAATCGGCGCCCTGTTGGTGAGGGAAGTCACATCGATACTCCTCTTGGGGCGAGCCGCCCGTCGGCGGCGGTGGTGCGTTACGCAACTGTATACCACAACGACACGGCTCAAGGGAATTACGACCGAGCGCGTGAGTGGTTGGTGGCGCGCTGCGGGCAAAAAATCAAAGGCGCTGCGCGAGCCCTCTAAACGACAGAGAACTCGCGCAGCGTGTCGGTACGCCGCTCCGCGGCGGTTGCTTTCGTTTGTCACGGCCGAAGCCGTGAGCGGTGCGTGAACTTCGCTGCGCTCCGACGCCGCGCCGGTCGCGACGGCGGATATGCTATTTATCCTTCTCTCGACGCGGGACTTAACGCGTTAAGTGCACTACTGACTGCCAAATACGCGAACGCGAGTATCTCTGACACCATGAAGTCCTTCGCACCCGGAAGCGACGGAAATAACCCAGCGAAATACGCAGCCTTTCTTGCTCTGCTATCGGAGTTCCGGTCAGTGCCAAAATATCTGCGCTATTCCCTTCACATCTAATGACGCGTCAGTACAATATTGCTGTTGCAGAAGGTTACAACGCCACTGGCAATACGGCAACATACTTTGCTCCGCCGCAGTAGAGTGAACTACAGCACAGGGGAGATGGAAATGATCGGAGGACGCAAGACCTTTTTCCCGCTCGCAATCGTTCTCGCAGCAATAGTGGGAGCTGGCGGGCAGACAGTTCTTGAACCTCTAAATCGACAGGTGGCTTTGGCGGGTGAGCTTCGTGAAGTTCACGGATACGGTCCTCCGGGTTACGGCGAGAACAAAGAGATGGACGAGCGGATTGTCTACTGGGTTCTGGAACTGCCAAACGTTGTGAACACCGAGTGTGAGCCCGAAAAACCTGAATGGCGGGCCGCGGATTGCCAAGCGACGAAGCGACTCAAGCTGTTTTTCCCGAGTCTGCCAGGCAACAGCGGGTTGGAACTGAAGGCGAAGTCAATGAAGGGGCATCGCGTGATAGCCACGGGTATCTTGCACAGATCGGATACAAGGGGAGAAATAACGCCGATCTACATGGATGTGACCGAATTACAGCGTTCGCCAAATGCACAGAAGCCCTAAGCAAGATTCAAGTGAGGAGACAAATGTTCACGACGGCGTCATCGATTCGTTACGCGCTGAGTGTGCGCAAAACTTTGCGAGGAAGGAGCAACGTCGAGACCAAATTGTGACAAGCGGTTCGTCCCACGCGCTCATGGTCGGAACAGAAGCACCGCAGTACATCCGACACAAAGAGGAGCGTTATGGAGACGAAGAAGACGCTAATGAATCGCCGTTCCGCCCTGCGCAATGGAGCGTTGGCGGCCGGTGCGGCCACGATGGGCGCCGTTCTTGCGGGGGGTGCGAAGGCGGCATTTGGAAGACCGATGCAGGAGGCTGGGGAATCGAGCACGGCCCTGAATAAGGGTGACGTGGCGGTTCTACGGTTTCTCGCTGCAGCGGAGATCATCGAAAGCGATCTGTGGGTGCAGTACGCGGAACTCGGTGGGCTCACGAGCGGCATTCCCATCGAAGTCGACATGAATCAAACACTCAACGCGTATCAGAATGCGCTTTCGCAGCTTGATGGCGACGGACCGCAATACATAACGAGCAACACGCTCGATGAAATCAGCCACGCTGACTTTTTGAACGGATATCTGGAGTCGAAAGGCGCCGACCCGGTGAACTTCGACGAATTCCGCACGCTGCAGGGAAGCACCGCGACGGGCGCGCAGAATATCGGACGGCTCACCAACTTGATGCACTTGAACGTCGACACCAGCTGGTTCCTCCGCTACCGCAGCGCGACGAATCCGGATTTTGGTGCGACGTTTCCACAAGCGATCACGATCACAAACCGCACGGCGATTCCGATCACCAATGCGGACTTCAACGACCCGAACCACATTCAGGTGATCGCCAACACTGCCGCGTTCCACTTTGGATATATCGAGCAGGGTGGATCGAGTTTGTACCAGGCGATGGGGCACAAGGCGAGCAGCCTGGAAGTGTTGCGAATCACGCAGGCCATCGGCGGCGATGAGATCGCTCACTTTCTCGAGTGGGTGGATTTCGCCGGCAACGGAGTGCAAGCGCCGGTCGCGCCGGTTTCGTCCGGTGGTCTCACGTTCCCGAACTTTTTCACCAAGGGACCGGAATTTCAGCCGAGCTTGATTTTCCCGGTGCCGTGCGAGTTCATCAGCCCGAATCTACCGCACTGTTCGGTGATCCGGCCGGTGACGGACGCGGTAGCGGGGGCGCAGGCGACCATTGCGTCGTTCACCGCGGACGGCCTGTTCTTCGGGCAGCAGCCGAAATTTTTGACGCTGCTGCAGCAGATGGCGAAGGACGCCGACGACGTGTCAAGGCAGCTGACGTAACGACACGTGGTTGACGATGTTGTACAGGGGTGAAAGCTCCGGCGCGTGGCTCAGCCCGCGCGCCGGAGTGATTGTGTTCCGCCAGCGGAGGCCTAACGTTTGTGGCGGTCGGTGAAGAGCGAAATCACGGCGGCCATTACGATGAGCGACCACAAGAAGTAAAAGAGCAGATTGCGCGGGGAGATGCCACGGAAACTCGAGGAGCTTAACGCGGCGGCCGCGACAAGGCACCAAACGACCACCGCGATCATGCTGACGCGTTTGTCGCGCGATTCTTTGTCGTGCATGAAGAGGTAGCTCGCGTCGGTGCTTTCTTGCACGGGCGGCGGAGCGTCGTCGTCTTTCTTAGTGCGGAGCGGACGCCGAGGTGCGGAGCGATTGGCGAAGTTCGACCACAACGCAAACGCGACGAACAAGACGACGACGACCCACTTGATCGCGCCGGCGGACGGGAGGTAGCGCGTAATGTCCGCCGGGATGTGGTCGCCGAAAAACTCAATCGCGCCGAGCCCGGCGAGCATAACCAGCACGAGGCCGAGAGCGCTCAGCCAAAGTTTCATGCTGTCGTAGGGCGGACGAATGACGGCCTGATGAAGGATCACAGAGAGGTAGTGGTCTTCGGATTTCAGGCGGCGGATGGCGCCAAGCCACCTGTAGGCGTCTTCGCTGTCGTCGTGCCAGTCGTGGCGATACGCGCGGCGTGCGATCGCGGCCATCTTTTTTTCGTAGACGGTCTGGTCGTAGTCGCGATCGAACTCGTCGTAAATGTCGCTCATTCCGGGGAGCGACGAGTGCGACTCGGAAAAGTAGAGCATCTTGCGCTCGACGTCGGTGAGCGGCGCGCCCTCGCGGTCCGCCTGATCGATGATGCGCCCCGCGAGGAAATCTTTCGCGTCTTTCACGCTGTGGAAAGCCGCAGCCGCGCGTTTACTCCGTGACGACATGCGCGGAAGTATAACGAAATTAGAGCGGAACGCGAGCGTTTCGCGCGGCGGGACCGCGGGCTGAAACGCAGCGCCGCACTCCCATCGTGTCGCGCATCCGTTCGCCATTGCCGTTGGGACGCACACGCAAAGCGATGGCGTGAGTCCGACGTGACGCTTGCGCTTACAAGTGCACGAGGCCGCTGCTAAATGTGGATTTCGGGCGAGCCGTTAGCTCACTGCCAGAGGAAGCCGTGGCGGACGCGGTTCACGTCGGAATAATAGCCGGCGACGGCGCCGCTTGCGTTGATACGGCGAGGCTCGGTGCCAACGTACATATCGGTGAGGGGACCTTGATCCGCTTGCGGTTCGTCGAAGCTGACGAACGTTCCGTCCGGCTCGAGCAGATAGGCGTGTCGGACGAGGTCCGTACCCCTGTACGTGCCCACAATCGCGCCGCTGTCGTTGATTCCAAACGCAAAGGAACTGACGCCGTCCGCCTGTGGAGGATCGAACACCGTCCACGTTCCGTCGGCGGTACGCATCAGGCTGTGAGTTGTGGCCACTCCATTTATTACGCCGACCTCGACCCCACCCACAATCGTGGCGGACGCGTTGATATCGGCCAGCTCCGTGCCTTCTCCAGACGACGTGCCCGCGCCCGGCGCGTCCAGGATGGTGACGTTGCCGTTCGCGGCGAGCAGGAAACCGTGCTCCGTGCCGAGCGGATCGACGTAGTACCCAGCGGTCGCGCCGCTTGCGTTGATCTGTGTCGGCATCACTGTTCGAAGCAGGGTTGGCAAACCGGTTGGGTTGAAAACCGCGAATGTGCCGTTCGCCGCGCGCACGTAGCCCAGCGCGTTACTGTTTGTCTGCAAAATTCCGCCGGCGATAGTGCCGTTATCGTTGATGGCAGCTGCAATCGAACCGGTGTAGTTCGGTGGGTCGAATGTTGTGATCGTTCCATCCGAGGTTCGGAGGAAACTTTGCGAGCTCCCTTGCTGTGGGTTGTAGTAGCCGACCGTATCTCCGGCGGAATCGATCGAGCTGATTGTAGTGCCCAGACCTGGTGCTCCCGATCCTGCTGCAGGGACGTCGATGATCGTGAGCTCGCCCGCGGAACTTCGAATAAATCCGTGGTATGCGCCGCTGGAGTCGGTGTAGAAGCCGGCTGCGTCACCTGCGGCGTTAATGTCCTCGATGAAAGTACCTTGCTCGCTCGCCGTTCCCGCGTTGGGCGCGTCGATCGTGGTGAATGTCTTCTGCGGCGCCCCGCCACCGCCTCCGCCTGAATTGCTCGAGGAGCCGCCACCACAGCTCAGTTGAGCGCAAACGACGATTGCCGCCGCGGCGGTAACGAACGCTCGGGCCTTGATGCGCGCGATCGTGCGCGCTTGGGTGAGGTCGCGATCCATGGAGTGCTCCGCGTAACCGGAGAATTTCAGGTGACTGACGCCGGCGCGAATTATACCCAGAATTACTAACCGCGCGTAGTAACAGCCGCAAGGGCGGCGGGCGGCTGGAGGTAGAATGCGGGCATGGGCGATGGCGTGCGTGGCGTAGAGGCGCTGCCGATACTTTTGCGTGGGGATGCGCGGCTGGAGCAGCGCTGCGTGGCGGTCGAACGCGCCGATCTCGACGGCGCCGATGACGAAGTGCGCGTGGCCGCCGCTATGCTGGCTGTAGCGGCGTCAGCCTGCGTTGTTCCAGCATGGAGAGCCTCACGAATCGATCCAATGCAGGCCTTGCGAAGGGAGTGAGCGGCCGTATTTCGTTCGGTGCGGCTGAGGCCGCAACTTAGGCTGCGACTAGGCTGGGACGAGAGACGGCGCGGGCTTGCCGCTTAGGATGGCGTCCACATTGTCGAGGGCGAGCATGCCCATTGCGGTGCGGGTTTCGACTGTGGCGCTGCCGATGTGCGGAAGCAGAAATGTGTTTTTGAGCGAGATGTATTCAGGATTGAGTTTGGGCTCGCCTTCGAATACATCGAGTCCGGCGGCGGCGATGCGTCCGGTCTTGAGAGCGGCGATGAGAGCGTGGTCAGCCACCAATCCGCCGCGGGCGGAGTTCACTACGATCGCGCCGGGAGGCAGCAGGCTTATGGCGCTGGAGTTCAGGAAATGGTACGTCTCCGGCGTTTCGGGGGCGTGCAGGGTCAAAAACTGACTCACGCGAAGCAGGTCCGACGGGTCCGCGTGGTAGACGGCGTCTCCTACGACATCCGCGGGTAGCTTCGAAACGTCGTAATAGTGAATCTTCATTCCGAATCCCCGCGCTCGACGTGCAACGGCTTGTCCCACGCGGCCCATTCCGAGAATCCCGAGGACCTTGCCACCAAGTTGCCAGCCCAGGAGCATGTCCGGAGCCAGTGGCTTCCAATTTCCCGATCGGACCAGTTCCTGGGCCTCGTAAGCGCGACGCGATGCACCGAGCAAAAGCAGCATGGCGATGTCCGCAGTTGCTTCATGGTTGGTGCCCGGGGTGTAAGCGATCGCAATTTTTCTTCGAGCGGCAGTTTTCAGATCGATATGCTCAAAACCTACGGAGTAGGTGGCGATGACTTTTACAGTGGGCGAAACTTTTTCGAAAAATGCAGAGTCCAACCGGTCTGCCAGCGTGATGAACAGAGCGTCGGCTCCTTCGGCTGCCGCGAGAAACTGCTGCTGGGTGAAAAGCGCCCGGTTCGGATTTCGCCGGGCAATGAAGTCGCGATCGATACGGTCTTCAATTTCCTTCGGATAATGGCTGGTCACCACCAGAATCGGTTTGGTCATCCAAGCGCTCCGCCCCTGTGGGCTTCAGATCTAACCCTGCGAATTCCTTGCGCGGTCAAATTCTTTTTGGAATCCGGGTAGTACTCCATCCAGAATGATCGTCGTGCGTGCTGCCACGATGCCGACCAAAGCTCCGCCCAAAGCGTCCAGATTGTTTCGGGTCGTACTGGCCAGCTTGCCCGGCGATCGAGCCGAAGTCTTAAAGGTGGGGCTATCGTAATCGACGGCCTTGCCCGATGGCCGCTCGGCATAAACTTTTGCCGGCCCTCGCAGCGCGCTGAACAGCGCTGAGAGGATGATGCCTCCGCCGAATGCCACGGCGAGCATCGTGCCTGGACGTTCTTCCACCTGCGAGCGCCAATCGAACGTAGCTTTCGCCCGTTGCCTCAACTCGATCAAGTCACCGCTCAGCTCAGTTCGCTTCTGCGCGATTTCCGACACTATTTGATTTGTTGTTTCGCCCATTGCACGTCCTCCTCCAGCGTTTGCACCGTTTTGTCGGGAGTTAGATTTACGCGCTTCAATTTCGCCCCACCGGCGCCGATCAAAATTCCTGCCGCGACCATTAACACTCCGCCGACGATCACGGTCGCGAGCCAAGCGGCCATGACCAACGACAGCGCGTAGACGGCGGCAAGGAGTAAGAACCCCAATCCGTAAAACGCCAGAACCACCCCCGCACCCAGCGTGGCGCCCGGCCCTGCGGCTTTTTCCGCGCCTTCTTTCAGTTCACTCTTGGCGAGGCGAAACTCAGCTTGAATGAGCGCCGTCAGATTCGTGGCGATGTTCTCCAATATGTCCGGCACGGACCGCTGCATTTGTGGCGCTGCCATCAGCAGGCTCCTTCCCGATTCCGAATCCGTCAGTCGCGCCGCAGGCTACGCGCCACAAGGAAGCCCAGCACAGCTGCGACGGCCAAGGCTGGTCCGGGGTACCGCTTTACGACGTCCTTCAAATCCTCGCCCATGGCCTTCAAGTCCGTCTCGTGGACGTAGTCCGCGGCGGCGTGCAGCTTGTCCGCAGCAACGTGAGCCGCGCCCGAGAATTGGTCGGCGGCCGTGCGCGCTACGCCGGAGAGTTGTTCTCCACCGGAATGCAGTTTCGCTGCTGCCTGGTGTAAGGCGCCTGCGGCGTTTTTGCGGGATTCGTCGATATTGCTCGCCGTCGTGCGGCCGAAGTCGGCAACTTTCTCTTTAACTTCCGCGGCTTTTTCTGAAAGCTTCATGCGCGCTGCGGTTGCGGACCCGCCTTCCGGCTGTCCGTACGTCGTGTCGTTCTTTGGATTGCTTTGATCGTCCATCGTATTTCTCCTTTTTTGCGCTGAAGCGATGACCAAACCCTTTCCGTTGCCCAAGTTTGGCATCAGCATTTCGGGGACCGAGTTGCGAGGGAAGCAATCGCCATGGAAAGAAGCACCCTGGGGCTGCAAGAGCCTCGTCGCCATGGCGATCTGGTGCCAACATTTCACCATTTGCGCAGATGCTGACATGGCGGGCAGCCGAGGCTCTCTTCGCTGTACACTCTGCTGCGTTGCAATTTTGGGCCGAGGGTCGCTTCGTGAGCGTTTCGAGAATCGTGTTGGTTGCCGCCGTCACCCTTGCGTGTGCGACTTCGGCTTTCGCGCAAAAATCCGTTGCGTCCTCCACTCCGGCGCTCGATCCCCAACAGATCAAGTCCATCGACTCCTTCATCGCGACGCAGATGGCCAACCAGAAGATCCCCGGCCTTGCGCTGGGGATCTACAGCTGGGGAAAAATTCTGCTAGCCAAGGGCTATGGCCTGGCCAACGTGGAACTCGACGTGCCCGTCAAGCCGGAGACCGTCTTTCAAACGGGCTCTGTCGGCAAGCAATTCGTTTCCGCCGCCATCATGATGCTGGTGGAAGAGGGGAAGGTTTCGCTCGACGACAGCCTCGCCAAATATTTTCCGGACGCGCCTGCGACCTGGAAGCCGATCCTCATCAAAAATATGCTTTCGCATACTTCCGGGCTCTCCGAATACGAATCCGACGATCGCACCGGCCCCAACGGCCCTTTCTACATGCGTCTCGATTTCACGGAGGACCAACTGGTCGCCAAAGTCAAAGCGCTGCCCGTTGATTCAGCGCCGGGAGAAACATGGGCCTATCGCAATACGAACTATTTTTTGCTCGGCGTGCTGATTCATAAAGTCACCGGCAAGCCCTACTACGAATTTCTCGACGAAAGAATTTTCAAGCCGCTCGGCATGACCTCCACGCGGCTCGACAACGAGCGCGACATCATGCCCAATCGCGCGGCGGGCTACGAACTGGACGACGGCCAGCTCAAAAATCAGGAGTGGGTCTCTCCCACCTTCAACTCGACCGCCGACGGCACGCTGTATTCTAATGTGCTCGATTTTGCCAAGTGGGATGCGGCGCTCTATGGCACGCAGCTGCTGAAACAATCCAGCCTCGATCGCATTTGGACCGTGTTTGCGCTCAATGACGGCAAGCCAAATCCCGTCGGTTATGGATTTGGCTGGATGATCGGCAAGCAGAACGATCACGAACGCATTGAGCACGGCGGGGCGTGGCAAGGTTTTACGAGCAAAATTTCACGGTATCCCGAAGACGGTCTTACGATCGTCGTGCTCACGAATCTGGATGCCGACCATGCCAGGCTGGGGCCGGTTCCGCACATGATCGCGGGCTTCGTGAATCCCGCGCTGATGCCGCCCAAGCTCGCGCCGATCGCGGACACGCAGCCTGCGCTTACGGCTGCATTGGTGAAATTGTTGGATCAGTTGGCGGCTGGAACGGATGCGGCTTCACAGGGCGGGGAGGGGACTGCTACACGGTTCATTCCTGACGGCAAAACCGTTCGGCAGAGAATCGCGAACCTTTGGCCCGGCGGTACGCTCGCCGTTGTAAAACGCATGCCCGCACCCAGCCCGGACGACGAGCCTACGTCCGTGTTCCGGCTCAGCAAGGGAGATAAGGCGGTGTTGATCGTCATCGACGCGGCTTCCGACGCGAAGATCTCGCGCCTACGCACTACGCCTGACCGCGAGTACGACTGGTAGTTTTAACCGGGGCGAACTCCTGGTTCTTCGCGTTACGGTTAGTGGCGATTTTTATTTTGTCGAATATTAAATGTCCGGAGAGAACTTCATGAGAATCGGTTACTACTCAGGCCCGTTCGAATTCGGCAGTTCCATCCTGAACGAGTTGAAGCAAAAACTCGAAAACGTTACCTGGGCTGAATGGGCGCCGGGCGCAAAGCCGCCTGCCTCGGATGTGCAAGTGTTGCTGGCATTCGGACCGGTTACGCGTGAACTCATGGCCGGTCTGCCGGACCTCGTGCTGGTTCACACATTGTCCGACGGCTACGACTCCGTAGACATGGACGCTGCCACGGAACTAGGGATTCGCGTTTCCTTTTCCCCGGGGGACGTGACCGGCAACTCCGATTCGGTGGCCGAGTACGCCGTGCTGCTGATGTTGGCGACGGCGCGCCGCCTCTCCGTTGCACGCGCGGCGATTCGCGACCACGCCATAAAAATCCCAGGTCGCGGCCACACACTCATTGGCGCGAACGTCTGCATCGTTGGCACGGGCAGCATCGGCTCCCAAATCGCTCAACGGCTTCTGACTTTTGGCGTGAATCTCAGCGGCGTCGATCTTTCACCCATGCATGCGCCGAAATATATTCCCACCACAACGCCGGACCATCTGAAGCGGGCGGTGGCGAATGCGGATTTCGTGGTGCTTAGCGTTCGCGCCATGCCGGACAACACGCACATGATCGACGCGGGCGTTTTTGCAGCGATGAAAAAGGGGGCAATCCTGATCAACATCGCTCGCGGCTCGCTGGTTGACGAAAAAGCGCTATACCAAGCGATCAAAACGGGTCATCTGGGCGGGGCGGGCCTGGACGTGGAGGAACACGAGCCCATTCCGATTGACGATCCGCTTCTCACTTTGCCCGAGGTATTCATCACGCCGCACCAGGCGGGTCTCACGACGCTTAACATTTGGGGCACCGCTGAATACGCCGCCGACGTAATAGCCAGGCTCCGGGCCGGCGAGCCCATTGATTCACAGCTGAACAAACCAGCGGTGCCTCGCTCTATCAAAACGGAATAATCCATTAAGCAGACGGTTGACGGAAATCGGCAGACGCGCCTGCCACGTGAAGTAAAAAATATTTTTACGACTATGGCGCAACGGGCGGCTTGTAAATCAGGCCGATGACGATTCCGACGATGGTCCACTGGAGGAAGTAAGCCACAGCCTGTCCCAGAGCGAGTTTCACGCCAATGTTCAGGTTTACGTAGTTGTGCAGCACGAATGCGCAAACCACGAAAGCGCCAAGCAGAACGCCGAAGTGCGTGCCTGCCGTAAGGCCTGATCCGCTGTGCCGCATCATCGCGAAAATTACGGCGGCAATCAGGATCGATACGAAAGTTGTGACGAGCGCGATCGGCATCACCTTGTTCAGTTCTTCCTTCGACCGGAATACGCCCGGGTACTTGTGCGCTTCGTTGATAAGGCCCGGCACCAGCCAAAACATCAGGAGACCAACGGCAAAAGACGCGACCGTGCCGCCAAGCGCCGCCAGCGCGAGACTTGAATAGTTCATGTGCGCTCCTTCAAAAATTGTGGATCAAAATCAGGGCCGGGTGGGGAGGGGTTCGAAATCCCGAGGGATTGTACACTGGCGCGCTTCTTCGCGCCGTTGATCAACAACTGCCATCGCAGAGCGGGTAACGAAAAGGGATGCACCTCACCTATCGGCACTTGGCACGCACATCAGCCTCAATTGACAATGGACGCGATGCGAGGTGCTCCTTGCGATTTAAGACCCTAGCTGTCGTGTTGTGTTTACTCGTGTCGGTGCAGGTCGCGGCCGCTGCTCCCCAAAAAGATGTCTGCGCTCTTCCGAAGAATTTACAGCCCTTAATTGCCAGCAGGTATCCGGGTCAAAGCGTCGTGAACGCGTCGGATCTCAGTGACGATGATAAGCAATCATTTCAAAAAGACCATGGCGATAGCTGCCCCGGTCTCGTGAAAGTTGATTTCTACGGAGACGGCAAACCGACGTTCGCAGTGGCGCTGACCACGAAGGGCGCCGCCGGCAATACGACGATGCTGGTCTTGGCTCATCGGGTAGGAGCAAATTGGAAACTCCGCATTTTGTCGAAACCAGACGGCCCCGACGCCACACCATATGTCTGGAGCGATAAACCTGGTGAGTACGAAAGCGTTTACCAGCACAAAGTTCGAGCTACCAGCCCGGTCATTATTTTCTGCGGCTGTCCATCGTGGGCGATTCTCTACGCGTGGACGAACAACCGAATCGCCAAGCTGTGGCTTCGCGACTAACGGACAGTTCCGCTGAACTCCCGTTAAGCCGCGTTTCCAAAAATTGGGATTCGCGATAATGCCGTCGCGCAGAAACGACCGGACGCTTGCGAATTTAGTCGCCGGACTTTTTGTGCCGACGAATTCGCGCGTCATCAGCCACGGAAAACTAAGCTGCGACGGCTGCGCCGGACGGTTCGGGATATCCCACAACGAACGTGACCGGCACCAGCCATCCCCGCGTGGTTCCCACTTCCCAGATGTAGTCGTTGATTTCTAAGGTAGCGACCATTTTCGATAGCTCTTGCGGCGAATAGGCGCGCAGACAGGAGAGCACTCCGTCAAACCAGAGCACGAATGGGATTACCGGAACGAGATACGTCCACAACAGGCGCGACAGACGGAACGGGCGGATGAACGGAACCGAGAGAACGGCCAGGAGCGGGAACAGGAACGTGAGAAGAATGCTCAGCGCGCGCCGCGCTGGTGGTTCAAAAATACCGATGCCTTCCCGGCGATCGACGGCGCTTTGGATGATCGCCGCCGCGTCGGATGGGCAAAAGTGATGGAACGAAGCGAACATGGTGCGGAATCCATTGAGGTGATCCGGAACGCGGGTCGCGTCCACAGATTCAGCGCAATAAACCATTTCTCCGTGCCGGCTCAGCTGCCCGCGTTCGCGAGCTGCGGTGTTTGGATATTTGTCGGTCAGCTGAATCTTCAACGGGCCAAAATTCCCGCGCTCAAGCGTACTGTGAAGCCAGATCCACGGCCCGCCCGCGCCTGAACACAGATCGACCAGGCGCGCTGTTCCGGTGGATTGCAGCGCGTTCGCAAGGCGAGCCTCGATCGGCCGATACACGTCGCCGATTCGCAAAATGCATTGCAGCGCGTCGGTCACGCCGTCGCGAATCGATGGCGGGCACCAGGCTTGATCGTGGATTTCGGGTAAGTTGATGCGGCTCACGTTTGGGTCACAGTCGGGTCACACAACGGCGCACTTCTATTCCAGCACCCGTATTCAGTCTGTAAGCACTTCATCGTAGTCAGCCGCGCCGCTTGTCATCGCGCTGTCCCAAGTTCGTAACATTCGCGGGCGATATGCTCGATGCGAAGCCCTCGCGAGCGCCAGACTAAGCGGCTCTTGCGGCAGTTGCCAGCTGTAGGCTCTCAGAGTTTTTCGAAAGAAGCTGTACTCTTAGGCACACAAACGCTCTACGCAGGCCGCGACCCGAAGAAAACCAATTGCTGCGGGCCCGAATCTTACGCCACACAGGGACGACCGTGGAGAAGCCGAGTTTTTCCCGCTCAATGCGTCTGGCGTTCGTGGCCGCGCTGGTAATGGCTGGCTGCAGCCTGTATCCGCCGGGGAGTTACGGCCCGGCGCCCGCGTTATCGGTGGTGAATGCCACCGACCTCGGCGTCTTCGGCACGAATCCCAAAATCGTAGGAAGAGACGGGGGCTACAGCGGAGTGTTTGGCGGCAACGCCGTCTGGCTGTACGGCGATACGTTTCTTACCAACCCAAACGCCGAAGGCCAAAACCTAATCAGCGACTCCTGGGCGTGGACGACGGACCTCGAGGCATCGAGCGGCATTACCGGTTTTCAAGAGCGCGACGATACCGCGGGCGCGCCGACGATGATTCTCACGTTGACCGCGGCCGAACAAGCATTCAACGCGGCTCATGCCGGCAGCACTTGCCAGCAACAACCGTGCGGAGCGCGTTGGGCGCTTTGGCCCGCCGCAATGGTCGCCGATCCCGCGCGAAATCGCGCGCTGGTGTTCTATCAACTCGTCTCGTCCCAGCCCGGCAATTTCAACTTTCATGCCGTGGGATATTCGGTGGCGACGTGGCAATCGTTCGCAGGCTTGCCACAGCGGCCCGTTATAAATCCGAACGCGCAATATCCCGATTTGCTTTTCACGGAGAACGATCCGAGCTTCGGATCGGGCGCGCTCGTGGTGGGCGATACGCTCTACGCGTACGGATGCAACTCTTCGGAGTTCTCCCTTCCGTGCAAGCTCGGACGCGTCGCGCTTGAGAATGTAGACGATCGGAGCGCGTGGACTTTTTACGCCGGCGGCGGGGTTTGGTCGAGCCAACTCGGCGACGCGATCGAGGTATTTACGGGCAACTCGATTTTGAACGTGTCGTGGAACGACTACCTGCAACAGTACGTCGTCGTCTACAACTCGCCGCTGTCGGTGAATGTAATGATGCGCACCGCGCCGAATCCGGAAGGGCCGTGGTCGCGGGAAGTGATGGCGTTCACGGCGTTGGCTCCGGCGGCGGGCGGAAGTCCGGTGAGTGACGCGCTAGCTCATCCGGAATATAACCTCAACGGCGGGCAGACGATGTTTGTCAGCTACTCGCACGCTACCGGCGCGTTCAGCAGCGAGTTTCACCTCGTGTCCGTTCAGATCGCGAGCAGCCCATCGCAGTAAATCTCAAGGCTGCGCGTTTTATTTCAACGCCATGGAAAAGCGGCTCAGCATAACTTTCGGCCTTCTGATCGGCGCGATGTGGGCGGGCCAAATTCTCATCGGTAATCTGGGCGGCACGACGGTTTTCGGACATCTGCGCGATATGCATCCGCGCGTTTATGCCCTCGGTGGTTGGTGTGCGGCGGGCGCTGTAGTTCTCGCGGGCCTCGCCGGGCTCGTCGCCGCTTATTGGACTGGCCGGATTCCTGTTGCGCTTCGAGTCGGCGTGTGGAGCGGCTTGCTGAGTGGAGGGATCGTTTTCGTGACGCTTATGAGCGTGGTGATCCTGTTTCACGGCGCCATGATGGGAGATCCCTCGAACATTCACGAGTTTGCCCGGACCGCGCACCGCGTGCCGGCCGAGACCGAATTATCGAGCTTCCTCTACCGCGATGCACTCGGCAGCGCGTTGAATCATCTTTGGATTGGCCCACTTCTCGGACTGACGGTCGGAGGAATCGGTTCCATTTTCGGCAAATGGCAGCACGACGCAGAATTTGCGCGGCGGCACTGAGCGTGCGGTAGCGACGACAAGTCGCGTTGCCGGAGATGGGGGTTGGGTTTCGAGGTGCCACGATAATTGGAGGCTGGAATCGATTGTGTGATTGCGTCGTGAAAAACAGATATTCTTGATTTGAAGCGATTCCTATCGCACGACGGAGACGACGATGGATAAGTTCGAGGAATTCGGGCGGCGCATTGATGAAGAGGTTGCGCGCATCCGCCAATACGTGGAGCAGGAAGTAGCGCCGGAGACCGAGCGCCGTACGGCTTCATTCTTGCGGGAGGCGGCGAAGAAGCTGGAAGAAGCCGCGGCCAAAGTTGAGGCGAGAATGGCAGGGCGTCGCCCCTGATCGAGATGGGCAACTGCACGCCGGTCGTCCTGTTTCAGAGTCCCGCGGCACCTTGTGATCCAGTCGTCCGGCTAATGCGTTGACCGGCCTCAGGCCGTTCTGCCTATCGAGTTCCGTCCGTTTGCAAACAAGCTGTTGCGCCACTCGCTCGCCTCAGTTGGGCGCACCACGCAACTCGCCGCTCTGTTCTCTACCGTACCGAACACTGTACTTCCTAAGCGGATGAAATCGTTTTGACATATCGAAACGAGTCGTATAGATTCGCGTTTCGTTGTCATGTCCTGTACGGCCATCGAGTCTAAGTAGCGGCAAACGCAAGGAGATCCCGTGAGGCCCTTCTTCATCGCTCTTGCAGCGTTATTCCTCTTTCTCGTCGCGCCGCAGGGGGCGCGGGCCCAAAGCGGGGCAAGCGTTTCCGGACTGGTGACGAACCAAACCGGCGCCGCGCTTCCCGATGCAGCCGTGACGATCAAGAACCTCAGCACGGGTGAGCTGCGCACGATCCCAACCGACCGAACAGGGCACTACCGGTCGACCGGCCTGGCGGCAGGAAATTTCATCATTCGAGTGGTGAAAAAAGGGTTCGCCGATGAGACGCGCGGGGGAATCACGCTGACGGATGGGGAGGACGCAACTGTTGATATCACCATGGTGTCGAAGGGCGCCGATGTCTGCTCGAGCGGCCTCGAATTTGCCACCACCGATTGCACGCTTACGTGGCACGGCATCACCCTGTATGGAGCGTATGACGTCGGCGTCGGCTGGGTCAGCCACGGCTTGCCGGTGAACGGAAATAACTACGAAGGCGAGTCGCTGGTGAATCGCAACGGCTATCAATCTCGATTCCTCGTCGCGCCGAACAACTTGCAGCAGACGGGGCTGGGCGTCAGAGGCAGGGAAGAATTTGCGCCGGGCTGGGCCGTGGTGTTCAACGCGTCCACCGGCATCAATCCGCAGTCCGGCTTGCTCGCCGACGCGCCGAAAACCAATACCGTGAACAACGGCCTTCCCCGGGCCAGCTATTCGATGGCCATCGACGGCGCGCGCGCGGGCCAGCCGTTCAACGACGAATACTACGGCGGAATTTCGTCCGATCGTTTCGGCACGCTCACGTTCGGGCGCCAGCGTTCTCTCGGCACCGACGCGATGCTGTTCTACGATCCAGTCGGCGGCGGCTACGGCTTTTCGTACATCGGCTACAACGGCACGATGTCCGGCGGCGGCGACACCGACGACAGCCGCTGGGACGACGCGATGAAATATCGCCTCCTCTACAAAGATTTTCATTTCGGCGCGATGTACAAATTCGCGAACGGTTCCGGCGGCTGCTTCTCAGCGTCCGCCACATGGACCGCCGCCGACTGCACTCCCGAAGCCGCGCACAACAATGCCTATGGCTTTGACATCGGCGGTACGCACGGCAAACTCTCCGCCGACATCGTCGGCCAGCATTACAACCAGGCCATAAGCGTGTTGAACCCATTGCTCGGCCCGCAAAGTCTGAGTGCGCCGTATCAATCGACCACCAACAGCATCAACACCAACCCGATCAATGGCGTGAATCTGCTCGACCCGAACAACACTTTGTATGGCATCGTCACCGACAACGACGCCGTCATGGGCGCCATCAAATACGTTTGGGACCCATTCAAGTTTTACGGCGGCCTCGAATTCATCTGGCAGAACAACCCGCACGAACCGTTGGGCGTCGGCGCCTCGGATCAGGGCGAGTACATCCTGAGCGGCGTCGAAGACAACAACCTGGATTCCGAGAAGCGCGTGAAGCTCTGGTGGGTCGGCGCGAAATACACGTATCGCACAAAAACTGACGTCACGTTGTCCTGGTATCAACAGCGCCAGAATACGTTCCGCGTTCCGTCCACATGCGGCGGCTCGGCGGGCTTCCGGAGTTCGTGCTCCGGCACGCTCGACGAGCTGTCGCTGTACGCGGATCATCACTTCACGAAGCGCTTCGACGGCTACGTCGGCGTTGCGTATTCCGTCGTGACCGGCGGCCTGGCGATCGCTATTCCGCATGGCCCCGGCGTTCCGTATCTCTACCCAACCAACGTTGCTCCCACGATCGGCGTTCGTTTCGCGTTCTGATTTTTTGCGCGGCGGCATTTTCGGACAATTGCGGCTCGACCCGCTCAACGAACGGAGTCGAGCCGCGTTCCGTTACGGGGTAGTCCGCCCTTCGCGCACTTTGCTATCAAACTTGAGGAAGGCCGACTCACTCTCATTTCTTGGGCGGGCGGTTGAACATCACGAAGCAGGTCGCGTCGGATCGGGCTACGGCCACGTCCAGCCATCCGTCGCCAATCAGATCGGCTGCTGCCATTCCGTAGATCGCTCCCTTGTTATCGCCGAACGGCACCGGCTGATATTTCTTTCCAGTGCCGTCGTTGAAATAGACCACGCCCGGCGCCTCGACATAGCCGACGATGATCTCGGGCCGGCCGTCGTTATTCAAATCCGCGGCAATCATGGAGTAGGGCTCCGCCTGCGGTTTGTCGAATTGAATGCCTTCGCCGAAATTACCGTGGCCGTCGTTGAGATAGACAAAGCAACCAAGATTTTCGGGGCAGGCTGCAATATCGAGATGGCCATCGCCGCTAAAGTCGGCAACCGCCATGGCGCGAGTGGATGACTTCGCTGGTCCCCACGGCACCTTGCGAGGGAAGTTTCCCTTGCCGTCGTTGAAATAAACGGTGCTTTGGCAATCGTCGCGGCAGGCGTAGATCACGTCTTTCGCTCCATCGCCATTCATGTCGGCGATGGCCACCGTTGCGGCGCTCGGCGAATCCGGTAGCGCACGGCAATCAAAATGAAGCTTGCCGTCATTTATGCAAACGTAGCTCGTCATTTCCCGATTTGCCACCGCGATGTCCGGATATCCGTCGCCATTTAAATCGCCAACCGCTGCGTTTCTAGTCGACCACTGTGGGTCGCCATACGTCCCGCCAACTGTGAAATTCCCCTTGCCATCGTTGAGCAGGATCAACTTCGGGTCCGGGCTGTCGTTGCCGAGAACAATATCCAGCCGGCCGCTCTTGGTCATATCGGCTAACAACGCCGAGAAGGTGTTCGCGGGTTTAATCGGCAGAGCCGACCCCGGCGTGAAATTCCCTTTGCCATCGCCGAAAAAAATGCGGCTTGGCACCGGCCAGTGGCGGCCTTTGGCCAAAACGATATCGAGATGTCCGTCGCCGTTCAGGTCGCCAATGCTGACGTTCGCGGAGGTTTCGGAAACCGTCTCCAGCGGAACAATTTCAAATGAACGCAGGCCTCCGAACTTGAAGGAATCCTGTTGCGACCGGCCGATTAAGCTCGCTCGAGCGTTCGAGTGAAAGACCACTAAGGCCGCTGCGCCAATCGTGGTGAGGATCAAAACGCAGCACAGTCGAGTTTTGTTCATTTCGCCTGCGATATTACTGCTCGAGTGGAGTGGTCGCAATTTGGATTTGCAAACTTGACGCACGTTAGATGTGTCTGCTGTTAGACAGGGAATTGCCGCGAGAGAATTTTCGACGTATGGTCGGACTAGACCAAGGAGGATTGCACATGACGCCCAAAAACATTCTCTGCCTCTGGTACGACAAAGACGCTCACGACGCTGCCCATTTCTACGCCGCCACATTTCCCGATAGCAAAGTCTCCTCCGTCCACCACGCTCCCGGCGATTTCCCGGGCGGGAAGAAGGGCGACGTGCTTACTGTGCAATTCACAGTCGTCGGCATTCCATGCCTTGGCCTCAACGGCGGTCCGATGTTCAAGCACAGCGAGGCCTTCTCCTTTCAAATCGCCACGGACACTCAGGAAGAAACCGACCGTTACTGGAATGCGATCGTCGGCAACGGCGGCAAGGAAAGCGCGTGCGGTTGGTGCAAGGACCGCTGGGGCCTCTCCTGGCAGATCACCCCGCGCGCATTAACCGACGGCATGGCCGCCGGCGGCGCCGAATCCAAGCGCGTCTTCGAAGCCATGATGACCATGAAGAAGATCGACATAGCCGCCATCGAAAAAGCCCGCCGCGGTTAACGCGCGCGCACTACTCGCAGCATTGCGCCCCGCGCCCGCCGCGCGTGGGTAGACATTGTCTGCGCAACGCCGCCCCGCATCTCCACAATTGTGCACGCACCCTGCAAAGCCAGCCGCCACATTCGCCGTGGCGCTCGCTATTTATCGAGACGAGAAATATAAAGAATGCACCCTATGGCGCGCTTGAGCGAGCGGTGGTGCCGTTCGCTGGGCAGCGTGGGCGACTCGCTGCGGATGCTGCGAGCCAGGGTGGGAGGCGGCGATGGATGTGAGCGCGAAGATTCAACATGTGTTTGTGCTGATGCTGGAGAACCGGTCGTTCGATCACTTGCTGGGATTTT
>Ga0210391_10001191_pt1 | contig 24156 bp, 24 predicted proteins | sample IncBWC12OmetaG_FD_160573 | JGI IMG/M metagenome (GOLD analysis project Ga0210391, IMG submission 160573) | Forest soil microbial communities from Barre Woods Harvard Forest LTER site, Petersham, Massachusetts, United States - Inc-BW-C-12-O ...
GACTCCGCCGATGCAGCGCGTCTGCGCGCGGAACTCTCCATTTGGCGGGACAATGACGCGAAACTCCAACCGCTGGCAGAGAGGTCCTTCCTGGTGAAAGCAGTTACTCCAGCTTCGCGGGATCTTGCGACGTTGGGAGGCATTGGTCTTGCCGCTTTGGATTTCATCGCCAAGGGCCAACGAGCGCCGGATGATTGGAAGGCACAGCAAGTTGCGTCGCTGCAGCAAATCGAAAAACCGAAGGGCCAGCTGCTGCTGATGCCCGCGTCGTCCGTTCAAAAACTGGTCGAGGCAGCTTCGGCTGGCGGAGCTTGTTCATCATCAAATTAATAGCGCAGGGCTTGCAGACCAGAATACAACTAGCTCTTGGGACTAACGTGATTAGGACACTCGCCTGAGCCCGAATCCGTAAACGACTCGCCCTCTACCGGAATAAATTGCCAAACGTAATGGCCGGGCGTGAGCGTCAGTTTGAGGACGCCGTAAGTGCTAGCGTTGCGGACTTCACTATTGGCAATTGCAAAGCCGAGCGGGTCGTGGCTGCGGCCACCCGTCCCGACTACGATCTCGCGTATTCCTCTCTCGGGCTCGGCATGCCCTTCCGGATCTTGCGGCGCAAAACGTTCGTAGGAGTGTTCATGGCCCACCAAGAACAAGGCAGCATGCGCATCGTAAAGATCCTGCCAAAATTCTTTCAACTCAGGGTGGATCGCATGGGATTTGAGCAATCCACTGCTGAATAGAGCCTGATGGGAATAGGCGAGAATACATGCGTCGGGATGCCCCGCAAGGTCTTGGCGCAGCCATTCTTCTTCGGGAGAACCTTTAGCGCAACCGCCCAAGCCCCGTACGATGCAGTTGGTGTTCAGTGCGACGATGTGCCACGACCCTAGGTCGTAGCTGTAATATCCCTTGCCCGCAGGTCCGGCTTGCGCTCCCCAATATTGAAAATATGCTGAAGCGCCCCCCTCTGCATACTCGTGATTTCCCGGCACTGGCCGCGTCCTGGCCTTAAATTCTCCCCATGTCGTGTCGTAACAACTCTGAAATTCGGCGACGGTACCTCTTTCGTAGGCCAGATCCCCAGCGGCAAAGATTGTTCCCGGGATGCCTTCTAGCAACTTAGCCGTGGCGCGAGCACCTTCGAGGTTCTCGCAACCTGCGATATCGCCTGCGCCCACTAGGGTATAGGTTTGTCCGTCAGCGGGAGCTTGGGAGGGCGACGGATCCTTACGGTGTTCGATTGTCAAAGGTTGTTCTGGTCGTGAACAGCCGGTCTCCACTAAATATGCCGCAAGAAGGAGCGGCCAAGATGCCCAGCCAATCAAACACCAAGCCGATCTTGCCCAACTCGAATTTATTTTGTCCATATTTTCACGGACTAGCCTATCACGACAGACGAGCGCCGCGCCCAGCTTACCGTTGGCCCCGGGGAATCGACTATCCATTGCAAGATACGACGTTTCGCCGGAAATCGCTGGCAAGTCCGACTAAATCAGTCTTATTATAAGCTGCACGAAATAAAGGGTTTGGCGGTTGTTACAAGATCTGCCAGTTTGACTTGGGATGCAAAACAGAGTATTCTCTGACTGCGACTGATTCAGTCGCATATCCTGCGGGGGCAGGAACCTGAGTGAGAAATGTTTAAGCTATCCAAAAAAGCCGACTATGGGCTGATCGCCGTCAAACATTTGGCTATGCACCGGCAAGAACATGCGTGCAGTGCGAACGAAATCGCGGAAGAGTACGGCATTTCGGTCACCCTGATGGCAAAAGTGTTGCAACGCTTGGCAAGAGAAGGTGTAGTTGTTGCGAAACATGGTTCAACGGGGGGCTATCAGCTGGCGAAAGACCCCGGACAAGTGAGCGCCCTCGATGTTATTTCAGCTATCGACGGCCCCGTTCTCATCACATCCTGTGTGACTAGCCACGGGAATTGCGAAACCACGGAGAGGTGCTCGGTTCGCGAGCCGCTCCGCAAAGTGAACGAGAGTATTTTGGGAGTTTTGAGTACTGTAACGATTGCGCAGATGAGCGAGGACCCCAATGAGCCCGCGCTTGTCGCCTTGTCGGGCCCGATGCGTTCGGGTTCGTACATGAGTTCGAGTTAGGAGACCAGGAAATGGCTGTCAAGCTGCCGATTTACATGGATAATCACGCGACCACGCCAGTTGACCCGCGCGTCGTGGACGCGATGCTACCTTATTTCACGGAAAAGTTTGGAAATGCCGCAAGCCGCAATCATAGTTTCGGCTGGGCTGGCGAGGAAGCGGTCGAAACAGCGCGTCAACAGATCGCCTCTCTAATCAATGCCACGCCGAAAGAGATTATCTTTACCAGCGGCGCCACTGAATCAGACAACCTGATGATCAAGGGCATCGCGGAGATGTTCCGCGAAAAGGGCAACCACATCATCACGCAGGCCATTGAACACAAGGCTGTGCTGGATACCTGCAAGCGCCTGGAAAAAGACGGCTTTGAAGTCACCTATTTGCCAGTGCAGAAAGATGGCAGGGTCAACCTGGATGAGCTGAAAGCCGCCATCCGCCCGACCACCATCCTGATCACCATCATGTATGCCAACAATGAGATTGGGGTGATCAATCCGATCGCCGAAATTGGCAAAATCGCCAAGGAACACGGGATTTTCTTCGCCTCAGATGGCGTGCAAGCGGTAGGCAAAATTCCTGTCGACGTGCAGAAAGATAACATCGACATGTTGGCCATCAGCGGCCACAAGATTTACGGCCCAAAGGGTGTCGGTGCGTTGTACGTTCGCCGCCGCAATCCCCGCGTGCAGCTCTCGGCCATCATCGATGGTGGCGGCCACGAGCGCGGCATGCGTTCCGGCACGCTCAACGTGACGGGCATCGTCGGCTTGGGCAAAGCTTGCGAACTTTGCCAACAGGAAATGAAGGAAGAGGCTATTCGACTCAGCGGGTTGCGTGATCGCCTGAAAAAGGGTCTCGAAGCCAAGCTTGATGAGGTTTTCATCAACGGCTCGCTGGAGCATCGCCTGCCGAACAACCTCAACATGAGCTTTGCCTACGTCGAAGGCGAGTCTCTCTTGATGGGTATCAACGACATTGCGGTATCGAGCGGTTCGGCCTGTACTTCGGCCACCCTGGAACCCAGCTATGTACTGAAGGCTCTGGGAGTTGGCGAAGATCTGGCGCATACCTCGATTCGCTTCGGCTTGGGCCGATTTAACACGCAGGAGGAGGTCGACTACGTCATCGACAAGATGGTGCAGGTCGTCACCAAGCTGCGCGAGCTTTCGCCCCTTTACGAGATGGCCAAAGAAGGTATCGACATCTCCAAGATGAAGTGGCAAACGGCCTAGACCCTGCATCTAAAAGGATTAGCAGCACAAGATCTCAAGCACAGAAGGAAATACGATGGCAAACGAAGGCACAATCCGAATTCACCGCTCGATCGGCGGCACAGGAGCCGCATTTCGAGTGACCTTTGTACCCTATGAAGAAGGCGAAGAGGCTCCCGCGGCTGGTGAGCGCTCTTTCCACGAACTGCAGCAGGTTCGCGCCTTTTTGAAGATGCTCGGCGTTGGCGCCGAATTCATCAAGGACGCTCTCCGCCAGCTCACCGCGGGCCGCTCGGCATCCGTGCCGAACGTCTCTCTCTCTGAGAAGGCCGTGAAGAGCGCAGGCTTTGGAAATCTCGTCAATTTGGCAAGGAGCAACAGCTAATGGCATATAGCGATAAGGTGGTTGAGCACTACAACAATCCGCGCAACGTCGGAAGCTTGCCGAAGGAAGACCCCAATGTTGGAACGGGTCTCGTCGGCGCTCCCGAATGCGGCGACGTGATGAAGCTGCAGATGAAGATCAATCCCGATACGCAGGTCATCGAAGAAGCCAAGTTCAAGACCTTCGGCTGCGGTTCGGCGATTGCCAGCTCATCGCTCGCGACGGAATGGGTCAAAGGCAAGACGGTCGAGGAAGCGCTTTCGATCAAGAACACGGACATCGTGCGCGAGCTTTCGCTTCCGCCGGTTAAGATTCACTGCTCCGTGCTTGCTGAAGACGCCATCAAGGCCGCCATAGGCGACTGGAAGAAAAAGCATGGCATCGAAGTGCCGCTAGCCGAAAAGGCCGCGCACTAATTCTGGTAGCCCTTTCCATGTAGGGGCACGGCATGCCGTCCGCGGCAAGGCTGGAACTTTATAAGGCCCCTGGAGCATTTGAAAATGGCAACGGAAGTCGCCAATCCGACGATCGCAAAAATCTGCCTCAGCGAGCGAGCCGCGAAGAAAATCCGCGAGCTCCTTGAGAAGGAAGGCGTCTCGCCCGAAAAGGGCGGCCTGCGTGTCGGCGTACAAGGCGGAGGCTGCTCGGGCCTCTCCTATGCGATGCGCTTGGATACGCAAGCCCGCGATCGCGACAAGATTTTCGAGGAATTTGGCGCGCGCCTCTTTGTTGACCCGAAAAGTTTTCTGTATCTCAACGGCACAACGCTCGAATACGAAGAAACGCTGATGCGCCAGGGATTCGTGTTTCAGAATCCAAACGCCGCCAGAAACTGCGGCTGCGGCAGTTCGTTCACGGCTTAGTAGTGGCACAGGCACTCTTGCCCGTGCTCTTCGTTGTTGGTTTTTGATTTTATTTTTGCCCAGGTCAGCTTTTGCATTTGTTCCAGCGGGGGAATTCCAAGGCGAGTCAGTCCAGTGGTTGGCAGCCGCACCCGCCAGCCACTTTTTTTGTGCCCGGTTAGAAACGATCGATTCCTAAATGAGCACGCCTGCCACATCCAAGACGAACGCCCCGGCGCGGGACTACTTCGCCATTTTTGGCCTCCCGCGCAAGCTCTGGATTGAAATGAACGCGCTCGAGCAAAAATACCTGCAACTTAGCTGGAAGCTGCATCCGGACAATTTCGTCAATGCCACGGAAGAAGAGCGCGAGCTGTCTCTTCGCCGTAGTTCGGAGCTGAACGACGCCTACCGCACGCTGCAAGATCCAGTCGACCGGGTCGAATACTTGCTCGGCCTTGAGAACATGCGCAAAGAAGGCGAGCACAAGCAACAGGCTCCGCCGGAACTTCTAGAGGAAGTCTTCGAACTGAACGAATCGCTCGACGAGCTGCGCGAAGCAAAATCCGCCGGGGACGATTTGGCGGCTCTGAAATCGCGCCTGGAAGCTGCCGAGAAAAATTTCGGCGAAAAACTTGCCGAAGTTGACGCTCAGCTTCAGGCAACGGCCCGCGAATGGGACGCCGCCGTCGATGCAGACTCAGACGACCCGACTCGCAAAAACCTGATGGCGCGAATGAACGAACTGTTGAACCGCCGTTCGTATATCAGAAATTTAGTCGTAAACGTCCAAAAGGAACTGTCGTGAACTTGGAAAAGGAGCTTTTGTAGGGGAGGGGCTTGCCCCTCCCGCTTTTCGCCATGGGCAGAATCGTCGGTATAGACCTCGGCACCACAAATAGCCTCGTCGCGTACATCGATCCGCAGACGAATCAGCCGAAGTGTATCCCCGGCCCGTACGGTAGCACGCTCTGTCCGTCAGTCGTCAGCCTCGATGCCGATGGCAGCATCATCGTCGGAGAAGCCGCGCGCAACCGTTTGCTCACGCAGCCTGAGCGTACGATTTACTCAGTGAAACGATTGATGGGTCGCGGCCCCGCCGACGTGCAAACTGAACTGAAGCTATTTCCGTTCCGCATCGATCCCGCGAGCAAGAACGTCATCCGCGTTATGCTCGGCGACAAAATTTTCACTCCACCCGAAATTTCCGCGTTCATTCTGCGCGAGCTGAAAAGCTGGGCCGAAATTTTCTTTGGTGAAACGGTCGACCGAGCCGTAATCACCGTCCCTGCGTATTTCAACGACGCGCAGCGCCAAGCCACCAAAGATGCTGGAAAAATTGCGGGACTCCAAGTCTTGCGCCTAGTCAACGAACCGACCGCTGCTGCCCTCGCCTACGGACTCCACGAAAAACAGCGAGGACGGGTCGCCGTCTACGATCTCGGTGGTGGCACGTTCGATATTTCCGTACTCAAACTCATTTCCACCGCTGAAGGGGACATCTACCAGGTTCTTTCCACCAACGGCGACACGCACCTCGGTGGCGACGACATAGACAATCTGCTCATTTCGCATCTGCAGCAGGACATGATTGATCTCCACAAGGGCGATATTCGAAGTCGACCTGAACTCGTACAGGAGCTTCGCAAGGCTTTTATTGCGGTCAAGCATCAGCTGTCGACGGAGGAAGAGGTTCTCCTGCGTTTTCCTCTCCCAGACGGAAAAGTGTATGCCACTGCGTTTACGCGAGCCGCCTTCCAAGATTGGATTCGTCCCGTCGTCGAACGTACCATGGCTCCCGTGAGACAAGCCCTTGCCGACGCACAGCTCAAGCCAACCGACATCGAAGAGGTTGTCCTGGTCGGCGGCACGACGCGGACGCCGCTCATCCGCCGCACCATCCAGGAATTTTTCGACCGCAAGCCGCACACCGAGCTGAATCCCGATGAAGTTGTCGCTCTAGGTGCGGCCGTCCAAGCGAATATTCTCGACCGCGGCGTCACCAACATGCTTCTGCTCGACGTCACACCGCTTTCGCTGGGGATTGAAACCTACGGCGGCGCGGTCGCAAAGATCATTCCGCGCAACTCGACAATTCCGGCGAGCGCGCAAGAGCTTTACACTACCGGTGTCGACAACCAGACCGGCATCGACATTCACGTCCTGCAAGGTGAGCGTGAACTAGCAAAAGACTGCCGTTCACTGGCGCGTTTCACGTTGAAGACGCCGCCCGCTCCGGCAGGTCTGCCGCGTATCGAAGTAAAATTCCTGATCGATGCCAACGGTATCCTGCAAGTCGGTGCAAAAGATCTACGTACTGGCGAGCAACGTACCATCGAAGTCCAGCCGAGCTACGGCATCAGCGACAACGAAATCGAACGCATGCTGGAAGAATCCATTGAATACGCCGAACAAGACTTCGCCGAACGCCAACTCATCGAAGCGCGCACCGAATCTGAATCCATCCTTGTGGCGACAGCAAAAGCGCTAGCCAATGAGCAATCCAACAACCTGCCGAGTGAAGAGCGCGCAAAAATAGAAACCGCGATCGCCGCGCTGAAAGAAGCCGCCGCAAGCACGGATTACAAACAAATCCGCAAACGCATCGACGATCTGAATCATGCAACCGAGTATCTGGCGGAATTGCTGATGAACAGCGCCGTAACAAGCGCACTGCAGGGCAAGAATCTAGCCGAAGTCTGATATTCGTGGGGGCACGGCATGCCGTGCCCGTCTTATCTTTGTTTTTTTCGACGGACGCTTCGCAAAAGCGATACCGTCCGTCGCGGTTTTCTCGGTAGGGGGCGCAGCATGCTGCGTCCCTACAAGCGAGATTGCAAAAGCGGCGAGCGCTCGAGCGCGATCGCCCGAAACGGAGTAAACAAAAATGGGCGGCAGCAACCCGTACATCGAAGAAGTCAAATACACGCCCGCCACGAAGAAATACAAAGTCACATTTCTTCCCAGCGGCAAAACCATCGAGGTCGACCCGGCGAAAATTCCTTACGGTCACAACGGGATCCCGGGCAGCATCCTCGATATTTCCGAGGGCATTAAGGCCGGGCTCGATCACGCCTGTGGAGGCGTCTGCGCCTGTTCCACCTGCCATGTCATCGTGAAGCAAGGCCTCGAGTCCTGTAATGAAGCCACCGATGCCGAACTCGACGAACTGGATATGGCCCCAGGCATCACGCCAAAATCGCGCCTCGGCTGCCAAACTGTCCCCGATGGCACCACCGATATCGTCGTGGAAATTCCCGAGTGGAACAAAAACTACGCCAAAGAAGCCGATCACTAAGATTCAGCGTTCCGCGAGTCGCAATTCGTATTTCGAGTCTCGTAATTCAAAATTCGTTCATGCTGCGCAGGAGCCAACATGCCGCCAACATTCGGCTGGGATCAAATCGAAGACATCGCCATCGGCCTGACCGACAAGTTCCCAGACACCGATCCGCTCACAGTCCGCTTTACGGACATGCACAAATGGATCACTGAACTTCCCGGCTTCAACGGTGACCCAGCGGCCTCCAACGAAAGCAAACTCGAAGCCATCCAAATGGCGTGGCAGGAAGAATTTGAGGATCGCCAAAACTAATTGGTGCAGCTCGCAATAGTTCGCCGTCCGCTTGTCCATTCCGCGAATTTCTCTTATCCTAGATAGGTTACACACTCCGCAAAATGTGGCGCTATGGTGCAACGGTTAGCACGCGGCCCTTTCAAGGCCGAAATACGGGTTCGATTCCCGTTAGCGCTACCAAATAATCTGTCATCATGGTTTCTCAGGTACACTTCACATGCTCTTGAGGAGCCGCTTTGAGCTACGTAGAAAAACATCTCATTGAGGGCGAAACGCTACAGTATCAGACCAAGTTGCATTGGGTCGTCATGCTGGGGCATGCGGGTCTCGCAGCGTTTTTCGTTGCAGCGAGCGTTGCCCTCTTCGTGTATTCCTGGAATGCCAAGCGCAACGGGCAATCTCCTCCGAACGCGCTAGTTTTTCTGGCGCTCGGGGCGCTCCTCGTTGCCGTAGTTCTTTTCGGGATTGGCCTGATCAAACGCAACGCCACGGTCATGGCCATTACCAACAAAAGAGTCATTGTAAAAACTGGCTTGGCCAGCCGTCGAACGGTCGAACTGCTTCTCTCAAGAATTGAGAGCGTAGTCGTGGAAGAGCCAGCCATGGGCCGAATGCTCGGCTACGGAACTGTCATCATTCGGGGCACCGGCGGAACTCCTGAAACGTTCGAGAGGATTGCGCACCCTCTCGAATTTCGAGCACAAGTCCAAAGCCAAATCTCCAGTGGGCAAAAACAGGTCTAATTGAAGCCCTGATAGTTGGTTTTCAAGTAAAGCCGGTCCGTTTGGATTTGTTGCTTGATGAAGAGTAAAATGAGTTTGCACCCTTTCGGAGGCAAGCAATGGCAGGTTTTATGCGTACGTCCAATCCCGCTCTAAACGAAAAAGCATTCAAGGGTCAAGTTGCCATCGGCGAGGCGATGACCTTGCAGGGCACTGTCAACAAAACGGGCCTGCTCCTGCTCTGCGTGGTCGCAACCGCCGCATGGACTTGGGGACTCGCACACTCGAATACGCCCGAAGCTGTCTACCCGTGGATGATCGGTGGTTTCGTCGGTGGCTTCGTCGTCGCGCTTGTGACCATTTTCAAAGCAAACTGGTCTCCGATCACTGCGCCAATTTATGCGTTGCTCGAGGGATTCGCGCTCGGGGGCATCTCCGCGGTCTTCGAGAAAACCTATCACGGCATCGCCCTTCAGGCCGTGGGCCTCACCCTCGGCGTACTCTTTGTTATGCTCCTCGCTTACAAAACAGGTCTAATCCGCGCGACGCAAGGATTTAAGATTGGCGTGATTGCAGCCACAGGCGGCATCGCCGTTTTTTACTTAGTCCAAATGGCCCTGAGCTTTTTCTTTCACTTTCAATTTTCGGCGATCAATGGCGGCGGCTTTTGGGGCATCGCTTTCAGCCTGTTCGTGGTCGTCATTGCCGCATTGAATCTGGTCCTAGATTTCGACATGATCGAAACTGGCGTGCAAGGCGGCGCTCCTAAGTACATGGAGTGGTACGGTGCGTTTGGCCTGATGGTCACGCTGATTTGGCTCTATCTGGAAATGCTTCGGCTGCTTGCGAAAGCGAACCGCAAGTAGCCCTATCAGGCTGCCGAAGAAGAGTTAAAGCGTGACGAAACCCAGTGAGATAAGGCAAGTCTGTCTTAGAAATTTGTCGTCAGGCGAAGATTGTAGCTGCGTGGTGGTCCGATCGCGTTTCCTGAAAAGAGCCCCGCAAAATCAATTACGTTGAGGCGATTGTTCAAATTCGTTCCGTCGGCTTGTATCCTCATGTTGAGTTTTTCAGTTTTCCAGATGTCCGCGCCAAGCGATGCGTTAATCGAAAGAGATGGCCTCACTCGGCCCTTGTCGAAGTTCACGCGGTCCACAACAGCTTGCCCATATTGGGCCAGTGCCAGCGCTTCATCGCCCGAGAATTCAAAGGGTAGACCTGATCCGTACTCCGCGCCGACGCCTCCCCAAATCCTTTTCGTAAATTCGTAGCGCACGCGAGTCCGTACGGTATTGCGCTGATCTTGTGAATCCCAAAATCGTCCTATTCTTTGCCCCAAAGCATCAGTTGCATCGTCCCCAAGAAAGAGCCCGCCCGTCACAGGCAAGTAGGCCGAACCGACGATGTAGGAATAACTCACATAACCGTTGAAATGTTTCCAATTGGGGAGTTCCAGTTTCCCTTCCGCGCCATAGATATAAGCTTTTGCAAAGGCAATCGGGAAGCTCACGGCAGTGCTCAGCAGTTGATCGTCATCGGCATAATTATTCACGCGGCGATCGAAGACGTTGGCATCAAATCTCAATTGCCCAAAAAAATCTTTTGTCAGCCCCACCTCGTAGTAATTTCCGTGAGAAGGGAGGACCGGCAGCCGCAGAACGAGCGGATTGAGCGACGTTACAGCGGACGAGCTGGAGATGAGGATGTTCTCGAATGACGGCGTCTGAAAGATCCTGTCGTAGGATACGTGCGCAACCATACCAAGCTTGGGGAAATAATGGGCAACGCTCAACCGCGGGCTTACAGCATTCTGATTCACTAGCAACTGATAGTGATCCCATCGCAACCCGGCACTGACCGTCCAGTTTCCCAAACGGATCTGGTCTTGCACAAATGCGGCTTGCTCAAGGTCGGGCTTGCTGCCCAAGAAGCTGAACGTGGCTGGCGTACCGGGATCAAATTGCGTGAAATCCGTAATCTGGTCGCTGAAGTTCTCGTGAAGAAAGGTGGAATCGGATTCGACCCCGGCCTTCCACTCTTGTCTGCCGTGATGGACCGAAACCGATCCCTTGAAATATCCTTCGCGAAAATAATTATGTTGGAAGGCTATGACCGGCGTGGAATACGGATTTGAATAGAGATCGTTGGAATTATCGCGGACCATCCCTCGAAAATCGCCGACAACATTAGCCGAAAAAATGTGCTGGTAAGAAACGATTCCCATTGTTTCAAAGTTGTCAGCGTTCTGAAGCTGCGACCCGAGTGGCTGTAACGGATCAAATGGATCCTCGTGGGGAGTCTGCTGCACCTGCTCGTTGGGAATTTCGTACCGTGAGAGCGCATGGCGGACCGAAAAACTCAGCCGGTCGTGGTTGGTCAAATCTATTTCGTAGCGAACCATGAAATCGCCTGTAGTGCCTGTGTTCGTATAATTCTCCGGTACCACGGGATTCAGGTAGTGGCCGGTCATGTTTCCGCTGGCGCTGACGCCCAACGTATTTTTGCCCCAGACATACTGCCCCATGACATAAGAGCCCGCGGTATCAAAGCTGCCTCCCGACAGTACGACTTCGCCGTGAAAGCCTTCGCGGTCATCTCTCGCCGTGTTCAGCTCTACGACGCCGCCCATTTTTCGGCCATACTCCGCAGGAAAGGTCGCCGTGAAGACGCTCATGGAATCGAGGTCGTCCGCTCCGATTTCCGGCCCAAAACTTGGCGAGCGATTGTCGGTTAATGGAATGCCATCGAGAACAAATTGCGTCTGATATTCCGAGCCGCGCGGATGCAGCACGGCGTTGCCTTCATAAAGCCAGCCGGGCTGAGTATTGATTAAATCTTGCAACGAACGTCCAGGGAGAGAGCTCACCCGCGTTTCAATCATGTCTGTGCCGATACGGTAAATCGTTCCAGTGCGGTAAGGGTCGATCAGCGTATCCGAGTCCTTAACTACGACCGACGTAGTTGGCGCAGCAATAGTGAGCTTGACCGCAAAGGCAAACGGAATCGCAGAGCGAATTTCCATGGAATCCGTGAGTACCGCGAATCCGGAACGCTCAACGCGAAGCCTGTAGACGCCAAAGGCCAAGCGCTTAGCCACAAGATTGCCGCTATCGTCCGTTTCGTAGCTCCCTTGAAACTGATTCGCCTCGCAAACCAGTTCGACCGAACTCTTCACTCCCAACCCAGATGGGTCCGTTACGCTAAGTCGCAACTCACCTGTGTTGCTTTGCCCAAAAACCGGTAAAGCGCTTACGAGGAATAGCAGTAGAAATCGCTTCATTGACGATCGGCCCCGATCGAGAAATCGCAGTCGCACTGGATGAGATGCCTGGGCGGCTTAAGCCCCCATTAGGATGACACACCACTCCCCAAGCCTCCCCCAGCTTGCTTATCTAAATATTCTTATGCTGCTGGTCTTGTTCAGTTTTTTTTCGAAGTATTTGACGAAGTAGACCGGAACAGTAACGAGGATCGCGAGCTTCAGAGATCAAAACTGGGCACGCTAAGAAAAACAGTGAACAAATCAGTGGCGCAAGGAATGTACTATTAAGATGAGTTCCATGGCCATTTCGTTTTCAGACTCGCTCCGGAGGCTGCACTTACCGAGGGAGGACGACTCCGCGCTGCCGACTTTGCCCTCCGAACTGGAAAACGAAATCATCGGTTTGTTCGACGAATTTAGGACTCGTTTGCTGCGTTATGCCCTGTCCTTTGGCTTGTCCGTGCATGACGGTGAGGAAATCATTCAAGAGGTCTTCCTTGCTCTGTACCGTCATCTCCAGCTTGGCCGGTCCCGCAAAAATCTTCGAGGCTGGCTTTTTCGTGTGGTCCACAATCTCTCGTTGAAGCAGCGCCATGCAGCTCACGGGGTTCGCAATACTATCTTTTCGGATGGCAGTTTGATGGAAAAGCAGATCGATCTCGCGCCAAATCCCGAAGAGCAACTGGCTGCGGTTCAAAGACACGATCGCCTGCGCGCAGTTCTTCAGGCGCTGCCGGAGCGAGATCAGTCCTGTCTTTATCTGCGAGCGGAAGGCCTTCGCTATCGAGAGATTGCCGAAGTTTTGGGCATGTCGCTTGGTGCGGTATCCGTTTCCCTGACGCGGTCCCTGGCGCGGTTGGAACGCGCCGACGAAAAGTAATCCAATGCCGAACGAACCAAATCATCTTTCGGATCAGGAAATCCTTCTAGCTTTCGACGACGAGCTCGATCCGTCGCGGCGCATCCGGGTTCACGCACATCTTGATTCTTGCGCGGTGTGCCGTGCCCGCCTGGCGGAAATCAAATTCACGCTTGCAGAGTTCTCGCTCCTTCGGCAGAGCGAAGGCAGCGAACAGCAATTGCCACCGGCTGATGGTGCTCGCGCCATGCTGCAAGCTCGATTGGCGGAATCCACTGCCTCGCGCCGTAGAGGATTGTGGCCTGCCATCGGTTTATTTATCTCTCTGCGAACACAATGGGCCGTTGTCGGTGCGGCTTTGCTCTTTTCAACTCTCGGAGTCTGGGCTATTCGAGATCAAGAAGTACGCGCGCCGGAAGTTCGCCCCACTTTAGCCGAAGCTGAATTAGGGCCGATTCCGGATAAGAATCTCACTCCCGGTGCTACGCTTCCCGTGACTACAGCCGAGATATGTCGCTTGGAAGACAGCGGGGAGACGCGCATGATTCCAGTTTCGGTGAGGCAAAGAGTTCTTCAGGAATATCAAACGCCCGAGTCTCACGCAGCGGAGTACGAGGTCGATTTTCTGATCACTCCCGGCCTCGGTGGCGCGGTTGACATCCGAAATCTCTGGCCAGAGCCTTACTCCTCCACCGTTTGGAATGCCCACGTGAAGGACGCTCTCGAAGATCGGCTTCATGATATGGTTTGCGCAGGACAATTGGATTTATCTACAGCCCAGCACGATATCGCCACAGACTGGATTTCTGCCTACAAAAAATATTTTCACACGCAAAACCCTATTTCAACACGTTCCGTCTCCACGTCCGACCATATTTAGAAGCGAGCCAGCCGAATCTGATTCGATTCTCCGAACATGCCGGATTTCCATACTCTGGCGCGAAGCTTCCGCTCGACCCGGAATCGCTTGCCGCTTCCGCCCGCTTTCGGCAGAATATCAGCCATCTATATTAGGAATGCAATTTGCTGCTTTCACATACCAAGCCGAACGAGATATTCACCATCGGCCACTCGAACCTTGACTTGGGTGATTTCGTTGCTGTTTTAGCGCGCTATCAAGTGGGACTTGTCTGCGATGTTCGCAGCCGCCCCGGTAGTTTCCGGTTTCAGCAATTCAACCGCGAGCCGCTCGAAGTCTGCCTTGCCGCCGCAAAAATTCAATACCAATTTCTGGGCGAGACTCTCGGGGGCCGGCCTTCCGATCCCCGCGTGTATCAGCCTGACGGAATCGTGGATTATGAAGAACGCCGCAAGGCCGCGGATTTTGGCGTTGGCATCGACCGAACGCTGGAACTAGGCAGCACGTCAAATATTGTTCTGATGTGTGCAGAGGAAGACCCCCTTCAGTGCCATCGCTTTCTCATGATTTGCCCGGCGCTGCTTGATCGCGGTGTTACGCCCTTACACATCCGCCGCAGCGGTGAGCTGGAATCGCAACGCGATGCCGAAGACCGCCTCCTCAAATTGCACGATCTTGCCGCCTTTGACAGTGGCTCGCTCTTCATTTCCGAACGCGACGTGGCAATCCAAGACGCGCTCCGCCGCCAAGCCCACGACTTTGCGTTCCGCGCGTCTCCTGAAACCATCGAATACTTTTGATTTTATGGAAATACTTCTTTGCACGATCGGTTTCGCCGGAAAGACTGCCGAAGAGTTTTTCCGTCTTCTCGGGGATGCCAAAGTAGATAAACTCATCGATGTCCGTCTGAATCGCGGCGGCCAGCTCTCCGGTTTCGCCAAGCATCCCGACCTGGAGTATTTTCTGCAGGAAGTTGCCAACATCAGCTATTCCCACGAGCCGCAGCTTGCTCCAACCTCTGAGTTGCTCGATACCTATCGCGAGACCAAGGACTGGCCCGCTTACGAAACTGGTTTTCTAACTTTGATGAAAGAGCGTGGAATCCTGGGAGCACTAGATGCAAACGTGTGGCCTCAGCGGGCTGCACTCCTTTGCTCCGAACCGGGTCCTGAGAAATGTCACCGCCGCCTCGTCGCCGATCTGCTCGCAGCGCATTGGCGAACGCAAGGCAATAGCGTGGAAATTTGCCATCTCGTCGCAGCGCGCTCCACATCCCCGAAAACGCGTCGCGCAAAACCGAACTCCGTGCCATGACCAAGCTACTCATCACAGAGATCACCCGCATGGGCCCGGCCTTCTGCGTCATAGGACTGCAGCGGGAGAAAGACAAGATTTGTTCCGTTCGTCCGGTGACCGCGAGTGCCAACAGTTGGCTGCATTTTCCCTATCAGCGCGGCGATGTGCTGCAGTGCGAGCTAGCTCCTTTTTCCGGCGCCAAGCCGCACATCGAAGACCGTGTTTCGACGCATGGCTTCCAGAAGGAATCAAGAGTTCCCGAACAGGAGGTTGTTACTTACCTGCGAAAGGCGGAAATCGCGGGCTCTCTGCCCGAGCTTTTCGGCTGCGCTCTCCATGAAAACAGGAACGGCAGCGGATTGCATGCGATGCCTCCCGAACCAAATCGTTCCATTTGCGGCAGCGAGACAAAGAATCTTCGCCTCGAGCTTTGTGCAAATGAACTTCGCGCTACTTTGGTGCTTTCTTCCGGCGAAGTCCTGCGCGATCTTCCTGTCGTCGATCGGGATTGGCGCGATTTCATCGAAGCCGCATTGGTTGAAGGGCGAGGCGCGAATCGCGTAGCCCGCCTCGAGCGGTTCTTAAACTCACAATTCCACTACAAAGTTTTGTCTTGCCCGCATCACTTCATCCGGCTCGGACTTACGCGGCCCTATCATGACCTCTGCTGGCTTATGCTGGACACATTGTTCCCGCTGCCTAAAAAAGAATGGCTCGAGGAGTTTTGATGGCTCCACTCACGGATGAAAATCGCTGGCAGCGTCTTGTCGAGGAATGTTTCCGTCTCGAAGCCGGTGCTCACTCAGCCATACCCGATCCTGCACAAGATCTCATCGAAACAGGCGTTCTCGACTCCATGGGCTGGGTCAGTTTTCTTCGCGCCTTGGAATCCGCGACCGGCTTTAACGAATTGGGCGCTTTGCTCACTCAGCGCCGTCCATCTTTCGAGAGCATTTTTCAGGCCTTCAAGGACGCGCAAACCGCTAGCCCTTCACGCGAAACTGATTTGCCCCGCGCAGGTCATTCTGTACGAGGAACCGGAGTCTTCGTTGTAAGTTCGTCAGCGGTGGTCGGCTCCCGGAAGATTCCTTCCGAGGAAGTCGACCGGGCCTTCCATATGCCGCTTGGAAAGCTTCGCTCCCGGGCCGGTATCGAATCCCTTGCGTACGCCGCTGAAGATGAAAATGAACTCACACTTGGTGCGCGCGCCGCGCAGCAGGCTCTCCAAATCGCTGAATGTGGCGTTCCAGAACTGGATTGGATCATCGCCACCAGCGAAACGCATCGCGGCTATCCTTCCCTCGCCGCGCAGCTTCACTCCCAACTGCTTGCTCGCGAGAACTGTGGCGCGCTGGACGTCGGCGGCGCTTGTCTCGGCCTCGTAAACGGGCTCGCTGTAGCCCAAGGACTCATAGCTTCGGGACAGGCTCGCACCATCGCCGTCATTACTTCTGATGTTCATAGCCGTACTTTCAAGCCAGGCCAGGTCGCGGGTGAATTCGGCGGCTTGTTCGGCGATGGCGCCAGCGCGTTTCTTTTGAGCGCGAAAAAGGGCGCCGCACAGCGACACGCTTACGCTCTCGGAGAATTTTTCTTTGGCTGTGCGGGTCAATATGCGGGCGCGATCCGCGTGGCGCATGCACCGAACGGGAACCTCGACGTGCACTTTGATAGCGAAGCGCTTTCTCGAGCGGCCATCACCAGGCTGGAAAAAGTGGTCCGCGAGATCGAACTTCGCAGTGGCATTGACCGCTCCACGCTGCAAGGTTTGGCCACTCACCAGCCCAATCCGCGTCTTGTCACGCTCCTTGCTAAGCAGTGCGGGCTGCCGGAGGACAAGTTTCCCGTTGTCGCCAAGTCCTTTGGGAATCTTGGCTCGTCCACTTGCGGGGTGGCCCTTGACGCTATTCTGCAATCGACTCGGAGCGATCCAGGTGAACAGTTGGGCCCTATTTTCACGGCGTCCTTGGGTCCGGGTCTTCTTTTCGGTGGAGGATGGCTCGTTCCCGCGTAGCTATACGCCCCGTTCCCAAGGTTGCGACCTGTAACTTTTTGTTACATTCCTTCAACTCCCCACTACTGCTCACTTCCTGATTTCCTCATAAGATAAATAAAGTAATAGGTTTATGGAAACTCTCTTCTTGGCTGCCTTCGTGCACTCCTCTTAGCGACGAAGACGGGATTTATCCCGGGGTAGAGGTGGAAGAATGCAGCGAAGAAGCATTAAAAGGGCGCAACAAGGATTCTCGATGGTTGAGTTGGTGACAGTCGTAGGGATTACGTTTGTCCTGGCTGGCATGGCCTACATGTCGACCACGAGCTCGACGGCTGCTTCAAGGGCCAACGACGCCATGTTCCAAATCATCGGTCAAATGCGGACCGCGCGCGAAATTGCCGTTACCAAGCGCCGCAACGTATTGGTTACATTCACCGCTCCAAACGAGATTCAGATTGCTGTCCAGACCCTCCCAGGCGAGGCCCCAGCGACGGTTATCGCACCTGTATATCTCAACGATGGAGTGCCCGGTGGCAATACTTTCTACAAGTACGCTGGCTTGCCCGATACACCCATGGGTTTTGGGAATAGCAATACCAACGGACTGAATTTTTCCCCAGCGAGCGGGGGCACCGCAGGCCTTGCCATCATGTTCAGCACCTCCGGAAGCCTGGTTGGAACGACCGGATCCTCTGGCTACAACACGGTTGGAAATAACAATCCTGTCAATGCCTCGATCTTCATCGGTACAGCTGGCAAGCCTAATACCGTGCGCGCCGTCACCGTCATGGGGGCTACCGGGCGCGTCCGCTCTTATTCCTGGGCTGCCGGTGCGACCGGCGGCACAGTGGCTAATTGGCAAGAAGAGCAGTAGGAGAGAAGCCCATTTATGAAAACACAGCGCAAACGTACACGAGCCCTGGCTGGTTTCACGCTGCTGGAAGCCATGATCTCAATTTTCGTTTTGACCTTCGGCGTGCTATCGCTCGCCGCGGTCTACGCCCAAGGCATCTTCTTCGCGAGTCTCTCACAATACGACTATGTAGCCGAGAAGAAGGCTGAACAAGCCGTCGAAGCGATCTTCACGGCACGCGACATCAAGCAGCTGACCTGGGCTTCCATCCAAAACGTCAGTAACAACGGCGTTTTCCTGGACGCGCCGCAGCCGATCCTCGTTCCCGGTACAGATGGTCTCGTGGGTACAGTGACGGACCAGGGTTCCGCAGATGAATTGATCACCATCGGCCCGGGCCCCGACGGAATTCTGGGCACGGCCGACGACCAAGTGGTGGATCTCAATCCGTGGATGAAACGCACGATCGCTATTACCTCAGTCACCGGCGAAACCAACCTTCGCATGATTACGGTCACCATCAATTATCAGGTTGGGAAAATGAATCGCACTTACACGTTGATCAGCTACATCTCAGCGTTCGCCTAGAGAGCTTATGAGGACTTCGGATATGAAGAAACAGTCGGGTTTCACGCTAATTGAATTTACGGTAGCGATGGCCGTCACCCTGGTAGCGCTGCTGGCTACCGTCATGGCCTTTAGGATGGCCACGTACTCAAACCAGAACGTCACCCAGCGCGAGGACATGGCCGACAACATCCGCGCCGGCCTCAACCTTCTGGAGCAGGACGTCATCATGACGGGCATGGGCGTTCCCACGGGCGGAATTACGATTCCGACTTTCGCGGCTACTACGGCCTGCCCGGGCGGCACTTCCAACCTGGCCCGCCCGCTTCCAACTGGAACAGGCACGTTCCCTGTTTGCAACACGACATTGCCCTCTATCGAGCCTGGCAATGCCTTGGGGCCCCTCATCACTGCTCCTGATGCCACCTCGGCCACGAATACCGACATCCTTACCGTCGTCTATGAGGACAACACGGCCAGCTCCACCGGAACCATCATCGGCATGAACGCTCAGCCGATCAACGGGACCAGCTGCCCCGCCGGCACCATCTCCGCTACCGGAAATTCCGTCACGTTTGACCCTAGCTGCTTCAACCTCGCCAACCTCGCTGCCAGCGGCGTGCAGATCAATCCCGGCGACCTGATCATGTTTAGCAATACGAATGGCAAGGCTCTTCAGTTGGTCACCAGCGTGAACAGCCAAACGCTGAGTTTCGCCACGGGCGATGCTTTCCATCTCAACGGAATCACCGGTGCGACCGGCGGCACCATCAAACAGCTCCAGAATTCCACCATCAATGGCACGACCGGCGTTGTCACTTATCTCGGCACCTATCCGCAAACATCGGCCACCCGCATTTGGATGGTTTCCTATTGGCTTGACAACGTGACCGACCCGATTCACATCCGGCTGGATCGCGCGGTCAATTTCAATGCTGCGCAGCCTGTTGGAGAGACGCTTGAGAACTTGCAATTCACCTTCAATTTCAACGACGGCGTGGCCGTGAATCAGCTAACCGTCCCCAACGGCTATTCCGAAAGCCAGATCCGGTCCGTAAATCTCTATATGAGTACGCGGTCAACCAGCATGCTCGGTCAAACCAAACAGTACGCTCGTGAAAACTTCCAGACGCAGCTCAGCCTCCGCAGCATGGCCTACGTCAACAGGTATCAATAATGAGGAGCCTTACAATGAATGCCCCGAATAAACTGATGCGACGCGATTCCGGCATCGCCCTGCTTACCACTCTGTTGCTAATGCTGCTCATGTCCAGCCTCTTGGTTGGCTTCGTCCTGCTCATCAGTTCCGGGCAGAAGCTAAGCGGCTACAACAATGACTACAGCAAGGCTTTCTATGCTGCGGAAGCGGGCATGGAGAAGTTGACGGCGGATATTGGCACGCTTTTCGATCAGAACTATTCACCTAGCGGCGCTCAAATTACTGCCCTCCAAACGAATGCTCCGGCTCTTTCCGGCATTAACTATGTTCAATATAACGGGTCTAGCGGCTACAACATTTCTTTTCCGACGGACTCCAACGGCAACCCTCTCGCCACCACCAATGTGATTAACTCTGGAACATACGAGGGAATGACCGCACTGCAGACCCTATATACCCTGAGCGTTACGGCACGTACGACATCCGGTTCCGAGGTGAAACTGCAGCGCACCACGCAAACCGTGGGTATCCCAGTGTTCCAGTTCGGCATTTTCTCCAGTACGGATCTCAGCTTTTTCCCTGGCCCGAACTTTAATTTCGGCGGCCGTACGCAAACCAACGGGAACCTCTTCCTCGCCTCGGGTAGCTCCCTAACGCTTTCGCAACCCGTCACAGCCTTTCTGAACGTTGTACGCACTAACCTCTCGAACGGATTTCCCACCACCACCGGCTCGTACGCTGGTTCCGTTAACATTTTCAATGGAAGCGGTACGCGTCCTCTGGCCTTCACGGAAGGCAGCTTGGTTGGTACCGTAGGCACCGGCACGAATCCCAGCTGGCCGACCATCTCCCTTGGAAGCTCCAATTACGCTGGCAACCTGCGGAACGGCGCCACCGGCGCGGAAACTCTGAATCTCGCCATCGTCACCGTCGGCGCTGGTTCCACGCAGCCCACGGACATCATCCGCCGTCCAATCGCCGGAGAATCCGCCACCATCACAACAGAGCGCTACTTCGCTCAGGCCAGCTTTAGGGTTCTTCTCTCAGACAATGCGGCCGATATCACGAACCTAACTCCCTGCGTCGACACCACGGTCGCCCCTTTTGATTTGTCGCAACTCGCGCAGCCCGTTTCCGGCTGGACCGCTTTTGGAGGCAACCCAGCAGCTCTCTACACAAAAATGAACACGAACAACACTGCGGGCTTCAGCACCGTGCCAGTCCCGCTGGCAGCCTCCGCCGCCGTCCAGAATGCAACTGTTTATAATCCGGCAGACGGTTATTGGGTGCCGGGACCCACGACCATCCATCCAACCTACGGCACGCCAACTATCAAGGGCTTCATAAAGATCGAGATCCAACATCCCTACGCGAACAATCCCTGCGGTCCTTGGAAAGACGTTACCTTGGAAGTTCTCGCCTACGGTTACGCCGGACGCAACTTGTATCCGCAGGCGTCATTGACGTCCCCCTCGGGATTCGGTGCCACCGAGCCGCTCCTCACTCTACCCACGAGCGGCCAGATCGCCGCCTCCACTTGCACCGATGTGCACCCGAACGCCATCATTCGTCTCGAGCGCGTGCGCGACAACCCATCTAACTGGTCGTCAGCAGCTCCATGCGGCGTAACGATAAGCGCCGGCAAGGTAATTAATCCTCCGAGCCTCCCTGGCGACTACTGGCCCAATGTATTGTTCGATACGCGCGAGGGCACACTTCGAGACGGGGACGTGGCCGGTAGCCTCGGCGGCATTCCCTACTCGCAGATGGTTCCCTTAAACGGCGCCATAAGCTACGTCGAACTCGACGCAGTCAACCTTGTCAAGTACCTTACCGGAGCCCTGCCAGGTAACGGCACCCTCGCCTATGATTCCGTGAACTCCCCCTACGACTACGCCGTTTACATCTCTGACCGTCGGGGCAACTATACTTCCTCCGCCATCGCTGGTGGATGGCCTCCGGCATCTCCGAGCGGCAACGAGACCGGAGAGTTCGGTTACCAGGACTTCGTCAACCCAGCAAGTCAGTATGGTTGCCCGGACAGCGCGGTCGATGCGGGTGAGGACCTCGACGGGTTGGGCACCTCTCCCTTCTTCACTTACGGGCAAGATGCCACACACGCGAGCGCGGCGTATACAGCTGGCGCAAACGGTGGGAATGGATACTATGGCGCAGGTTCCGCAGCTGCCGTGGCTACCGCCCTTGTCGGCACAACCCCGACCACTAAGCCTCTCACTAAGCACCCCAATTGCACCACGGTGAGCAGCCCGACTACCATCTGGCCATTCATGTACGTCTTTCACGCAAACGAAGCGCGCGAGAATCCGAACTTTTTCTTCCGCCGCGCCGTAAAGATCTTTAACGGCGCTAAGATAGCCAATTTCCTCAACCCCTGCCCTAGCGGCGTGATTTGCGGCCTAACGATTGCCGCGGAGAACCCCGTCTACATCCATGGCGACTTCAATTGCGTCACCTGCAGCGGCAACAATTGGAGCACCGTGCACGCTGGCACATCCATAGCCGCGGATTCGGTGACTCTGCTTTCCAACAGCTGGAATGACGTCAATTCCTTTATCACTCCCTACGACTACCCAGCCAATAGCAACACTGTTCCGCGAAATGCTACCACCAGCTATTACCGTACCGCGATCATGGCTGGCAAAGGCGTCTCTTTCCCACAACCCAGTACCTATGCCACGAACCAGGACTTCGGTACTGACGGTGGCGTGCACAATTTCTTGCGCTATCTGGAGAACTGGGGCGGCCAGACTCTCAACTACGAGGGCTCGATCGTCAGCATGTACTACAATCGCCAGGGAATCGGTTTGTTCAAGTGCTGCAACACCGTGTACTCGCCGCCGACTCGCGGTTACAACTTTGATTCGGAGTTCCTTACGCCGACACTGTTGCCGCCGCGAACGCCGCTCTTCCGAGATATCAACACGACTGGCTTTACGCAGCTTCTTTTGCCTAGTCAGTAGAACGTAGCCAACAACTGCACCCTCGCGACCGGCCCCGGGTACCCCTCCGGGGCCGGTTGCTTTTTGAGTGGCCCCTGTCATCGAACGAAATTGCTAGGGTACATGTTGCTTTGTAGATGTTTGATTCCAGATGAATGCTCAACCGAAAAGTGTCCCAAACGCCTTCATGTAGTCGCTGCGGGAAGGAACTTATGACCCAGGACGAATGCGCGTCGTAAAGCTGGTGTTCACTGCGGGCACTACGCAGGCCTGCAGGGGAGGCCAGCCCGCATCCGTCGTGGGATTGCGGCAGAGCGATGCGATGGCGGGGCTGACTAGCGAAGGGTAAACCGTATTGTCGAGCGGTTCCGCATACACTTGATAACTATGGCCCACGGGCAGATGGCTGATTTCGTAGGTTCCATCGAACTGCGCGGGACCAGGCGCGGCACAACTCCAGCCGCCTAGCGTAGCGCCGATCACCGCGCCGCTTGCCGCGTCCACGGCCACTACGTGCGCTCCGAAAATGCCAGTCACTCCAGGCGGTGATGAGGGCAGCGAAAGCGGATTTGCGGGAAGGATGTGCCCGCTGAGCGAACCGAAATTTACCGTATCTGCGGGGTCTGGATACAAAACGCGCAGCCCGGTTCGATCGTCGTCTCCAAGCGGGGCATCGAGTTGCTGGGCAGTTGGCCGCATTCCGGAAAATGTGCCCGGCGCAGGCGCGAACGGATACATCATCGCGGCCAACACGGCGGAGTGGCTGAATCCCAGCGTGTGTCCCAACTCGTGGATCATCAGAGACTCGAAATCGTAGGCCGCCGGAGCCGCGGCAAGCACTGCCGGAGTCGCAAACTTGATCATGGAATTACTAGGATCAAAATAAATGTCCGCGTCCAGTATCTGTCCAACTTGTGACGACGGCGCGCCCGTTCCCAATTGCACGCCGATGATGTCCGCGGTGATCACCCTCGTGAACGCCAGAATCCCAGGCGTAAACGCGCCGTCGGCCTGATCGAAGCAGATGGAGTTCACTCCGTCCGAGCCGCAGGCGTTTTGTGCAGTCGTGCGAGTCACTGCGGCAAACGTTCCCGGCACAAGAGTCGTGCCGCTCACTCCGGTCCAAACCCCGAGCGATTGCGTAATGACTGCTTCAATTTCGTTGAGCCGCCCAGCGGCCGTTTGATCTTGCGTCAGAATGGTCACCGGATTGGTTCCCAGCACTGTGCTCCACTGTTCCGCGATGGCGCCCGGCGCGATGACATCGTGCGAAGCCACCGGGCAAGCCGAACCGCCGGAAACGCTTGCCGGTTGACGCACATCCGGGACAATTTGGTCGAACGCATAGCCGCGCGCCCCAGGAATGCCGCAGACGCCGTAGAAAGCCGCAAGAAATGCCGCGATGTAGCTGCGAATCGAACGATATTGCGTTTGTTGGATCATTGATTTTCTCCCGCGGTCTACTGATTTTCCTGTTTCAAGGCTTTATGAAGTTTT
>Ga0210391_10001192_pt1 | contig 24146 bp, 21 predicted proteins | sample IncBWC12OmetaG_FD_160573 | JGI IMG/M metagenome (GOLD analysis project Ga0210391, IMG submission 160573) | Forest soil microbial communities from Barre Woods Harvard Forest LTER site, Petersham, Massachusetts, United States - Inc-BW-C-12-O ...
CCATACATTTGGCGGGCTTGGCGGCACGAGTTAACTCGTGCCCTGATACAGGATGTGGGTTTGTCCGCGGGGTGTGGGAAAGCGGACGCGCTTCGCGCGTTTCACCCATCTGCCAGAACCGGGCAGACCCTTCGGCATTGCTCAAGCCAGGTTATTGGGCACTCGGGGTTCGATGAGAAGCTCCGGGCCTGAAGGCCGCTACGTTTACGGCGCCGTTAACGCCAGGCTGAAGCCTGGCTCTTTTGCCGTCGCCCTCCGCTTTCGCTTCGGGCCAGGGGCGACGATATGTGGATGTCTACGGCGGGAGTCAAATTGTGCCCTGACTCGAGGCCTCAGGGGCTGAAGCCCGAATCATTTTGGGGGCTTGGCGGCACGAGTTAACTCGTGCCCTGATACAGGATGTGGGTTTGTCCGCGGGGTGTGGGAAAGCGGACGCGCTTCGCGCGTTTCACCCATCTGCCAGAACCGGGCAGATATGGGGCATCCGGCTAATCCCAGTGACCCGGTCTCAATATGCGGGGATGCCGGTGACGCTGTGGCCGATGATGAGGGTGTGGATATCGTGCGTGCCCTCATAGGTTTTGACGGATTCGAGGTTCATCATGTGGCGCATGACGGGGTAATCGTCGGTGATGCCGTTGGCGCCGAGGACGTCGCGGGCGAGGCGGGCACATTCGAGAGCCATCCACACGTTGTTGCGCTTGGCCATCGAGATGTGTTCGTGGCCGGCTTTGCCGGAATCCTTCATGCGGCCGACCTGGAGGATGAGGAGCTGGGCTTTGGTGATTTCGGAGATCATCCAGGCCAGCTTTTCCTGAACCAATTGATGGCTGGCGATGGGCTTGTCGTGGAACTGCTTGCGGAGCAGGGAATACTGGAGCGCGGTGTCGTAACAGGACATAGCCGCACCGATGGCGCCCCACGCAATGCCGTAGCGGGCCTGATTGAGGCACATGAGGGGGGAACGGAGGCCGTCTGATTCAGGCATGAGGTTGGTTACGGGAACGTGGACGTCCTGGAGCGAGAGGCCGGACGTGACGGAAGCGCGGAGCGACCATTTGCCATGGACATCGTATGCGGAGAAGCCGGGGCGGTCGGTTTCGACGAGGAATCCGCGGACGCGGCCGTCTTTGGCATCGGGATCGCCATAGACTTTGGCCCAGATGACGGCGACGTCGGAGATGCTGCCGGAGGTGATCCACATCTTTTCGCCGTTAAGGATGTACTGGTCGCCAGAGCGGTCGGCGCGGGTGCGCATGCCGCCTGGATTGGAGCCGTAGTCGGGTTCGGTTAATCCGAAGCAGCCGAGTTTTTCGCCGGTGGCGAGTTTGGGGAGCCAGTATTTCTTTTGGACGTCGGACCCGAAGGTAAAAATGGGGTACATGACGAGGGCGGACTGGACGCTGACGAAGCTGCGGACGCCCGAGTCGCCGCGCTCGAACTCCTGCATGACCAGGCCGTACTCCACGTTAGACATACCGGCACAACCGTATCCGTGGAGGTTGGCCCCAAAAAATCCCAGCTGACCCATCTGGGGAACGAGCTCGCGTGGAAAACGTCCTTCGCGATTGCATTCCTCAATAATCGGAATCAGGTTATCCTCAATGAACTGACGGGCGGTGTCGCGGGCCAGACGCTCATCATCGTCCAGCAGGTTGTCGAATCCGATAAAATCAACGCCTTTGTAGGGGAAGGCCATGGTGTAAGGCTAGCTCCGAAAGGGAATTCTACCGTTCCGAAGGGTCGAACGGGAAACCGAGGGCCGCAGCGATGCGGTTTTAACGTCGTAAAACCTGCATTTCGGCGCACGGCAAAGAACGCCAGGCTATTGACGGCAATCGGCGAAATGCGGGATTTTGACGTAGAGTGTAAGTGAGGAATAACCATGGCTGGAGATCTGCAACTCACCTGTAGCGACTGCGGACAGGAATTCACCTTCACAAGCGAAGATCAGGCGTTCTTCCAGGAGCGCGGCTACACACCTCCGAAGCGCTGCAAACCGTGCCGGCAGGCAAAGAAGAACGAGCAGGCAGGCGGCGGCGGGGGAGGCGGATACCAGCGGGCTGAACCGAGAGGAACGGCAGTGGTTTGTTCCGGCTGCGGCCAGCAGACGACAGTGCCGTTTGAGCCGCGTGGCGACCGGCCGGTGTACTGCCGCGATTGCTACCAGGCCCAAAAGGGCGGCAGCGGCGGCGGCGCTGGGCGCGGTGCGAGCCGCGGCGGTGGCGGCGGCGGGCGTGGCCGGTACTAGGCGCGCTTCCTGATTGAAAATCGGAGACCGACGACGACCCACGGGTCGCCGTCGGGTTTCTGCGTTCAAAAATAGGCCGCTGGAATTTAGGGTCCGGCCAAAACGCTGCGACGGAAAATTTACGGTTGCTCCAGCATCGCTTTGAGAGTTTGGTGGAGGCGGGCTGTGATGTGTTCCGCAGAGTCTTCTGGTGCGAACTCGATGGGGTCGCCGACGTGTACGGTGAGGCGGCCGGAGCGGAACCAGCCTCTTCCTTTTTCCTTCAATTCGCTCAGCCCAGCGAGGGCTACGGGAATGACGGGCGTTGCTGATTCGCGCACCAGCAGGCCGATGCCGGGGCGAAAGGGCTGGAGGCCGGAGTCGGTGCGATGGCCCTCGGGAAAAACGAGGACGTTGTAGCCGCGGTCAAGCGCTTCGCCTGCGTGCTGGAAGGAGCGGCGGAAGCCTGCGCTGCGCGGCAGCGGGAAGGCATTGAAGAGAGCGGTGATCAGGAGCCATGTGATGGGCCCGAGCCAATCGAGGCCGGGGGCGAGATTGCGCATCCGACGCCAGTCGCGAAGCATGTTGCCGGCCATGGCCGCGGCGATGCGGCGACGCATGGGGCCGGGGAGCGCATACCAGATGAGCGCGACATCGTAGGTGGTGACGTGATTCGCGATGAGGAGGACAGGCGTGTTGGGGCTGAGGTGTGCGGGGCGCTCTACGTGGGGGTTGGCGAGCACCCAGACCAGGGGCTGCGCGATGAGTTCGATGAAGGCGGAGCGGAGCAGCGCGAATGGAGTCCACCACGGCCAATGCGGATAGATGTCGTGCTCGCCGGATTCGCGGTGGTCGGTGATGACGTTGGGCAGAGGTGCGGCTGAGAGGTTGGGGGCGGCGGGAATTTCCTGCTCGGGTTCGGTTTCAACTTTGCCCATATCAACATTGCCCATGCCGAGCGCGTGGCGGAGATCGCTGAGGGTGATGATGCGCTCGAGGACTTCGTCGTCGACGGTGAGGCCGAATCGCTGCTCGAGTTCGGATTGCAGTTGCACGCGGCCGAGCGAGTCGAGGCCGAGGTCTTCGGAGAGGCGGGCGTCTTCGCCGGATTTGGATGACGTTGCGTGGCTGATGGAGAGAACGAGGGCGAGCAGCGGGTCGGTGGTTGCGTCAGCGGTGTCTGATCGCTGTGCGTTGACCCACTCTGTGACATTGGGGCGGCGGATTTTTCCGGTGGAAGTTCGGGGCAGATCGAGTTCGGGCCAGAGACGCCATTGGCGAATCTGCTGATATTCGGCGAGGGTGCGGTTGGCGGCGACGATGGCCTGCTGGGCTTCTTCGCGCGATCCGCGAAAGAGGAGAACGGCGACGGGTTCTGTGCCGCCGGGGGTGAGCAGCGGGACGACGGCTGAACTTTGGACGCCGGGCTGGGTGTTGAGCGCGTGCTCTACGTCTTCAGGATGGATATTGAGTCCGGCGGGCGTGACGATGACCTGACTCTTGCGGCCGACGAAGCGGAGCTGGCCCTGATCGTCGCGCTGGGCGAGGTCTCCGGTGGAAAGCCACTCGCTGGTGTTGGGGTGAAGAGCGCCTTCGTGCCATGTGGCGGGCGAGACGGTTTCGCCGCGGACGAGGATTTCGCCCTCGCCGGTGATGCGGACGTCGCTGCCGGGCAGGACTTTGCCGATGGTTCCTTTGCCGGGCTTGAAGGGGTGGTTGAGGGTGACGAGGGCTGAGGTTTCGGTCATGCCGTAGCCCTGGACGAGCGCGAAGCCGAGGTTGGTCCAGAAACTCTCGAGCTCGGATGGGAGCGATGCGCCGCCGCAGACGAACGCCCAGAATTTGTAACCGAAGGTGCGATGAATTCGACGGAAAGCCCACCAGCGCGCCCAGACACTTTTGCCCGCGATTGCGGCGAGGCGGCCGGGAAGTTGCGGATCGAGAGCGAGCAGGTGGGCACGCAGCAAATCGAGCACGCGCGGCACGCAGCAGACGACGGAGATGCGTTCGCGGTGGATGGTTTCGATAAGGCGCTGAGCCTGCAGACGATTTTCAAAATGGACTTCTGCGCCCATGAGGGGTGGAATCCACAGGGCCATGAATTGTCCGAAGACGTGGCTGAGCGGCAGCGTGTGCAGAACGCGGAGGGGATGAAAGATGCGTTCGTATTTGAGGTACTTCTGCATCTCGCGCTCGATGGGATCGAGACTGGAGAGGACGTTGCGATGGGTGTGGACGATTCCCTTCGGTTCGGCGGTGGTGCCGGAGGTGAAGAGGATTTGAAAGGGCGTGTCAGGGGTGATGCGTGGTTCGCGCAGAGCGGCGAAGGGCGGGCGCGGCAGGGATGCGTCGAACTGTTCGAAGGCGAGCGAGGGATATTGGGGCGCGAGGGATGGCTGGAGGGTTTCGTCGCACACCACGAGGCGGGGATGGATATCGGCGATAACGCGGAGGGCGAAGTCGGGTGCTCCGGCGGGATCGAGGGGGACGGCGATGACGCCGCGCTGGAGGCAGCCGAAGAATGCGGCGATCCACTCGAGGCCATTTTGTCCCCAGAGGACGACGCGTTCGCCGATGGGAATTTCGCGGCGGATGAGTTCTGCGGAGAAGCGGTCGGCGAGGGTGGCGAGGTCAGCCCAGGTTGAGGGGATTTGGCGGTTGCCGCGATAGACGACGATCGCGCGCGCTTTGCCGAAGCGGCGAAAGTCGTCGAGGAACGTAGTGAGGTTCGCACGCATATACGCCTGTAGCTAACGTATAGGACGCGGGTTGGGGCCGCAGGGGTTCGTGCGGACACATTCGGAAGTGATCGTATCGACTGGCGTCAGGCTGCTTTGGCCGGACGCACCTGCAGCCGGATGCCTTCTGCTTTTTGCAGATGGGCCACGACAAGAAAAAGATTCCTGGCATGCGGATTTCCCGAGGGTCCAAACATGCGAATGAGGCTTTTCACCGGGATCTTTGTGGCATTTGAGAGAGCGGCATATCCGCAGGTGGCCTTGATGAAATCGCGCAGCATGGATTTCCCGACGTCGACCTCACCGGAGAGCAGGCAATCGACGGCCTCGCGAAGCATGGCTCTGCGGAAGGTCTGACTTTCCTGGATTCTCGGGATTACCGTCTCGCGGAAGTCTCGGGTCAATGGCATTATCGTTTCCTTTTCCTATATTCCGCCCAGCAAGCGATTGCCTGGCTGATGTCACGATCCTGCCGCTTTTTCGTGCCGCCGCCAAGAAGAATTACGACCGTCTCCCCGTCTCTACCGAAGTAAATCCGGTATCCGGGGCCGAAGTTGATGCGGTACTCGAGAACGCCCGCTCCGACGCCTTTGACGTTCGAGAAGTTGCCCTGCTCCAGGCGGTAGAGCGCCGTTACGACTCGCGCCGCAGACCCATCTTCAAGATCATCCAACCAGTCAGCAAAAGGCGATCGCCCGCTTGCGCCGATGTAGTGCCGGACTTCGATCACATTCCGATTGGTAACACATATGTTACCGTGACCACGCATCGAAAAGCAATCAATTCAGAACTAAAGTCAGGCGCGCGCGAAGTCGATGAAGCCGTGGGTTGGGTCGGTGCGGACGAGGGTTACGCGGAGCCGGTCGCCGACGTCGAGGCCCTCTTTGCCGCGCACCAGCATGCCGTCGACGGGCGGCTTGAGGGTGCGGACGAAGGAGCCGTGCTCGTTGACACCGGTGACGATGGCGTCAAAGGCCTGGCCGACGCGGTTGCTCATGGCGACAGCAGCGATGCGCTTTCCCATTTCGCGGGAGACTTTGCGCTCGGCGTCTTCCATTTTTGTGCATTGGGCGGCGACGCTGGCCAGCTCGTCGTCGGAGTAGGGCGACTTTTGGCCGAGGATCATGGCCTTCAGCAGGCGCTGGCTGACGAGGTCTGCGTAGCGGCGATTGGGCGCGGTGGAGTGGGTGTAATCCTGCACAGCGAGGCCGAAGTGGCCTTCCGACGGCTGGCCTGGTTTCTCGAGGACGTATTCGCCGGGGCCGAGCAGCTTGATGACGGAGAGCGAGAGATCGGGGAAATGATCGGGATCTTTTTTCTGTTGTTCGCAGAGGAAGTCGTGGAGGGGTTTGGAGTCCGGTTCGGCGGGGAGTTGGGTGCCGAGCTGGCGCGCCAGTTCGACGATGCGATCCCAGCGCTTGGGGGTTTTGACGATGCGGCGGATGGAGGAATAATGCCTGGCTTCAAGGGCACGCGCGACGACGCCGTTGGCGGCGATCATGAAGTCTTCAATGAGGCGGGTGGCCAGATTTTTGGCCGAAGCCTCGATATCGAGTTCGCCGCCGGTGAGGGGAACGGCGTGGGTCTCGATGGTTTCAAGATTAAGCGCTCCGTGGTTGGAGCGCGCGTCGCCCAGGCGCTGCGCGATTTCGCTTTGCCATTTGAGCTGTTGCTGGAGATCTTTGGACGCGGCGACTTTTGCGGGAGCGGGGCCGGTACCCGCGAGCCATGCGCCGACGGAGGGATAGGCGAGCTGCGCTTTGTTGGTGACGCGAGCGAGAGAGATGTTGGTGTTGGAGATGCTGGCCTGGGCGTCGACCGTGAATTCAACGACGACTGCAGCGCAATCCTGCCCTTCGAGCAGGGAAGTGGTGCCGGTGGAGAGTTCTTCCGGCAGCATGGAAAAAATCTGGACTCCGGTGTAGACGGTGGTGGTCTCGCGCAGGGCGTGGACGTCGATGGGGGAGCCTTTGGGAACGAAGAGGTCGACATCGGCGATGCCGATGAGCACCTTATAGCCGCCGCCGGGGACGCCTTCTACGTATTCGATCTGGTCGAGGTCGCGGGAGGTGTCGTTGTCGATGGAGGACCAGAGAAGGCCGCGAAGGTCGCGCGCCGAGGAGTTGATGGCCGGGGGATGTTGCCGCAACTGGGCCAACTGCTGGGCGATGGCGGGCGGACATTCCGGCTCAAAGCCGTGCTCGATCATGGAGCGGCGCGCCGCAGCGGCCAGGTCGAAGTGTTGCTGTTGACTCATCGGTTTCCTCGAAGTCACGGGAAGGCCAAGGCTATCACGGTGGGCGGGGAACGTGGGGCGAGCGAACAATCTAATGAATATCGGGGTTGGACATCCAACCGTGGGTCCTTAACAGGACTCCAACGCAGCACATGCCGCTGCGCAAATTCAAGGTCGAGCCGAACCTGGACAAGGATGGGCCGCAGTCGCAACAGCGCGATCTGGACCGGCCGACGGCGAACGAAATCTACGAGCAGGTGTCGCGGAATGCGCGGCAGGAGTTGCGGCGGCCGATGCGCGCGCTGGCGATTTCAGGGATTGTGGGCGGCCTGACGATGGGGCTCACCGGACTGAGCGTGTCGGTGATTGCCGCGCAGCTCGGCTCTGCTCCGTGGGCGCAGTTTGTGGCGCTGCTGTTTTATCCGGTGGGATTTATGGCGGTGATTCTGGGGCGCGCGCAACTGTTTACAGAGAACACCCTGTATCCGGTGGCGCTGATTCTGGTGGAGCGCCGGCATGTGTGGGAGACGGTGCGCCTGTGGGCGATGGTGCTGCCTGCGAATATTGCCGGGGCGTTTCTGTTTGCGTTGCTGGCGGCGCGGACGAAGGCTCTGCAGCCGGCAACGCTTCAAGCGCTGGTGCAGATGGGCGCGGCTGCTGCGACTCCGGTGGCCTGGCACATTTTCTGGAGCGGCGTGGTGGGCGGATGGATCATCGCCATGGTGGCGTGGCTGGTGAGCGGCAGCCATTCCATTACCGGATCGGTGGCGGTGATCTGGGTGCTGACGTTTATTGTGGGGCTGGGACACTTTGCTCACTGCGTGGCCACGAGCGGCGAGATTTTGGCCGCGGTGCTGAGCCATGGCGTGACGTGGGGCGCCTATTTTCGATGGCTGCTGCCCGCGACTCTGGGGAATATCGCTGGAGGCGTGATCCTGGTGACGCTGCTGGAGTATGGGCAGGTCAAGGCTGAGTGAAGTGCCGCTGGGGCGCGTGAGAACATAGCCAACATCGGACTTCCACAAGTTTGGACTTCCACAACTTTGGGGCGATGACGGATATCAACAGGGAAAGCGTGCTGGTGTGGCTGCGGCTGGACCTGCGGTTGGCCGATCATCCTGCGTTTGCAGCGGCGGTGGCTTCGGGGCTGGCGGTGGTCCCGGTTTTTGTTTGGCCGCCGCGCGGAGAAATGCCGGGCGCTGCGGCGCGGTGGTGGTTGCACCAGTCGTTGATGAGGTTGGATGAGAGCCTGCGCGAGAAGGGTTCGCGGCTGGTGATTCGGCGGGGCGCTGCTGCGGAGACGTTGATTGAACTCGCAAGGGAAGTGGGAGCGCGACGGATTTTCTGCAACCGCGTTTATGAAGCTGCGGAACTGGAACGCGAGGCGGATGTTGCGGAGAGACTTAGCGCGCGGGGAATTGCCGTTGAGGGATTCAACGGGAGTCTTTTGTTTGAGCCTGGGTCGATCAGGACGACCAGTGGTGGATCGTTTCAGGTATTCACGCCGTTTTGGCGGGCTTGCTGGAATGAGCGGGACGCGCTGCGCAGGCCGCTGAAGGCTCCCGCGGCTATTTTGGCGCCGAGGAAGTGGCCGCGGTCGCTGGCGGTCGATGATCTGGAACTGGAGCCGAGGATTGACTGGGCTGCGGGGATGCGTGCTGCGTGGACGCCGGGTGAGAAGGCTGCGCAGGCACGGCTCAGAGGTTTTGCGCGCGGGCCGGTGCAGCATTACGCGGAGGATCGCGATCGGCCGGATCATGATGGGACGTCGCGGCTTTCTCCGCACCTACACTTTGGAGAGATCAGCGTGCTGCAGGCGTGGCATGCGGCCGCCGGTGCGCTGGGGGCCGAAGTTTATTTGCGGCAGTTGGCGTGGCGGGAGTTTGCGCACCACGTGCTGCATGCGCATCCGAAAAGCCCGGGGCAGGCGATTCATGCGGAGTTCGGGAATTTTCCGTGGCGGAGAAATCAACGGCGGCTGCGGGCGTGGCAGCAGGGGCGGACGGGATATCCGTTTGTGGATGCGGCGATGCGGCAGTTGTGGAGCACGGGGTGGATGCACAATCGGGCGCGGATGGTGGTGGCGTCGTTCCTGGTGAAGCATTTGCTGATTCCGTGGCAGGATGGGGCAGCGTGGTTCATGGATACGCTGGTGGACGCCGATCTGGCGAACAACACGATGGGCTGGCAGTGGGTGGCGGGGTGCGGGATGGACGCGGCACCGTATTTTCGCGTGTTCAATCCGATTCTGCAGGGGACGAAGTTCGATCCTGATGGCGAGTATGTGCGGCGGTGGGTCCAGGAACTGCATGGGATGCCGGCGGAGTTTATTCATGCACCGTGGAATGCGCCGGCGCGGGTGCTGGCGGCAGCGGGGGTGCGGCTGGGGGTGGATTATCCGCGGCCTTTGGTGGATCATGCGGAGGCTCGGAGGGCGGCGTTGGCGGCTTTTGGGGAGATGCGGGGGAGGCGCTGACGCGCGGGGGATTTCCGACGCATGGGCATCGCTCAGGCGGTCCGTGCCGGATATCTTGTTGGTCGCTTCGCGACCGATTCCCCTCGCTGATGAGATTTGTGTTCGGCGAAACGCGAGTCAGCTTCGGGGGGTCCCTCGACTGCGCGCCGGATTGGGTTGGTGTTCGCTGGACGGTGTAGTGGCGGCGCTTCGCTCGGGATGACATTTGTATTGCGCTTCGCTCGGGGGAGATTCGTTTAGTGGCGGTTTTTTTCCTTCATGCGCTCGACTACGAATTTTGGGACGAGGCCGTCGACGGAGCCGCCGAGACGAAAGACTTCTTTGACCAGACGCGAGCTGACGAAGGAGTACTTGGCGTCGGGCATGAGGAAGATGGTTTCGACGTCGGGCGAAAGGCGGCGGTTCATGAGGGCCATCTGGAACTCGTATTCGTAGTCGCTGATGGCGCGGATGCCGCGGACTACGGCGTGGGCACGCTGTTCGCGGGCGAAGTCGACGAGCAGGCCTTCGAAGGTGGCGACGGAGACGTTGGGGAATTCCGCGATGCCTTCAGAGAGCATGGAGACGCGCTCTTCCACGGTGAAGAGGGGATTTTTCTGGGAATTGCGGAGGATGGAGACGACGAGGTGATCGAAGATTTTGGCGGCCCGGGCAATGAGGTCCAGGTGTCCGTTGGTTAACGGGTCGAAGCTGCCGGGATAGATGGCTTTAACGGTGTTCACGCCAGTTGCATTCTATCTGGTTTGGTTACGAAGTCGGGTTAGGGGTGCGAGGAGGATGGGTGGAGAGGCTATCCGGCGCGTTTTTGCAGGGTGCTGACGGTGGCGGTCGTCGTTTTTCCGGATTGACTGGAGAGGCGCGGCGCGGGGCCGGTGGATTCACGGACGATGAGTTCCGGTTCCATCACGATCTCAGCCGGAAACTCCTTTTCGGAATCGGCGATGCGTTCCAGCAGAACTTCTGCGGCGGTGAGGCCCATTTGGCGCAGTGGTTGTTTGACGGTGGTGAGGCTGGGCTGGCTGAAGGCGGCGGTGATGATGTCGTCGAAGCCGATGACGGAAATATCCTGGGGAACGCGGAGGCCGGTGTCGCAGATGGCGCGGATAGCGCCGAGGGCGCTGATGTCGTTGAAGCAGAAGACGGCGGTGAAGTCGCGATGCAACTCGAGCAGGTCGCGCATCAGGTGATGCCCGGATTCCGGAGACTGGCTCGCTTCCTGCAACTGCATGCAGCGCTCGGGGGCGATTTCGATGCCCATTTCCTGGGCGACATTTACGATGCTGATCCAGCGGTATCTTGCGTCGGTGATGTCGGGCGCGCCCTGCATGAAGGCAATGCGCTGGTGTCCGAGGTCGGTAAGGTGAGTGAGCGCGAGGCGCGCGGCGAGATCGTGATCGAGCACGACGTTGGTGACGCCGGGCGCGGGGTTGTGGGACGAAAGTGCAACGGCGGGCACTGGAACGGTAATGGCGGCCGGCGTGTCGACCAGGAGCAGGCCATCGACGGCACGCTCCATGAGGCGGCGCGAGTACTCCTCCACCAGATCGGGGCGGCGGTAGTGGCTGGCGGTGACGTAGAAATAGTGGGACTTGAGCAGATGGGATTCGATGGCGTTCATGACCACCGGGAAGTATCCGTCGCTGAGGTCGGGCACGATGACGCCGACGGACATGCTGCGGCTGTTGCGCAGGGAGCGGGCGAAGTAGTTTGGGCGGTAGTGGAAATGGCGGGCGGCTTCAAAGACCCGGTCGCGGGTGACCTGAGGAATGGAGCGGCCGGCGGGCGCGTTGTTGAGGACGAGCGAGACGGTGGTTTGGGAGAGATGCAGGTGTTCGGCTAACTGCTTGAGATTCAGCGTCCGTCGTTCGACTGTGGGATCGACTTTTCCCTGGGTCATCGGGCATTCCAGGGCCCTGCCTTCGGGTCCGAGATTCTTAATGGGAACGATACCAGATTCTCCAGGATCAAGCCTCTTCCCAGGCGCCAAAAACGTCTCGCAAGGCGGCACAGATTTCGCCAAGGGTAACGTAGGCGCGGACGCAATCGAGGATGAAGGGCATGGTATTGGCGGCAGAGACGCTTCCGGGCGCGGGCGTGGGGGCGGATTCGGGTTCTGCGGCCGCGGCGCGCTTTAAGGCATCGAGGGAGCGCTGGACGGCTTCGCCCGAACGCTGGGCGCGGAGCTTTTTGAGCTTGGCGGTTTGCGCCTCGCGGACGGAGTCGCCGATGTAGAGGGTGTGTGGGAATGGTTCGGCTGATCCGTTTTTCCCCGTCCGGTCGGTGGCGTAGCGATTGACGCCGACGATGATCTTTTCCTGGGCTTCGACGGCGCGCTGGAAGGCGTAGCTGGATTCGGCAATCTCTTTTTGGGGGTAGCCGGACTCGATGGCGCGGACCATGCCGCCGAGGGCGTCGAGTTTTTCGAAGTAGCGGAACGCGCCCTGCTCCATATCGAGGGTCGATTTCTCGACGAAGTACGAACCGCCGAAGGGGTCGACGACGTCAGCGACGCCGGATTCGTGCGCGAGGATTTGCTGGGTGCGGAGGGCGATGCGGGCCGCGTCCTCGGTGGGCAGGGCGAGGGCTTCGTCGAAGGCGTCGGTGTGCAGGGACTGCGTGCCGCCGAGGACGCCGGCCAGCGCTTGCAGCGCTACGCGCGCGATGTTGTTCATGGGTTGCTGGGCGGTGAGGGAGACGCCGGCGGTTTGGGTATGGAAGCGCATCCATGTGGAGCGGGGAGTGGTGGCGCCGAAGCGCTCAGTCATGACGCGATACCAGATTTTGCGGGCGGCGCGATATTTTGCGATTTCTTCGAAGAAGTCATTGTGGGCGTTGAAGAAGAAGCTGAGGCGGGGCGCGAAGTCGTCGACGGCGAGGCCGCGGCGGAGAGCCCATTCCACGTATTCGACGCCGTCGTAGAGGGTGAAGGCGAGCTCCTGGAGGGCGGTCGATCCGGCCTCGCGAATGTGGTAGCCGGAGATGGAGATGGGGTTGAACTTCGGCGTGAGGCGGGAGCCGAACTCGAGAGTATCGACGACCAGGCGCATGGAGGGCGCGGGGGGATAGAGATACTCCTTTTGCGCGATGTACTCCTTGAGGATGTCGTTTTGGAGGGTGCCGGAAAGCTGCTGCCAGTCCGCGCCCTGGCGTTCGGCGACGACCAGATACATGGCCCAGAGGACGCTGGCCGGCGAGTTGATGGTCATGGAGACGGTGGTGGAGTCGAGGCGGATGCCGTCGAAGAGGGTTTCCATGTCCTCGAGCGAATCGATGGCGACGCCGCATTTGCCCACTTCGCCTTCGCTGCGCGGGTCGTCGGAATCGCAGCCCATGAGGGTGGGGAGATCGAAGGCGACGGAGAGGCCGTGGGCTCCGCCCTGGAGCAGGTATTTGTAGCGGAGATTGGTCTCTTCCGGGGAGGCGAAGCCGGAGAACTGGCGCATGGTCCAGAGGCGTCCGCGATAGCCGGTGGGATGGATGCCGCGGGTGTATGGAGGTGTGCCGGGGGCTCCGAGATACTCGGACTGGTTTGCCGACCAGTCTTCGGGCAGGTCGGCATCCGTGTAGAGGCGGCGGACGGGCGCGCCGGAGACGGTGGTGAAGCGGGCGTTTCCGGATTCGTCGCGGTTGATGCCGGTCGGTTCGCCGATGGGGTGCTCGGGATTTTTGGCGAGGGCGGGGGCGAGGGTTTTCTCGGCCCACTGGTGTTCGGCTGCGGAGGGATGGCGGCCGGTGGTGAGGTCGGAGTGTACCGCGTCGTAAGCGTCCGTCGATTGATCCGGCATGATCCGCGTCGCCCCCGCAACCCATCAGGATAGGGAGCGGAAGGACGGAGCGCAAGGTGCGATGGTTCAGGTGTGCGGCGAGGAAGGCAATTTTCCCGCGCGTTCCCAGGCTTTGGCGTACTTCCAGCTGACGTAAACGGAGTGGTAGAGATGGAGGAGGAGACCTTCGCGTCCGTCGAGAAAGCCGCCGCGCAGGATGTAGTTGTACTGGAAGGTGGCCAGGGGATTCAGGAAGACATTCCAGAGAAAGGGCAGGAGGCCGCGGCTGGTTTTACCGCCGGTAATGGCCAGGTTCGCGCCGAGGGCGCTGTAGGCGTTCATGTGTTCGATGTAGGCGTCGAGCGTGGGGTAGGCGTGGTGCAGCAGATCGCCGCGCAGATGGCCGGGGCTGCCGTGGGACCGCACGGTTTCGTGGACGGCGCGCTCTTCAAACCGGGCTGCGCCGCGTCGAAAGAGGCGCAACTTGGGATCGGGATAGTAGCCGCCGTGACGGATCCAGCGGCCGAGGAAGAAATTGCGGCGGGGCATGAAATATGCGTCATGGGAAGGAGCTCCCGTGAGCAGGCCGCGAATTTCTCCGGCCAGGCCGGGACTGACTTCCTCGTCGGCATCGAGCGAGAGGACCCAGTCGCTGGTGCATTTGGCGATGGCGGAATTTTTTTGCGCGCCGAAGCCCTTCCAGCCTTCCACAAAGAACTTTGCGCCGGTTTCGCGGGCGATGGACTCGGTTGCGTCGATGGATCCGTTGTCGACGATTACGATTTCGTCGGCCCAGCGGACGCTCTGGAGCGTTCGCCGCAGGTTAGCTTCTTCGTTTTTCGTGATGAAGGCGACGGAAAGGGTTTGGGTCATCGAGCCGTGCGGAATCTTGTGTACTGGCCAGCAGTGTAACAAGTCGGGTTCATGGGGCTGGTTGTCATCGACTGTTCTCGAGCGATTCATGAGAACGCGAAACAACTCCTGCACACTCACGGTGGATCAAACTGCGAAGGTGGGAGACTGGATGACGGCATCTGGAAAACTCGGGCCTGTCCTGCTGGGGACGGGACTGCTGATGGCAGCGACTGCGCTGCCGTTGGGCGCGCAAACGGCTTCGGCTAATGGAGATACAAGGCAGCCTGCGATCCAACTGGTGCGCGATGTGGTGTACAACGAGGCGCAGGACCGGGAGCGCGACAGCCACTGGGAATACCGCAGCGACTTTGCGACTCCAGAGAAAAGGGTGTTGCGCGAGCAGGTGGAGACGAACGAAGGCCCGGTCTTCCGCATGATGGAGCTGAATGGCGTGCCGCTGAACGATGCGCAGCAGGCGCAGGAAGAACGGCGCATCGAAGGGTACATTCACGATCCGGCGCAGGTGGCGCGGATTGCGCGGGCGCACGAGGACGACGAGAATCGGGTGGCGACGACGCTGCGGCTGCTGCCTCAGGCTCTGCTGTTCGATTATCTGCCTTCGTCGAATGAGGAGGTTGCAGTGCTGGCGTTTCGTCCCAATCCAGCGTTCAATCCGCCGACGTATGAAGCGCGGTTGATTCATACCCTGACTGGCACAGTGACGGTGAATGTGCGGCAGAAGCGGATGGTCGATATGCGCGGGACGGTGGCGGAGCGCGTCGATTTTGGATACGGGATTTTGGGACACGTGGAAAAGGGCGGGAACTTTGAGATTCATCGCCGGCCGGTGAACGCGGCGCACTGGAAGACAGATCTGGTGGACGTGCATCTGCAGGGCAAGGTGCTGCTGCTGAAGACGGTGAGCAAGGACGAGCGGGAAGCGCGCTCGGATTTTCGTCCGGTGCCGGGGGGAACGACGCTGGCCGAGGCGAAAGATATGCTGGATGCGGCGACGAGCGAGGCGATGGATGCGTCGATGAGTCCTGCAGGGCAGGCGCGGCTGGTGGCAGGGAGTCAGTAATCCCTGGGCGTTGAAAAGGAGCGGGGCGTCCGTTTGGCCTGGCGCCGCGTCCCGCGTGGCTGATTCGTTCAATCCTTTAGTGCAATTAGTTCAGTCCTGACGCGCGCGGATTTTCGGGGCGCGGGTTGCCGGCGCTGTGTTTGGCGCGCTCTTTGGGCGAAGGGGCTTGTCCCAGGCGGCCGGTGAGGCGCAGGACGAGGAAGCAGATCGCGAGACCCACGGCAAGAACGATTCCAACGATGGCGACCATGAAGACCCTCCGTTTAGTAGGAGGGGTGTTGCGGAGGAATTGGTTTTCCCCGGGGGCGGAGCGCGCGGGTTATGATGGTGGTCTCCGCTGCGGGAAAGTGACGGTCCGTCGAAGGTCATTGACGGACAAAGGTGACTACGGTTCTAAACCTACAGGAATCGTTCAGGTGGTCGATGTTGGCTGGCGGTGTCGTCGGCTTCTCTTTGGGCCCGGCTTTGGTTCCGTCTTTGATCCTTTCTGGTCTCCGCGTGCAAAACAAAGAGACGAGCAAAAGCCTGAGCTATTGGAGAAGAGTGTCCCTCGGTATGCTGGGCGGACTCGTTGGCGGCATCACAGCGATTGCTGTATTTTCCCCGGCTCAGTCAGCATGGTGCCAGGCGGAGAGTGCGCGGGGCTCCTACTGCGACGGTGACGGACCGATGCTTCTCTTTGCTCTCACCATCCCGCTCGGAGCCGTTGTCGCAAGCAGTATCGCCGTGCTGTGGACGTGGTTCAGCTTTCTCATCCCAGCAGACCGTCTCTACGCTTCGGTTTTCACTTATCGCGGCGACCGTCGAGGACTCAATGTGGGAATCGCGCTCGCCGTTCAGGCGGTTTACTGGTCGATCTTCGCCGTTGCCCTCTACGCTCTCACGCTGCGTGAATTGCTTCACTAGAACGGGATATCGTCGTCAGTGATTTCTGTGGACTGGACCAAGTCGTCCGAGTGGGCGGGTGGGCGCTGGTCGTAGCTGGAGGTGGCGCCGGACTTGGAGTAGCCACCTCCGGATTCTCCGCCTTCGCCGCGGCCGGAGAGCAGGGAGAGGTCGCTGACGATGATTTCGGTGCGATAGACTTTGCGGCCGGGGTGTTCTTTGTCGTCCCAGTTGCGGGTGGTGAGGCGGCCTTCGACGAAGAGCTTGGAGCCTTTTTTCACGTAGTCGCGCACGATTTCGGCGAGGCGGGCGTAGGCGACGATGTTGTGCCACTCGGTGCGATCCTGCCAGTTGCCCTGCGGATCCTTGGAGCGTTCGGTGGTGGCGATGCTGAAGGTGGCCACGGTGGTGCCGCCGCCGGTGGCACGGATTTCGGGGTCTTTGCCCACGTTGCCCAACAGAAAGACTCGATTGACGCTCTTCGCCATGGCGGCACCTCAGGTGGAATTGATCCAATGAAGGATAGCAGAATCGCGGGGGTGGTCTTTGGGGGTTTGAGGGGGGTTGGGTTACTTGTGGATGGGGGGCGGCGTCGACGGGCGGCGCACCGTGGCATTGAGGTCCGCGCTGACATTTGGGTCGGCCGCCCTGCGGCCGATTCCCCTCCGCTGATTGGATTTGTGTTTGGGAGAGTGCTGTCAGCTTCGGGGGGTCCCTCGACTGCGCGCCGATTTATTTTGTGCTCGCGGGACAGTTTTGTTGCGGCGCTCCGCTCGGGATGACAGTTTCGCCTACACCTCGGCGTTGATTTGCTCGATTAACTGCTCGGCGGATGCGGCAGGGGGGAGGCAGGTGGTTCCGCGGCAGACGAGAGACAGGGGTTGGGTGGCGGCTGATGCGAGGCCGGGAAGGTGGGGCAGGGTTTCGGCGAGGACGGGGGGTAGATTCGTTGAAGTCACCTGGTCGGGGGCGAGGATGACGACATCTTTGTTGACGGCGAAACGGGCGTTGGCGATGGCGGCGAGGCGGCGGGCGTGGTCGCCTTCGCCGATGATGACGACCTGGACGGGGGGCAACAGCAGGCGCTCGAGGGCGAGGGCGTAGCTGCCTCCGTAGAGGCCGTAGTGCTCGATGACTCCGGCAAAAGCGGCGAGGGTGCCTTCAGCTTGCTGATGGAATTCCTTGCGGCCATTGAGGGCTTCGAGGCGCAGGAGCGCAGCGGCGGCGGTGGAATTGCCGGCGGGAGTGGGGGAATCCTGCATGGGTTTGCGACGGGCGGCCAGGGCTCCGAGCTTGTCGCCGGTGTTCTTCTCGGTGTCGAAGAATCCGCCCGCTTCGGGGTCGTGGAATTTGGCGACCATGGCATCGGCCATCTGCAGAGCGACGTCGTAGTAGCGAAGCTGGCCGGTGGCCTGCCATGCATCGACGCAGGCGTTGATGAGCATGGCGTAGTCGTCGAGGACGCCGGCAACGGGATTCGCGGTGGTGTTGCGGTCGGCGTAGGCGATGACGTGGTTCAGGCCGCGTGTGGCGTCCCAGCCTTCGCGGAGGATGCGGTCGAGGGTTTGGAGGGCGAAGGTGCGCGGCGCTTCGAGATCGAGCACGCGCGCGGCTTCGAGGTAGGCGGAAATCGCCATGGCGTTCCAGCCGGTGTAGAGGGTTTTGTCGATGAAAGGCGTGAGGCGCTGGAGGCGCGCGGCGTAGAGCTTGCGTTTGGCGGACTGGAGGTTGCGCTCGACTTCGGGCGCGGGGCGGTGCAGGCGCTGGGCGAGTTCGTCGAGAGAAAAGCGGCGGTAGAGGACGTTTTTCTTCGGGTCGTGGTGCATGTCGCCGAGCTCGCCGATGTCGTAATAGGGATCGGCGACGGCCATTTCGTCGGGTGTGAGGACGGCTGCGGCTTCCTCGCGGGTCCAGGTGAAGTAGTCGCCATCGTCTTCGAGGGAAATGTCGGCGTCCTGCGATGCGTAGAAGCCGCCGTGCTCGCGGTCGGTAAGCCACTCGTCCATCCAGCGCATGATGTCGCGGGCGACGGCGGCGAATTCCGGGTCAACGAAAGTCTGGAAGGCGTGGACGTAGTTGGCGAGGAGACCGGCGTTGTCGTAGAGCATCTTCTCGAAGTGAGGAACGACCCAGCGCTCGTCGACGGAATAGCGGTGAAAGCCTCCGGCGAGCTGATCGTAGACGCCGCCGTGTGCCATTTTCTGCAGGGTGACGGTGGCTGCGGCTTTTGCGCCTTCGTTGCCGGTGCGGGCGGCGACGTCGATGAGGAGATCGAGCGTGGAGGGGTGGGGAAACTTGGGCTGGGAGCCGAAGCCGCCGTTGCGGGGATCGAACTGCGCGACCGCGCTTTGCACGAGCTTGGCGACGATGGCGAGCGAGACGCCTTCGCCCTTCGCGGCAAAGGTTTCGCTGTGTTCGATGGCAGCGATGACGCTGGATGCGGATTCCTGGACTTCGGTGCGGCGGGTTTGCCAGGCCTGGGCCAGAGTAAGCAGGACGCGTTCGAAGCCGGGGCGGCCGTAGCGATCTTCGCGGGGGAAATAAGTGCCTGCGAAAAACGGGCGGCCATCGGGCGTGAGAATGGCGGTGAGCGGCCATCCGCCCTGGCCGCTGATGGCCTGCACGGCGGCCTGGTAGCGCGCGTCGACGTCGGGGCGCTCGTCGCGATCGACCTTGATGGCGACGAAATGCTGGTTGACGGTCGCGGCCAGGGTTGGGTCTTCGTAGGATTCGCGATCCATGACGTGGCACCAGTGGCACCAGACGGCGCCGACGTCGAGAAGGATGGGTTTGTCGAGTTGGGCGGCGAGGTCAAAGGCGGCCTGGCCCCACTCCTGCCAATAGACCGGTTGATGCATGGCCGAGCGCAAATAGGAGGACGCGGCGTGATCGAGCGCGTTGCGCAGTTGCACGGAATTCTGAATTTCTGCCATCCCTTTCAGAGTAGCGCGTTCGGCGGGGGCGGGTTGATGACGGTCGTGGTGGGGGATAGGTTGGCAGATCCTCCCGCGTTGCGGGGACCTGAACAGAGCAACCGCAGATCCTTCGTCGCGCGGCTCCTCAGGATGACAGCTGTGTGGGGGATGGTGTGATGGGGGGGATGGTGTGGTGCGGGGATGGGATTATGCGGGCTGGCTCAGCCCTGGGCGATGAGCTGGCGGGCGACGCCGGTGTAGAGGTCGATGGCTGCGAACAATTCTCTCTTTGCGAGCTTTTCGTGGGGCGTGTGGGCGACGTGGATGGAGCCGGGGCCGAGCAGGATTGGCTCGCCCCAGTTGCTGAGCCAGGGAATGTCGGTGGTGAAGGCGGCGACCATGGTGGGCAAACCTTCGACGGCGTGGAGGCGCTTGAAGGGAATTTCGAGGGTGAAGTCGACGGTCGCGAGGCCTTCGATCGCGGATTCGATCGCGTGGCGGGTTTCTTCGGAGGGGCCGACGAGGCGCACGAGAATTTGTGCTTCGGATTGATCGGCAATCACGTTGGGGGCGTGGCCTCCGGTGATGGTGCCGATGTTGAGGGTGCTGGGGCCGATGCCGGGCGTGGTGGGGAGAGGGATTTCGAGAATGCGGCGCAGGGCTTCGACCATTTTGTGGGTCGCGCTTTCGCCCAGCTCGGGATAGGCGGAGTGGGCCATTTTTCCGGAGGCGCGAATGACGGCGCGCAGCGCGCCTTTGGAGGCGAGGGCTGCGCGATTGTCGGTGGGCTCGCCGTTGATGAGGAAGCGGCTGCCGCGGGGATGCTGGTTGGCGAGCTTGGCTCCGGCGGAGTCGCGCTCTTCGCCGACGACGAAGAGGAGACCGGCTTGGACGCCGAGTTCGCGGAGGCGCAGGGCGGCGGCGATTTGCGCGGCGACGATGCCTTTTGCGTCGCAGGAGCCGCGGCCGTGAATGAACTCATCGTCCTCGCTGGAGGGGATGAACGGCGGGACGGTATCGATGTGAGTGGAGAAGACGACGTCGGGGGTGTGGCCGGGATTGCAGGCAAATACATTGAAGCGCTGGCTGGTGGAGCGGCTTTCGCGGGGCTGCTCGACTTCGATCTTTTCGACCGCGAAGCCGTGCTCGGCGAGGAAGCCCGCCAGAAATGCGCCGACAGCGCCCTCGTTGTAGGTGATGGACTCGATGTCGACCAGGCGCCGCGTGAGTTGAATGGGATCGAGACTCATGAAGCACCAGAATACCCGAGGCGTAACGGGAGGATGCGGGGCCGTGGGGCTTCGTACAATGGATATTGATGCAGAGCCATTTGGGTGCGGCGAAATTGCGGACCGTTGACGATTTGAGTGGCCCGGCGGGGCCGCTGGAAGCGTTGCTGAATGAGGGTGCGGCGCATGCGCCGTTTGCGGCATTGGTTTGTCATCCGCATCCGCTGGGCGGGGGCACTCTGCACAACAAAGTGGTGTACCACGCGATGAAGGCGCTGCACGGTTTTGGGCTGCCGGTGTTGCGGTTTAACTTTCGCGGAACGGGGCTGAGCGGCGGCGCGCATGATGAAGGACGCGGCGAGCAGGACGATGTGCGGGCTGCGCTCGACTGGCTGGATCGCGAATTCCATCTGCCGATTTTATTCGCGGGATTTTCATTTGGCGCGTGGGTAGGACTGCGCGCATGCTGTGGCGATGAGCGCGTGCGCGGGCTGATTGCTCTGGGATTGCCAGTGCGTGCGGAAGGGCGCAGCTATGATTATGGATTTCTGGCGGGCTGCGGGCAGCCGAAGCTTTTTATCAGCGGAACGCGGGATCAATACGGTCCGGTGAACGAAGTGGAGGCGGCGGTGGGGCTGGCGGCTGAGCCGAAAGAACTGGTATGGATTGCGGACGCCGATCATTTTTTTGCGGCACGCGGGACGTCTTCTTCTGCGGATACGGCGGGGCATCCTACCCAACCGTTGGGGAGTAAGCTGGATGAGGTACGCGAGGCGATTCGGACATGGACAATCAAGCGATTTCCGCCGCTCGGCAGGCCATGACGACGCTGGAAGAACTGCACGCCGCAGCGCGTGATATTTTCGAACGGGCCCTGCGCGAATGCGATATTGCCGCAGCGTTCGACCGGCATCTTCACTTCGATGGGCGGACGCTGATTCGGCATCCATCGCCGCGGTTGCCGGAGATTTCGCAGCCGCTCGAGAAATTCAAAAAGATCTACGTGATCGCTTTGGGGAAGGCCGCGCTCGGCATGCTGAACGCGCTGCTGGAGCGGCTGCCGCCCAAGTCGCATATTCGCGGCGTGTGTTCGGCGCCACAAATTCCGAAGAAGAAGAACTGGCGCATCCGGTACTTCAACGGGGGACATCCGCTGCCGAATGAGGATTCGTTTGCGGCGGCGCGGGCCACGCTGGACCTGCTGAAACACGCGAAGAAGGACACGTTTATCTTCTTCCTGATCAGCGGCGGCGGCTCGGCGATGATGGAGTTGCCGCGCGACAAGAATATTTCGCTGGACGACACGATTGCGTTTCACGAGACGCTGGTGGCGAGCGGGGCGACGATCACCGAGGTGAACACGGTCCGCAAATACTTCTCCGCGATCAAGGGCGGACGGCTGGCGCTGGCTGCGCCGGAGTCGGAAAAGCTTTCGCTGCTGCTGGCCGATGTGCCGCTGAAGGACCTGGCGGCGGTTGCGTCGTCGCCCACGCTGCCGGACTATTCGACGCCAGCGGAATGCGCGGAGATTCTTACGCGGTTTCATTTGCTGGAGAAATTTCCACCGGCAGTGCGCGCGTATTTCGAGCATCTGCCGGAGCATCTTGCCGAGGCCGCCAAGCAGGTGAGCGGGAAAACGAACGGAGCCTCGAGCGCAAATGCTTTCGAGCATGCGCAATTTGAAACGCTGCTTTCGAATCACGATTTTGTGAACGCGGCGCGGGATCGCGCGCAGGCGCTGGGATACCGGGTGGTGATCGATAACAGCTGCGACGACTGGGATTATGCGGAGGCGGCGCGCTATTTGCTGAAGCGTTTTCACGAACTGCGCAAGGAGACGCCGCGGCTGTGCCTGCTTTCGAGCGGGGAAGTGACGGTGAAGCTGGGGAAGAATCCCGGGTGCGGCGGGCGCAATCAGCAATTTGTGCTGGAAGCGGCGATCGATCTGGCGAAGTATGGGGGCGAGTCGCTGGCGGTGCTGAGCGCGGGGTCAGACGGAGTGGACGGCAATAGTCCGGCGGCGGGAGCGGTAGCCGATCCGACGACGATTGAGCGGGCGCGGAGCTACAGCTTCGATCCCGAACAGACGCTGGCGCGGTTTGATGCGTGCACGCTGTTTACGGCGCTGGGGGACTCGATTGTGACGGGGCCGACGGGAAATAATCTGCGGGATTTGCGGATTCTGATCGCGGGATAATTGCGAGTAAGGAATTCGGGGAGTCGAAACTTCCGAAGCCGGTGATGCGACCGGCTTGGGATGTGTCACTCCCTCTATGGAGAATGGCCTCAGCCCTAATTGGGCGAGGGTGGCTCGACGTGATCGATCACAAGGATCTGAACGGGAGCCCTGGTTGACTGCAGCTTCATGCCAAATTGATCTCTAAGGGCTTCGATCAGCGAGGGCCCGGTTGGGTCGAGCGGGGCAGCGCCGCTATCTTCGGGAGAACTCCTGCGCTCCGGAGTGAACTGAAGAGTGAAATCAAATTTCCCGGAGAGTCCGGTCTGGTCAACTACCGGGCGGCCGAAATCCAGGATCCAGGGGAGATAGTCGGCAACCTGCTCCACTGTGGCGTTGCGCGCACCGAGCAGTGCAGTATGGTTGGGGCCGTCGATGGCCTGCATGAAGCCGCATTCCGGCATGAATCCGCCGGGGGGGACCGAGGGTGCGGTGCGATCTGGAGGCGGCACCCATTTGGCGTTGCACGGTAGACCCTGAACGTGGGGTCGAATGCGATGTCCTGGCTGCCCTCGCTGAAGGAGGACGAGAGCAAACACCGGCTCGGTCCGCGTTTCAAAATGCACCTGCAGGTGGAAGCGGTCTACCAGGAGGGCCTGCATCATGATCCGCATTTGGTCCTTGGTGGGATTGCCGGGAGCTTCCGCCTGGATGACGAAGTAATCGGTTCTCGCCCAAAGAGGAAGCTTCGCGCGGAGAGCGTCGCGCTGCTCCGGTGTGAGCAGGATCTTGTAGGCGAACTCGATGTAATCTTCCAGGGCAAAGTCTGCGAAGAAGCGGCCGCCGGGCGGAATGGCGGTGTCCTCGACGCCGAGTTCGAAGCTGGGTGGCAGGAATGGACCGGGTTCTGCCTTATGAATGGACGCAACTTCGAAGGTCATGCTGCCTCCGGCTGCTTTTTGCCACGCCGGAACGGGCTGCTGCTGCACCAGCAAGGCCGCAGAACCCTGGGCCACAACGGTCGGTCCGGGAAACGAGAGAGTAGCCAGCGTGATGATTTCCACGCAGAAGGCCCGGCTGTGCCTGCAGCGAAACGGAATCCTCAGCATTGTTGTCGGCGGGGACATCGTTGTGCACGGGCGCGGTGGCAGGCGTATGCGAACAGCGGCGCACTCCATTGCCTCTCCCTGGCTTCATACGCAAAGACGTGCGGATAGGAGGATTTGGTCAAGAAGAAAGATTTGCTGCAAACGCGTACGGTAATTATGGCCGGATTGTCGGCCATACTTCTCTTATGAGCCCCGACGCCCCTGAATCGGACCCGGGGAGGCGCATTCTGTCCGTGTAGCTGGTCTCGAGGTAACAACGCCGGGACCTTTGTACTCAGGGTTCCAGTAACTGATTGAAGAAAGCCGGACGCTCACACCGCACGAGGCGTTACCTTGGTACTTAGCCTCTTCCCTAATGGGGGGATATCTTCGGCGAGCGGGAAACCCGATGATAATGCAGGGGATTTTCATCAACCGATGCTGAGAACAGGAAGGATCGAGCCAATCCGTTT
>Ga0210391_10001193_pt1 | contig 24138 bp, 19 predicted proteins | sample IncBWC12OmetaG_FD_160573 | JGI IMG/M metagenome (GOLD analysis project Ga0210391, IMG submission 160573) | Forest soil microbial communities from Barre Woods Harvard Forest LTER site, Petersham, Massachusetts, United States - Inc-BW-C-12-O ...
TTCACAGAAACAACGGGAACGGGGCCGACTTTGGAAATGCAACTGGAAAGCCTGGAAAAACGACAAGCTGCAAACGGCGAAATTAATTGGGTCACCGCAATCTTCATGGGGCTGTTTCATGTGGGAGCCATAGCGGCGCTTTTCTTCTTCACATGGAAAGCGCTATTCGTGGCCATGTTCCTGTGGTGGGTGTCGGGCAGCCTGGGCATCGGCATGGCCTACCATCGCCTGCTCACACACCGCGGCTACAAGACTCCGAAGTGGGTTGAATATTTTATTACGGTCTGCGCCACGCTCGCGCTCGAGGGCGGACCGATTTTCTGGGTGGCCACCCACCGCATTCATCACCAGTATTCTGATCAGGATGGCGATCCGCATTCGCCCATTGAGGGCAAATGGTGGGCGCACATGGGCTGGATTCTGATGGGGAAGTCCATGCACCATGACACAACCACACTGGCTCGCTATGTTCCCGACTTGGCCAAGGACAAGTTCCACGTTTGGATTACAAAATATCACTACGTCCCGATGATTGTGTTGGGCGTTATATTGTTCGCGATCGGCGGCCTTCCGTTTTTGATGTGGGGCATCTTCATGCGCACGGTGGTCGGTTTGCATGCCACCTGGCTGGTGAATTCGGCTACGCACTCCTGGGGCACGCGCCGTTTTGCCACCCGCGATCTTTCTACCAACAGCTGGTGGGTTGCGTTGCTGACTTTCGGGGAAGGCTGGCACAACAATCACCATGCGCATCCCACTGCGGCGCAGCATGGGTTTAGATGGTATGAAGTTGATATGAACTGGTATGGAATCTGGGCGCTCAAAACGCTTGGCCTGGCTTGGGACATCAAGCGCGTAAGGCTTGCGGACCTCGAAACCGGCTTGGGGGCAGCACCAAACGGACGCCTAATTAGTGCCGCATTGCCGGAGGGCGCAGCGGCAGGCGACTAAGATCGAAAATCGTATCGAGAAATCTGACCCCGGTCCCGTGAACCGGGGTTTTTGCTGTCTGCGGAAATCCCTAGACACAGAGGACAGAGCGGAACACAGAGGTTCGTTGGCGCTCTGAGTTCTCTGCGTCCCCCTGCCTGTCGAGAACGCGCTAAAATCACCCTGTCGCCATGCGCATCACGAGCCGCCGCGGAACGATCGTCTTCTTTCTTTGCCTGGGCATTGGCCTGGTGGCGCTGGCTGTCGCGCTCAATGTCGGTTGGATCATCCTCAACTGGCGTTTGCGCGTTCTGCTGTTTTTCGGCATCATCTTTTTCGCCCTTCTCATCGCCGGCATGATCGTGAACACCAGCTTCCTGATTCGCGAGATTCGCCGCAGCGAGCAGCACGACAGCTTTATCAATGCCGTCACTCACGAATTGAAAACGCCGGTTGCCTCGATTCGCCTGCATCTGGAAACCTTGCAGCGCCGCGAACTGCCCGAAGCACAGAAGCAGGAGTTTTACCGCCTCATGCTCAGTGACACGGATCGGCTGACTGAAACCGTCGAACAAGTGCTGCGCGCGGGACGCGCGGGGGACAAAAGAGCTGGACGGGACAAGTCGGCAGTCGACTTCCGGCAGCTGGTGCACGAATGCATGGAGGCCGCCCGGACTCGCCACCATCTGCCCCCGGAGGCGCTTCATTACGAGGAGGCATCCGGCAATGGTGCGGGGCTGAGGGTGCTGGGCAGCGCCGAGGATCTCCGCACTGCCGTTTTCAATGTTCTCGACAACGCGATCAAGTATTCCGGCGAACACGTTGATGTGCGCGTGCGCCTGAACGTGCCGGACGAGAAACGAATCGTCCTTAGCGTGCGTGATCATGGAGTTGGTATTCCTGCCGACGACGTAAAAAGCATCTTCAAGCGCTTTTACCGGGTCAACCACCGCTCGCTTGCGCACGTGAAGGGAACCGGGCTGGGCCTATTCATCGTGAAAGCCATTGCGTTGAAGCACGGCGGCAAGGTGTTCGCCGAAAGTGCGGGCGAAGGCAAGGGCAGTACGGTCACGATGGAGCTGCCGAGGTCTTTGTCATGAGAGCGACCGCATGAGCCGCGTTCTGGTTGTGGAAGATGAAGCACATCTAGCGCAGGGGCTGCGTTTCAATCTGCAGGCCGAAGGTTACTCCGCCGAAGTTGTGGGAGATGGAGAAGCCGCCACCGAGCGTTTGCTCGAGAAGAAAGAGAATTTCGACGTCATCGTCCTCGACATTATGCTGCCGGGCAAAGACGGTTTCAGCGTGGTTGCCGAACTACGTGCGGCGCGAAATTACGTGCCCGTGCTGATGCTCACGGCGCGCAGCCGTCCGGAGGACGTGTTGAAAGGCTTCGCGGCGGGTGCAGACGATTATTTGCCCAAGCCTTTTGATCTGTCGATCCTGCTGGCGCGTTTGCAGGGACTGCTGCGGCGCAGCCAGTGGACGCGAACAGGTCAGCTGGCGGATGCCGTTTCGAACCCCTCGTCTCAGGCGTCGCTTAATTCCTCTCAAGCTGCACCGGATCCCCGTAACGTAAGTGACTTTGGAACATTTTCATTTGATGGCAGGACCATTGACTTTGGCACGCTGGAGCTGCGCACCGCCGAGAATGTCATCCACCTGACGCTGATGGAATCGGAGTTGTTGCGGCACCTGGTGCGCAACGACGGGCGCGTGGTTTCCCGCAAACAGATTCTCGAGGAAGTCTGGGGGCTGCACGAGGACACCGACACGCGCGCCATCGACAACTTCATGGTTCGGCTAAGGCGTTATATCGAAGACGATCCCGCGCAGCCCAGGCACTTGTTGACGGTGCGTGGCGTGGGTTATCGGTTCCTGGCGAATCCGGAGAAGAAGTGAGAGCCGACCGATGGGAAGCCCGTGCGGACCCGTCGCAGATGAGTCGCCAAATAACCTCACAGACACTTATTTCAGGCTAAGACATCTGGTACAAGGTCAGTGTGCATTCGAGCGACCACCACGACTCCATCTATGAGATTTGGGGTTGGCTTCCGGTTTCGATCTTGCCTTTGATGGCGATAGCTTGCCGCCATCTGCTTGCGCCTTGGATATTCATGTGGATTCTGTCGTTCGCCATTTATTTCAGTCTGAAGTGGTTGACGTGGTGGCGAGCGAGATTGCGAATTGCTCACTCAGCGTGGCGCTCGGCGGCCTATCTTTTGGTTTGGCCGGGAATGGATGCCGATGTTTTTCTAGACGCCAGACAAAGTGTAGTGCCGCCAGCGCCATTAAACTGGATCAGGGCAGGCTTAGAAACGATTGTTGGAACAGCCCTGCTCTGGGTGGTGGCTCGATCCATTCCGCAAGCCCACCCTCTTTTACGCGGGTGGGTGGGGATGATAGGCCTGATCCTGTTGCTTCACTTCGGGGCTTTTCAGGTCGTCGCCTTAGCGTGGCAGAGTTTCGGAATCAAAGCCGAACCCATCATGTCTGCGCCACTTCGTTCCACGTCGCTTGCAGAGTTCTGGGGAAAACGTTGGAACCTCGGTTTCCGTCAGCTGGCTCATGAATTAATTTTTCGCCATATCTATCGGAGACTGGGTGCAAATACGGCTGGCTTGCTGGTCTTCGCGGTTTCTGGAGTGATCCACGATCTGGTGATCTCACTTCCCGCTCGTGCTGGTTATGGCCTGCCGACCCTTTATTTCTTGGTGCAAGGCGCAGGAGTGGCGGTCGAACGTTCACGTTTTGGCCACCGTTTAGGCCTAGGGCAGGGAGCCCGCGGCTGGCTTTTCATGGCAGTGGTCCTTACTGCACCTGTCTTTGGGCTGTTTCACCCATGGTTCGTGCAGCGTGTCATACTTCCGTTCATGCAAGCGATTCGCGCGCTATGAGTGATGCACTCGTAAAGCGGCTGTTCGACATCGACCTCTGGCTCGTCGGAGCCGCACATTTTTTGATCCTGTTTGCCAGCTTTCAAGTGCCATATCGCTTGGAGTGGAAACGGGACTTACAGCAATTAATACCGTTCAACAGAAAACTGCTCTGGGTGCAGGGAGGATTCACGGTGCTGACCATCATTGCATTTGGCACCCTGACGTTGGCACTCCACGCGGAACTGCTCCGGGGCGATCGCGCTGCGCTGGGGCTTGCCGCATTCATCGGGATTTACTGGACGACTCGAATTGTCGTTGATGCATTTTACTTTTCGCACGCCGACTGGCCCAAGGGCTCGGCATTCGTCGTAGGCCACGCTTTCTTAACCCTGCTGTTTTCCTTTCTGGCTGCGAGTTATGTCGGACTATTCTTCTGGCACGTGTGGCTTAGGAAGAATGGCTGACCGCGGCGACCCATCGAGAAATGTCAGCGAGGCATGAGGATAATTGGCCTTGGTAATTGCTGAATCGGCTATAACGTTTCTAGTCATCGCGCTGGCCGCAATTCTTCTGGTGCGGTTCCGCAAAAGACAAGTAGCAGCCTTCCATCGAGTTGTTACAAACCAAGTAGTGAGCCGATTTGTCGCTCGTTTGCCCGGCTTTGCCATTGTTACCAACATGGGTCGAAAATCAGGAAGGCTGTACCGGACGCCGGTGAACGTTTTTCGTCAGCCCGACGGATTTCTGATCGCGCTGACGTATGGACGGGACAGCGGCTGGGTTAGGAATGTAATTGCCGCTGGAGGATGCAAGCTCGAGACTCGCCAAGCGGTCTATGAGCTTGATGCGCCAATTGTCGTGCATGACCCATCACGACGGAGATTTCCACTTGCCGTGCGTATCGTTCTCGGCCTCATCGGAGCGAACGATTTCCTACAGCTTTCAATTTCTCGTGAGCGCAACGCAACATCGTAGGTCATCCAGTTAGGTCATCCGGCGTTCTAGGCGCCTACGCCCGGCACAACTCGGCCACCAGTGTTTCCCGCCGCTGCAGAGCGATGCGGTCCACACGATTAAGAATCATCGCGTAACCTGACAACGAGATTCCTGCGAGCAGCAGCAGGATCACGGTCGCAATCCAAAAGTTACCGTAGTGCCGTGCCATCCAAAACACCGTGGTTCCGATGCCCACGACGATGATTTGCAATCCCAGGCTGATTAGTACCGTTACCTGGGAGGCGCGTTGCCGGCCGAAGGTTGAGTAATCCAATTTCTTCGGCGAATAGATCGAAAGCAGATTGCCCACGGAAAAATTTAACGGCGCCGCAAACAGCAGCCCGGCAAGAGTCGCGACGGTTACGTCGAGCGCAGGACGGCCGTAAAGGTAGCTGACTCCCATCCACGCCACGACTGTTTCTACGGCCAGAATCGCGGCGTGAGTAAGGTTCTTGCCCAGCACAATTTCGCGGAAGCTCACCGGGGATGCGAAAAAAAACTGGATGCCGCCAGCGTCTCCGCCGAAGTTGTTGTAGACGAGATTGGTAAGCATGAGCAGCGTATATCCTGCTGCGGCGGGAAATGCCAGGTTGGGCGTGCGGGCAAGAAATGAGCCTGAGTGCCGGGCGGAATTCATCGGCCCAAAGCGAAAGATCACCAGCACGAAGATCGGCATGATTAAAGTCAGTAACATAGGGCCGCTGCGCATAAGATAACGAACTTCTTTTTCCAAAATCGCCACAACGGGAGCTGCGAATCCCGGCAAATTCCAGCCGAAGCGCAACAGATGATTTTGAGGGAGCGTAGACCCAGCGGGTGCTTCGCTAAGGTTTTCGCCGCGGTACTGCGCCCGCAGCCGAATATGCAGGAAGTAACCAATCACCAGCAAAAATGCGCCCAGCAGTACAAATGAACTAAATGCCACCATGAAATGCGAATACAAACCTTGGGCGATAGCGTCGGCGGCGAGGCCCGGCGGAAGAATGCCCTGTATGGGGGAGATAACCTCGACGAACTTTGTTACTCCCGGGCGCGCGCGTTTGCCGAAGTATCCTGTGAGCGGCCCGATCATCTGAAAACTCAGCATGACCAGTACGAAGAGGACGCCGAGAACTTCCCGCGTGCGGCGCTGGGCCAGCCAGCGTTCTACCCAGGCGAAAATCATCTGCATGAACAGTAGATTGAAGGCGGCAAATGTCAGCAGAACGAGCAGTGTCCAAGGCAGCAATGCCGGTTTCGCAAAACCGACGCCCAATAGAATTCCGAACGACCACAGGCTGCCGAGGAAGGTTGCGGGATCGAAGGTTCCATAGGCCATTCGTACCAGGAAGTACGAGCGGTAGCTCAGGGGAAAGCGCAGCAGGTCGGAGGAGTCGGGATTGTTGGTGAAGGCGGTTGCCATAATGGGGAAGATTTGCCAGAAGAAAAATACGATCCACAGCAGGAGTGCAAGCAGTTCGGGCTTGCCTTTTTCGAAAAAGAAGAATGTCATTCCGGCCATAACGGCCGCGCCGCCGAGTCCGCCGATGCCGAAAGCGATCGACACTATGACTTGCGAGAGCAGCTCAAGCTTGGCTCGCTTGGTACGCAGGCCATTGGCGAAGAGCCGCCAGCGCAACCATGCGATGGCGGAGAGTTGGCTGTGCTTTTTCATGGTCAGGTTGGGTTCAATCATGTTGCCTCATCCCAGCCACGAAAGCTCCTGCTCTGCGGGGTGCGACCCGCCCACGGTGCGCAAGAAAATCTGCTCCAGCGTCAACTTTTCGCCGGATGGCAGTGCGCCGTTGACCGAACCATCGCCTGAATTATCAACCAATCCCGCGGGTGTCTGCGCCTCGACTCCGGCGCGCAATTCTTCGAGTGACCCCTGCGCCACCAGCCGTCCGTGATGAATGATGGCGACGTGACTGCACAGCCGCTCAACAATTTCGAGCACATGAGACGTAAGAAAAATCGTGGCCCCGCGCGCGATCATGCCTTGCAGCATCGTCTTGAGCGTACCGGCGGCGATGGCATCCACGCCTTCGAACGGCTCGTCCAGGAACAAGACCTTCGGCCCATGAATCACAGCGGCCGCCATGGCCAGCTTTTTCTGCATGCCGTGCGAGTAGTCGGTGACCAGCTTCTTCGGCTGATCGGCAAGCTGCATAAAATCGAGTAGCTCCGCCGTACGTTTGGCTGCGATTTCGCGGTCCAGCCCGTACATGCGTCCCGCGAAGTTCAGAAACTCAGATCCGGTCAGCCGCCCGAACAGCGCCATGCCTTCCGGGACGACGCCGATCTGCCGTTTAACTTCGACGGGATGCGCGGTCAAATCAATCCCGAGAATTTCAATCCGTCCTGAGCTTGGCGCGAGTAAACCAGTGAGCATTTTGATGGTGGTCGATTTCCCCGCGCCGTTCGGCCCTAAAAATCCGAAAAATTGTCCCGGAGCCACGCGCAGGTCGATGCCATCCACGGCAAGCAATTCGCCGAAGCGGCGAGTCAGACCCTGGGTAGAGATCGTGGGAGCGGCTTCCATCAAGATTCTGAATCTAGCACAGCCAGCAGAATCCTGTGCCGTGTTTTGGGTAAGTTTCGATGGTATAGTTTTGCCGTATACGGGCAGCGTTTCTTCGCGCCCTGGGCCGACAAAGGAAAAAAAATGGGGAACCTCCAATTTCGTCTCGTGAACAGTTTTCAATCGCTTGTTGCAGTCGTAGTTTTACTGGCTGGCTCCGCGGCGGCGAGCACAACTCAGATTTATAGTTTCGGTGGTGGCAACGACGGCGAATATACTGATACGGAATTAGTCATGGACAGCGCCGGTAATCTATACGGAACGTCGGTACAAGGTGGCACGTTTGGGGGTGGAACGGTTTTCCAGTTGAGTCCTTCAAGTAGCGGTTGGACCCACACCGTCCTCTACAACCTTACTGGAGGAGCCGATGGGGGGGAGCCCTACAAGGGGGTGGCGCTCGACGCTCAAGGTGACCTCTACGGAACTGCTGTGACCGGTGGCGGCGGCTCTTGTGAGGGCGGATGTGGCGTGGTCTACAAGCTCAGCAACGCTGGTGGAGTCTGGACGCAAAGCGTGATCCACACTTTCACCGGCGGCAATGACGGGTCTGGTCCGGGAAGCCCCGTGGCCATCGACAAACATGGCAATCTTTATGGAACGACTCCTACAGGAGGCGCAAACGGTTTCGGCGTCGTCTACGGGATAAAACCTGCCACCAACGGCAACTGGAAGCTGATTGTGATCCATGCCTTCACGGGAGGTACTGATGGATTGGGAGGTTCAGCAAGCCGGCTGCTGCTCGACGCTGCCGGCGATCTTTACGGCGTGAATACGGTGGGCGGAGCGAATGGCTTTGGCAACGTATTCAAACTCGCGCAGAGCAATGGCCAGTGGCAGCTCACGACGCTTTATTCTTTCAAGGATCAACCGGACGGGGCGTCACCCTATGGCGGGGTGATTTTCGACAAGAGCGGAAATCTGTACGGCACCACTTATTACGCTGGCGCGAATGATGTAGGCACGGTTTATGAGCTTACTCGCAATGGGGGCTCATGGACTGAATCTGTGCTCTATAGTTTCAAGGGCGGCAGTGACGGCGACAGTCCTATCAGCACTCTCGTGAGCGATGGGCAAGGAAATATGTATGGGACAACCAGCGATGGCGGCGCCGCGAAATGCGGCTGCGGAACAATCTTCAGAATCTCACCAGGCAGCGGCGGCACGTGGACGGAGAAAGTCGTCTATCGTTTTCCGGGTGATCCGAATCCCGGATTCGCCTATAACGGAATGGTCTTCGACGGGAAGGGAAACTTCTACGGCGCGACCGTGCACGGAGGCAGCGGGAACGACGGAGCCATTTATAAGTTCACACCATAAGTAGAGGCGAAACTCCCCGGCCGGCGGCTGGGTTTTTCGTTTGGAGCGTCGCAAAATCTCGAAGAAAGGGACCCGCAAACGCGCAGTGCCGCGGTGCGGCTACTTCTTCTCTTTAACTGGCGTTTCTGCCTGCTTTTTCTGCGCGTCTTCCGTCCAGGGTGGAACCACTCCAACGAATCGCGCGTATGCGATCGACTGTCCAAGGTGCTCCGCGCCATGCCGAACGATGAAGAGCAGAATGCCGCGTTCCGTATTTTTGCCGCCAAACCAGTCCATGCTTTTCTCGAGGTCTGAGTCGGGCATGGCTGTGATCGCCTTGCGCGCGTGAGCAAACGAATCTTTCAGGGTCGCGATTACCTTGGCTTTATCTGTCGTGGATTTCTCCAGATTCTTAATATCCAGGCCGGTCGGTGGCGGCGTTCCCACCAGTTTGTATAGGTTGTAATTTGCGGCGGAGACGTGCAGAAATACTTCCGCGAAAGAACGCACATCGGCAACAGGCCGCCACGTGTATTTTTCAGCCGGGATGGCCTCGGCGAGGCGAGTAAACTTGTCCTCCTGCACGATGACCTCGGACAAGACTTCAGAGCGGTAGCCGCTAACTCCGGGAGTGCCCTCTTTGTAGGGATTGACTTGTGCGACGAGGTGCAGCGTCACAAACATCGGAACAAAGACGAAAAGAGCAAGAACAATGCGCTTCATGGATTACCCGTCCTTTCAGTTGCTCGCAATTATAAGGGTTGCTGCTTAAAGGTGATGACGTTCCGCCGTATGACTAGTAAGCGAGCAAACGTAAAACGCCCCGGCTTTACGGCCGGGGCGCTTGATCTGGCAGAACTGCAGCAGCTTAGAAGAGGTTCCAGAGGAACTGGTTGTAGACTTCGTGATGAAACTGTACTTCCGGTGCTTTGACGAATGTTCCCAAAGAGCGTGGGCAGCGATCCGCAGCGGCCTGCTTTAAGTCGGCGTAGCGGCCCTTCACGTCTTCCCCCAGGATCTCCGTAGTCCATTCGGATTTACGGAAGTTCGCTAGGGCGTCGTAGATATTGTCGGGCAAGTAGCGCTCCGCCTGGCGCAAGTTTTTGATCTTCGCAGTCTCGCCGTCGATACCAGTCTTGAAGATCGAGTACAGCACCAGGTAGGGGTTCGCATCCGGCGAAACGGAGCGAACCTCGACTCGCATGCTCTTCTCGTTGCCAATCGGAATACGGATCATCGATCCGCGATCGACTGCCGACGCCTTGATCTGATTTGGCGCCTCGAAGTGCGGGTCGAGACGACGATAAGCATTCACGCTGGCATTCAGCAGCAGGCAGACGTCGTTACCAGCAGAGAGGATGCGATCCACGAAGGCCCATCCAGTCTTGCTGAGCTTCTCTTCGCCCTTGGCATCCCAGAAGAGATTCTTGCTGCCATCGCTTATCGAAACGTTGGTGTGCATGCCGCTTCCGTTCACGCCCACGACCGGCTTGGGTAAGAACGATGCGGTGAATCCCAGGTTGGTCGCGACCTGCCGGCAAATCAGCTTGTAGAGCTGAATCTGATCGGCGGCCGCCACCACTTCACCATAGCCGTAGTTAATTTCGAATTGCGAAGGGGCGACTTCCGGATGGTCCTTCTCATTCTGGAAGCCCATCGCACGCTGCACTTCAGCGGTGGTGTCGATGAAGGTGCGCAGCGGATCGCCGGGGAGCGAGTGGTAATAACCGCCGGTGTTGACGTAGTCGAACTTGCCGGTTTGGTGATAATTGCGCTCGGCATCCGCACCGTTGAAGAGGAAACCTTCAATTTCGTTGGCGGCGTTGAGCGTGTAGCCTTTTTTCTTGTGTAGATCGCCCGCGTATCCCTTCAGCACGCCGCGAATGTCGGCAGCGTAGGGAGTTCCACCCTTATCGATGACTTCGCCGAACACCAGCACTTTGCCCGAACCGAAGACATCCGCTGGCCCCCAATAGAAGGCCGACCAGTCGATGCCCAGCCGCAGATCGCTTTCGCGCTGCGCCGTGAAGCCGCGAATCGAAGAGCCGTCGAAGGTCAGGTTGTCCCAACTCTTGATCAGAAACTTCTTATCGTAATCCAGCATGTGCAGGCGCCCTTCGAGGTCGCTGAAAAGCACGGTGATGGCTTTGATCCGCTTTTCGTCGGTCAGATACTTCAGCCGTTCTTCCTGGATCTTGTGAGTGGCGACCCGCTTCCTGCGCTGCTCCTTCGCCTCCAGATTCAGTTCTTCCAGTTCGTCGTAAGTGAGTGCCAGGAAATTGCGCAGTTCGTTAGGCATGGATGTCCTTCAGTCTCCTAGTGAGTTGTCAGTAAATAACCATAACGATTAACGGTATCGGCAAGCCGCTCCGAAACATGGAGTTGCAGTGGCTGGGAATCAAACTGAGAGAATATCGCGAGTGCGCCGTGCGGGACAATCGAAAAAGCTGATGGGATGCATAAAAGAGATTTATTAGACGTTCCGTTTCGGGCGTTCCGGCTTAGAGGCGATCTACTGGATTTCCAGAGAAATCACGCTCGCCTCTCCGTTGTTGGTTTCGCGATAGTTGATGGCCACTTTCTGATTTCTCCAGGAGCAAGAGAAGTTGTCGGCCCCGATAAGCACAAGGTGATTCCGGTCAGCCACTGTCATCTTCCAGATTTTTTCTCCCGAAACCACGGTTAATATGACTGACGGCGGGGTAGCGCAATCTGCATTGGCCAGTGTGCCTTTAATAAACTTGGTGGGTCCGGAACGCACCGGGGCTGCAATGGTGTTCGCGGGATCACTTTGAGGTTGTTCTCGCTGCGTTGTGGCTAGAGTGGGTATGGGTTCTCCGACTTGCGCGCCGGCTTTCAACATCTCCTTGAATTGCCGCGCTTGCACGAGCAGCCCTGCCACTTCCAAGGTGAGCTTGGGATTATCCGTAACCTGGAGCGACTGTAGCAGTGTGATTGTCTGCTCCGGCTGCCGGTTTGCCATATAAAGGTTGGCCAAATTGAAAAGGTAACTCTCGTTGCGGGGGCTGATGCCGATCGCTTTCTGCATCGTCGCGATCGCTGTGGCCGTATCACCGGAGGTGGACTGCGCGAATGCCAAAAGCGCATACGAATCGGCGAAAGTTGGATCAAGGCTGATGGAGGTTTCCAATTCTTTAGTGATTGCGGGCACATCAGCCTCGGCGCCGAAGCCGCTCTCGCGAGTGATGAGCAGGGCATTGTAGTAGTGAACCCGCGGATCTTTGGAATCCAGTTGGGAAGCGCGCTTAAAATATTCCCGCGCCTGGGTGAAATCCTGTTTTTGCAGATACGCATAGCCCAGGCCGCGGCAGGCTGCAAGATTGCTCGGATGGGATTTCAAAATGTCCTGAAACTCGACCACCGCCCGATCCTGGTAATCGTGCGTATGCAGATGAATATCCGCGAGCACCGCGTTGCCGGTCGCCGTGCTGAGCGGCGTAACCGTATAGTTGCTGGAGGCAATGCTGGCAGGCGTGGGAATCGGATAATACTTGAAGTGGCCGCTGCTGGCGTAGTTGCGCAGCGTTCTGTCGAACTGTTGCGTGTTCATTCCGAAAGCTTGCTCAATGGCGTCTTCGATGCTCTTGTGCTGGTTCAGCGTCAGGTCAAAATAAATCCCAACTTTGGGCAAGAGTTGGTTGTCGTAGATGTAATGCATCAACATCCCTGACTCGGCGTAAAACGTAGTGCGATGGTCGCCACTCTCGTTGTAGGTGGAGGTGTTCTGCTGCACTCTGAAGAGATCCGCGATCTTCATCATTCCAACTTGCTCTAAGATCGCATATTCATAGTTCGGAATCTTGCCGACCCGGGCCTCTTTGCTGTCTACTTCGATGCTGGAAAAGTATTCCGCAAAACCCTCTTCGAACCAAGGGGCGAATTCGCCAGGCAGATTGCCATCCATTAGCTGGTGAGCATATTCGTGGAAAACGACGACCCAGGGGTTATCGACAGACATATCGAGCATGATGAAGCTGCGATCGGATCCTCCCTGAAATAATCCTGCGACCTGCGTCGGCTTGCCGTTGAAAAGTGGCGCAACCTGTCGCATCTCCTTAGTGTTTCGGAAGGCTACGATTTGCAGCGGAACCGGCAGGTTTACGTTCGCCTTTGTCATGAGAGCGCCAAAAACGGCTCGCATCTGCTCAAAGCGCATGGCGACTTCACGGGCGCGTTTTTCACCGGCGTCGGTGACGACGGAGAAATTCGGCGAACGCACCTCTACCCATTGAGACTCGCCGGCGAAAACCGGAGATAGACCGCACAGGACAAAAACGAACGCAAATAGGCAACGGAAGGTGGAAGAAGACCGTTCAGGGTGAGCGTCCATAGCACAATTCCTCGGTTCGGTCGCCGCTATCCTACACCAGCCGAAGGTGGTTTAGCGCACGCCGAGGCCTTGCCCAGGCATCAGGCGGATCATCACCCCCAGCGCCGTCAGGACCGCCACAAAGTAAAGAGTCGTGGCGCGGCTGGAATGCGGGGGCAGATTCCGGGCGAAAAACACTTGATAGCCCGCCCCCAGCGCGACCAGAAAGAACATGTTTTCTCCCAGCAGAAGCCACAGAGCAAGAGACGCTGTGAGGAGAACGATGCGCTCCGTTTTGCTCAAGGCAAGAACGGCTTGCCCGCCGTCGAGCACCCAGACGGGAATCAAGTTCAGTAGGTTCAGAACCGCTCCCACGCGTGCCAGCGCAGCCCAGAGTGGATTGCCGGTCTGCCACCAGAGCGCGGCGCATGCGAGCGCCGTGAAGAATCCGGCGAGTGGTCCGGCCAGGCTGACCTCGGCTCGTGTTTCCAGCGGCACGCCGAGTGCCTGCCAGCGCACATACGCTCCCAGGCCGGGAAGAAATACGGGCATTTCAGCCGGCAAGCCACGCCGCTTGATATCGATGAAATGCCCCATCTCGTGGAGCAAAATCAACACCGCGAAGCCGATACCGAACTTCATTCCGAATGCAGCCCAATAAATGCCAATGAAGGCGGCGAAGCTGAGGAGAAACTTCAGTTTGAAAAGCGCAGTCAGAACAAACTTGCCTTTGGCCACCAAAACCGCGATGGGACCCACTGGGCCCAGCTTTTGCGCCCATTTGTTTTCGCTGGGCGGAGCCGGCTGTAACCGGTCCGCGGCAGCATCCAGCGCGTGTGCATGCTCTTGAATCCAGCTTGCCTGCCGTGAATTCGCTGGAAGGAGCGCGAGGCCCATGAGCCAACGTTCGCGCGCTTGCCGTAGATCGCCGTTGGCCTCCAGCGCTTTCGCCTCCGCCGCGAGTTGGTCGAGTTTTTCGGCGTGCACGAGAGCATGGCATTGATCGCACACGAGCGATTCGGGCGCCAGTTCGTGGGCGCAGCGCTGGCAATTGCGAATGAGTTCGGGAGTGGTTGTGGACACGGCTCTGAAAGAATGTCCCCTAAATTCTACGCGAGGCGGCCTAAGGTAGGGGGGAGTCGCTGAAAGGTCCGTAGACCTGCAATGGCTTACCAGCAGTTATTCTTGCGGCGATCCTCATGCCCACGAAAAGAATGACCAGACCGATCAACCACCCGAAACTTGGTCCACCCTGCCAAACCTCAAGGAATGGAGAGGCCAGTCCAAGCAGCGCCGCTCGCACCAGCCAGCCTCCTAAGCTCATGCGCGATGCTGCGGGTCTTGGCGTCGGCTGTGGATTCTGCTGCCCAGAATCTGGCTGCTCTTCTTCAACTTGGCGCTGGGTCTGCTGTTGATGAGCCTGCCTCTGTTTGCCAGCATAGTGAATCCAGATCGGAATCGCCGCCATCGAGACGGCAGCGTACGTCAGTAACACGGCAGCGATCTGATAGCGTCTTCCGCCCACGCCGTTCGATCCCTTCATCATAGCGGTGCCGACCATCCAACCGACGGCCAGCGAGACGTAGCCAATGATCAGACCGGTAGCAATTTCGAAGACGGCATATAGGATCATGCCTGCAACAGCTGCGCCTATGCCAAACAAAAGAGCGCGCACGAACGCCGCATGCGTATCCTTGGCCAGCTCGCCGCGCATTTTTTCCGTGCAACTGGGACATGCCATCGCTCCGTTCAATCGGTAGTAAATCCCGGCGATCGGCTGGTGACAGTACTGGCAGTGGTCGCCTCCCGGCGATCCAATGTATTCGGCGGTGCCGAACTGCGGGGTGGGATTGTTGAAACCGCCGTCGCTCATGGCGCAGAACGATAGCACAAGGCATGGCGGCGGCAAAGGGAGATTTTCAGCGGTTCTAAAGTGGTTGGAGAGATTGCAGAGTGGAAGAGATGACTATTGGCGGTGCGCCGAAGCTCCGGCCGCAATCTCGCGCAGAGCGCTGACAAATCCCTCAGCGGCGTCCGGATCGGCCAACGCTTCCAGGTGCACCGTGGCGGAGAATTGCGGCGACTCTGGACGGAAGCGCACTTGCAGAATATCTTGCCGCCGCGCTGACATTAGTGCGTTCAGTTCCGCTGTAGGATCCTTTTTCCAGTGTGTCCGGGTGGTAAGGATCACCGGGCCGGGCTCGTAGAAATCCCACTCGCGTTCGTCATTCTTGCGGGAGGAACTCCCCCGGTTGTGCGCGCTCCAGCGATGCCGCACCACTTCGAGATGGAAGCTCGGAGAACCGCCCAGATCGGCCTCGAAGGTGAGTGTTTCTTTTTGCCGCTGGCAGCAGCTCAGCAGCCACTGAATCGGCAATGCCCGCGGCCGGAAGCTCATAGTCACGCGCGCATTTTCGAACCAGCGAGAGGGAAAATGCAGCCGCGCCTGCAGGCGGGAACTGCCCATCCAGCGTGATTCCAGAACGCGTCCTTTACCGGCGCACGCGGTCTGCACCCAGCGTAAGGCCGCCGCTCCTTTTTTCCGGTTGTAGGCGGAAAACACGAAGTACCACAGCCCCAGCACGGCGACTGAACCGGCCACGTCAATTAGCAGAAGGCGCCACACACGCTTTCTCGAATACTGCTTCCTCTGATGCTCATGGTACGACCGAGGTTGCGGCGAAGCAAGGGGACAATCGTCTTCATTTCGCCTAGGCGCAAGGTCCGGGGAAAATTCTGTGGAAAACTCGAGGAAACTGCCTCGTTCATCCCAAAACGGACTTGGCCGGTTCCCATTCCGCGACCGCCTACTCGCGGCATTACAATGGCGGCGTGCCCTCCAACGTTCGCGACTTCCAGATTCGGGACTATCAACCCGCTGACTTCGATGCCCTCTGGCGCATCGACCAAACCTGCTTTCCTCCGGGTATTTCCTATTCGCGAACCGAGCTCAAGCTCTATATGCGCCGCCGCGGCAGTTTCACGCTGATTGCCGAAAGGATCGCCGGCAAGGCGCCGCTCGATCCAAATTCTGGGAAACACCAAACAACTGGGGGAGTCGTCCTGATAGATAGCGATATTGCTGGCTTCATCGTGGCAGAAGTCGGCAATCGGGGCTCCGGCCACATCATCACGATTGACGTAGTTGTCGCAGCGCGGCGTTTCGGGGTGGGATCCCTTCTTCTGAAGGTGGCTGAAGATCGAATACGAATTGCCGAATGCCATTCGGTTGAACTGGAAACTGCCGTGGACAATGTCTCCGCTTTATCGTTTTACAAACGCCATGGCTACAACGTGATGAGAACCTTCCCCCGTTACTACGCAAACGGTGTTGATGCATTAGTGCTACAGAAGGAACTGGAGGCTGATTCGTAAGCCTTGGTCTGAAGAAAGTCGCCGCACTCCAATCCTCAAGCAGGTTCCGATCGCTAAGAAAACGGCCAAGCGTTTGGCACGACCAAACGTGTCCTCTCCACTGCGATTTGAGAGCGTTCTAATTCGCCAATGGTGAGCTGCATGCTCGTTGGGAAGGCGCACTGCTTGTCTCCGGCAGGCTGCAGGTTCGGTGCTGCGCGAGTCAGCGTGCAGTAAGCCAGCCATCCGGAGGATGGTCAAAAAATTTCGTTCGCTCCGATACCGAAAGGAAGTTTGTATGCCGAGGTTTACCCAGGGCTGTCTGTTGCTACTTCTATTGCTGGTCTTGAATTTTTCCGCCATGGCGCAGGATCTATCCACTTCCAGTTCGCCAGCTTCCGATGGCGGCTCTGCAGCTACGGCAGCGCCGCCGCCCGCTCCAGGCTCCTTCGATGAAGTGATTGATCGCGTAGTCGAACGCGAGCGCATGCTGCTGGCGCAAATGCGCAACTTGCGGCCCATCGTCGAGACTTATCTGCAGAACCTGAAACCGGATATCAGAGGCAATCCTGCTCCGGTCAACGACCAGTATTTTCTTGGGCGCCTGGATATGAGCGATGGAGAGGAGGATGTTTCCTTTGTGCGCGAAAGCCGCCGCAGCCGGCTCAGCAAAATGACGGGGGTTTATTCCCTTCGCTTCCAGCCCCTGGGCTTTGCCCAGATGGTCTTTCCGGATGCAGACTTTTATAAGAAGAACTACCACTTCAACTTTGTCCGCCGCGAGTTCCTGGGAGAAGTGCGCTGCTTTGTGATTGATGTGCAGCCCAAATCGGACGCGCCCGCCGGCAAGTTCCAGGGGCGCATGTGGGTGGAAGATCAGCATTACAGCATTGTCCGCTTCAACGGCACATATTCCCGGGCGGCCCGCAACAATTTCTACCTGCACTTCGATAGCTGGCGGCTGAATCTAAAGCCTGGGGTATGGTTGCCTGCCTACGTTTACAGTGAGGAATCGGACATGGAGACCCAGTCTGGCCGCGTTCACGTGAAAGCTCAGACCCGCCTGTGGGGCTACGATTTGCAGGCCCTGGGAAAAAGTCGCAACGACGAGTTCGCGCAGATTCTGGTGGACTCGCAGGCCGTAAAAGATCAAAGCGTGGTTGCCGCCGATCCGCCGCCGGTGATTGCAGAGCGGATGTGGGAGCGGCAGGGTGAAGACAACGCGATCGAGCGCCTTGAGAAAGTCGGCCTGCTCGCCCCGGCGGGCGACGTCGACAAAGTGTTGCTCACCGTCGTCAATAATCTGATCCTCACCAATAACCTTGACTTGGAATCCGAAGTGCATTGCCGGATTATGCTCACTGCGCCCTTGGAATCGTTCACCATCGGGCACACCATCGTCCTGAGCCGCGGCTTGCTTGACGTATTACCCGATGAATCCTCGCTCGCCATGGTGCTGGCGCATGAACTCAGCCACATCGTGCTTGGACATAGCTTCAATGACAAGCTGGCGTTCAATGACCGCATGTTCTTCCCCGATGAACAGTCCTTTCAGCGACTGGACTTCAAGCGCAAACCTGGCGACGAAGAGGCAGCCGACGAAAAAGCTTTAGAACTGCTCAAGAATTCGCCCTACAAAGAAAAGCTGGCGAGTGTCGGATTGTTTCTGCGGGCGCTGCAACTACGAGCCGCGGATTTGCCCAGCCTGATTCGTCCTCACCTCGGAAATAGCCTGGCGGCGGGCAGGAGCATCCGCATGTCGGTGCTGCTTACCGGCGCCCCCCAGATTGATGAACACCGCATCGACCAGATCGCTGCCCTTCCTCTGGGCGGACGCATCAAGCTCGATCCCTGGAGCGACCAGGTCGAGCTGGCCAAGGCTCAGCCTGTAACACTGGCCCTGGCCCGTGAGAAAATGCCCTTCGAAATCACTCCGTTCTTTCCCTACCTAACTCGCCTGCCAAATGAAAGCGGGGACAGAGTTGCATCAGGAAGTTCGCCGTCAAAGTAGGCGGGAAAGTAGATCGGAGAAGGACAAGGTCAGTCGTTTGGGACGGGATAGCGCAAGAAACCATTTGCGCTGTCCTGCTCCTCCCAGCTACCTTGCCTGTGATGAAAGTCGCGCCGCGCAGAGTCGTCCCCGTTAAGGTCGCCATCCAGGGCGAACTTGGTTCCTTCAGCCACGAAGCCGCGGAGCGCATGTTGCCGCGCTGTACCATCTTTCCCTGTGCTCGATCCGCTGAGGTTTTCGACCGCCTGGAGCACAGTTCGGTTGCTGCCGCTGTTATTCCCATTGAAAATTCCTTGGCTGGGACTGTGGCGGAACATGCTGATCTTCTGGTGACTCGCGAAGTCTTCGTCCAGGGCGAATTTCTGTTGCGCATTGTGCACAATGTCATTGCCGCGCCTGGAGTCAAGTTCAGCTCCTTGCGCAAGGCATTCTCGCATCCTGTCGCGCTCTATCAATGCCGCGATTTTTTCCGGAGTCATCCCAGGATTGAGCCAGTCCCGTTCTACGATACGGCAGGCAGCGTGAAGCACGTGGTAGAGCATCGCCTTCCTGACGCGGCGGGAATTGCGGGGCGCCACGCCTCTCGGCAATACTCTGGAAAAATTTTGCAGGCTGGAATCGAAGATGACAAACGCAACTTCACACGCTTCTTCCTGATTCGCAAAACGAGCACAAAACTCAAGCGCCTTATCCCAAGCGGCGCAAATAAAACTTCCATAGCCTACAAGCTGAAGAATCAGCCCGGTGCGCTATTCAAGTCGCTCAGCGTCTTCGCCCTCCGCGACATCAGCCTGAGCAAGATCGAGTCCCGCCCCATGCGCGGACGCCCCTGGGAATATGTCTTCTATGTGGATTTTCTCCGCGGAGACGACGAACCTGCGCGTAATGCCCTCCGCCATTTGGGCGAGGTCGCTGAGTTCGTGAAGGTATTGGGAATTTACCGGGCCGTCTGAAACGTGGAATCGGGGGCAGGTCTGCCCATTCTCACACTGCCGCATTAGCCCCGGTACCTTAGGCATCATGTGGGGCTGAGAAAAATACCGATAGAATACAAGAATTCGTGCGCCGTCCGTCGCGAATGAAACCTTTCCGGCAAAGTATCATCTAAGCTTGAGTGAGTTACACTCAAGGAGAGCCAATGAGCCAGCAACCGCTTTCCGAGCAAGTTCCTAAGCATCGGGAAATAAACGATGTACGGGCTTTGCCCGTGCTTCCTGTGCGGGATACCGTTCTTTTTCCGCACGCCGTTCTGCCCCTTACCGTGGGCCGTGAGAGTTCCGTTCAGTTAATCAATTCGCTCGGCGAAGACAAGACCATCGTTGTCGTGGCGCAGCGCGAAGCCCGCGTCGATAGCCCCCAGGCCAGCGATCTTTATACCGTCGGCACCTCCGCAATCGTCCATAAAGTCGTCAAGATGCCCAACCAGAGCCTTTTTGTGTTTGCCGAAGGACTGGAGCGGGTGCGACTGGGCGAGTTCACGCAGTTGACTCCGTTCATGCGCGCGCGAGTGTCGCCGATTCCGGAGGCAGCCCCGCCGGATAGTTCCGAGATCGAAGCGCTGCAACGCAATGTCCTTACGTTGTTTCAACAGATTGTGGCCGGTTCGCCAACGCTTTCTGACGAACTCTCCACTGTGGCCATGAATATCGATGAACCGGGCCGCCTGGTGGATTTCATTGCGTCGTCTCTTCCGTCTTTGTCGACGCCTGATAAACAGGACACGCTCGAAACTCTCGACATCCGGATTCGCCTGGAGAAGATCAACCAGCATCTCGCCAAGGAACTCGAAGTTCAGCAGCTACGCAACAAGATCCAGAGCGAGGTGCAGGATCGCGTGCAGCAGACGCAGCGCGAGTACTATCTGCGCGAGCAGATGAAGGCGATCCAAAAAGAATTGGGCGAGCAGGATGAAGGCGCACGCGACGTCGATGACTTGAAAAAGAAAATCGACGAAGCCGGCATGCCCGACGAAGTGAAGAAAGAAGCGCTCAAGGAATTGGGCCGCCTCTCGCGCATGTCTCCCATGGCCGCGGACTATTCGCTGACGCGCAATTACGTCGAGTGGCTGGCCGTGCTGCCTTGGGCGAAGACCTCCGGACAGGAGATTGAAATCCTCAAGGCGAAAGAGATTTTGGATGCGGATCACTATGACCTCGAGAAAGTGAAGGATCGCATCCTCGATTACCTCTCGGTTCGACGACTGAAGCCGAACATGAAGGGTCCGATTCTGTGTTTCGTCGGACCTCCGGGCGTCGGTAAGACTTCGCTTGGCAAGTCGATCGCTCGGGCGCTGGGCCGGAAATTCGTGCGGCTGTCGCTGGGCGGCGTGCACGACGAGGCGGAGATTCGCGGTCATCGTCGCACCTACATCGGGGCACTGCCGGGGCAGATCATTCAGGGCATTCGGCGCGCGGAGACGAAAGATCCGGTCTTCATGCTCGATGAAATTGATAAAGTCGGCAGGGACTTCCGCGGCGATCCGGCTTCGGCGCTGCTTGAGGCTCTCGATCCTGAACAGAACTCGACGTTCCGCGATAACTATCTAGATGTCACGTTCGACTTGTCGAAGGTGCTCTTTATCACGACCGCGAACATGCTCGACCCGATTGCCGAGCCTTTGCGCGACCGCATGGAGATTATCGAACTGCAGGGCTATAGCGAGGAAGAAAAGCTGCACATCGCTCGCCGATATCTGGTGCCGCGGCAGGTGGAAGAAAACGGAATCACGACAGAGCAGATCGAATTTCCGGACGAAGCTTTGCGCTATGTGATTCGTCACTACACGCGCGAAGCCGGAGTGCGTAGCCTGGAGCGCACGATCGGTACGATTTGCCGTAAACAAGCCCGGCGGCTGGCCGAAGGCAAGATCGAAAAGCTCGTGGTCACTCAGGAAATTGTGCAAGAGTTCCTCGGCGGCATCAAGGTCCGCAGCGAAGGCGAAATCGAAGAACGCACCGAACGACCCGGCGTTGCAGTGGGCCTGGCGTGGACTCCATCGGGCGGCGACGTACTTTTTGTGGAAGCCAACGCGATGAAGGGCAAAGGCGGATTCACCATGACCGGCCAAATCGGCCAGGTGATGCAGGAATCCATGCAGGCGGCCCTTACCTGGGTGCGCTCAAACGCGGCGCAGTACGGCATCGCCGAGGACTTTTTCGCCGACCACGACATTCACATGCACGTCCCCGCGGGCGCGATCCCGAAGGATGGTCCGTCGGCGGGCGTGACCATGGCGACCACTCTGGTTTCGTTGCTGTCAGGCCACCGTATTCGGCCTCTCACTGCGATGACCGGCGAAATCACTCTAAGCGGAAATGTGCTTCCCGTTGGAGGCATCAAGGAAAAAGTGCTCGCAGCGAAACGAGCCGGTGTGACTGACGTGATCCTGCCGGCCGAAAACAAAATGAACGTCGACGAGGATCTTACACCCGAGCAACTCGAGAACCTCACTGTTCACTACGTTAAAACGATTGGCGAGGCGTTGCGGTTTTCATTGCCGGCTGTGGCGGAGTCGGCAGCCGCAAAGATGCTCTCGAAGCCGAACGACGGGAAACAGGAGTATCAAACGGTTCCGCCGGTTCCGGTGCCCGACATAGCTCACGACAAGGTCCTGACGACGCGGGCTTGAAGGGTCATTAGTAATCATTGATAGCCTTGATTGCCGGTTCTCACGCGAGGACCGGCAATTTTCTTGGGCTCATAAACCTAGGTACTTCTTGCCGGGCCACCCAAGTATCGAAAAACCTGCAGCAACTCGCGCTAAACTGACGACTGGAAAAATCTTCCCATGCGCGTGCACGTTCTTTTTTTCGGTGTGCTAAAAGATCTCGTTGGCAAATCCAACGACCGGATTGAACTGCACGATGGAGCGAAGGTAGCGGATGTGTTGGCGCATTATCAGTCGGAGATTCCGCGGATAAAAGAAACGATGGCGTCACTGGCTGTGGCGGTAAATCAGCAATATGCGGGGCCGGAGACCTTATTGAAAATTGACGACGAGGTGGCGCTGCTGCCGCCAGTGAGCGGCGGGTCGGGAAGAGCATCGATCATTCGCGAGCCTATCAATACCGAAGGAGTGCTGAAGCGCATCAAGCGCGACGACGATGGAGCGGCCGTGATGTTCGAGGGAGTCGTGCGGAACCAGACGCGTGGCCGCAGGACACTCTATCTTGACTACGAGGCTTATGAGGAAATGGCGTCACAGCAGATGGAAGAACTGGCTGAGAGGGCACTGAAACAATTTCAGGTGCGCGACGTTGCTCTAGTACACCGGCTGGGACGCTTGGAGATCGGCGAAACTAGCGTGCTGATCGTAGTGGCATCCGCTCACCGCGCCGACGCTTTCGATGCCTGCCGTTGGCTGATCGATACTCTCAAGCGCAGCGTTCCCATCTGGAAGAAGGAGTATTTCGAAGATGGCGCGGTGTGGGCAGCTGGTGAACCATTTCCCGTGGAAATTCCTCGCGGAAGTTTATAGACCGAGGCAGCCCGTCGGCCGAGGGCGCATCTAACTGAGCGGACTGACGTGGCTGGGTGGACGTAGGCTTGGAGCGTCTCGCTCTACTTGGTAGACAGTCAAGGCGCTGTCCCACGTATACTTCTTTTTCCGAATGAGAAAAGGTTCCACGCTGATCGTGCTGATGCTGGCTTGTGCTCTGTCGCCGGCACAGCAGCGTCCAGCTCACAGCCCCTCGACCCGGGAACCCGAGAGCACACTCAAAGTCGACGTGAAACTGGTCAACGTCTATGCCACGGTGACCGATCCCCAGGGGCACCCCGTGGCGGGTCTCAAGAAAGAGAATTTTGCACTTCAGGAAGACGGGAAAGACCAGACGATTTCGGTATTCGACAAGGAGTCCGCGCTTCCGCTTTCAATTGCGCTCGCCATCGATACCAGCCTGAGCACCCGGCATGACCTGCCCTTGGAGCAAGCCTCGGCGAAACGCTTTGCACGCACTATCATGAGGCCGGTGGATGGTCTTGCGGTATTTGGTTTTAGTGAAGCCGTGGTGCAATCCATTGGCTATACAGCCGACCTGAAGCGCATCGACGAGGGCATCGATCATATCCGGCTGGGTGCGGCAACAGCGCTCTTCGATGCGATTTATCTGGTTTCGCGCTCGCTGAACCATCGCCAGGGACGCAAGGTGATCGTGCTGATCACGGACGGGGGCGATACCATCAGCAGATTCGACTATAAGCAGGCGGTGCGCGCCGCTGAAGAGGCCGAAGGCATCGTTTACAGCATTATCGTCGTGCCGATCGAGAACAGCGCGGGGCGCGAAACCGGCGGCGAGCATGCCTTGATCCAGCTTTCGGAGGATACTGGTGGCAAGTATTATTATGCGACCTCGATAGCGCAACTTGACGATGCATTCCGGCAGATCAGTGACGAACTTCGCACGCAATACCTGCTCGCCTACTATCCATCACAGCGCACCTCGAATTCGCAGTTTCGCCGCATCCAGGTAAAAGTTTCCGGAACGCAGGACGCGCCGTCCTACCATGTGCGGCATCGGGCTGGCTACTATACAGGTCCGTCGGATTTCTGAAAGCCGGTTCCCATGAGATTTTCGAGTGATTAAGAAGAAAGAGAGTGCGTATGTCTGGTATTCTCCGAGATTGCCCCGAGCGTCTGAGAATGAGTTTGGTTCCACCAAGTAATCCGCCTGGAGTATGCGGGTGATCGATATTGCCGAGGATTGATTTGAAGGCATGCGATCCCGTTGAAGCGCCGATTTTCCAACTACTCTAGAGTTGCTGGAAAACGCCGAAAGAATGTGAG
>Ga0210391_10001194_pt1 | contig 24137 bp, 26 predicted proteins | sample IncBWC12OmetaG_FD_160573 | JGI IMG/M metagenome (GOLD analysis project Ga0210391, IMG submission 160573) | Forest soil microbial communities from Barre Woods Harvard Forest LTER site, Petersham, Massachusetts, United States - Inc-BW-C-12-O ...
CGGCGGCTGTCGAAACTGGAAACCGTGCGAACGGAAGAGGTCGTGCCGTCGTGCTCGGCATGGATTTCATAATCCACGTTGGGATCGAGGCCGCTGAAACGATAATTGCCCGACTCGTCCGCGATATATGTTTTTACCGCTTGGGATTTCACATTTTTCAGGTAGATCACTGCGGAAGGCACGGGATTTTCGCCTTTATCAATCACGCTACCGTGCAGGACTTTTAATTGTGCTTCCGCTTTTTTCTGAGCTTTGGATTCATCTTGCGTGCGGGCGGGCATCGCAACTAAAAGTCCCAACAGCAGCACTGCACCTGCCTGAAATAGCCTGTAGCTTTTCACGGGGTCCTGTCTTTCCAGCCGCTGCGGCCGGAAACGAAAAACGCACGGCCGTATTTTATACCGGTGCGAGCGCGAGAAGGCCAGCCGTTCCGGTTTAAAGCTTGTAAGATGATGCGGAAAGCGGAAAAGATGCGAGCGTGAAGCGAGAGACGGGGGTTATCCGACCTCTTCCTCGTCTTCCTCGTCGTCCGCTTCATCTTCCTTGACGCTGGACTTTTCCTCTTCTTCATCGTCGTCATCATCCTCGTCTTCGGAGATGACGATGAGATGCACAGGATGCGTTTGCGTCACTTCCAGCTCGACGTCGCACTCCGGGCAGCTGAGGATTTCGCCTTCCTCGACTTCGTCTTCGTCCAAATCAATTTCGGTGTCGCATTCCGGACATCGGGTCACGAGATTTCTCCCCTTCCTGGGTGTACTTCCACTGGCGGGCTATTATATACCGCAGGTGTCAAGCGAACGCGAGAGGGGATGCGTAAAGGTGACGGTGCGGCGCGAATATCCGGAGAGACCACTGGTGGGAGTGGGCGGCGTGGTGATCTCGGACGGGCGGGCGCTATTGATTCGGCGTGGAGGACCGCCGCTGGAAGGTGAGTGGTCGATTCCTGGAGGGATGCTGGAGCTGGGCGAGACGTTTGAGGAGGGAGTGCGGCGCGAATTGGCGGAAGAGACGGGGCTGGTGGTGCGGGTGGTGGAATTTATCGAGGTCTTCGAGCGGATTTTTTCGGACAAGGATGGGAGAACGCAGTATCACTTCGTGATTCTGGATTATTTGTGCGCGGTGGAGAGCGGGGAAGCGCGGGCGGCTAGCGATGTGCGGGATCTGGCGTGGGCGCGCGAGGAGGAACTTGGGCCATATTCGCTGACTCCGACGGCCACGAGAGTGATCAAACGGGCGTTTGAAATGTGGCGGGCGCTTGAATCAAAAGCGTCACAGAATCACAGCGGCGCCGAGAATTGAATGTAGGCTTCTCCGCGGTGTGGGTATCTGTGTGGTGTACTTGCTTGACTGGCTGGATCGCGCACTTCTGTTTTTCTCTTTCTACGATCTTCTCTGTGACTCTGTGCCAAATGTTTTCCTGTTCAGCTCGCGGCGGCTTCGGGGAGGCGGCCGAAGCGGCGTTCGCGGCCGCGAAAATCTTCCACGGCGGCGGCCAGATCGGCGGCGTCGAATTCGGGCCACATGCGCGGGGTAAAAAATAGTTCTGCGTAGGCGCATTCCCAAAGCATGAAATCGCTGAGGCGGCGGTCACCACCGGTGCGAATCAGCAGATCCACGTCGAGTGCGGGGCCGCTGGAGTGGGTGACTTCACCGAGGCGCTTGGCGAATTCGCGCTGCGAAACTTCCAGGCTGGAGAGCATCCAGCACGCGGCGCGCAGGATGGCGTCGCGCGCGGAGTAGTCCACAGCGATGCGCAATTCCAGCGCGCGTCCGGCGGCGGTGAGTTTTTCGGCGCATTCGATGGCTTGGGCGAGCGAAGGCGGAATGCGATCGCGACGGCCGATGACGCGCAGGCGAACGCCAGCTGCGGCGCATGCGGCGGCTTCGGTACGAAAATATTGTTCGAGGAGCGCGAGCAAGGCCACGACTTCGCTCATGGGCCGTTCCCAATTGTCCGAGGAAAACGCGTAAAGCGTCATGGTGCCAATGCCCAGGCTGGGAGCGGCGCGGACGACGCGGCGGACGGATTCGACGCCGGCGCGATGGCCTTCGGAGCGGGCCAGGCCGCGAGAGGAGGCCCAGCGGCCATTGCCGTCAAGCAGGATGGCGACGTGGAGTTGCGATGGCGGAACTAACGTCAAAGTACTTTTATTCATAGAGTATCCCGGCAAAATTTTTTGCGGCTTAACCCTCGCGCGTGACGCGGATGAGCGCTTCCATGTGGTTCAGATATTTTTCCAGCGCGCGGCGGCCGGCAGAGGTCAGGCGATATTCCGTTTTCGGCATGCGCCCGTCGAAGGACTTGGTACAGCCCAGATAGCCGGCATCTTCCAGTTTGCGGGCATGCACGCTCAAGTTGCCGTCGGTGGCGCGCAGCAGCTCCTTCAATTCGTTGAAGGTGAGCGATTCATTCACGGCGAGCGCGCTGACGATAGCGAGGCGCGTGCGCTCGTGAATCAGACGATCGAGATTTGTCGCTGTGTTTTCCGCCGGCCGCGCTGCCGAGGGCGTACGTTTATTGCGCTCGTCGGATTCGGCACGCTCACGACGATAGGCTCCTGATTTAGCCACCATATTTCCTCGCGATGACGGCTCCAAAAATAATGTGTAAGCCGCCGAAGCCCGCCGCCAGCAGCGCATTCTGCCAATTCCAAGGGGAGAAGAGGGCGACAGCCCCTAACACCATGAAACACAGACCCATCAATGGGACGATGCGGATGGAAAAAGCGCCGCCGGTGACCACACCGGTTCCGTAGAGCAGCAGCCACTGGCCGGGAATGGGGCCGATTTCACTGGAGCGCAGATGCAAGACGGTGAGCAGCGCGCCGACAAAAAGCGGCGGCGCAAAACTGTACACGAAGCGACGGCCCGGCCCGGTGAACATAGACGACCCGGCTTGGCGGGCTTTCGAATAGGTGGTCCAACCCGCTATGACGATTGCGATGAAAGCCTCGGAGATCCAAGTGACTAGCCAGGGAAGAGGCGAGGCCTGGCGGGAAGCGATGGCCGCAGCGCCCAGAGCGGTGATGCCCATGGCCACGCCGCCCCAACCAGGGACGGCGGTAAAGGAACTGGCGCGCTCCATGGTTTCGCGTATGAAGCGAAGGTTGTCGCGAGCGTGGTCGGCGATAGCGACGGGAACCTGGTCGCGGAACGATTCTGGAAGCGCCATACCACAAGAGTAGCAAGTGGGCGCCGATTGTCAAGTACTTTGTAGTGCAAAGTGCAGGGGCCGTCTTGTGGCGCGCCGCGCGCGAGTCTATGCTGGTGCGGCGTGAATCTCAGCGGAGGTATGAGAAATGAAACGAATTCTGCTCTCCTTGGCATTGGCAGCGATTTCGCCTGGGGCAGCCAGCGCGCAGCAAGCGGCTGCAACGCAAACTCCCGCGCCGCCGACCGCGCTGGTCGTAAACCCGGTCGCAACCGCAGTCCGCAGCAGCGTGGAGCGGCAGTCGAAAAACCTGATTGCGGCGACGGAAGAGATGCCTGCGGACAAGTACGGCTACCAACCCACGCCCGCGCAGAACAGTTTTGGGCATGTGGTGATGCATATGGCGAATTCGAATTTTCGCCTGTGCGCGATGATTTCCGGCGTGGAAATTCCCAAGATGGACGAACTGAAAGAGACCGACGGAAAAGAAAAATTGACCGGGGCGCTGAAGGCTTCGTTTGATTTCTGCACGCAGGCGCTGGCTAACGTGGATGATTCGAAGCTGGGTGAAGTGGTGTTCACGCGCGGCGCCCTTACCTTGACGCGTGCGAGCGCGATGATCGCGCTGACGAACGATTTCGCGGATCATTACAGCGCGGCAGCAATGTATCTGCGGCTGAACGGGCTGCTGCCGCCGACGGCGCAACCACCGCATAAGGACTAGCTGGCCGCCAGTCACGCTGCGCTTATGGCGCGGCTTGCTTTATTCCTCGCGCAGGGCTTGCATGGGATCTACGAGCGTCGCGCGCTGTGCAGGGATGAAGCAGGCGAGGAACGCCGCGAACAACAGTGCTGCGGCGACGGCACTGAACGCTGCGAAATCAATTGTGCCGACATTGTAGAAAATGCTGTGCATGGCTTTTCCGACGCCATAGGCTCCCGCCAGACCGACGAGAAGTCCGGCGCCAGCCAGTAGCATCCCTTCCTTCAGGATCAGAGCTAGTACATTGCTGCGCCCGGCGCCTAGAGCCATGCGCAGGCCGATCTCGTGCGTGCGTTGCGCGACCGCGAAGGACATCACGCCATAAATCCCCAGAGCCGCCAGCAGCAGCGCAACGGCCGCGAAGCCCCCAAAGAGCGCGGCGGTGAAGCGATCTCCGGCGAGCGATTCGTCCTTGATCTGGTCCATGGTCTTGACTTCCGAGAGGGGCAGATTCGGGTCCATGGATTGAACGATCTCGCTGATGCTGCGAGTCAAGGTGGCCGGCGCAACAGTAGCGCGAACGCCGATCGCCGCTTGCGGCCAGGGACTCTGCGCAAACGGCACGTCGATTTCCGGGAAACCCACATCGCGAGGGCCGCCATTGCGAACGTCGTGGTAGACGCCGATGATTTGCCAGGCAATGGGTGTGCCGAGTTTGGTGACGCCGGGAATTAGCTGCTCGACGAGGATGGTTTGCGTCAGAGGATCAACACCACTGAGAAATTTTTTGACGAATGCTTCGTTGACCACGGCTACCGGAACGCTTCCGGCTACATCCTGGTCGGTGAAGGAACGTCCTTGCTTCATGCTCATGCCGAACGCCTTGAAATATTGCGGTGTGACCATACTGAAGCCGGCACCGGGACGCGCGGAGGGATCTTCGATATTGGGCCTGCCGGCAATCTGGAAGGGCATGCCGAAATTCACGCCTTCTATCGGTATGCCTTCGGAGGCTGAGGCGGCGGTGACTCCGGGCAGTGCCTGGATTCTTTCCAGAAGCTGGCGATAGAACGTAGTGATTTGTTGCGGATCGGTCAGGTGGCCATGCGGCACCGGAAGCTGGAAGGTGAGAATATGATCGGTGCGGAAGCCCAGGTCCACGTGCGCGACGTTCCACAAGCTGTGAAGCGCCAGGCCGCCGCCCGCGAGAAGGCTGAGCGCCAGTGCAAATTCGGCGATTACGAGCGTGCGGCGAAAGCCGTGGCGTCCAGCTGCAACGGCTGACCTGCCGCCCTCTTTCAAGACTTCATTCAAGTTCATGCGCGCGGCCTGCCACGCCGGAACGCTGCCGAACAGTACTCCCGCAAACAGAGTGGCGAAGACGGTGAAGAGCAGCACCGGAACGTTCAGGCGGACGTCGGCTTCGGAAGGAAGCGTGAAGGGAGGCATGATCGCGACGATTACCTGGAGCAACCCCCAGGCGAGCGCGACACCCAGCGCGCCTCCCATGGACGCGAGCACGATGCTTTCGGCAAGAAACTGGCTAAAGAGCCGCTGGCGCGAAGCGCCCAGAGAAGCGCGGACGGCGACTTCTTTCTGGCGAGTGGTGGCGCGGGCCATCAGCAAGTTGGCGACGTTAGCGCAGGCAATGAGCAGCACGAACGCGACGGCGCCGAGCAAGAGCCAGAGAGCGGTGCGCACGTCGCGATCCAGGAAATCATTCTTCAGCGGCTCGACCGAAGCGCCCCAACCTTTGTTCGACTTCGGATAAACATCCGCAATGTGACGAGTGACCGCGTTCATGTCCGCGGCGGCTTGCGCCAAAGTGACGCCGGGCTTCAAGCGCGCGAAGACGATAAGGAAATGAAAATCGTGATTAATCTGATCGGGCTTGAAAACGAACGGAACGAAGAGTTTCGTGGGAGTGCGGTCGGCTTGTCCGGCGGGGCGGACGCCGATTACGGTGTAGCTTTCGCCGTTCATGTGGATTTCACGGCCGATGATGTGAGGATCGCCGGCGAAGTGTTCGCGCCACATTTGATTGGTGAGAACGACGACGTGATCTTTTCCGGCCACGGCTTCGTCGGGACCAAAGTAACGGCCGAGGAATGGAGGTTCGCCGAGCAATTGATCCAGAAAACCCGGGGTGGTGAAACTGCCGCGGACGCGTTCGGGTGTCTCGCCGACGGCGAGGTTGAAGTCGGAGTCGGTGGCAGTGCCCATAGACTGGAAGACCGAATTTTCCTGCTGCCAGTCGAGGAAATCACCGGCGGAAGAAACGTTCTTATTTCCAGCGACGGTGGAGCGGACGACTACGAGTTGGTCGGCTTGAGGATAGGGGAGCGGAGCAAGTAGCGTGGCGTAGACAACGCTGAAGATGGCAGTGTTGGCGCCGATGCCCAGAGCCAGAGCGAGAATAGCGACGGCGGCGAATCCGGGATTTTTCAGGAGCAGGCGGAATCCGAAGCGGGTGTCACGCAGCAGGCTCATCATGCTCGGGGGCTCCTTGCAAGGAATCGATATGGTGCATTGCCATTCGCACGGTCTGGGCGAAGAGTATGTTCACACAAACCCGCTAATGATCGGCACGCAAATCGCCAAAATCACGGTTTTGCAAATTAATGACGATAGAGGATTTAGTATCTCGCATAAGCAAATGAGCATACCCGGGTTGTGCGAATGCGAGAGAGGGAATGTCCGATTGCGGACAGGACGGGGCTGCTGTGGCTGCAGGAATGTGGTCGGCGTTCGCTGCAAATTTCGCGCAATTTAATCGTATAGTAGGGGCCGCGTGCCGCCTAAACGCTGCGATTGGTGTGGAATATTAGATAGCGTGCAAACTATTGATGATACCTACTGCTACGCCTGTCTCCTCACGATCTGATCATCCCGAGCCGGAGCAGGCGCCGCCGTTCGTGCACACGCTGACCGCGATGGGCGTGCTGCTCTTTCTGGCGGGGGCGATCCTGCCGTTTATCTTTGCTCCGCACTTCTGGTTCGCAGTGACGCGCTGGACCGGGCTGGCTGCGATCGGGGCGGGGGGATGGCGTCGGCCGTCGCTAACTTACTGGATTTTTTTCGCGATGCTGCTGGGCGGAGAGATTGGGCTCGACCGGCCGCAGTTCGCCGAACATTTACGCGTGTTCAGCGATATTTTCCTGCGCTTGATCAAGGTGATCGTGGCGCCGTTGATTTTTGCGACGCTGGTGACTGGAATTGCCGGGCATGGAAATTTGCGCAGCGTGGGACGGATCGGGGTGAAGAGCCTGATCTATTTTGAAATTGTGACGACGCTGGCGCTTTTTATCGGACTCGGTGCAATCAATATCAGCCGGGCTGGAGAAGGGTTGACGGCGACGGCGACAACGGCGACGGCGCTGGGGCCTGCGCCCAGCGCGGCGCCGCTCCATTGGGACGACTTCCTGCTGCACGTTTTTCCGGAAAATCTGGCGAAGTCGGTGGCGGAAAATCAGATCCTGCAGGTCGCGGTGTTTTCGGTGCTCTTCGGAATTGCGCTGGGGCGTCTAGCGGAATCCAAGCGCGCTCCGATGCTTGGCTTTTGCGAATCCCTTACGGCAACAATGTTTGCGTTCACGAATCTGGTGATGTATTTCGCGCCGGTGGGGGTGGGCGCGGCGATGGCTTATACCGTGGGGCACATGGGGATTGCAGTGTTGTTGCCCCTGGGAAAATTGCTGCTCACGGGTTACGGCGCGCTGGGGTTCTTTCTGCTGGTTGTGCTGTTGCCCATTGCATTATTCGCGCGGCTGCCGATCGGGCGGTTTGTGCGCGCGGTGGCAGAGCCCGCGACGATCGCTTTTGCGACGAGCACTTCGGAAGCGGCACTGCCTCGCGCGATGGAATGCATGGAAGCGTTTGGCGTGCCACGGCAAATTGTGGCGTTCGTCATTCCGGCCGGTTACAGCTTCAACCTGGACGGGTCAACACTATATCTGGCGGTGGCTTCTATTTTTGTGGCGCAGGTGGCGGGAATTCATTTGACATGGCTGGAGCAGCTTTTCATGGTGTTTACGCTGATGGTGACGAGCAAGGGCGTCGCTGGGGTGCCGCGCGCGGTGCTGGTGGTACTGCTGGCTACGGCGGCGACGTTTCATCTTCCAACGGAACCGATTTTCATCATTCTGGGCATTGATGCGCTGATGGACATGGCGCGCACGGCGGTGAACGTGATCGGGAACTGTTTGGCTTGCGCTGTGATTGCGCGCTGGGAAGACGAGCTCGACACTTCAGCTGGGACGGCTGCTGAACCGATCTAGTCGGGCTTTGTTTCCTCGGCGGCTTGGTCGCGCGGCTTTGCGATTGCGCTCGATTCGCGCGCGTCAGAGAACAATTACTGCGGCGCCGTCGACGGTTTCGTGCTTGATAGCCTGCAGGGCTTCGTTGGCTTGGGCTAGCGGGAATACCGTGACCTGCGGGTGGATGCCGATGTCGCCCGCGATTTTCAGAAAATCGCGCGCGTCGGCACGGGTCATATTGGCCACGCTGCGGATTACGCGTTCACCCCAGAGAAGTTTGTCGTAATCGAATTGCGGCATGCGGTCCAGATGAATGGCGTTGATGGCGACTACTCCGCCTTTGCGCAGACTGGCCAGCGCGCTGACTACTACATCTCCGCTGGGAGCGAAAGTGACGGCGCGATCGAGCGCGACCGGCGGCTTTTCATTTTCGCTTCCTATCCACGTCGCGCCTAGTTTACTGGCTAGTTTGCGATGGGAATCTCCCCGGGTGGAAACATAGACTTCGCATTTCCAGGACTGCAGAACGGCGATGGTGAGGCTGGCGGAAGAACCGAAGCCGAAAAGACCAACGCGTTCGCCGGGTTGGACACCGGCGACGCGGAGGCTGCGAAATCCGATGATGCCGGCGCAGAGCAGGGGAGCGACGTGGACAGCGTCCAAAGTTTGCGGCAAGGGAAAGGTAAAGTCGGCGCGCGTTAGTGCGTATTCGGCGTAGCCGCCATCCGTGGTGTAACCGGTGAAGATTGGCCTGTCGCACAGATTTTCCATCGCGTGGCGGCAATACCAGCAGTCACCATCCACGCCGCCCATCCAGGAAACGCCCACGCGGGAGCCGATCGGCGATTCCGCGCTTTCGCCCGCGACGACTTCACCGACGATTTGATGACCCGGAATGAGTTGCGGCCGAAGCGCGGGGAGATCGCCTTCGACGATGTGAAGGTCGGTTCGGCAGACGCCACAGGCGAGGACACGGAGCAGCAGATGGCCGGGGACGAGCTGCGGGCGGGGAACGTCGGCAATTTCCAGCGGCGTCGCTGAAACTGGTTGCGATGATTTTAGGATGGCGGCTTTCATGGGGCACTGTTTTCCGCGGGCATTTCAAATTATGGCACTGCCGTTGTCGGGCGCCAACAGGCCTTGTGCAGGCTGGCGCGACACGTCGCCGCGACACGTTTAATGACCGCCCGAGGGCGCTACCGGCTTGAATTTCCGAATCAGAAGAACCAGTGGGACGCCCGTCAGGACAAACCATCCCAGCGCGGTGAAACAATCCAGAAATGCCTGAAAGGAAGCCTGCCGTTCCAGGAGGGCGAACGCCTGCGCTTGCGCGTGAACGGCAGCATCCGCGTGCGAGAAGCCGTGAGCGGAAAAATAACTGGTGAGATTGGCGAGAAGTTGGCGGTAGCGCGGATCGGAAGGAATGGCGTGCGCTACCAGCACGCTTTGATGATACTGGGAGCGGCGCGCGAGAAGCGTCGTGACGAAGGCGATGCCAAAGCTGCCTCCTTGATTGCGGAATAGATTGGTGAGGCTGGAGGCTTTATTGTTCTTGTTTTTGGGCAAGTTGGAATAGGCGAGCTGACTGACGGGCACGAAGAGCGTCGCGATTCCCAATCCTTGCATCACGCGCGCCAGCGCTTCGTGACGGTAATCGGTGGCGAGCGTGAAGCTGGCGTAATACCACATGGCCAGCGCGAAAACAAAATAGCCGAAAGCGAGGAGTCGTTTCACGCCTACTTTGGGCAGAATTCTGACGACCACTGGAGCGAGCATCACGATCACAAACGCGCCCGGGCCGAGTACCAGTCCGGCATCGGTGGCGCTGTAACCATAGAGGCGCTGCAGCATCTGCGGAATCAGCACGGTGGATCCGTACAGCGTGAACCCGAACAGAAAGTAGAAAATGTTGGCCAGCGCGAAATTTCTATCGGCGAGCAAGCGGATTTCGACCACGGGATCCGGGTGGCGCCACTCCCAGAGGATGGCGAACACCAGCGCGGCGATGGCGATCGCAAAAAAGCACACGATGAAATTGCTCTCGAACCAGTCTAATGTTTGTCCGCGATCCAGAACCACTTCCAGGCACGCGAAAGCCATGGCGACGGAGAAAATTCCCCAGCCGTCTATTTTCAGTTTGCCATTTTTGCGCGCCGCTTCCACCTCGCGCTTGAATTCGGGCGGATCGGAGAGCAGGCGGCTGGTGAGGATCAGCGAGATGATGCCGATGGGAATGTTGATGAAGAAAACCCAGCGCCAGCTCCAGTGATCGGTGATCCAGCCGCCCAATGGAGGACCGATCGCCGGCGCGGTGACGATAGCCATGCTGTACAAGGCGAATGCTGCAGCGCGTTTGGCGGCCGGAAAAGTGTCGACCAGGATGGCTTGTTCCACCGGAGCCAGGCCGCCGCCGCCGACTCCCTGCAAGACGCGAAAAAAGATGAGAGCGCCGAGGCTGGGGGCAAACCCGCACAGCAGCGAACTGACGGTGAAGGTGGCGACGCAAATCATGTAGTAGCGCTTGCGCCCAAGCAGACGGCTGAACCAGGCGGACAGTGGCAAGACGACGGCATTGGAGACCAGGTAGCTGGTGAGCACCCAGGTGCTTTCGTCCGCGCTGACGGCGAGGCCGCCGGCGATATGGGGCAGAGAGACGTTGGCGATGGCGGTGTCGAGAAGCTCCATGAAGGTCGCCAGAGTGACGGTGATGGCGATGAACCATGGATTGATGCCCACTCGCGCAGTGGGCAGACTTAGCGGAATGGCTGGAGCCAGCGCCTCGCTCATGAGTCCTCTAATCCATTCGATGCATAAGAGACCGTTCGGTCTCATTCATTCTATGCTAGAATGACATAAAAGACCAGTCGGTCTCGGAAACTGGTCCCAGGAGTTACGCATGACCAAGGGCGAGCAAACCAGGCGGGATATCGTCGAGAAAGCGGCGCCGCTATTCAATCAGAAGGGCTTCGAGGGAACTTCGCTGGCGGACCTGATGCAGGCCACCGGTCTGCAAAAAGGTGGGATCTACCGCCATTTTTCGGGGAAGAAGGAACTGGCGGCGGAGGCGTTCGACTACGCTTGGGAAAAAGCCGTGCGCGGAAGGCTGGATGGCGTCGCGGACGTCCCGGACTGCGTGGACCGTCTGAAGAAAACGATCGACAATTTTGTGGAGAGGCGCGCGGGACTGGTGCCGGGCGGATGCCCGTTGATGAACACGGCTGTGGAGGCCGACGATGGAAATCCGGTGTTGCGCGCGCGAGCCAGGAAAGCCCTGCAGGGATGGACGGAACGCTTGTCCCGGATCACCGCCGAAGGCATCAAGAAACATGAGATTGACCGGCACGTGACGCCGCGACAGCTATCTGAACTGATCATTAGTTCGCTCGAAGGCGCATTGCTGATCAGCCGTCTACAGAACGATCCAGGACCACTGCGCGCCATGCGACAGCACCTGGACGAATATCTTGAACAAAGTGTCCGCGCGCAGCGCCATCCCGCCAGTTAGCCCGTCGTGCGTCCGCGAGGCCTCGATCGGCTGAGGTCCTGCTCTTTGCCCCGCCATTTCGAACTGGCAAAAAAACAGCTTGACATATTCCCATATCGGAATGTATTCTTTGCGCATGGCTCGAGCGGCTACGACGTCTGACGCTTTTAATGCAGTCGCCGAGCCCCGGCGGCGCGAGATATTGAATTATCTGGCGCTGCAGGAGAGGTCGGTGGGCGAGATTGTGGCGACGCTGGAACTTGAGCAGCCTTCGGTGTCGAAACATCTGCGGGTGCTGCTGGACGTTGGACTGGTGAACGTACGGCGGGAGGGACGCAGGATGATGTACCGAGTGAACGCGGAGGCGATCCGGCCGTTGCACGAGTGGACCAGCACGTTTGCAAGATACTGGCAGCATCAGTTAAACCGCGTGAAGGAGCAGGCGGAGCGGAAAAGCAGTGCGTAGGCGAGGCGCGATTGCAGCCGCGCAGCAGGCGGCAGGACAAATTCTCATAAAGGAGAGAGTATGAATTCGACAGCGCTGAAAGTGAACCGGACGATCGAGGATCTGACGTTAAACGTTACGCAGGAAATTCATGTGCGGGCATCGCTGGAAGTTACCTTCGCCGCATTGCTGGAACAGCTGGGACCGTTGAATGAAACGCCCGACGGCAAGTCCATATCGCTGAAGATCGAACCGTGGCCGGGCGGGCGATGGTATCGCGACCTGGGCGGTGAGAACGGCCATTTGTGGGGCCATGTGCAATCGATCAAGCGGCCCACGCTGCTGGAGTTCTATGGGCCGCTGTTCATGTCGTATCCGGTGAGCTCGAACGTACAATATCGGCTGAGCGAAGTGGATGGCGGAACGCTGATCAAATTCCATCACCTGGCGTTCGGGCTGATTACTGACGAACATCGCGAGGGAGTTGTGAAGGGTTGGGCGCACATGAACGATGGTGTTCGCAAGCGGGCCGAAGCGCAGAGTTCGCGCTGAACGGCGTAGCGAAGACCCGGGAGGAACACATGTGTCCAGCGTGCATTGCGAGCGCCGCGTTGATTATCACGGGGATCATGTCCACAGGCGGGCTGACGGCCCTCGCCGCAAAGAAATTGCATGCGATGAATCACGCGAACGACGGGGGTTCGTTCGATTCTGACAACCGTAAAGATGTGAACAGCCAATCTGACACGCACGGAAAGGAGGAGTTATGAGACTTGCAGATTCCCTTTTGCTGGAGTTTGACCAGGAAGCACAGACAACCAAGCGGGTGCTGGAACGAGTTCCGGATGACAAGCTCACCTGGAAACCGCACCCGACGTCGTTCTCGTTGGGGCAGTTGGCGATGCACATTGCGTCCGGCCCGGGCCAGATCGCCGCGGCCGTGGTGCCGGACACTTTTGAATTTCCGAATTCTCCACGGCCGGAGCCGAAGAACCGGGCCGAAGTGCTGGAAACTTTCTCGAAGAGCATGGCGAGCGCCAGGGCTACGCTGAAGAATATGGATGACGCTCGGCTGATGGCAGAATGGACCTTGACGAAAAACGGAAAAACATTGATGTCGGTGCCACGCATCGGATTCCTGCGCTCGATCCTGATGAATCACACCTATCACCATCGCGGGCAACTTTCCGTCTATCTGCGGATGCTGGAAGTTCCGGTGCCTTCGATTTACGGACCCAGCGCGGACGAGAATCCGTTCGCTTAGTTTTGTGATCATCGCATCAAGTATTCAAGACAAAGGAGACGACGATGGAATCGACAGCAGAAAAAAAGCGGATCGATCAGCCGAACGTGGTGTCACACGCGGAGTGGATTGCGGCACGAACGGAGCTATTGAACAAAGAGAAGGAGTTCACGCGGCTGCGCGACGAAATTAGCCGCCAGCGCCGGGAACTGCCTTGGGAACGGGTGAAGAAGGACTACGTGTTTGAAGGGCCAACCGGCAAAGAGACGCTGGGCGATCTGTTTGGCGGCAAAAGCCAACTGATGATTTATCACTTCATGCTCGGTCCAGGGTGGGCGGAAGGTTGCCAGAGTTGCTCGTTTCTGGCGGATCATTTTGACGGCAGCGTGGCGCACCTGGCGGCACGGGACACCAGGCTCGTGGTGGTTTCACGCGCGCCGCTGGCGGAGATTGGCAGGTTCAAGATGCGGATGGGCTGGCGGTTTAAGTGGGTATCGTCATTCGAGAGCGACTTCAATCGCGATTACAACGTGTCGTTCACGAAAGAGGAAACTGCCAAAGGCCAGGTTTACTACAACTACGCGATGCAGCAATTTCCGAGCGAAGAAGGGCCCGGCGCGAGCGCGTTCTATAAGGATGCAGACTCAAACATCTTCCATACGTATTCCACCTACGGTCGCGGGTTGGATATTTTGGTTGGGTCGTACAACTGGCTGGACATGGCACCGAAAGGGCGCGATGAAGATGGACTGGCGTTCTCGATGTCGTGGGTGCGCCACCATGACAAGTATGTTGACGGCCAGCTGGTGGATCCGACTCAGATCTATACGCAGCCGAAGAGTACGGATGAGAAGTGCTGTTCCGGCGAGAACGACTAGCGAAGAATCGGCCATACGAGAATGTTTTTGCCGCGTCGGGATAGAATATTCCTACGTGGTGCGCTCGGGCTTTACTGCGGGAAATTGCTCGTGCTCCCGCCAACGGGGGCGTCGATGATGTGAGATTTGAAGCCGCGTACGGAGTGGGGTATTGCAGCGGGAGGCGGCGAAATGGTTGGTCCGACAGAGGAGAAGCCGAAAGCCGCTTTGAGCGATTACCTGGCAGCCGAGCGCACGCTTCTGGCATGGGTTCGCACGGGCCTGGCGTTGATGGGCTTCGGCTTCGTGGTGGCGCGTTTCGGACTGTTTCTGCAAGAGCTTCAAGCCGTCCAGAAAATTCTGTCGGGACAATCCTACGGGCTCTCGCTGTGGTTCGGCACCGCGCTAATCGCCGTGGGGGTGATCGTGAATCTATTCGCAGGATGGCAACACGCTCGCTTGGTCCGGGATCTAGATCGTGGCGGTGCAACGCATGCTCGTCCTGCGGCGCCGGCGGTGGCGATCGCATTGTTCCTGGCATTGGTCGGGCTGGCGATGACAATCTATCTGATTTCGGTGCGCGGTTCCGCGCATGTAAGTTCTGAAAACAATTCCCGGAACAACGAGGAGACACCCATGACATCAACGGCACCCATTGCGGACAACGGAATCATCAATAAGGCCAGCAACCATTCGGTAGAGAAAACGGTGGAGAGGCTCAAAGGCATTCTGCAAGCGAAAGCCGTGACGCTCTTCGCTTTGGTGGACCACAGCGGAGAGGCTGAGAAGGCTGGACTGAAAATGCGTCCCACGAAGCTGCTGATCTTCGGGAACCCCAAGGGCGGCACACCGGTGATGGTAGCGGCGCCCAGCGCGGCGATTGATCTGCCACTGAAGATTTTGGTTTGGGAAGATGCTGGCGGGAAGGTGTGGGCTTCCTACAATAGCCCGTCATATTTGCAGCAGCGGCACGGCATTCCGCAAGAGCTACTGCAGAATATTTCCGTTGCGGAAGCGCTGACGGCCGAGGCGACGGGGTAGTCAGTAGAGATTCGCGAGTCCAACGGGAATTCGCTACGTTCTGTTTTCGCTATGCTCCGTCTAGTGCACACCCGCGTTCGCAAAGTCTTGCGGGCCCGGCAACGATCCGCGCAAATAAGTCGCGTCCCAATTGAATTGCCACCGGCCTTTTTCGCGTGCGAAGCGCAGCGGGCCCGGCGTAAAATCCACCCACTGGCTCCATTGGCCGCTCTGTTTGCTGACCACGACGTTGGACATGCCGTCCAGAACCATCGTGGTCTGCCCCCCAGCTTCACGACAAGACGTGGGCTGGAAGTTCGCGCTACCCACCCATTCGAAGCCGTTCAGTTTGTCCGACTGGCTCAGGTCCTGCGGCACCATTTCTTTTATCGTTAGCGCGCGGCATTGCCGGAGAAAATGATCGGGCGCGTACGGGCTGCCGGAGACGATGGCTGTGGTCCAACCGTCGGATCCTTTGAGCCAATGGCGCTGGAGTTCCGCCATGGCCGCGTGTTGCGCTTCGCGGTCGGCGCTGGTAAGACCGGGAACTTCCTCGTTCGCAGAGCTGTCCGAGCTTGCATGGCCGCAGCCCGCGGGTCCGAGGAGCATCGCCAGCGCGAGAGCGGCGAGCGATGCGGCGCGATAGACTTTCATCGCTAAGCTCCTTCCATTGTTACGCGCGGCGCGACCGTTACTTCGCTTTCTCGAGGCGCGGAATCATGCTGTCGCGGGGTCCGTCAATCGTGCCGTCTTTGTTGATGGTGAAAACCAGGGGACTGGGGAGCATGGGCCCGAAATCGCCGCGAGCGACGATCTTGTCGCCCTGGATTTTGTAGGTGCCATCCACGGCGTAGGCGCCGAGGGCCACGTAGGCTTTGCCGTCTTTGAACTCGGCGTTGATCGTACCGCTGGGGTCGCGATATTTGCCTTCGGCGCCGCCGCCGCACCCGATCGCCAGGGTTGTGCCAGCCAGAACGAAAACCAGAAGCGCATTGCGGATCGCTGTGCCATTCATAAGATTCTCCTGAGCAGGAATTCCACTTTGTGGATTTCGAGAAAACGCCCGGCCATCTCCTGTTGCATTTTCAGGCCACGTGGCATCAGGCCATCCGTTGCCGTATGGCCGCATACGGTGCTACAGTTCCGTGCCTAGACAGGGCCTAGAGCCGGCAAGAGATGGATATCCACGTATGACCCTTCACTACACAATGCGCGAAAGTGAACGAAAAACCGTCACGGCGGCTAAGGCAACTCCATCGGCAGACGGGTTAGCGGCCGAACCAGCCAACTTGCCGACAGCGAGCAGGCAGGCGCTCGACCAGCTGTTCAGCGTCACCTACGAAGAGCTGCGCAGGCTGGCATCAAGCGTCCGGCGCGGCGATCCGAGCGCCACGCTTAGCCCCACGGCTCTGGTGAACGAAGCCTGGCTGAAGCTGGCGAAATCCCCTGATGTTGGCGCAACGTCACGGCTGCATTTCAAACGCATCGCAGCTCGCGCCATGCGGCAGCTTCTGGTGGAAGCTGCGCGGCGCCGGAATTCCGGTAAGCGCGGCGGCGGGGCGAAAATTACGGTAACTTTTGACGAAGCGTTTCAGAAGAAACCCTCCGGTGAAGCCGAGTTGCTGGCCCTAAATAGCGCACTGGAAGCGCTGGCGCGCATGAATCCGCGGCAAGCGGTGATGGTGGAAAGCCGGTTCTTCGGAGGACTGGATGTTCCCGAGACGGCGGCGCTCCTGAACGTATCCGAAGCCACGGTTCTGCGCGATTGGCGAGCTGCGAAGGCCTGGTTGACTCACGAACTTCGCAAGGCGTAACGGCTGATCGGCACGCGGTTTTTCTTTCCTTTTCGGCCGGAGACCTACGATGGACAGCACCCGCTGGCAGAGAGTCCAAACTCTTTTTCACGAAGCTGCCGATATGCCAGCGTCCGAGCAGCGCGTTTTTCTGGAAACCCGTTGCGGCGGGGATGCGGGGCTTGTCAGCGAAGTCCTGATCCTCCTGGAAGAGGACGCGCGCGGTGGATCACTGCTGGATGGCGATGTGGCCCAGGTCGCGTCCCAAATTTTCAACGATTCGCCTTCCGGCTCACTCCCCTTCAAGGAATTTGGACCATACCGGATCAAACAGGCCCTGGGCGAGGGTGGGATGGGCGTGGTGTACCTTGCGGAGCGCGAGGATCTGGGGAATGAGGTCGCGATCAAGATTTTGCGCGACGCCTGGGTTTCTCCTGCGCGCCGCGAGCGATTTACTGCCGAGCAGCGCACATTGGCGCAGCTGAATCATCCCTCCATAGCGCGGCTATACGACGCGGATACCTCGCCGGACGGCACACCCTTCTTCGTGATGGAGTTTGTGGAAGGCGTTCCGCTCACGGATTTTTGCAAAACGCAGCAGTGTTCGATTGCCGAGCGTTTGCGTTTATTCCGAGCGGTCTGCGAAGCGGTGCTCTACGCGCATCAGCACGCGGTGATTCATCGCGACCTGAAGCCTTCCAACATTCTGGTGAAGAGCGATGGAAGCATTCGACTGCTGGATTTCGGCATCGCCAAACACCTGGAAAATCTGGGCGGGTTGGTGGATCAGACCATCACGGGCTTGCGACTGATGACGCCCGCCTACGCCGCGCCGGAACAGATACGCGGCGAGCAGGTGGGGATACAGAGCGATGTCTATTCACTGGGAGTCGTTCTGTATGAACTGCTGGCGGGGCGATTGCCGTTTAATTTAACGAAGTACACTCCGTCGCAAGCGGAAAAAGTTCTGACCGAGCAGGAAGCTGAGAAGCCGTCGGATGTTGCTGGGAAAGCGGCAGCAGCGGCCGAAACGAACGGCCGCGGAGTGACGGCGGGCCGGGCGGCCTGGGCCGACCTGGATGTGCTGTGCTTGACGGCGATGCACAAAGATCCGCAGCGCAGGTACCAGTCGGTGGAAGCGCTGATCCGGGATGTGAATCATTATTTGGACGGGGAGCCGCTGGAGGCGCGGGCCGATACATGGCGCTACAGATTGGGCAAGTTCGTGCGGCGGCATTGGCGGTTGGTCTCGGCAGCCGCTGTGGTGTTTGCGCTGGTTGTTGGCCTGGTGATCTTTTATACGGTTCGATTGACCAGGGCGCGCAATGCGGCTCTGATGCAAGCCGCACGAACCCAACGCATTCAACGATTTATGCTCAATCTATTTCAAGGAGGGGACCCAGCCGCGGGACCGGCGGATGACTTGCGCGTGGTGACGCTGCTGGATCGCGGCGTGCAGGAAGCGCGCAGCCTGGATTCTGAACCTGCAGTGCAGGCGGAACTCTACGAAACGTTGGGGGGCATTTACCAGAAGTTGGGCAAGCTGGAGCAGGCGGACTCGTTGATGGAATCGGCGCTGGCAAAACGCGAAGCGCTTTACGGTCCGGATAGCACCGAGACGGCGAGGGGCCTGCTGGCGCTGGGTTCTCTGCGCGATGCAGAGGCAAGGTATGGCGATGCCGAGCGCCTGATTCGGCAGGCGCTCGATCAGGATAGGCGTCTGTTGCCGGCTACTGACCCGGCGGTGGCGAAGGCGATGCTAGCGCTCGGGGGAGTGCTGGAAGACCGCGGTGCGTACGACCAATCCATCGCAATTCTGGAGCAGACCGTACAGCTTTATTCGGCTCCGGGAGCCGAACCTGTGGAACTTGCGGATAGTTTGTACGAGCTGGCTAACGCGCATTTTTATGCAGGGCATTACGAAAAGTCCGAAGAGATTAACCAGCGCGCTTTGGCGATGTATAAGCAGATTTACGGCGAACGTCATCCGCGGGTGGCCGAAATCTTAATCAACCTGGGCGCAATCCAGCTCGACACCGGACACTACGCCGCGGCGGAGCAGTTTGACCGCCAGGCGCTGGACATCGTGCAAGCCTGGTACGGCAAGGATAATCCCGAAACAGCTACGGATCTGACGATTCTGGCGCGGTCGCTCGTTTACCAAAAGCGCTTTGACGAAGCGTCGGACCTGCTGCAGCAATCGCTGGCAATTAAAGAGCGCACATTCGGGAAGGTGCACCCTTCCGTTGCATCCACGCTGAACGAGCTGGGATCCGTCGCGCTGCAGGAAGGCAAGTACGACCCAGCGGAGCAATACTTCACACAGATGGGGGACATTTACAGAACCGAATACGGGGAGCAGCACTATCTATATGCCACCGCGCTTTCTAATTTGGCCAGCGTGTACACGGCGCAGCAGCAGTGGAGTCGCGCGGAGAAGCTCTACCGCCAGGCGATTCCCATTTACGTGGAATCGCAATCGCCCACGCACATCAATACAGGCATTGCGCGAATCAAACTGGGCAGAACTCTGTTGCGCCAGCACCGCTATGGCGATGCTCAGGTTGAAACACATGCAGGATACGATATTTTGAGCACGCAGATGGACCCGAAAGTGAGCTGGCTGGTGAACGCGCGCAAAGATCTGGTGGAAGAGTATGAAGGACTGAAACAGCCCGAGCAGGCGGCAAAGTTCCGCGCAGAGATCGCGGCAAACGACGCGAAGGCGCCGGATATCTCCGCCAAGAAGTAACCTTCCGGCTTGTCTTGGCGTGGATTTACAGACCCAAGCCGCCGAGTCCGGGGTGATCCGCGGGGCGAACGCCGAGAGGCCAGTGAAACAGGCGCTCGGAATCCTTGATGGGTAGGTCGTTGATGCAGGCGTAACGGTGATGCATGACGCCCTCGGCGTTGAATTCCCAGTTTTCGTTGCCGTAGGAGCGATACCATTGGCCGGAATCGTCGTGTGATTCGTAGGCAAAGCGGACGGCGATGCGGGCGCCGTCGAAGGCCCAGAGTTCCTTCATAAGGCGATAGTCCAGCTCGCGATTCCATTTGCGGGTGAGGAACTGAATAATTTCCTCGCGGCCGTTGATGAATTCCGCGCGATTGCGCCAGTGGCTGTCTACGGTGTAGGCCAAGCAAACACGCTGCGGATCGCGCGAATTCCAGCCGTCTTCGGCTTTGCGGACTTTTTGGATGGCTGTTTCGTGGGTGAAGGGCGGGACTAAACTGATTTGGGGTTGACTAGCCATTTCGTTTCTCCTTTTTCTCTGTCGTCGGGTGCTGAGGCTGGGATGATTGCTGCGGCAAAATCGTGAAGCCGAGGACTTGCAAATCCTTGCGAAGTTGTGCGACTGACTGAAAGCGGATGCCGTGAATCCCGGCGGCCCGCGCCTGTTCCAGATTTACGTCCCTGTCGTCAATGAACAGCGCTTCGGCAGGCTGCACCCCCAGTTCGTTGATGCAATACTGGTAGATAGCAGGTTCGGGCTTCACGCTGCGGACTTCTGCGGAAAAGATGTGATGGTCGAAATGGCTGATCCATGCGAAATTCTTGCGCACGTGCGTGGCCATGTCGGTGGGCATGTTGGACAAAATCGCGGTCTTGAATCCCGCCGCGTGAAGTTGCTGAACCCAGAGGACCATCGCGTCGTTGATGTCGCTCCACAATTCCAGATCCAACTGGCGCGCTTGTTCAATCGCGGCCGCGGTGATTTCGACACCGGCCTGCGCCGCGAATTTCTGCCAGTATTCGGCCGGTAGCAAGTCTCCGCGGTCGTACGGCGCGCGTGTCTCCAGATAGATCGGAAGAAAAGTTCGCGGGTCCATCTGGAACAGGAAGGCAAGGCGTTCGATGGCTTCGGCCGAGGGAACATGGCAGAGGACCTCGCCGAAATCCAGAATCACCGCGCGGATTGGCGGCAGCTTGGCGGCTGGAATGACGGTGTCGGCGGCCACCCATCCTCTCCCTTCAAGACGCGACGGAAGCACCGAGCGCTAGATCTTCGGCCGCCAGATGCAGATAATCCTGCAGTACGGCGACGACCAGATTGTGATCTTCGCGCTGCGGCAATCCGGAAACCGTGATCGTGCCGACGCAACCTGTCCCGGCGAGAAAAATCGGGAAGCATCCGCCGTGTGGAGCGTAATCCTTCGCATCGAGGCCGGCTTTGTCGTGCAGAGTGGTTTGAGCGCGCTGATGCGTCAGGCCAATGGCGTAGGAACTGCGGTGATAGCGTTCGACGACGTTGCGTTTGCGGCGAATCCAGTCCCCATTGTCCGGAGTGGTTCCCGGCATGGCGTACGAAAATAATTGATGGCCGTTGAGATGGATATCGATGGCTACTGCGACACCTCGTTTTTCGGCTGCGGCTTTGAGGGCGCTTCCCACGGCCCAAGCTGCTGCGGAATCGAAGCTTTTGAATTGCAGGCGTTTTTCCTGCAGCGCGATTTTTTCGAGGTCTTGATCAATCGTCATGGAATTTCCAGTTGGCGAACGGGCAATCGAACGATCTGCGTTCGCGGACTACGAGCGCGAGCAATTATCCGCGACAAATCATAGCAGATTCTGTGTCCTCACAATTTGATCTGCGTGAAGGGCAGCTCAGCGCGCGCGCCGGAGCTTTTGACTCCGGTTTCGAGCACATGGATCACAGCCAAGCCTTCCTCGGCAGTTACCGGATTGGGCGTGCCCAGGGTAATCGCATCGCGAATGCCCTGGTAGTAGGCGGGATAGTTCCCCGGAAGATTCATCGCTTGCCGCTTATCGAAGCCGTCGCCTTTCTTTGTGATTAGCGTTCCGGTTTGCGGGTCCTGGCCCCAGCCGGGACTGCCTGGAATTTCGCCGCGCTTGAGCGCCTCTTCCTGAGGGTCCATTCCGAATTTCGTGTAGCTGCCCAGCGCGCCGTGAACGATGAATCGCGGAATTTCCGCGAGCACCAGTGAGGCGCCATGGAGAATCACGCGGCTGCGGCCGTAGCGGAGGATTGCGTGAAAGTAATCCACCGCCTGACCGCCCGGGCGCTGTATCTCGAGGTCTGCGTAGATCGCTTGCGGTGGACCGAACAATTGCAGCGCCTGATCCACAAGATGCGAGCCGAGATCGAACCAAATGCCGCTGCCGGGCCCGGGTTGTTCCCGCCAGCGCTGGCGCGGTTCGGGTCGATAGCGGTCGTAGTGCGATTCGAAATGGGCGACTTCGCCGAGCGCGCCGTCGGCAAGCACTTTGCGCAGAGTGAGAAAATCCGAATCCCAGCGACGATCTTGAAAGATGGAAAGCAATCGCCCGCGAGCCTTTGCCAATTTGATTAATTCCGTCGCTTCCGCCACGGTGTTCGTAAACGGCTTGTCCACGACGACATGTTTGCCGGCGTGGAGCGCTTTGCTGGCCAGATCGAAGTGCGCGATATTCGGCGTCGCGATCACGATCAAATCAATTTCTGGAAGCCCGAAAGCGTCCTCCGCTTTCGCGAGCACGGTCACGTCATAATCCTTTTTGACCTTGGCGCTGTCGCTGGAAACGACGTGGGTGAGGCGCAATCCCGGCACGTTTGTGAGCAGCGGGGCGTGGAAAGTTTTGCTGGCAAATCCATAGCCGAGCAGCGCGACTCGCAGCGGCGCGGCAGTTTTCTGAAGATCTTCCAAGGGATAGGCTCCTCAGGCGGCTCGAGCTCGCCCAGAACTGAAAGTGCTTGCGACATCAAACATCGTTATCTATTCTCTAACCGCGCCGGAACGGCGATCCCAACGCGACATTCTACTTGAGGTGGATCAAACTTGCCTCTACGACTACGGTTATTTCGCTGTACAGTTTTTTTGGCCTTTCTGTATCTGCTGATTCCGGCAATCGTTTCAGCGCAAGCCGCTTCGCGTGTGCTCGAAGCAAAGTGGGAGTTTCACGCCGTCAGCAACACGGATCGCGCGGACTTGAAGGACTGGCATCCCGCGCAAGTTCCGGGCGTGGTGCAGACCGATCTGCTGCGCGATGGGTTGATCCCTGATCCTTTTTACCAGGACAACGACACGCGCTTGCAGTGGATTGGCCTGACCGATTGGGAATACCGCACAACTTTTCAGGCCGATGCCGCGACGCTTGCGCACGATCATGTGGACCTGGTTTTTGAAGGGCTGGATACTTACGCGGACGTTTATGTGAACGAGCAGGCTGTGCTGCACAGCGACAATATGTTCCGGCGCTGGCGCGTACCGGCAAAAACTTTGCTGAAGGCCGGCCCCAACACGCTGCGCGTGGTGTTTCATTCTGCGATCGAATCGATGATCGCGAAAGTGAAGGCGCTGCCGTATATTTTGCCGTCGATCTCCTCGCACATGACCGGAAACGAAGAAGACATCGCCACCGCGCCATACACCCGCAAGGCGCCCTATCAGTACGGCTGGGATTGGGGACCGCGCTATGTGACCGAGGGAATTTGGCAACCGATTCGCCTGGAAACTTGGGACGCGCTACGTATCGAAAACTTTCACGTGCAACAGCAGAGGGTCGTGAAGGAATTCGCCGCGCTTGCTGCTGAGCTCGAAATCGAGGCGAGCCACAGGATGACTGCGACCGTCGAGATCGACTACGGCGAGCTGATGGGCGCTTCCGCTGCGCCCATTCGGCAGAGCGTCCTATTGGAGCCGGGGCTGAATCGCATCAGCGTTGCGATGCACATCACCAATCCCAAGCTGTGGTATCCGCTCGGCTATGGAGCGCAGGACCGCTATCGCTTTGCGGCTACTGTTCGGACAGGACGTGACGTCGCCGCGGACGCTGCGCTGAAAACGGGGTTGCGTTCGATCGAACTGCGACGCGAGGTGACTGCGACGGGTAAAAGTTTTGCTTTCGTCGTCAACAGCATTCCGGTTTTCGCGAAGGGCGCGGACGTGATTCCGTTCGATAGCTTTCCGAATCGCGTGACGCCGGAAATTCACCGCCAGATTCTGGAAGCAGCGCGCGACGCGCATATGAACATGGTGCGGGAATGGGGCGGCGGATATTACGAGTCGGATGATTTTTACGATATCTGCGACGAGCTGGGCATCATGGTATGGCAGGAATTTATTTTCGGCGGCGACATGGTTCCGGGCGGCTCCGCTTTTCAGGCCAGTGTGCGACAAGAGGCCGTCGAACAGGTCGAGCGCCTGCGCGATCATCCCAGCATCGTGCTGTGGTGCGGCAAT
>Ga0210391_10001196_pt1 | contig 24130 bp, 15 predicted proteins | sample IncBWC12OmetaG_FD_160573 | JGI IMG/M metagenome (GOLD analysis project Ga0210391, IMG submission 160573) | Forest soil microbial communities from Barre Woods Harvard Forest LTER site, Petersham, Massachusetts, United States - Inc-BW-C-12-O ...
GCGGCCGATGGCAGCGGTTATCTCTCAAACATTATTCGTGCGACGTACTATGCCGTCCAGAATGGCGGCAAAGTGATCAGCATGAGCTTCAGCTTCACGTCGTCTTCAAAGGAGATGGCAAACGCGATCAACTATGCCAACAAAAAAGGCGTGATCTGCGTGGCCTCCGCGGGAAACGACGGGGAAGATGTGACGGTTTATCCAGCAGGTCTCAATCATGTCATGGGAGTCGCTTCGACCAATGATTTCGACACCCGGTCCAGCTTTTCTAACTACGGGTCGGACGTTTGGGTCGCAGCTCCCGGCGAAGGCATTATCTCCACTTATCCTTATGGCACGTATTCGGCGGGTTGGGGGACTTCCTTCAGCGCACCCTTTGTCTCGGGAACCACTGCCCTTCTGGTCAGCGTTTCGGCGAGCGTGAATCAACAGAGTGCGGCAGCCGCAATCGCCCATGCGCAGTCGATTTCGAACGGCATGGGCAACGGAGAACTTAATAGTTACGCCGCGGTGCAAGCATGGAGCGAAAGCAAGTAATGTCTCGGGCAGCATCGAGCCAAGCCGGTTGTTCGTTAACCCACTAACTGCTCAGGGCCTCATTTATTCATGACGAAGACCGGACAAGAGAGGGCCAGGCGCCCGTTCGCAGGTGCGACGGAGATTCTCCGCATGCGCCAAGTCGAAGGGCGCGAGTGGTGGCTCTGGGGTTTCGCTGTAACGGTGACACTCGTCCTGACCCTGGGCATCCTCGTGCTCTCGTACGCGCATTTTCGAGTTTATGGGGACGATTCCTATTCGATAAACCTGAAAGAATGGGTTCGCGGTCTCGCCGCTCTGGTGCTGATGTTCGATATTTATACCGTTTATCAGCACCTGCAACTCGCGCGCGTTCGCCGCGAACTATTGTCAAGCAATCGCCTCTTCCAGCTGATCACGGAAAATGCGGCCGATATGATCGCCGTGGTCGACAAAGACGGACGGCGCGTTTACATCAGCCCTGCCTATCAAAAAACTCTGGGCTATTGCCCCAGCGAATTGAAGGCTACGTCTTCGCTTGAACAAGTGCATCCCGACGATCGCGCACGCGTGATTGAAGCCGCGGAAAAAGCTAAAATCACCGGCCGCGGAGAACGGCTTGAATATCGAATTCTTCACAAAGACGGCACCTGGCGGGTGCTCGAATCCACAAGCAACGTGATTCACAGTCCGGAGGGAGCGACAGACGGCTTAGTCATCGTCAATCGGGACATCACTGAACGCAAACGTGCCGAAGAGACCCTGGCGAGACACGCCTTCTACGATGATCTGACCGGCCTTCCCAACCGCTCGCTTTTTCTCGAACGGCTGGGCCGGGCGAGTGCCGCCTCGCTTCGCCGGGCCGGTTATAAGTTTGCTGTACTGTTCATAGACATCGATCAATTTAAGGTGGTGAACGACAGCCTTGGCCATGGCGCCGGCGACGCCCTTCTGCTGCAGATCGCGCAGCGACTGGCTGATCCGGGCGAAGAAAGTTCAGACCTCGGTCAAGATATCTCGACACAAGCTCCAATACTTAACAGCACGTTAGCGCGCCCTGGCGGAGATGAGTTCGCGATACTGGCGGAAGATCTGAACGATCCCAGCGATGCAGTCCGGATGGCGGAGCGGCTGCAGAAAAAGCTGGCCACGCCCTTCGATTTAGAAGGCCATCAAATAGTGGTGACAGCCAGCATCGGCATCGTTTTTGGCAACGCTAAAGGCTGCAACGCAGAAGATGTACTGCGTGATGGAGAAATCGCGATGTACCGGGCGAAACAGGCAGGCAAAGCTCGCTGTGAAGTCTTCGACAACCGGATGCACACGCAGGCCGTTACGCGGTTGCAGTTGGAAAGCGACCTCAGAAAAGCGGTCGATCTGGGTGAATTTCAGGTTTATTACCAGCCCATTGTGTCATTGCGAAACGGGCGAATCCTGGGATTTGAGGCTCTAAGCCGATGGCAAAGGCCCGAAGGGATCGTGATGCCCGGTGATTTCATTGCCGTGGCCGATGAGACTGGGCTCATCCTGCCGATTAACCGGCAGTTGCTGCTCGAAGCGTGCCGGCAAGTTCGAGCGTGGCAGGAGCTGTTCCCTGGCAATCCTCCTCTTAGCATCGCCGTAAATGTCACGCCCAGGCAATTTGCACGTCCGGGGTTGGCCGCTGAGATCGGACAGGTTCTCGAGCAAACCGGCCTTAATCCCGGTTCCGTCGATCTCGAAATCACTGAGACCATCGCCATGGCTGATGCGGCGCGATCCGTGATCGTCCTCGCAGAACTCAAAGCTCTGGGAGCCCGGTTGAGCATCGATGACTTCGGAACGGGCTATTCTTCGCTGAGCCGGCTGCAGCGCTTTCCGGTGGACACTTTGAAGATCGACCGGGCGTTCATTTCCCGGATCGAGAGCGACGCTGAGACTCACGAAATTGTCCGCACTGTGGTCATGCTGGCGCACAATCTGGGCCTCGAAGTAGTAGCCGAAGGCGTTGAAACTGCAGAGCAGCTTGAGTTACTGAAACACATTGGATGCGAGATGGCCCAGGGTTATCTGTTTTCCAAGCCCGTCCGACCGGAGATAATTCAGCAACTCCTCCTCGATCAGCAAAGCGGTCGTCTTACTCCAGTTCCCCTGGCAGCGCCGGTTCGTGAGCATGCGAAGTTGCCGGGATCCTTTACTGTTCAATAAACAGACACATTTGCGATTCTTGCACCTCCGTCCTACTGCCAGCCCCGCGTCGACCCCACAAGCGAACGTTGTAAGTAATCCATACGAGGGCAGTTAGCAAATACAAGCCTCACAGCAAGCGTTCGGCACGCAGCGTGCACTCATGGGAATAGCACGTTTCCAAGAGGGTATCTCGCTTGCGGATATCTATTCGAGATTGCAAGTCGACGCCCTTTTCAATCGAGGCCGGGCGACACGAGATGGGCATTTGATGAGGAGATTATATGGATCAGAATTCATTGGTGTTTCAAAGAAGCTGGGATACTTCACCATCAAAGCCAGTTATGAGTCCATCGTCTACCAAGCAGGATCGCAGAGCGGCAGACGAGCACTATATCCTGCGAATCCTCTCTGATGCCAAGGACCCGCTCTTCCCCTCTGAGATCACCGCACGCGTGAACTACGAACTCATGTCTGGTACACCCTATAGCATGACAGAAGTCGCGATACGACTGATGAACATGGATAGCGAGGTTGACCAGCTCCCGGATGGACGATGGGCGTTGAAGCGGCGAATGGATTGACGTGACGTTGTAGTTCTTATCCGCGCCGGTGCAACCGACGCCGCGGTTCAACCAAGTCGCTAATCTTAGTGGTCGGCTGCGCGGCCAATCCCTGCAGTGGCTCCCGATCACTCTCTGGCCGGTTCCGGCACCTTATCCACTCTCAATAGGGACGACATAGCTGGTGACCTATGCCCGCACGCACTCAGGAAGCCGAGGTTGCAGGTGACTTTGCCGGGTATAGCCGATCAAACTCGGGGTCGTCATGGAGGAGGATAAGATCCGGATCGCGGCGAGCCCACTCGGCGTCCTTGAAACCAGCCTCCCAGGACTTGCGCAGCGTGTCGAGGGCTTCCGCCTTCTTCTTGAGTTTGCAGTAGACACAAGCGGCGTTGTAGAGGATCGAGGCTTCATTCGCGCGCAAGGTAACCGCCAGGCTGAGTTCGCGCAGCGCATCGTCCGGGCGATCCAGAGATGCATAGTCGGAGCCGAGCAGGATTCGAGCCCGGGCGTCCTCGGGCACCTGCTTCAAGTGGTTTTCCAGGGCTGCCATTTTTCGCTGACGCATGTTACGGGCCGCCTCCTGTTTTCCCAGGGCGCCAAGACAGTTCAAGATGGGCACATAAACGTTGTAGTCCTCGCCGCTGGCTTCGATCGCGGATTCCGCAATGTCTACAACCTCCTGATAGCGTCCGGTAGCGAACAAGGCGCGGCAAAGCAAATAATGAGCGCCTTCGCAGTCGCGCTTGCGTTCGATGGCCTTCTTCAACATGCGGACGGCTTCGTCGTGCAATGAGGCCGCGTACAGGACCCAGGCCTGGCTGACCTGCACTTCGGGCAGGTCCCAGCGCAGCGCCACAGCCTTGCCCGAAGCTTCGCGCGCCCGTTCCACCCAGGTTTGATCGCGGCTGAAGGTCCAATAGAACATGGCGCAGGCGTTGGCGCTGGCGGCGTAGGCAAGCGCGAAACTGGAATCGATGGAAACTGCGTTTTCGAACATCTGGAGCGCAAATTCGAGATCCTGGCGGGTCTGGCGGCGCGCGTAACGTTTGCCACGCAGATAAAGATCGTAGGCTTGCAGGCTTTCCGTGGGCTTGATGGCTAAGGCTTCCAGCTCTTCGGGAGAAAGTGTGACGCGCAGGGCTTCTGCAATCCTGCGAGCCATCTCATCCTGCACTTCGAAAACATCCTTCATCTCGCGGTCGAAGCGATCGGACCAGAGCGGGAAATCGGTTTGCGTATCTACCAACTGGGCGCTGATGCGAAGACGGTTGCCGGCGCGCCGCAACGTTCCGGTCAGGACGTAAGCCGCTCCCAGTTGCTGACCGATGTGCGCCGGCGTCACCGTCTTGTCGCGGAAGGCGAGCACTGTGGGCCGCGAAAAAATATTCAGTCCCCGAATCTTGGAGAGTTCGGTAATGACATCCTCGGTGATGCCATCCCGCAGATATTCGTCTTCCTTGGCGCCACTGATGTTTTCGAAGTACAGAACGGCAACGGATTTTCTCGACGACTTGTGAGTGCCGGAATCCGGATCACTCTTCTCTTTCGTGCGCCGGGCAAATACCTCCAGGTCGCGCTTGAGGCGGCTGAGATCGGTCTTTAGCTCGGTTGCGGTCTGGCAACGCAGGTTCCGGTCTTTTTCCAGGGCCTTGTCCAGAATGCGCACAAACTCGGCTGGCAGCAAGGTATTCAGTTCGCCGGCCGACCGGGGATTGCGGTTCAGGATGGCATCGAAAACCAGAGCCGAGGTGTCTCCCTGAAACGGAAGCGCCCCGGTACCCATCTGATAGAGGACGGTGCCGGTGGAAAATAGATCCGTTCGGGCGTCCACCAGTTGGCCCCGAGCCTGCTCGGGAGACATATAGGAGACCGTCCCCACAGCGGACCCCGGCGAAGTCAATTCGGCATTGACGATCGTCTCCGATTGCTCCCTGGATGTTCCCAGCGTATTGCCATCCCGGTTAATCTTCGCCAAACCGAAATCCAGAATCTTTACCTGCCCGCGCTCCGTGAGAAAAATATTCGCCGGTTTGATGTCGCGGTGCACGATTCCCTTAGCATGCGCCGATTCCAGAGCGTCCGCGATCTGCAGTCCCAAGGGCAGCAGCTCGTCGATGGTCATGCGTTGGCGATTCAACTTTTGCGCCAGCGTCTCACCCTCCAGCAACTCCATAACAATGAAGTGCTGCCGCTCGTGCTGCTCAATGGCGTGGATGGTGCAAATGTTGGGGTGATTCAAAGAAGAAGCGGCGCGCGCCTCCCGCTGGAAGCGCTCTAGGAGTTGGGTGTCCTGCCCCATTTCCGCAGGGAGAAACTTCAACGCCACCCGGCGGCCGAGCTGGGAATCCTGAGCCTCGTACACGACGCCCATCCCGCCCGAACCCAATTTGCGCAGGATCTTGTAGTGCGATAGGGACTGGCCGATCAAGAAATCCTGCTCCATAATCCGGTTGATAGTATCTGGCGGTCGTTTCTCCGTCAAGAAGCCGGGATCGATAGGGAGCAGCCGTTCCATGAACGACTCAAGAGGAAAGACATGCCCTTAATCGATGAGCGCCATACACATACGAGTGTAAATCGGCGCGCTCTGAAAGACGGCCAGACCGGACATATCAATGGCTTCCAGCCGGTTTGCTCCGGGCGTGTACTGAATCCCCCTCTCTGTTGCCAATCCACCCAAGTCCAGTTCTGAACAACCCCTGTAAGTTCTGAACAGCGGCTGTTCGATCCTGAGGATTTGCTTGCGGTCACGGGCTGCCCGCTCGCGGGCTCCGTGTGCGCGAGCGAAGATCGTCTGTTCTGTCTCTACTTTGTGGTGCCGGAGTGACATCTTTTCGCATGCGCTACTACGAGGAACGGCAGGTTTGCCGGCCTCGAGGTTTGCGAGGCTGAGATAACGTTCCGGTCTCGTCACGGCTTTTTGGCAAGCCCAGGCGAACCTGAGCAACACTTTCGACGCGTGGCAATACAGGAAACTACCGATGTACCACAAGAGGATCGAGTAACTAGTTCACTGTCAGTTACGAAAACCGAACGGGAAGTTGTGAAACCATCTTCGCAAAGATGCCAGCACACCACATAATCGACATGACTAATCGTGTCGTTCTGACCGTGTTTACGGGCGCATTAACTCTGCACGACGTGGCGACGAACAGCGAGATACTAAATAATGACACCTCTTTCGATCCGGGCTTCTCTGAGCTGATCGATTTCAGTGCCGTCTCTGAAATCAAGATGGACATCAACGAATTACGAATGCTTCTAAAAAGAGATCCGTTTTCGACAATCTCCAAACGCGCGCTTGTGGTTGGCTTGCCGAGTTCAATTTACGGAGCGGCGCAAATGTACCGCCTGATGCGGGATCACAAACTCTGCGTTGGTATTTTCCATACGATCGCTGAGGCGTCGCGGTGGTTGAGCGGTTCCAAATCCGCTCCGTGAAGAGTGCGGCGGATAGCCGCTTCCAGTTGGAGGGCTATTTAGTTGGCAGTCGTTGAGAGGTTAGAATGGCCACGCCGACGCTGGTTCCACCAGTTCGTAAGTCCGTGTTTCGGAGGAGAGGATGGCCACCGTTTTAATAGCTGAAGATAACGCCGTGAACCGTGAATTGCTGCGCGAATTGCTTGAGGGGCGCGGTTATGTAGTAAACGAGGCCACTAATGGGCTTGAGGCGTTGGAAATGATGGCGGAGTCCAAACCTGATGCGCTGTTGCTCGATCTCAATATGCCAATTCTGGATGGTTTTAGCACGCTGAAGGAGATTCGCCAGGATCCCCGCCTGACTTCATTGCCGGTGATGGCTGTCACGGCCTCGGCCATGCGGGGCGATCAGGAGAAGGCCTTGCAAGCGGGTTTCGACAGCTATCTTTCGAAGCCCATCGAATCGTCGGTGCTGTACGCGGAGCTTGCGCGGATCCTGGAAAAGAACTGAACCAATTACTGCCCGCGATGCGCCCTTGGCGGTCGCTTATCTGCTTACCGCTTACGAAAGTCTGTGGCCGTTCGATGCGCAACCACAACCTCAAATATTCGCTCCTTCCAGAATTATGTCTTTTCCCCACCCGTTTGCAACAGTACTCGCGAGTGGTTACTGCGTGTTACTAACCTTTATTACGTTCTTGCGATTGTGCTAGTACGTTCACCAACGTAATCTCGACTCATGGCGAATCGAAGCAACTCAGCAGAAAACGCTAACACGGCGCAGCCGCGACGAATCGTCAAATTCTTAACGGGAGATTCCCTCATGAAATCCATCTTACGTTGTGCGGTTGCTGTGCTCGTGCTGGTTGGAGTATCTGCTGCGAAGGAGTTGCCGAATGCACCGAGCGCCACGGCGTCGGCAGAGCCCGAGCCGGCCTTCTATGTGGAGTCAACTTCGAAGGCGCCCACGCCGGTCGCCCCCAAGCTGGTCGAGAGCCGTACGGTGGACGCAAAGTTCCTGAGCCTGGCGATTATTTCGACCGGGAGCACCTTCGCCGATTCATATACGACGCTGTTTGCGCGCGAGAACTGGCTTGCCGGCAGGAAGGGCGTTTGCAATATGGAAGTTGAATCGGCCTACTTATACGGTACGCATCCCACGGTTGGCCGAGCCTATGCGGTTGCTTCGGTGAAGAGCGCCACCTCGTTGGCAGCTGCCTACATGTTGCGGAAGCATCACAGCAAGCTCTGGAGCCTGCCTCTGATCGGTAATTCGGTGATCAGCCTGCAAGGCGTGACCCAGAACATGATCGAATGCAACTAGCTTGAGCGCGTAAGTGGCGGGAACCCTGGGGGCGAGGCTACTCGCCCCCATTTCCGTTTTGAGCATTTGCCGCCCCGAAGATCCCTGCGAAGATCGATCCCGAACGGGAGGCTTTGCTCGTGAGCCGTCTATTCCTGTGCCGTACCCGTGAGCGCCGTATTGGTTGTTTGCTGCCATTCTCTGGTCTCACCTCAGCACATGGTAGCGGAGGATATATATTAGTTAGCACGTGGTGAGCCATTCAGGAGCTGAAGCCGGGTTGCAGTGGATACGCCTAAGTTACACCACTATAAGGGTTTGTCCAGCGAGGGCATGTAACTGCCTTAAGCGGAGTGGACTTGGCATGTCTGGATGCTGGAACTCGTCTCGTTTTTGGAAAGTTACATGGTTGCTGCTTCTGCCTTCTCCCGCGGCGGCCCGCGCTCGTCTCCGGGCGTTTAAAGGCGCCAGGGACTCATTGTGGAGGGGGTCAGGCGTGGGTTCAATCGCGATAGCTACAAACAGCCAGTCAGGTCGGGACAGTGCCCAGCGACGCTGAGAAGGCTCTGGATAGCGGGCAAGACAGGTCGTCTGTGGCTTCGATTCGGTATCGCCGGAGTCGTTCTTAAACTCGTGACAAAACGCCCTGGGGTTACAACGAGGGGTAGTTACTAACTGGCTTTTCTTTGGCCGCCTGCAACATTTGTTGCATTCCTGCCGCCAGATCGCAGACTTCGGCCCTGAGCAATGAAAACACTTCTTTTGCGGATTCTGACGGGCGTTCCCGGCCGATCGATTCGATCTCTCTGGCCTTCTCGCCTGCCGCAACCAGACCTAAGCAGTTGAGTTCGCCCTTGAGGCTGTGCGCCGTTCTCTCAATCGCCTGGGAATCGCCTGCGGCGATCGCCTGCGCCAATGCCTCGAGCTGTTTGGGGCTCTCGTCGAGAAAGATTTGCGTCAGTTCGCGCAACAGCGATTCACTGCCGTCGAGTTTTTTCAAAGCTTCACTGGGGCTCCAGTGGTGGGGCGTGTGCGAAGCCGGAGGCATAGGCATGGGCATTTCATCTGAACTTGCCTTTGGTCTTGCGCCGAAGACCTTGGCGATCATGTCCCTGATCTGATCACTGCTCGCCGGTTTGGAAATATAGTCATCCATTCCAGCGGCGAGGCAAATTTCTTTGTCACCTTTCATGGCGTGCGCCGTCATGGCGATGATCGGAGTGTGGCTTCCGGTCTTTTGTTCGGCCTCTCGAATCTTGCGAGTGGCTGTCAATCCATCCATTTCGGGCATTTGAACGTCCATAAATACCAGATCGAAAACTCCGTTTTCCAGCGCCGACAAGGCCTCTTTACCGTTTTGAGCGATCGCCGGATTATGGCCGAGGTTGGTCAAGGTGTGCAGAATGACGGTCTGATTGATCAGATTATCTTCTGCCACCAGGATTCGAAGGTCTCTGGGATCCTGGCCGGAATCTCTTATCGGAGCGGATCGGTCATTGTGCGGGTTCGTGACGCCGTGAGGCGCAGGTTCGAAAGACGCAGTGAAATGGAAGGTGCTGCCTTTTCCGACGGCGCTTTCGAGCCAGATATTCCCGCCTAACAATTCAACCAGCCGGGAGCAAATCGCCAGCCCCAGGCCCGTTCCGCCATAATTGCGGGTAGTGCTGCCGTCGGCTTGCGAAAAGGCGTCGAAGATAAGGTCATGTTTCTCTGCAGGTATTCCGATGCCAGTATCGGTGACGCTGAACTGCAGTCGCAGCCCGGCGGCGCTTTTAGCGTCGGGCTGAACACGCACGACAATTTCCCCGGATGGGGTGAACTTGATCGCATTCCCAACGAGATTGATCAAAATTTGAGAGACGCGCCCGGAATCTCCGACGAGATGCTGCGGTGTGCCAGGGGCAATTTCGAAGCGAAGGTTGAGGCCTTTTTCGCGCGCCTGCAGGGCCAGCGGCTGCATGGTCTCGCCGACCGCATCCTGCAGATTAAACTCGGTCAGAGAAAGCTCCAGGCGGCCCGATTCGAGTTTCGAAAAATCCAGAATGTCGTTGATCACCCGGAGGAGCGAATTCGCCGAGGACTTCAACATGGTCAGGTAATCGCGTTGCTCCGCGCTAAGTTCCGTTTCCAAGACCAAGGCGGCCATGCCGAGGACGCCGTTGATGGGAGTGCGGATTTCGTGACTCATATTCGCGAGGAACTCGCTCTTGGCTTGGCTGGCTTCTTCCGCCTTTTGCTTGGAGGCAAGTAACTGAGCATTGGCTTCCTGCAGTTCTGCGGTGCGCTCGAAGAGTTCAATGGCGATGCGATGACGCTCGGTTACTGCCGAACCGACCAACAGTCCGACCGCCGACACCACAAACATCAGAAGGCCCATCTTCGACAGAAGGTCCGGCGTCGAAGGCGAGAAACGCAACGCGACCACAATGCCGAAATTCAGCGCCAGTAGCCCGGAAACGACTCTCCGGATTCCCTGACGCATCGCGATCCAGATAATGGGAATGAAACTCAGGAAAAAGAGCTGGAAGCTTGCCAGCGTCGATCCGAACATCACCCAAAGCAGAACTGCCAGGGCGACCATCTGACTCAGGGCTTCGACGGCCTGCAAAGAGTTCCATGAGTGCCAGGCCGAATTTCGTGTTCGCGCGGGTTCGCTAGCGACCTCGGGCGAAATCAGGGTTCTTATCCACGGGAAAACGTGGATAAGAAGAAAAGGTGCGACTCCCAACAGCCCGATTTCGTCACCGAGAAACCAGACCGAGGCGGACTGTCCAAATTCCGACCAGCGAATCGTATGATCTGCGGCCAGGCATGCAACTCCGAGCGCGGTGGAGGCAAATGCTCCAACTGTGGTCACAGAAACGTAGAAGACCACGTCGCGGCGGCGACGGAGGCCCGGATCAATTCTTAACGGGCCGCGCAAAACCCAGGCTGCGGCAGCATAAAATCCGGCGCTTCCGAGCGTGCCAATGGTTTGGCCGAAAGTGGCGAAAGGCTGGTTGTAAAAAAACTTTCCCGCAAGCACGCTGCAAAGACAAACCAACGGTGCGTACCACGGGCTGACACTCAGCATCATGGCGAACGTCAAGCCGGCCGCGGGATACCACACCACGTAGCCGAGCCGGTTGACCACGATTACTTCCGGCCGGGCCAGCAGCAAATACAGCGCCGCAAAGCAAACCGCGAGGAGACCGTGACGCACGATGAGCCGCAGCTCACGCATGCGCGATGACACCATTCGTGAAGACCGATTTAAGAACCAGGCTGGGTTCGCACGAACCGATGACGACCCTGTTGCGTCCGCTCCGTTTGGCGTCGTAAAGAGCCGAGTCGGCGGCGGCGAGGAATTCGAGGTCATGCGCCTGATTTGTGGTTACAACCCCGCCGATGCTTACAGTCGCTTTCACATGGGCGTTCTTCGTGCCGATAGGAAGATCGGCAACGGCACTTCGAATTCTTTCGGCGACGACCCGCAAGTCCTCAAGCGTGCAGTTGGTCAGGATTGCGATGAATTCTTCCCCACCGTAACGTCCGACAAAATCGTAGGAGCGGACAGCCTGCCCGATGCGGTTGGCCGCCTCTTTCAGAACTTCGTCGCCGGTCATATGGCCGTAAGTGTCGTTCACGTTTTTAAAGTGGTCGAGATCGATCATCAGGATTCCGGTGGAGGTGTTTGCCCGCGCTCCTCGTTGAACTTCAGCTCCAAGCAAGTGCAGGGCTGCTCCCCGGCTCCAGACGCCGGTAAGAGCATCGTGAGTCGCATCGAAGCGAAGCGCTTCGCGCGCTTTGATCAGCTCTTGCTGCAAAGAGAGGATTCGCTTACCTGCGCGGAGGCGGGCGCGCAGTTCCCCGATATCGAATGGCTTGGTCAAATAGTCGTCCGCTCCGGCGTTCAGACCGTTGATCAAGTCCTGCTTGTCGTCTTTGCCGGTCAGCAGAAGGATGTATTGATAGGTACCGTTCTGATTTTTTCGAATTCGGCGGCACAATTCGAGGCCATCGATCGCGGGCATCATCCAATCCAGAATCAAAAGGCCGGGGGCATCCGGCTGCTGAAGCATTTCCCATGCTTCGGCGCCGTCACGCACGATGACGACTTGATATCCCCAGTTCTCCAGACGATTTTGCAGGAGACGGCGGAAAACGGGATCGTCTTCCGCCACCAGAACTTTCAGTGGCGGGTCGAACAACTCGTCTTCCGACAACACGATCGAGTCGCTTGTTTGATTATGCATGGACATTCTCCAGGAAGCAGCTGGTCTGCACAGGAACCGGGCGATCCGCATGAAAGAGGGGGCTGGGGGAGGAAACTGAAACCGGGAAAGATTCGATCAGACAATCCTCAACTCGCTGTAAGTGTTCACTGCCGGCCGGTCTGAGTTTGAAGGGCCAAGCGGCAACATGTTCGGGGGAAGTCTGCAACTCCAGTTCTTGCTCGGCGAGAATCGCGTGCAGATCGGCCGCATCGTGAAGGTCCAGCGTCAGCTTGCCGAGATTTACGCACATGCGAAGCTCTTCCGCATTAAAGGGCTTGGTTACGTAGTCGTCGGCGCCGGCGCGCAGCCCGGCAACAATGTCTGCCGCACTATTTCTTGCGGTGAAGAGAATGAGATACATCGAGGACAATCGACTGTTGGCTCTGACGTTGCGGCAAACCTGCGGTCCGCTTAATCCCGGCATCACCCAGTCGAGAATCGCGAGACGCGGCGCGTCCGGCCGCTGAAGAACCGCCCAGGCCTCATCGCCATTCTCCGCGAAGATCAGTTCGTGCTCAGGCGAGAGAACCTGCTTCACGATGTTACGAAAGAAAGCGTCGTCTTCTGCGATGAGTAACTTCATAAACAACTCCAGTTAGGTTTAACCGCTGACGGATCTCTCAATTGGTAACGGTCAGCTGCGCAAAGGTAGTTGCAGGAGTCGTGCCATTGCTGTGCGAATCGCGAAATGCAGCTGCTGGTGATCTAAGCACCTTTACTTGCAGCAAGTTTGAGCGGCGGAAAGCGGGACTGGCGAAGAAGTAACTTGAACCGGCGGATAAACCAAGTCTGATTTGCAGACAAGCGTCTGGTTGCCGGACTATTGCCGGCGCTCTATCTTCAGGTCTGAGTGTGGCCAGAACCGGGGTGAAGATTACGGAAACTAGACAGCTTCCGATTTTTCATCGATTTTCATCTTCGAGAGCATCTGGTAAATGGTGGCGCGGCCGATTCCGAGGATTTCGGCAGCTCGCGCCTTGTGCCCACCGACGGCCTCCAGCACCCGCAGAATATGGCGTTTCTGGACCTCTTCCAGCGACAAAAACGTCTCATCGGTTGAGATTTCCTGGTTCTCAGGGCCGCGCAAAATCTCTGGAAGATCGTCGATGTCAATGATATTTCCGTCAGTCATCATGCAGGCATTTCCGATCACGTTTTCGAGTTCCCGAATGTTTCCGGGCCAGGAGTATGTCGCCAAACGAGCCTGGGCACGACGGGTCAGACCTGCAATCGATTTGCCATAATCGGCCGAAAACTTCTGCAGAAAGAACCTTTGCAAAAGAGGCAAATCCTCGCCGCGGCTCGCCAGATTTGGCAGTGCGATTTCGACAATCGCGAGCCTGTAATAAAGATCCTCGCGGAATTGTCCCTGGCGAACCATCGCTTTCAGGTCGCGATGAGTGGCCGCGACTACGCGGACATCGATGTTTCGCGGGGTCACCGATCCCACTCGCTGCACCTGGCGGTTCTGCAAAACCCGGAGCAGCTTTGCCTGCGCCGGCGCCGACAATTCGCCGACTTCATCGAGAAAAACTATGCCGCCGTCGGCATATTCGAAAAGACCGGCCTTGTCCTGCGTGGCACCCGTGAAAGCACCGCGGACGTGTCCGAACAGCTCGCTCTCCAGTAAAGTCTCAACCAGGGCGGAACAGTTGCAGACCGCGAATTTGCCCTTGTCTACAGGGCTTAGACGATGCAGGGCATGCGCTACCAGTTCTTTTCCAGTACCCGTCGCACCGCCAATCAGAACTGTTCGAAAATGCGGCGCTACTCTGCGAATCCGCGCAAAAACGTCGAGCATCAACGGGCTGTGCCCAACCATGCCTTCGAACTGGCACTCATCGAGCAGTTCGCGATCGAGGCGTAAAGTCTTGCGCCGCTTCGCCGCTTCGCTCAGCAGAGTTGGGATGCGGTTTCTGAGTTTTACTACGTCGAGCGGCTTGGTCCAATAGTCAGAGGCGCCCTTCTGAATGGCCTCGACAGCAGATTCGGGTGAATAATGGCTGGTCAGCAGGATGACGTCGGTGCCCGGGTCGACCGCAACGATGCGCTCCAGCAGCTCCATTCCCGTCAACTTGGGCATCAAGAGGTCGAGCAGCACGATTCGCGGGCGGACCTTCAGAAACATCTCAAGTCCGGCTTCGGGATCTTCCGACGTCAGTACTTCGACGTCAGATTGCTCCAGCGCGGCGCGAATAAGCGCAAGGTTTCCAGGATTGTCGTCGACGGCGAGCAGGGTTAGGGGCTTGGACCTGCTCATTTGATACCTCGCGCATGAGTGGAATAAAAGCCACGGATAAAAACGGAATAACAGCAGCGAGAGAGATTACCAACGTTCGAGGTAAGAACAGCCTGCGAGGTTACTCCCGGGACCCTGGACATCCAACTCCTTCCCTGCGACCGCGAGTACGACGAAATCAACTGGCAGGGTTCGGTTCCCTGAGCCGATTCGTCTGATTCGGTCTTAGTCCCACCGCAGGGACACCACGTTGCCACTAGCTTAACGCAAAATGACCTTGCACAGTCAAGAAGACCTTGTGTATGTGCGTTATGAAAAGGGTAACCATCGACAACCGACGTGCGGCCCGAGGTTACTTTGTACGATTAATGGTGACCATGGCGGGCCTTCGTTTTCCGCAGATCAGACAGCGTCTGGAATCTGGACAGAATTCAAGTCGCCTCCTCAGACGGCTGGCAGCACCCTTATCCCCTAAGTCACCAAAAACACAGCAGTTCTCTTTCCAGTGCCAACTACATGCGTTTGGCCCGTGCGCTGCATTCTTCAAGATGCCGCTTCGGTGGCATCCCTCCCCAAACTTCGAACTCGAAGGGGAAGCTGAAATGCGACTCAAGACTCTAGTCACGGCGCTAACGGCAGTAGTAGTCGGAACGTTATCCGCATCTGCGCAGCAAACGGGCGCCGTACAGGCCTTCTTGCCGGGTCCGCGCACCGTGGGTAACTACGGTCACCTGCCGATGACCTTCGAGGCGAACCAGGGCCAGACCTCCAGCGCGGTCAAGTTTCTCTCTCGCGGTCATGGCTATAGCGCTTTTCTGACGACCGGCGGCATGGTGCTGAATTTGCGCACCACGCAACCCGCGCCTGTCGCGAAGACGGCGACGGCTCCAGCCGCAAGTCAGGCAGCGAGCACAACACTGCAATTTCATCTCGTAGGCGCGAACGCCAATCCGGCCGTTGTCGGCGAAGACTTGCAGCCTGGCCGGGTGAATTACTTTTTAGGCAAAAATCGTGCCAATTGGCATGTGAATGTTCCCACTTATTCCAAGGTCCGTTACAAGAACGTCTATCCCGGTATCGATTTGGTTTACTACGGAAATCATCAGCAATTGGAATACGACTTCGCGGTAGCTCCGGGAGCGGATCCGGGACAGATTCAGTTCGAAATCAAGGGCGCGAGCCAGGCTGCTGTGGATGAGCAAGGCAACCTGGTTCTCGGCACGCAAAATGCGCAACTTCATTTTCAAAGTCCGGTGGTATATCAGGAATCCAACGGACAACGTGTTCCTGTGGCTGGCGGATATGTGATGAAAGACGCCTCGCACATCGGCTTTCAGCTGGCCAGCTATAACTCCGGTAGTCCTCTGGTGATCGATCCTGTGCTGGTGTATTCGAGCTACATTGGTGGAAGCGGCGACGATGAGGCGGCGGGCATTGCGGTCGACAGCACCGGAAGCGTCTACATCGCTGGGTATACTGACTCGGCGAATTTCCCGTTAGCCGCGATCGGTTCGCTCTCGGCCAACAACTATCACACTTTCGTTGCCAAGATGGACCCAACGGGGTCGAATCTGGTCTATGCCGATTACATTGGCGGGAGCGGCGACGATTATGGCGCAGCCCTCGTTCTGGACAGCGCGAACAATGTGTATGTGACGGGCAACACTACGTCCAGCGATTTTCCAGTTGTGAAAGCATACCAATCTCAGCAGCCGGGACCCAATAGCGGATTTCTGACCAAGGTTTCCGCCGACGGATCTTCGCTGTTGTACTCGACTTATCTTGGGGGTAATGCGTTCGATTTTCCGTTGAGCGTCGCGATCGATAGTTTGAGCGAGGTACACGTTGCCGGCTACACGTTGTCATCAAACTTCCCGACCGTTAATGCTTATCAGAGCTCAGCGCTTGCCAATCAGAGCGGAGCCTCGAGCTACTACGGTTTTCTGACCAAGTTCAGCGCGGATGGATCATCGCTGGTCTACTCGACATATTTCGGAGGCAATGACACTGCCCTCCAAAGCTGCGGCTCTTCCTGCTACCCGACGGCGGTGAACGGCATCAGCGGGGTGGCTCTGGATGCCAACGGAAACGCCTACCTTACCGGCAGCACGAATACGACTAATTTTCCAACGACGAGCGGAGCTTACCAGACCATTAATACGACATCGCAGGCGAACACTCTTGGATTCGCAAGCGAATTCAGCCCGGCAGGCTCCCTCCAATACTCGACATACCTTTATGGATCGAGCGGCAACTCCGTTACTCCTTCAGCGATTGCCGTGGACGGTTCAGGCTCTGCATATATCACCGGCACCGCCGACAGCGATGGTACCTTTCCGATTACTTCCACCAGCATCTGTAATCCGACTGCCGAGGGGACTGCCTGCGGCTATGCGTTTGTGACAAAATTCGATCCCACCGGTTCAACACTGCTTTATTCGACGTTTCTTGGGGCGAATAACTATGCCAGCCCCCTGGACATTGTGCTTGATGCAAACGATGACGCTTATGTTCTCTCGGCGACCTCAAGCTCGTCGTTCCAGTTGAATGATGCGATCGAATCGTTCAGCAGCGGGTACGACCTGCTGCTGGTTGAGATCGACCCCGCGGCGACAACCCAATTGTTCTCGACCTACCTCGGAGGGTCTGGAAGTGACTATCCTGGCGGGCTCGCCCTTGACTCGAATGGAAATATCTATGTGGGCGGATCGACAGAATCTACCGACCTCCCGACCACGCCTGGTGTTTTACAGAATCAGTTCGGCGGGAGCACCGACACTTTCATCATGAAAATCGGCCCTGCCTCCGCACCGTTCGTTACCGCGAGCCCTACTTCCCTGCAGTTTGCCGCCGAAGCCGTCGGCTCAACGAGTTCGACACAGACGGTCCTGCTGCGCAACATGGGCAGCTCCGCGCTGTCGATCACGTCGATCGGAGTCAGCGGAGACTTCGCCGAGTTTGATAATTGCGGAAGCAGCGTAGCGGCAGCAGGCAGTTGCACGCTCACCATCAGCTTCACCCCGACCGCCACCGGGGCCCGGACTGGATCGGTAACGATTCAGGACGATGCCGCTGGGGCACCGCACTCGATTCCGTTATCCGGAATCGGGCAGGGTGGGAGCGGTACCAATCCCGCGCCAAATGCAGTATTGATGCCTGGCACTCTCGCGTTTTCCAGCGTTCCAGTGACGCGCTCAGGCGTACCTCAATCGGTGACGCTGACCAACGCCGGGAACGCAACACTGACTATCAACAGCCTCCAGACCAGCGGAGACTTCAGCCAGACCAACAATTGCGCCGGCACTCTTTCAGCGGGCGCCGCTTGCACCATCACGGTTGTTTTCAATCCGACCGCAGAGGGAACTCGCAACGGCAGCGTGACGGTTTCTGACAATGCTGCTGGCAGCCCGCACTCCGTAACGCTGACGGGTACGGGCATTGGTGCGGTAGTCACCGCTTCGCCAAGTACCCTAGCATTTGGGAATATTCTCCTCGGGCAGTCGAGCCCGGTGCAGTCGATATTACTGACGAATACTGGCAACGCTACTCTGAACCTCACCGGCGTCCAGGCCGCAGGAGACTTCTCGCAGACCAACAACTGCCCGAGCACCCTGGTCGTCAGCGCTACCTGTACCGTTAACGTTGTGTTCACTCCGACCGCAACTGGAAGTCGCAACAGCTCTCTCACGATCATCAGCGCGACGCAGAGCAGCTCGCAGACCATAAGCCTGTCGGGAGCCGGGACTGCGACGAATCTGGTGGTTACGCCAACCAACCTGGGATTTTCGAGTGTGGCTCTTGACTCTTCCAGCACGGCACAAACCGTGATCCTGACCAACATAGGTCAAACATCCGTAAGCCTCAGCAGCCTTCAGGTAGCGGGCGATTATAAGCAGACCAATAACTGCCCCGCCGTCCTCAATGGGGGTTCGACTTGCACGTTGAGCGTGATCTTCACTCCGACCGTGAAGGGCAGCCGCACCGGAAGCCTGACTATTACCGATAACTCCGGCAGTCCGCAGACGATCAGCCTGTCCGGCGCCGGATCGGACTTCAGCCTGGCCGTTTCCACCAGCCAGGATACGATTCAGAGCGGTGCGACCGCCACTTACACATTGACCGCATCTGCGGTAGGAGGCTCGTTTCCGAATGCGGTGAGCCTGAGCTGCTCCGGTTTACCTGCAAATGCAAGCTGCAGCTTCTCGCCGAGCAGCGTTAAGCCCGGCGCAACCAAGGCGACAACAACCTTGTCGATCACTACAGCTGATTCTTCGGCGGAGAATCTTCCGCCAGTTCCTGCCCGCCACAATCCAATCGGCAACGGCTGGCTGCAGTTGCAGGGACTGGGAGTAGTGGGCATGGTTCTGGCAAAGGGAAGCAAGCGATCGAGGAAGACAGCAATCCTGGTCCTGCTTGCCCTGTTAATCGCCGGAATGCTGTTCATGACCGGGTGCGCGGGCGGAACGGGCATCGGCCCACAGAATCAACCGCCTACCACTTCAAAGTCTTACACAATCACTGTCACCGGCACTTCTGGATCGCTCCAGCACACATTGCCCGTGACCTTAACTATCCAATAGCCTTGGCGCTGACCTGAGTGTGGCGCCCCCACTCGGGTCAGCCTTCCCCCTTTTGAAGTTGTCACCGCCGTACTGGGGCACTTATATCTTAGACAGGTATATATATATACTTCAGCGCATGCCGGAGTATTCTTCTGTTTCTCCAGCCTCCCGAGGGGCTGTGAGCAAGTAATACAGTAATTCCTGCATAACCTCGGTAATTAGATTTCTCTTACCCGCTGTGCAATGGTTGGAAATGTAATCGTGCATATTATCGATGTTACGTCAGCCCTATTCTTCGGTGACTGGAACCATTCTGGTCGCGGACGATCAAGCAACGAACCGCGAACTGCTCGAGGAGTTCTTGTCGGCGCAAGGCTTTACGGTCATCGCTGCCGGTGACGGCGATGCCGCTCTTCATCAGATAGCGGCTACACAAATTGATCTGGTTCTGCTCGATGTGATGATGCCGAAGCTGACCGGGTTCGAGGTATGCGAGAAAATCAAGAACAACCCGGAAACTGACCTGATACCGGTTGTTCTGATTACAGCACTTTCGGATAGGCAGGACCGTCTGAAAGGCATCAAAGCGGGCGCCGATGATTTCCTGACGCGTCCGGTCGACTCGACCGAGCTTCTGGCCCGAGTACGCTCGCTTCTAAAATTGAAATTCCGGACAGACGAACTTGAGCGGGCTGAGTCGGTATTATTTTCTCTGGCTCGCAGCATCGAGAGCAAAGACCCGTACACTCATGGCCATTGTGAACGGTTGGCGGATTACTCGGTCCGCCTGGGGCGACAAGTCGGATTGCCGGAAGATGAAATCACCGCCCTGCAGCGTGCAGGAGTCGTTCACGATATTGGAAAAGTCAGCGTTCCGGATGCCATCTTATTAAAACCTGGCCGTCTTACCGAAGATGAGTGGGAGATCATTCGCCAGCATCCGATTGTCGGCGAACGCATCTGTGCGCCTTTGAAGTCTTTCCGCCCGGTACTGCCGATCATCCGCCATCATCATGAGAAGTTCGACGGCTCCGGATACCCGGATGGGCTTCGGGGAGACGCCATTCCGGCCGGCGCCAGAATTCTGCAGGTTGTTGACGTCTTCGACGCACTTACCACGGAACGGCCCTATAAAAAGGCTCTGCCTGTAGCCGATGCACTTCAGGTCATGCGCGAAGAAGTAAGAAAAGGGTGGTGGGATCCCAACATCTTTGGCCACTTTGAGAAGGTTGCTGAAATCGGGGCAAGGCTGTCAGCAAAAAGCAAGGCTGCCGGCAAATAAACATAGGTGACACTCCGGTTAGCGGCATTAAGTCAAGAATTGTTGCTCGTACATTCAGTGGATCGGAGTAGCCAAGATCACAATTCAGAATGAGGTTCCGGGGAAATGCAGTTAAATATCGGTAACTGGGCTTCCAAAACGAGGTTGAGGCTTCACCTGTTCTTAGTGGCTCTCATATTTCTGCCGATCGCGTTTTTTGCCTACTCGGTGGCTTATCTGAGCCGGAACCAGGCGAAATCTCACGCGATTGCCGAAAGCACTCAGATTGCCCGCGTTTCGTCGAGTCTCATTGAAGATTACTTCAGCCAGGGTGCTTCTTTCCTGGACTCGATCGCCTCCCACCCAGCATTCGAAAAAGCCTGGGAAACAAAAGACTTCAACTCGGTGGAAGCTGATCTCCAAAGGGCTAGGAGCCTGCGCCCTGACTTTCTCTTTGTCAGCGTCTACGATCTAGACGGTACGATGCGCGGCATCTATCCTCCTCAGCCCGACGTTCTGAGTCACAACTTCACCTTTAGAGATTGGTACAAAGGCTTCGCGGCTAAACGAAGCGTTTACATCTCCGAGATTTATCAGACGGCGATTCCACCTTTCCCGCTGGTTGCGGCGATTGCGGTGCCGATCAAAAACGAAACCGGAAAGGTCACCGGCATCCTGATGGCGCCGTTTCCCGTCGACTTTCTGAATAGAAAACTACACGAAACCAGGTTTGATAGTGGCTGGACAATATCCCTGGTGGATCGGCACGGACATCTTGCTGCTGCTGCCGTTCCCAGGATCGGCTCTTCTTCGCCGGCGATGGACCTGACAGGGTATGAACCCGTGAAGCAATTGCTCGCCGGACGTGCTGGATATGGCACGTTTTCGCGGGATGACAACAAATTTCTTGTGACTTACCAACCGGCTGCTGACGGCGGATGGGGCGTTTTGGTGGAGAAACCCGCAGACCTTGTCGAGGAAGGCGTGTGGAGCATCGAGCGCCAGGTCTGGCTTCTCGGAATCATCGTCTTGATGTTTGCGCTTGCGACCAGCACTTTTATCGGACGACAATATTCCCAACTGGCAACCGGGAATCGATTCCTCGATCTCTCCTTAGACATATTTTGTACCGCCGGTTTTGATGGTTTTTTCAAGACGGTGAATCCGGCGTTTGAAAAGACCCTGGGTTTTACTCCGCAAGAGTTGCTCTCGAAGCCTTATCTCGATTTCGTCCATCCTGACGATCGTCAGGCAACCACGACAGAAGGCGGCCGACTGCAAAACGGCGAGGTCACTTTCGCTTTCGAAAACCGCTACCTGTGCAACAACGGCGACTACAAATGGATCTTGTGGAACGCGGTCTCAGTGCCAGATAAAGGGCTCATTTACGCCGTTGGCCATGAAATTACTGCGAGAAAGCGAGCCGAAGAACGACAGATACGGCTGGCCAAGCGGCTCGAGGCGGCCAACAGCGAGTTGGCGCTGCGGAATCGCGAGGTCGAGCGCGCCACGATGATGAAGAGCAAGTTCCTGGCAAATATGAGCCATGAACTTCGCACTCCGCTCAATGCGATCATTGGCTTTTCCGATCTCTTATCAGAAGGAGTCGCGGGTGGCCTTAACCCCAAACAACAGCGCTTCGTGAATCATATTAAGCAGGGGTCAAACCATCTCCTGCAATTGATCAACGACATCCTGGATCTTTCGAAGGTCGAAGCCGGTCAACTGGAGCTGCGCTGCGAGCATTTTGCGGTGCAAGATGCAGTCTCCGAGGTACTTTCCAACATTCGTCCCCTCGCGATGACGAAGACGATTGAAGTGCGGCAGCAAATTGGGAGCGATGATTTGGTTTTTGCCGACCGGATCCGTTTCAAACAGATTCTCTATAACCTGCTCAGCAATGCAGTTAAATTCACTCCGAAAGGCGGGCGAGTTGAGCTTACCTCCGTACAGCAAGAAAATCTGATCGGCATCTCTGTCACCGATACCGGCCTGGGAATTCGGCCGGAGGATCAAGCGGTGATTTTTGAAGAGTTTCGTCAGGTGGACGATCCGAACGGAACAGCGCAGGAAGGAACTGGACTCGGGCTCGCTATCACCAGGCGTCTGGTCGAGCAACAGGGCGGGCGAATCGCGGTGGAGAGCGCACTCGGAAAAGGCAGCCGATTTACTTTCACCCTTCCCGCGGGACAACAAACCGGGAGCGAGCGTCTGGAAAAAACGTCAATTGAAAGCGTCACCGTTTCGGCTGTTGGCAAGCCGCTAGTCCTAGTCGTCGACGATGAGTCTCCGGCCAAGGAGCTTCTGGCTAGCTATCTGAGTTCGAATTACCGGATCGTGACCGCGGATTCCGGAGCGGAAGCGCTGCAGAAGGCCCAACAACTGCGGCCCGACGCCATTACTCTCGACGTTCTGATGGCGAATGGCAATGGATTTGAAACGCTGGCCCGGTTGCGGCAGACTCCCGAACTGGCGAAGACGCCGGTAATCATCGTATCCATTGTCGACCAACAGCGGGTTGGCTTCGCTCTGGGAGCGGACGACTACCTCATCAAACCAATTCGCAAGTCGTTGTTACTCGATACCATGCGAAAGCATGTTCCATCGCGACCGGATGAAGACGATTCGATTCTCCTCGTCGACGACGATCCCGACACTCTGGCTTTGCTCGAGGAAATGCTTCGCTCCGCGGGGTACGAGACGCAAAGCGTGCAGAGTGGGCCACGGGCTCTGGAAGTGCTCGCTTCGAAGATGGTGACGGCGATTCTGCTCGATCTGTTGATGCCCGGTATGGACGGCTTTGAAGTCATCCGCCACGTAAGGCAGGAACCAACCCTGAGAGAGCTGCCGATTTTCGTGATGACTGGAAAGACCCTCAGCGCCGAAGAATCGATGCTGCTCTCGCGCGAAACTCAAGCGCTGTTTAATAAGAATGGCTCTTGCCGCGAGCAGTTAGTCAGCGAGGTTAGCCGCGTGCTTCAGTCCAGGAGGTTCTCGGCATCCGCCGGAGCATTATAAGAAAAGAGTGATTGCCAGCTAGAAGGAGGGCAACGGACACTCCTGCGGTCAGGCCGTACATCATTTCTTGTCATGCCCTGAGTGCTTCGCGGCATTGGTCGGGAGTGCTTGGGAAAATCGCCTTGACGGGCACGCGGCGCGCTTGCAAGGTGACGAACCTTCTCCGTCAAATTCTCCATCAAACTGCCTGACTATCTCACCAAGATTCAGCCCGGGCCAAATCTTCCGGCCGCCCGAGATCGCGCCATGAGTAATTGTCGGCACGAAAGGCGATAATTTTTTCACCCTGGGAGGCGAGGTGCATATATGTGGCAATGATCGAAAAAGCGCCTTCCTCTGTCATCATCGATAAAAGACGAGTCGAAATGATGTGAATGCCGGAAAAGGCCAGAGGTTGCACTTGCGGGGCGGGTCGGACTAAATCAGGAGGTTGGTCGCGCCCTGCGCTGCGGCCGCAAAGTTGAAGCTGGCGATCGAAGAGCAGGTAGCGGGAAGTCTCACGCTCTTGCACAGCCAGCGTAGCCAGAGCCTGGCGTTCGGTATGAAAGGCCACCATGCGCGCCAGATCAATTGTGCTGAAGACATCGACATTGTGCAGAATGAACGGTTCATCCAAAGGGCTGGAATTTTCGAGAAAGAAATAGCCAGCCTTCTTTAGACCGCCGCCGGTATCGAGCAAGGTATCTTCGCGCGAAATGGCAATCTCCATGCCGAAGTTATCGTGTTTGTTCAGGTAATCGACGATCATGGCGGCGAAGTGGTGCACGTTGACAATGACCTGGTGAACCTGAAACTCGCGCAGGCGGGATAGGGTGATCTCGAG
>Ga0210391_10001197_pt1 | contig 24130 bp, 17 predicted proteins | sample IncBWC12OmetaG_FD_160573 | JGI IMG/M metagenome (GOLD analysis project Ga0210391, IMG submission 160573) | Forest soil microbial communities from Barre Woods Harvard Forest LTER site, Petersham, Massachusetts, United States - Inc-BW-C-12-O ...
GACCACCTCTACCCATCCGACCCGAGCGAATCCGAAGATGAATCCGAGGACGACTCCAAGGACGAATTCGATGACAATCCCGAACCCGAGGACGAGCACCCCGCGCCTCCCACAGCCCCAGCTCAACATGCCCCGTCGACGCCTGTAAGGGCCGGGCTTGTTTACCCTGCTTGCCCTGAGGAACGAAGGGAGCCTCGAACGGCCCGGCCCGATTCGCCCACTCAACCCGACCGCCCAACCCAACCTGCACCAACCTCACAACCACCGGCCGCGCCAACGCCGTCTGCGACTCGCCCATCGCCCGCCGAAACCCAAGCCGCCCTCAACATCGCCCGCTCCATTTTCCCCGGCCGCGCCAACGCAACCCCGCCACAATCCGCCGCGCCAACGCCACTAGCCTGTCATCCTGAGCGCAGCGAAGGACCCTGCCTCGATCCCGCCCCATCGACCATCGACGAGACCCAACTCCCGACCGCCCCCGCTCCTGCTTCAACACAAACCTCCCAACCCAACAACGCCCCGCCAACCACTCCACCGCCACCGCAAACCCGACGCCAACCGGGCGCTCCAATCCGCGAACACTACTCCGTCCACTTCGACCACACCCATCGCCTCTACGTCGACGGCAAACCCTGGTAACCCAACCAACGCGCGAACGCACCAGGTAAACGTAGCGCCGGGCTTTAGCCCGGTACTCTGCCACCACACAAATCCTAAGTCCTTTATCAGCAACGCTTACAAAATTCGTAGGGAGGGGGTAGCGAAGGACACTCGGCGATCAGCCCGGCACACTAACGTAGAAGGTAGCTCAACCTTACAACATCGGCGGAAAACATCAACTCCCAGTTACCAACCCTACTTCCCTGCCCGCCGCAACAATTTCGGCGGCGCTAGCCAGACCAGCTGCCCATTCGGCGGCGAAACGCGCTTCAACTCAAGCAGCGCCACGCCCGCTTTTTTCAAGGAGGTAATGTGGTGTTTTGAACCCAAAGCCGCCGCAATAATGTCATCCAGTTGCGGAGCGTGCCCAAACACAAAAAGTGTCGAAGTCTGTTTGTCTTTCGCCAGCTCCCGGAAAAATAAGGAAGGCTCCGCCCCCGGCAACAGCAAATCCGTTCGCCGAATCTTTTGCTTGGAATAATCCAGCGCCGACGCAAAAATCTCCGCCGTCTCCATCGCTCGCACGTACGGACTGGACAGTAACAAATCCGGGGTCGCACCAAGCGCGGCCACCGCAGCCGCCACCCGCTTCGTTTTCTCGACGCCTTCCTCGGTCAGGTATCTCTCCGGATCGGGCGGACACTTGGGATCTTCCCGGTCGATCGCGATGCCGTGGCGCACGACGTATATCTCCATAGCGTTTTTCCCTTTCCACGAACTCACAAAATATCGCTGCTGGGCAACAGCGAAGCTTCAGGTCACTTTTACTGCGAAGCCAGTTGCCGAAAATAGAGCCGCACGTGAAATTCTTTCTCGAAAAGTTCCGCGCTGCGGTTCGCGTCCACCAGGTCTTCCGTCGCATCGCCGCGCGCCGTGATCTGGAGTCCCACGGCAGCCCGTTGAAAAGCCGCGCGTAGCTGCGTGACTCTCTGGCGATGGGAATGATCCAGCGCCTCGGCAATCCTCAGAATCGCCGAGAGGCGCCGCGCAATTCGCTTGTCGCTATTGTTCAGCGAGGAGTACGCCACATGATGGCCCGCGGGATCCGATTTTCGATTGTGATAGCGCACCAGCCCGGCAACGATGGCGCGGTCCCGTCCTTCCAGTCCCGGAATATCGCCATTCAATACCAGATATTCGCCATGCTTGTGGTGGCCGCGATGGCTGATCATGTGTCCCGTATCGTGCAAGAGCGCTCCAGCCTCCAGGAGCACGCGAGACTGCGCAGGAAGATGGTGCACCGGTTGAAGCTGGTCGAATAGTAGAACACTCAATTCCCGCACGTGTTCGGCGTGCGTTTGGTCCTTTTGGAAACGCCGCGCGAGGCTCCGCGTGCCTACAAGCAGTTGCCGCGCGGCCGCGTTATAACGATGCGGCTCCGTTCTGGAAAACGCCTCGCGTGCAATCTCCTGAAGCAGCCCTTCGCGCAGCCCCACGCTGGGAAGCAAAAAATTCCGGATGTTCAGGTAGCGCCCGAGCGTCACAAATGTAATCGCAGCTACGCCGAGTACGTCCGCGCGATCCCGCCTTATCCCATAACTTTTCATGCGCTCGCGAACATCGCGACCCAAAAGATCCGGCAGCCGCTCGCGCAGCAAGGAAAGCTGAATCGTTGGGAGGCCATGAAGTCGCGGACCGGGCGCGATATTCGCCAGAGTTTCCGCGTTGCCTCCCAGCGCCACCGCGACTTGTTCACCGAGGTTCGGCCGCGCCGGCAGACGCGATTCCAAAAGCACGCGAACGTACCTGCGCACTTGTTCCGCCTGCGCCGGACGTATCACGCCCGGAATTTTCAGCGTGGTCATCAGTCGCACCGCTCCCAGCGGCAGCTGTGCACTCTGTTCCACGTTGTGATCGCGGAGAATACTTATCTGCAGGCTTCCTCCACCCAAATCCGCGATACACCGTGGCGGAGATTCCGGCCCCAGAGCAGCCAGGACCGCGACACGGCCGAGACGCGATTCTTCCGAGGAGTTGATCACCTCGAGCGCGATCCCCGTCTTTTGCTTGATGCGCCGTACGAATGCGTCCCGATTGCGCGCTTCGCGAGAAGCGCTCGTCGCCACGGCGCGGTAGCGCGTAACCCCGAACTCCTCCATCACTTCGTGGAAATGCCGGAAGGCTTTGACGCCTTTTTTGAAAAGTTTTTCGCTGAAGCGGTGCCGCACGAAAACGCCTTCGCCCAGCCGCAGCGAATATCTCTCGTTGATCAGCGGTTCTATATCTAGCGCAGAATAGGCGCGCGCTACCGCAAGACGCACTGCGTTGGAGCCCGCGTCGATGGAGGCAATGTGAACCGGCTCTGACATTTCGGAATTTACCGCCAGAGGTGCGCAAGCGCGGCGGAGGGCGTGTATTTCGTCGCGCGAATTCCCAATTGCTCGCCGATGCGCTGGCGAAGCTGTTTGTTGACGGCGGAAACGCTCGCTTCGCCGTCCAGTTCGATGAACGCGTGGCGCTTAGCCATCACTTCGAATTCTCGTTTGATCATCGTTTGGTAGCGGATGAACGACCAGTAGAGATCGTGAGAAAGCGACATATCGCGTCCAGCTTCCCAATAACTGATTGCTTGCGCTTTTTTGAATTCGCGCGCAAACGCAGTTTCAGGACGGACGTTGAGCCAAAACGTAAGATGCGGACGCAGCGCCATTGCGTACAAACCGTTCAGGTAATCCCGATTAATTCCGCGCACCACGCCGCGCGCTACCAGCGTAAAAATAAAGCGGTCGGCAAGAACAACTGTTCCGGAACGGAGTGCAGGCAAAACACGATGTTCGACCTGGTCAAAAAAATCAGTGGCGTACATGAGCGAAAGCGTCAGCCGAGTTACCGCGTTCTTCGCAAGCAACTCGTCAATGTCGCGTCCCACGAGGTAGGACCTTCGCAAGCCGCTCGTCTGGACAGCGAAGCCTTCCGATTCCAGCCATTCCTGAAGGAGCGCGATCTGTGTCGATCTCCCGGAACCATCCATTCCTTCGATGACGATCAGGTTTCCGGTAATTTCGCTCGGGTCAAAACCGACCAGCGCTTCGCCATAGAAATATTGCGCAGCGTCGTCCTCGCCGGGCGCAGCGGGTTTCACTCCTGGAAGAGGCGCGCCCGTCGCTTGCGTCAGTTCCACGGGAACAACTGGCGCGACGGATTTTTCTTTCTCTTTTTCCTGATCGGACATGCTTACTCCGGAGCCTGAATGCCTGGCGCAAACCGCTTCAAGTCAATTTTAGAAGCTACAATTTCTCTCATCTGCTTCTGCAACTTGTTGACCGGCAGCGTGCCATCCAGCACGACAAAATTATCGGAGTCGACCATTTTGTCGTACTCCTCGAGGATGCGCGCCTGGAACAACCGGAAACTTTCCGCGCGGTCGTACGAAAGCGCCATATCCATTCCCGCTTCGTAATATTTCAGTTTAGGACGCCCGCTCAAGATGCGATGCACGGCCACGTCCAGCGGCGCCCGAAAATAAAAAGTGATGTCCGGCACGGGCGCAAAGCGATAAAGATTTCTCAGCCATCGCGCTGGGCAACCGCGGGCCGCATCGCGCGCAAACGCTGTGTAAATATAACGATCGGCGAGCACCAAATAGTCGCCTTGCAGCAGCGGCATGATTTGCCGTTCGCAGCGATCCGCGAAATCGGCAGCATGAAGTAGCGAAAAAGTTGTTGGCGTGAGCAGCCGCCGCTGTTTTCCCCGCCGCGTTGCGGATTTGACCAGCGGTGACGAATTCCACTCCGTAAAATGGAGGCGGTAACCGCCGATTTCCAGCCAGCGCTTCAGCAAGTAAAGTTGTGTGCTTTTGCCCGATCCGTCCGTGCCTTCGACGACGATGAGCGCGCCTGGATATGCGCGGCTCGGTACCGGTTTTCCGGGTTGCGGAAGTGTGGATTTGCCCGCTTCCGTCCGCGGCTGTTTTTGTGCGATGTCCTGATTTTCCATGAAGCTTTAAGCGAGAACCGATCTGGCAACTCAGCGTATGCCTGAATTGTTACAAATGCATTACAACACACCCTGCTATAACTGGCAAAGTGCGGCCGCAGGGTGCCTGCGGAATCCAGCGCGTCAGAAAACGGCCACTTTGATGTGCAGGAATTTCTTGGGGTTCTGCCGGAAATCTCCGATAAGCAATCGCATATCTCCGGTCAGGCCGGCCAAGTTGTCATAGAGTCTTGGATCGGAAAAGAGTTTTCCAACTGTGGTTGTATTGTCATTCAGCTTGGCGGTCGCGCTAGCCACATTCTCGGTGGCTTCGCGCATCTTGGTGTAAAGCGTATCGTCCGTAGCCAGTTTGCCAAGCGTGCCTTTGCCGGCACGCACATCGCCAATCACTGCGTTGCCATTCGTTATCGCTTGCTTCGCTTGGTCATAGAGCGTGGGATCGTAGAGCAACTTTCCGATGGTTCCCTTCTGCGAACGCACATCGGTCAAAATCACGTTTACGTTGTCCAAGCCCTTGTCCACTTTGTTGTACATTTCGTCCGACGCTACGAGTTTTCCAAGCGTTCCTTGTCCGGCTTGAATATTCGCAAGCATCACTTCGCCTCGGGAAAGGAGACTGTTCAGATGATTGTAAGCTTGCTCATCGACGAGCAATTTCCCGACCGAACCTTTCCCCGCCTTTACTCCGTCCACGACTCCCTGGATATCTTCCGAGAGTGTCTGAAGATTCCCCAGCACGTCCACGCTTCGATCCATCACTTCCTTCATCCCCGATTCTTCCACTCCAGGCACTTCTTGCCCGTCCTTCAACTGCACACCCGTGACTCCCAGGCTGATGTTGACGTAGCGGTTCCCCAGCAATCCTTCCGTGACAAGGCTCGCGGCGGAATCCGTCAGAATGTCGCTCTCATACTGCTTGCTCACACGCATAACGACTTCGATATTTCTGTTTTTCGGCCGCGGCTTTCCTGGAACGTGAGGCGCCAGTTTAATGGATTCGACGTTCCCGATTTCCACCCCGTTCAATCGCACCGGAGCTCCGTGCACCAGACCCGAAACGTCAGGCAGATAGGTGATGAGCCGGTATTTTGGTCCAAGAGATCCCGCCCCGGTCACATAGAAAATGCCGGCAGCCAAAACCGAGAGGCCTACCAGCACGAAAAGACCCACGCGCAGTTCCATCCACGTCAGTTGTTTGCGCTGCGCCATTTTTTCTTCCCTCCCTTTCGATCGTCCAGCCGACTAAGCCAATTCACACGAGAAAACGTTTCAGATATTCATCTTTCGTATCCGCAAGTTCTTCCTGACCACCTTCGAAATAAACTCCTCCGTCTCGCAAGACCAGAAAACGCGTTGCCGCCATTTTGGGGCCGTGTGCCGCGTTTCCGTTGGAGACGTCGTGCACAACCCGTTTGGATGCGGCGTCAAAGCGAAAGTTCGCGAGCGCGAAGCCATCTTGTAAACGTTGCGTCGCGAGCAGCGCCGTAACGCCGAAGACGTCGCGCAGGCGCAAAATCAGGGTGATGATCGTTTGCGATGTAACGGGATCCAGTCCGGCCGTTGGCGAATCGTACAGCACGATGGGCGGCTGATTGATTAACGCTCGCGCGATGGACACGCGCCGCCGCATTCCTCCGGAGAGCTCGGATGGAAACAGATCCAGGGTATGTTCCAACTCGACAAAGCGCAGCACCTCGCGTACGCGCACCTCGACCTCATCGTCCTTCACCCTGTCTTCATGCAGGCGGTAGGCTACGTTTTCCCCGACCGTCATCGAATCGAAGAGCGCGCCTTCTTGAAAGACGAAGCCAATCTGCCGGCGGAAGGCGAGCAAGTCGCGCTCGTCCATGCTGGATACATCCCGACCTAGCACCTGGATGTTACCCCTGCTTGGCCGGAGGAGGCCGGCTGCCAGCTTGAGCGAAAGCGTCTTGCCCATGCCTGTTTCGCCTAACAGAACGAGCGTCTCCCGTTCTTGCACCTGAAAGGAAACGGCTCGCAGAATATCTCTTCCTTCGAAGCCGATGCGTACGCCTTCAAATTTGATGGTCGGACTGGAGTCGGGACTCGATGTGACGGCGGTTGGCATCGGGCGTGTGGCCGCCATTATAACGGTAATTCTGGTGTCAGGAGGGTAGGAAACAATTTACGCATGGTGAAGTTTGATGGGGCCCAAACAGGTACTAGAAGAGTTTATCCGCGAAGTACAAAGCCACTTTGGTGAGAAACGCATCAGCTACGATGATCATGACGGAAGACAGTACCGCGGCCTGTGTGGTGGCCCGCCCAACTCCCTGCGTGCCGCCGCGCACGGTGAGTCCTTTGTAACAGCCAATGGTTGCAAGGATGAACGCGAAAAAAAACGGCTTCGTAAATCCTTGCATCAAGTCCGCAAAATCTAGAGCATCGATCGCGCGGCGCCAGAACTCGACCGCAGTGAGACGCAGCGAAAAAACCGAAGCGACACAGCCGCCGAGCAAGCCCATGAAATCGGTCATGGCCGTGAGCAGCGGCAGCGTGAGCAGCGTGGCAATGACCCTCGGCGCTACGAGCTTGCGGACGGGATTCGTTCCCATCGCGCGCATGGCGTCCACTTGTTCGGTGACCAGCATCGAACCAAGCTCAGAAGCGATGCCCGTTGCGCAACGTCCGGTTACCAGCAATCCCGTAAGCGAAGGCCCCAACTCTCGGACAAGTGCGATCGCCACCACGTCGCCGGTCAGCGAGGTCTGCCCAAAGCGAGTGAACTGCGCCCCCGTCTGCAACACCATGACCGCGCCTATAAAAAAACCGGATAGCAAAATGATGGGCAGCGAGCCTGCACCGATGCTGTCCATCTGCTGCAAAACGTCTTGAAGGTAGAACGGCGGGGTGACCAGGGCGACTAGCGTGCGGCCGCAAAGCATGGCGTAATCCTGCACGTCCGCCACGGCGCTTTTGAGCGCATTGACCAGCACTCCGGCAACGGAAATTTGCTCTTCCGTCTGGTCTTCTTCTCGACCTACAACCTGCAGAGGTGTGTCTGCCACGAGTACCTGTTCGTCAGCCGTTACGCCGAACTCCTGGGGCACAAATCCTGAGTCGGAAGCGTAACCGCGAGTCAAGAACACGTCAAGCAAGCAGTGAGTCAGGCTCGCTTGGTGGATAATTCCCTTCGCAAGTGCCAAGCGCCGCAGGTTAAAGGTATTCTAATCCTGAGAAAACGGCCGTGATAACTCGCATCGACCACGTGCAGTTGGCCGCACCAAAAGGGTGCGAGGCCGCCGCTCGCGAATTTTATGGCGCGATTCTCGGGCTGCGCGAAATCAAAAAGCCTCCTTCGCTTCGCGCGCGGGGTGGCTGCTGGTTCCAGTGTGGCGAACAACAGATTCACATCGGGGTCGAAACACCGTTCCAGCCCGCAAAAAAGGCACATCCCGCTTTCGCCGTCGCGGATCTCGGCGAACTGCGTGAAACTTTGCTCGCCCACGCTGTAAAGATCACTGAAGATGATTCGCTGCCCGGCACGCGCCGCTTTTTCGCCGAAGATCCCTGGGGAAACCGCCTGGAGTTCCTTGAATGCAATTTGTTGTAATGGGCTAATTTCCGATTATTCGACTACGCAGACAAGTGGAGTTACTTCCGAGTGCGTCGTGATCCTAACGCAATCAGAGGCAATTTCCAGAGTGTGCATTTGACCCATCAGGGAAATGAAAACAGCACGTTCCACAAGAGCCAGTTGCCCGCACTCAGCACTTAGGAAATCGCGCGTCAGACTTCGAGCGATTGCATTAGGGATGAGTACTTTAGAAAAACAAGCCTATTGCATTTTTCCTAATGCCGATGCGGCAACAGATGTGGTTGCGGTGAGTTTTTTATATTCGGCTTTCGCTTGGTGGAGTATCGGGATATCCGGGTCCGCGTCTTTCCACATTGTGAAGAACTCGTCATAGGCTTTGCGGCTTTCGTCTCGGCCCCCTTGCATCGCGTAGGCCCGCGCAAGGCCAAGTTGGGCCAGCGGAGCATAGACTTGCCACCAACCCGCTCCGCGATCATCGAGTAGCTTCTTAAACTCGGCGGCAGCGTTGGCGGAATCTCCTGCGGCCAAGTAGGCTTGCGCACGTTGGTAGTTGACGTCCAGGCTGAAACCATATGGCTCCGCTTTGGCGAGCAAATCCACGGCCTTAGCCGCGTTTCCTCGCTGTCGCTCGACGATGGAACGAATCACTGGCAGGAACACATCCTGCTGAATTGTATCCTCAGGGAGCATTCGATCCAGTTTCGTTGCCAACGATTCCGCCCGCGTTAGGTCGCCGGCATACCCGAATGCGTCGGCACAACGCCAAAGCCCGGTAGCGCTGTCGGTATTCGCCTCTCCAGCGTGCCGGCAGAGCTTGCGGGCGAGGGCATAGTTTCCGAGAAAAGATTCAAGCTGGCCATGCGCAGCAAGTTCGTCAGCAGCGTTTTCCATCTCGTTCGCGCGGGTCTGAAGGTTGACGAGGGTTTCGCTTATCGAACGGAATTTGATGAAGTCGCCGCGAAGGAATGCGAACTGCATCTGCAATTGGAGCCAGTCAATATCATCGGCTGGAATTTCGCGGGCGAGACGTTCCATTGTTGCCGTGTCCTTCTCGATAAAGGCGATCCGGTAGCGCATATCTATTTGATAGGAGAAGAGCGATCCCTTTTGCTGCCATTCGTCAATTAGTTTTTTGGCATCGTCCAAGCGGCCCAGATCCATAAGCGCTTGGCTTGCATTGGCGTAGTAATAAACGGCGGGCACCGGGGAATGCTCCATTGCCCAGTTGAATTCCTGCAGCGCCTCTTCATTTTTGCCGCGCTCCAGGTAGTTGATGCCCAATAAGTTGGCTGCATTGACGCTGCGCGGATACGCCTGCTGGTACAAAACAAGTACGGCGTATTCCTTTTCCAAGTTGCCCGTTATGTTCCAATAATAAGTAGCGGTAATCAGAAAATTCTCTTCTTGCGTGAGACGGCCTTCCTTTAGCTCGAAGGCCCGGGCAAAATTTTTCCTTGAAGCCTGCTCGTCACCGATGCCGTGATAGGCACCGCCGAGCATGTCGTAAGCGGAACAGAATTTTGGGTCCAGTTCGACAGCCCTTTCAAAGAAGCTAATGGCTTCACGCAGCTTTCCAGAACGATATGGTGTCAGCCCCGCCCTGTAGGCTTGTAGCGCCTCGAGTGAGCTTGTCGTCGCGAGGTCCAACGGAGCATCGTACTTCTCAAGAGAACTCAGACTTTCGCCCAACCGCCTTCGTAACTGCGAACCTGCTTTGCCCAGGGCTGCAATTACTTGATCTTTTGTCTGCGCTTCCTCTTGACGACGCGCGATGACTTTTTGGTTTCGCGCGTCGATGGCTTCCAGGGTGATTAGATATTTGCCTCCAAAGGCCGCAATCTCGGGCACGACAACGGCTTTGAGCCCTTTGCGCCTACACATTTCGATACCCAATTCCTGTGTCATGCGCTCATTCGGATCGTGGCGCATCGTGCGCATGGTCTCGCGGACGTCCGCTTCCGGTAAGAGACTCAAGAAGGGAGACTCGGTAAGCTTGACTTCCAGTGCTTTGTCGAGTGAGTTGTCAAAGATGGGATCACCCGTCATGTTGACAAAACTTGCCAGGAGAATGATATCGCTCCCAGTCAGCGCCGGCCGAGCAAAGAAGACGCGCCACGTCACGAGGGCGGCAACAGTGAAGAAGGCTGTGACGGCAGCCGCCACGATGATGCGGCGTTTGTTCGAAAGTTCAGGCTTTGGCCTCACGGGTGGAACGGTTGCGAGGCGTATTTCGATGGGAATTGGAGCAGGCAGGTCTCCGTTTTCGACGTGAGCGATGAAGCGATAGCCGCGCCGAGGCAGAGTCTCGATGTAACGGGGTTCGTCGGCCGAATCGGCCAAGACGTCACGCAGTTTCTTGATGGCGCTGTTCAGACCGGTATCGAAGTTAACAAAAGTGTCTGCAGTCCAGAGTTTCTGGTGGAGCTCCTCGCGCGTAACCACGTCGCCGGCACGCTCAAGCAAAAGCGCAAGCACCTGGAAGGGTTGGTCCTGAAGCTTCAGGCGGATGCCGTGTTTGTACAACTCGCCGGAACGCAAGTCGACTTCGAAGGCGCCGAAGCGCGTCCTGCGGGTTCGTAGAGGGGCTTCCATAGCAGGCTTCGAACTTGCGGCGAGTCTATCACCAAATCCCCGAGGCCGAATGATTATGTGCCGGATCAAACGCCTATTTCCCTGCAACTCCCTTGAATTCAGGGGGCTGAACGATCAGAACCAAAACACGTACAGACCATACCCACACCATTGCCCGTCAAGACGCTTCGCGCAAATGTTGGCGGAGCGATGTACGGAAAGAGCGCTTTGCGATCAGCTTCGGGTGGATTTTTGCGCTGATAGTTTGCGATCTTTCTGATCCTGTCGATCGTAGCTTTGAGGTTTAGCATGCAAATTTCACGCACAGGTGATCGAGGTAGGTCATTCGCGGATGTGAGAGTTCCTGCGAGTGCTGTTGCACTGTTTATTGCCGCGGTAATCGGCATCTGGGGATGCGGCGGAGGTTCAACTTATTCGTCTCCTCCCACCTCGGCACCTCCGCCTGCTGCGCTCATAACGGTTACAGTCGCTCCCAATGGCATCACTTTGTTAGCTGGCGCGACACAAGCTTTTACGGCTACCGTCACGGGAACAACTAACACTGCAGTCACCTGGAGCGTGCAAGAAAGCTTCGGCGGGAAGATCGACAGCACGGGTCTCTATTCGGCCCCGCAGAATTCAGCTGGCACATTCCATGTAGTGGCTACGAGCCAGGCCAATCCAGCTTCCATGGGTATAGCTGCCGTGGCTGTTCAACTGTCCCAATTAACGATTTCACCCTCGGATGTAACGGTGGCTCCTGGTGGGACACAGGCCTTCGCGGCTAGCGTCGCGGGGTTGGCCAATGCCGGTGTGACTTGGACAATTCAGGAGGCAGGTGGAGGGCTCATCAGCAGCGTCGGCGTATATACCGCACCGAGCGCCGAAGGTTTCTATCATGTAATCGTCACGAGTGTAGCAGAAACGACGGTCTCCGCGAGCGCCACAATTTCCGTAACGACTGCACCGGTTTCATTTTTCCCAACGGGAAGTTTGCAAACGGCGCGAGGTTTTCACACTGCCACCCTGCTAAACAATGGAACGGTGTTGATAGCCGGGGGTGCTAATAAAGCCTCTGACCCCAATTGCGTTGGCGGTATCGTTTCGGCAGAACTATACGATGCTTATGCTTCCGCCTCTACTCCAACCGGATCGATGGCTGCAGCGCGCTACTCTCACACCGCCACGCTGTTGCCGAATGGAGGGGTATTAATGGCTGGAGGCTTCGGAGACACCTCCGACTGTCAGGGCGTGGGTGCACAAGCGCAGAACACTGCGGAACTCTATGATGCCAACAAGGGCTCATTCAGCGTGACCGGCAACATGAGCATTCCACGCGGTGGGCATACCGCGACGATGCTTACGGACGGAAAGGTTCTGATTGCTGGCGGGGCAGATCAAGGAGTAGGCGGCGCGGGCTCTGCCACGGCGGAGCTCTATGATCCCAGTATTGGCGCTTTCACTCAAGCGGGAAGCATGGCCGTGGCGCGATTTCGGCACACTGCCACCTTGTTGAAAAATGGACAAGTGCTCATCACAGGTGGCGTCCCACTGGATTCATCCATCCCAACTTCGACGGCGGAGCTTTATGATCCGGCAACTGGTATTTTCACGACCACGGGTGGAATGAGTACGGCCCGCGAAGAACATGCGGCGACGCTGCTCGATGACGGCACGGTACTGATCACGGGCGGGCAAAGTCCCGTTATGAATAGCAATAATTTGCAGCTTACTGCTACTGCCGAAATCTATAACCCAACTACGGGCTTGTTTGCACCTACTGGATCGATGACCGAAGCCCGAAATTTGCACACGGCGACGCTGCTAATGGACGGCACAGTGCTGATAGCTGGGGGCGGCAATAATAGCGCCACGGCGGAGCTCTACGATTTAACGCCCAATTCTTTCACCAAGACAGGCGGCATGGAGTTCGGGCGTGCGGGACACACTGCAACAGCGATGTCGCTACCGGATGGAATTTTCTGCGTGCTAGTTGTGGGTGGAGGTTCTCTTAATCCCATAGCGACGGCCGAGACTTACGCGTACGGAGATGTGTGGGACGACTTCTGATTCGACGCTCAAGCGGAATTCTTTGGCACGTCCATTCCTTCACCTTGGATAAGAGCCCTTGATGGTTTGGCGGCCGAGCAGTTCGTAGAATCCGCGAATGGATTCTCCGTTTTTCAGTTCCCAAGTCAGGCCGTTGGGAAAGAACGCTGTCGCGCCGCCCTCGGGGAAATCAGCAAACTGATCCTGCGCGCCGTGCATTACCCTGGGCTGATCTAATCTGGCATTTACCATCATGCGTACGCGATCAACCTCTGGGCTCGTGAAGTCGGACATCCGAATGCCGTTCGACCAAATCAGGGTAAGATTGCGGCCCTTGGCCTCGGGATTAACCACGCCCATCAGGTCATAGTCTCCGACCAGAGCCTTATTTTTATTTGGGTCAATGACCTGACCTTGCTCGTTGCATTCGGCGGTTCCAAAGGGAAACCGAGAAGGCAGGGCATCGTTCGGCCCACGGCGCGCAATGCCGTCGGCATCGATCACGTAAAAATTTGCGGCACGACAAGCCCTAACTTCCTCGGAGCTCACTGCGGTGACCTTCCCTGTTTTCCTGCCGGTGTGACATTTGATTTCCTTGGGTTTGGGCGGATAACCGCGTTCAATCCAAAATTTGGACTTTGGATTCGTATTGCGAACGATGATGATGAGTTGGGAATGATCAGCGGCGAACTGAAACTGCTCAAAATGCTGCGAAGGCATGCCTGAGGACGGCAAGTACATAATGCGCGATGGTACGTTTGTCGCTTGCGTTTATCAACGAATGAATCGACGAGGAAGAGACTGCGTTGCTGCGGGTTGCATGACCCCGGCTTTCACTCTCGATTCGAGCGCTTATCGAACTCCATCGTGTTTTAAGCCAACATTCACTCTCAAGCTCAACCCCGGACGGTTAGCGCTTGCAATGCTATTGCAACAGATGATTCACCAAACATTAATATATTGCAGCTTAGACTCCGCACGAGACCTTCGTATGAACATCCTTCTCGTGGAAGATGATGAAGTCATGGCTGAAGTGCTGGTCCATGGGCTACAGGATGAGTCCTATGAGGTTGATCGGGCCACCGATGGGCGCGCGGCTCTTCAACTGACTGGCGATACCGCGTTTGATTTGATTCTTCTCGACGTAATGTTACGCGGCATGAACGGTTTGGAAGTGGCGCGGCAGTTGCGCCTTAGAGGCAGTTCCGTGCCGGTGCTGATGCTCACAGCGCGCGACGCCCTGCCGGATATCGTCTCAGGGCTGGATGCCGGCGCGGATGACTACCTTACAAAGCCATTTTCTTTTGTTGAACTGCTTGCGCGGATCCGCGCACTGGAACGACGCTCAGCCGCCAGACCAAAAAACGTCCTGGAATTCGAGGATCTGGTTCTCGACGTAAATTCTTATCGGGCCTTCCGCGCCGGACGCGAGATTTATCTCTCCCTTACGGAATTCCGATTACTCGAACTCTTGGCAAAGAATCCGGGCCGCGTGTTGTCGCGATGCGCGATATTGGACGCCGTGTGGAGCAATCGCCCTGATGTCGCGGAAAATACAGTCGAAGCCTTCGTTCGGCTTCTACGAAAGAAATTGGACGACGGCGCCACCAAGAAATTGATTCAGACTCACCGCGGATTCGGGTACTCCATCGGAGGGCACTCGGCTTGATGAATTTGCCGATTCGGGCGCGCCTCACTGCTCTCTACTTCGTGGTTCTGGCTTTGTCGTTCGTGGCATTCTTTTGGGTGAGTGATGTCGGATTCCGCCGGAGTATTGAGGCCACTGCCGACAATGCTTCGCGCACCAATCTGGAAACCATTCAGCGGCTTCTGGCCGGTAACTCTCTGCGCGGAGAAACCAAAGTCCGCAAAGAGCTGAGCGAACTCGCCGGGCTATGGGCGAACGGGGCGCTCTTCGAGGTGGCCGGCGAAAACGGGAACTGGATCTACCGGTCTCCGCAGTTTCTGCAAATGCATGGACCTTTGCCGCAAGTCAGCGCAAGAGTTGTTTCCTTCGTCACGACCAATCTAGACTCTTCGCAGTACCGCATTGCCCTCCAGCGGGTCAGTGCGGGCAACGTGGTTTACGAAATACATGCCGCGGTTCCGACGGAGCCGTTTGATCAGGCGCTTGATCACTTCAGGCTCATTGAAACAGAAATTCTGCCGCTGCTCGTATTGCTGGCCTCGCTCCTGGGTTACTGGCTGAGCGGAAGGTCTCTCGCGCCCGTCAACCGGATCATTGAAACCGCCGGCCGGATAGGTGCGCAGAACTTATCCAGCCGGCTGGAATTGCCGAAGGCTCATGACGAGCTCAGGCGCCTGACAGAAACTCTTAATGCGATGCTCGCGCGCATTGAAGCCTCCTTCAAAAGCATCACGCAGTTCACGGCGGATGCCTCGCACGATTTGCGGACGCCGGTGGCTGTGATTCGCGCCACCGCTGAAATTACACTGCGGAAGCCGCGGGCCCAAGGAGAGTATCGCCGGGCCCTATCCACCATTCTCGAAACTTCCGTGGACACATCGGAATTGCTTGAAAACCTGCTGATGCTTGCTCGAGCTGACGCGGGTGCAGCGGGCATGGAGATGCGCCCTCTCGACCTTGGCGCGCACGTGCAAAAAGCCCGCGAGCGAGCCGCGTTGCTCGGATTGGAGAAAGGGTTGGATGTTACAGCGACGACTCCTAGGGAGCCTGTTTGGGTTAAGGCGGACGCAATCGCGATCGACCGCCTTCTGCTGATCCTTCTGGACAACGCTGTGAAATACAGTCCAAGCGGCGGGCGATGCGAAATTGCATTGTCTCAGTCGGAGACTCACGCGCAGATTACGGTTCGAGATTCTGGCGAAGGCATCCCTGAATCGGAACTAAAGAACATCTTTGACAGGTTTTACCGCGTCGATCGCGTTCGATCCAAAAACACTGGCGGTGCCGGACTGGGGCTGGCGATTGCCCGCTGGATCGCGGAAATGCATGGCGGCACGATCGCTGCGGAGAGCACGCTCGGTGCCGGTTCCGCATTTCAAATCAAACTCCCGGCCGGCGCATTTGGAACTCTTGCTAATTGAAAGAGTTAGCCGCCTTCTGTCCCTTATCTGAAAAAACTTCAGCGTCAATTCAACCAACGTTTCAAGTTGCGTCATGGAAGGTTTCCATCTTTCCGGTTCAATGGAGGAAATCTCTAAAGAGTTCAAGTGTCAGAACTGATGTTCCGAAGATTGCCAAAGGTCGGGGTTTCTTGCAGGGACAAAAATTGGGGGGATCCATGAAGTCCATATTTGCCAGGACCGGGATTGGTCGCATTCTGCCTATTTTGATGGGCATGGCTTTGCTAGCCAGCAGTGCGTATGCGCAAAGCGAAACTGGTTCCATAGCGGGGCACGTCACCGATTCGTCGGGTGCCATTTTGCAAGGCGCGGAGATCAAACTCCAGCCTTCGGGCCGAACCGTCGTTTCGAACCAGCAAGGTTCGTATTTCGTTAACAACCTTGCGCCTGGAAGTTACACCATAACAGTGACCTACGTCGGATTCTCCCTTTTAACTAAGACTGTCAACATCACAGCCGGGCAAACCGTCGCTGTCGACGCGACGATGCAAGTGTCCTCACAAAACGAGCAGATCCTCGTGACCGGCGAACGCGTTTCTGGTGAGGCGGAAGCCATCAACCGGGAACGCACTGCCGACAACATCGTCCAAGTACTGCCGAACGAAGTCTTTACCTCTCTCCCCAACGCCAACATAGCCGACGCTGTTGGCCGCTTGCCAAGCGTCACCCTTGAGCGCGATGAAGGTGAGGGAAAGTACATTCAGGTGCGCAGTCTTGAACCGCGTCTCACAAATGCCACAATTGACGGAGTCAATGTCCCTTCTCCCGAGCCCGGTGTTCGTCAAATCAAATTCGATGCCATGCCCGCGGACCTGGTGGAATCCGTCGAGGTAAACAAGACCCTGCAGGCAAACATGGACGGCGACGGTATAGGCGGCTCCGTAAACCTTGTCACCAAGACCGCAGGAGAACGCCCCACGATCGCAATCGGCGGAGTAGGCGGCACTACGCCAATTTTAGGCGGCCGAAATATCGTGCAAACTACGGGGTCGGTGGGTCAGCGTTTTGGTGCGGACAAGCGGTGGGGAATGCTTGTCGGCGGTTCTTATGATTGGAACGGCCGCGGAATTAACGATATCGAGCCCGTCCCGGATGTTGCCACGTTTAGCGATGGGTCTACGGCTAGATATTTCGACACGCAGGATATACGCGAATATCAATACAAACGGAGCCGTTGGGGGGTGACGGGAAGTGGAGACTACAAACTCTCGGAGGGCTCGGACGTCTATATCCGGGGAATTTACTCTAGCTTTCGCGACTATGGTGATAAATGGGTCTACACACTTACGGACAACACGCCGGGAATTCAATTACTGAATTCCAACGGATGCAGCAATGGCGTGTGCGGCTCAGGCGTTCCTGCTTTCAGCCAATCCAATCGCGTCCCCGTGTTTAATATTGGTAGCGTTCTTTTTGGCGGTAAACACGTCCTTGCGACAAGCTGGTTTTCCTGGGATGTCTCCGTTTCGCGGTCCGTGCAACTCAAGTCTGGAGGTGACGAAGGCGCCGATTTCGCAACGAATGCGACCTATAACAACCTTTATCCAAACGGCAGCACATGTCAATTCAGCCCGTCTCTTACCACTAGAATGTATATCCCACAGTGGAGTCCGAGTTGCTTCACGGAGGCCTATTCAGCGGCCAACTATGATTTAGCGGACATCAACACTTCGGTTGGAAAATCACCTCAGTTGAACTTGCAGTTTACCGGAGCGTACCAGAAGCGTTACCACGTTGGCTCGCATATCTCCACGATTGAAGTCGGCGGCAAATTCCGCAACGCCCACAAGTTCGATGATTCGTACACTCCGACTTATACGCCGAATGGATCGCTACCCATGACCCAGTTTCTGGGTACTTTTGCAAACAACAACTATTACTCGGGCAATTATAAGTTTGGACAGACGACCGATTGGAACAAGCTGATCAATTTTCTGAATGCGAATCCGTCGGACTTTACGCTTGACCCGACCACCGTCGGCGCAAATCCTGGCAATTTCGATTTGGTTGAAAAAGTGTCCGCCGGCTACGTAATGGACACCATTGATATCGGCAAGATACGGATCGTAGGTGGCGTCCGGATCGAGGGTACGAATCTGAGCACTCTCGGCTTTGATCTCCAAGCCAACACGCTGACCTTCGCGCAGAGCGGTTCGTACATCAATGTGCTGCCCAGCGCGTCTGTGCGTTTTGACCTCGGCCACGACACCGATCTCCGCGTGGTTTACAGCCGCGCGCTTTCCCGTCCCGACCCTCAGGATATCGCTCAGGCACTCAGCGTGACTCTTAACCAGACGCCGCTCCTGGCTTCGTTGGGTAATCCCAACCTCAAAGCGGAAACGGCCAATAACTACGACATCTTAATGGAACACTATCTCAAGCCCTTCGGCATCATTCAGGGAGGGTTTTTCTACAAGCAGCTTTACGATCCGATCGTCACGCAATCGATTCAGAAAGATAACTTTACTCCCGACCCGGGCAACAGTTTTTATCCAGTCGGAACCTGGCTGGTCACTCAGCCCATCAATGCGGGGAGCGGTTGGCTCTATGGGATTGAACTTTCTTACCTCCAGCACTTCAGCTCGCTTCCGGGAGCACTCGGTGCCCTAGGCCTCTCTGCGAATTACAGCTACACGAATTCTCAAGCAAGCGGTTTGCCTGGGCGCTCGGATACGCCAAGGCTCGTAAGGCAAGCTCCGAACACCTGGAACGTAAGCCCTACATATGATCGGGGCCGCCTGTCGATTCGTGTGGGCATGACCTACAACGCCGCGAGCATTTTTTCGTACCAATATCAGGACGGCACCGGCGGTTCGACCCCAACCCCTGGCGGCCTTCACGGTCCGGACGCCGATACTTATATCTACCCGCACTTTCAGATAGACGCTCAAGGCAGCTTCCGGTTGAAATACGGTTTCACTCTCATGGCTTACGGCCTCAACCTGAACAACGAGGTCTTTGGTTTCTACAATGGGCAGCCGCAATACATGATTCAGCGTGAATACTACGCGCCTACATTCGCGTTTGGCTTGCGCTGGTCGCCCACTCATGAGAGGTAGCTCGATGACTACCCATAAGTCTTGCAGAAGCTGCCTGATCCTGCGATCTGGGAAGAATGTAAGATGAAATTGACTGCCAGACTTGCACTGTTGTGTGTGCCGTTGCTATTGGCAGTTTTTTTTCTCGACACGAAGGCATATCCGTCTTCGGCCGCCGAGCAGAGTGCCGTCCTCGTGGGAGCTGGCGATATCGCTGACTGTACTGACCTCTCCGGCGCTGAAGCCACAGCGAAACTCCTCGAACAAATCCCAGGAACCGTAATGGCGGTCGGCGATCTGGCTTATCCAGACGGCACCAAGGCAAATTTCGAATGCTACGATAAGACCTGGGGCCGCTTTAAGTCGCGTACACGGCCCGCTGTGGGCAACCACGAGTTCCATTCCACCGACGCAGCGTTTTACTTCAGCTATTTCGGCGATGTTGCAGGGAGCTATAAAGACGGTTTCTACAGCTACGAGCTGGGAACATGGCACATTGTCGTCCTGAACAGCGAGTGTACTGAAGTTGGAGGATGCAACGCCGGTTCACGCGAGGAAAAATGGCTGCGCGCGGACTTGGCCGCGCATCCGGCAGCGTGCACACTGGCCTATTTCCATAAACCTCTTTTTAGCTCAGGCGCCAAGCATGGAGACGATCCCGAGATCAGACCCATCTGGCAAGCTCTTTATGATGCCAATGCCGATGTTGTGGTCAATGGCCACGATCATGACTATGAACGATTCGCGCCCCAGGACACCGATGGCAAAGCGGACGCCAAGCGTGGCATTCGAGAATTCGTCGCTGGCACTGGAGGCAAGAATCTCCGCCCGTTCGGTCCGCCGAAACCCAACAGCGAAGTTCGCGATACGACGGCATTTGGCGTTTTAAAACTGACGCTGAAGCCCAACGCTTACGACTGGCAATTCATTCCCGAAGCAGGAAAGAGCTTCACCGATTCGGGTAGCGGCACCTGCCATTGATTTAAGGCACTCGCGGGACTTCGCGGCGAGTTACAGTAGAATTTGTGCTTCGTGTTGAGTCCACCTATCTAGACCGCATGAGTAATCAGGCGCTATGTCAAAACAGACCAAACGATTATTCTGAAGTGTGACTGAAAATCCAGACATAGCCCCGGAGAAGCGCGCGGAAGACTTGCCCGTGCAGCTCAATGGCGAGCCCGCTCAGCTTTCCGAATCTCGCGCCCCGCATCGGAAATTCTCTCTACGATCTTTCATCCGATGGTTTCTTGTCGGACTGGTGCTTCTTTGGTCGCTTGGAGTGCTAATCCTAATCGCTGCCCGCTGGATCGACCCACCGACTACCGCGGTGCATATGGAGCGCCGCTTGCAGTCTTGGATTCGCCACATGCCGTATCACGAACGATACGAATTCGTTCCGCTGAGCCAAATCTCGCCCGATTTTCAGCACGCCGTCATCGCCGCAGAAGACGCGCGCTTCTATCAGCATCACGGATTCGATTGGCACGCGATGCAAATCGCTGCTGAAGAGGATATGGAAGGCGGCCGGATTCGCGGCGGGTCGACGCTTACACAGCAACTGGTAAAGAACCTATTCTTCGGAACCGGCCGTTCCATCCTTCGCAAGGGCGCGGAGTTCACACTTGTCCCGGTGGCCGAATTGGTACTCGGCAAGCAACGCATTCTGGAACTTTATCTCAACGTGGTCGAATGGGGCCCTGGTGTTTATGGCGCGGAGGCGGCCTCCCATGACTACTACCGAATTTCAGCCCGGAAGATCGACCGGGAACAAGCGGCCCGACTCGCCGCAATTCTGCCCTCGCCCCTGAAGCGACGGCCCGATCATATGAATCGCTACAGCGGACTCATCCTGGAGCGGATGCGGCAAATGGGTTGGTAAACGCGCAGCACATTGTTGAGAACCTTGGAAGATTCCTAGCGATAATCGGCACGCGCCCCGATTCCTTCACTTTTCAAAATGGCAGCCTATTGGATTGTCGTCGTCATGACCAGCGACTGTGGAGAACCCGGCGTCGCTATTGTTGCGGTCGTTGTAAGCTTCCCAGAGCTGGGATCGAGCGCATAAATCGATATATTGTTTGAGTCCTCGTTTGCGGCGAAAACAAAACTTCCCGCCGGATCAACAATTACAGGATATGGATAGGTTCCCGCCGGCAGACTTCCAGTGTTTGTTAGCGCTCCGGTAGTCGGTTCGATGCTGAAACTCAGTACAACGTTATTGGAGCTGATATCCCCAACGTAGGCAAACTTGCCGGTGGGATCCACAGCAATAGACATAGGCCCGGCTCCAGCCGGTACAGTTCCCGTTGACGTCAAGGCCCCGCTAAGTGCATCAATCGAATACATCGATACAGTTGTGACTTGGTTTGCCACGTACGCATATTTTCCCGTGGGATCAATCGTGATTGCCGTGGGAGATGCTCCTGCCGCGATGGTTCCCATCGAGGTAAGGGTGCCCGCCGCAGGATCAATGCTATACATCGATACGTTGCTCGAACTCTGATTTGCTGTGTACGCAAAACTGCCCGTGGGGTCCACCGTGATCGCGAATTGACCGCCTCCTGACTGCACTGTTGCGATCGCCGTCAACGCTCCCGACGACTCATTAATGGAGTATTCGCTGATGTCTCCGGAACCTTGGTTGGAAACGTATAGGAAACGGCTGGAGGGATCGACGACCAGTGCCACGGGCTCGGTTCCTGCCGCTATCGAACCCACCAGAGTCAAGAGACCAGTGTTCGGATCGATAGTGTAGGCCGAAACGCTATTTGCTGATTCGTTTGCCACAAAGGCAAATTTTCCCTTGAGGTCCACCGTCACCCAGCGAGGACCCGTACTGGGAGACGACCCGATGGCGGTTAAACTTCCAGTCGTGGCATTCACACTGTATGCGGACAAAGTGTTTCCTGTCATGTCCACCGAATATGCAAATTTAGGCGAATAACTGACTGCCGCGCTGCCCACACTTAGGGCGATTGCCGCGGCTTGCTGGCGCGTGCGAATTCGATTCGATACGGTTAGCGAGCCATCCGCAGCAATTGAATAGATCTCCACTTCGCATGCAGAGAGTACCGGAACGTAGGCGAACTTTCCGGTTGGGTCAACCTGCAGCGCCTTCGGCTCAGACTCGACAGCAAACGGAGAACCGGCGACGGGGGTCAAGACTCCGGAGCTCGCCAATGTCAGAGCGGAAATGTTGCTGGAGCTGAAGTTAGATACGTATACGACTTTTCCATTCGGGGAGACAGTGATCCCGGAAATCCCGTCTCCACTGCCAGTGTTGAACGGTGAACCGGCAGCCGCAGAAAGGACGCCCGAGCTGGACGCAATGGAAAATACCGAAACGTCTGCCGAACCGGAATTCGCGGCCAGCAGAAATTGGTCGCTGGGGTCCACAACCACGGCGGATGGACCGCTTCCGCTATTAAAGGGAGAGTTTGCAACCGCGGTCAGTTCGCCGTTGGCCGCCCCGATGGTAAAGGCGGAGATAGTGTTGGCGACCTGATTGGCCACAAAAAGGAACTTGGCCCCCGGATCAACCGTCAGCGCAGTTGGACCCGCTCCCACAGTGACCGGCGAGCTCGTGAGGGGAGTCAGAATTCCGGTGGAGGCGTTGATCGAATAAGCCGCAACGTTGTTGCTGCCTGAATTCGCAGAATACAGGAAAGAACCTGAAGGATCGACAACCAGCGCCTGCGGATTTGACTCGTCCTCAAAAGGTGAACCAGCAATTGCCGTGAGTCCACCAGATTGATCGATTGTGAATCCCGAAATCGTGCTCGAACCGGAGTTAGCCACGTAGACAAACTTGCCACGAGGCTCGACGACGACCGCAGTCGGTTGGCTGCCAACCAACTGGTACCCGTTGTGTCGCAGTTGGCCGGTGGTGGGATTGACAGTGTATGCGGACAACGTGCTGTCCACTAGGTTGGCGACGAAAGAGAAACGTGGAATGTCAAAGGTCACAGCGTTGACAACAATTAGTTGCGTGGAACTTGAAACCCCGCCAGATGCCGCCGTAATCTGCGGCCTGCCGATGGCGACGCCTGTGGCATTCCCCGAGCTGTCCGTGGTGGCCAGCGTAGCGTCCGAGGAATTCCATGTGGCCGTTCCCGTCAAGTCGCCTGTGCTACCGTCGCTGTACTTCCCCGTAGCTGTAAATTGCTGAGTGCTGCCCACGGAGACCAATGGATTTTGAGGACTGACCTGAATAGAGGTGAGTGTCTTCGCAGGTGGCGGAGGAGTTCCGCTGCCGCCACAGCTTACCAGGAGCAACGGAAACCAGAAGGCCATTTGCTTAAACTTACGCAAAGATTTTGTCTCACTTGTGCTATTCATTGTTTACCTCTGGCGGCTGCGTCATGGCAACCTCACCGAATGATCCGCATTCTGCACAGTCCTTTTCGCGACAGACAAGCGACATAGAACGACATCGTAGAAATGTCGTTCAATTTCAGCGTACTCTAGCGTAGGTTGGACCATTAGCCAAATGATAATAGTAAAATCGTTTGGGGATTGAGTCTCGCTAACCCGGCAGGCAGCACCGGACAAACGGGTGCGGGAACGGACTTGCCGGATTATTTGTGCGAGCTCAACTGACCCACTTATCTGAAGTTGGCCACGCCGCCGTGATATAAAAACTCCCGAGCAAAATTGGTGTACGACAAATCAGGCACAATTCTGAAGACTGCGGTGCAGAGCTGAAATCACTCTCTAATGTAGAAAGTACCACACCGAGTGGGCCGACGGCAGCGGAGGAACCTTGCGCAAAATTGACATGGATGCGGAGCGCCAGCGCCTCAAAAAACGATATGCAGAAATGAGCGATGGTGAGCTGGAGAAGATTGGATTGAATCCGGGGACTCTCACGGAGTGGGCGCGGGATTTGCTGCGCGAAGAAATGAACAAACGTGGACTGGAATGGCGCGATCAACCCGCAATTCCCGAGTTCAAGCCGTTGCCCGAGTTTCCCAATGACGATAACGTGCTGGTTCTTCTGCGAAAGTATGAGAGTGCTGTGGAGGCAGCGGAAGACAAGCTGGCACTCGGTGAAGCGGGTGTCAAAAGCTTCTTCTTTGCTGATGACGAGGCGAATTCGCGCGGCGTCTTGACGTGGGCCAAAAACGAAGGCGTAAAGTTACTGGTTCGCGCGGTGGACCTAGCAGTCAGCCTTGAACTTCTTGCCAAGAAAGTGGATGTCCCCCTGGGG
>Ga0210391_10001199_pt1 | contig 24106 bp, 25 predicted proteins | sample IncBWC12OmetaG_FD_160573 | JGI IMG/M metagenome (GOLD analysis project Ga0210391, IMG submission 160573) | Forest soil microbial communities from Barre Woods Harvard Forest LTER site, Petersham, Massachusetts, United States - Inc-BW-C-12-O ...
AGGCTCAGCGGCAATTACCGCCAGTTGTTCCCCTCCAACTTGCAATATCGGATGGCCTCTGAATCCGACTGGACTGCCCGCAAACTCGATCTACATCCCCGAGCCGGTATATCCAGTTACTACTATTACGGGCTTGGTCACGCCAGCCACCAGTTCATCTTCTGGAGGCGGGTCATCCGGAAGCGGTTCTTCGGGGAGCGGTTCTTCGGGGAGTGGCTCATCCGGAAGCGGTTCGTCGGGAAGTGGTTCGTCGGGGAGCGGCTCTTCCGGAAGTGGTTCGTCAGGAAGCGGTTCGTCAGGAAGCGGTTCGTCAGGAAGTGGTTCCGGTGGCAGTTCTTCGGGCTCTTCCACCGCTACCACCAGCGTTCTGGTAAGCAGCCAGGATTGCTACACCCAGCCCCTATGTATTGTTGGTCTGTACAACATTTCGACCACGAGCGACGTTTCGGGGGGAGCAAGTCCCATGTCTGCTCCTCCGAATTCTTTGATCTTCGACGCTGCCGGAGACCACGCTTTCATGGGCAGCCAATTCGGCGCCGTCCTTGTCTCCCCGGCGAATCTCGGAAGCTCTACCGGCGCATTCACCGGCCTCGCAGCGCCTGGCACCGAGAGAGGAGTGATAGCCGGAAAGGTGATTGGAGTTTCACCCAACGGCGGAATGGCTATCTTTTCAGACACCATTGATACTCCCAATCAGGTATACGTCGCCACCGTTACGACCACTACTTCCGCGGCGTCGGGATCTTCGTCCTCATCTTCATCCACGTCATCGACCCAGACCACCTCCAGCACCGTGGCCTTGAACATCAATAATGCCACGGCGGCGACATTCTCTCCCGACGGACTCAAAGCTTTCATCCTGGCCAACGGCGGCACTTCGCTCTATATCTATTCATCTCTCGAGGCGCTGCAGCCACCGATCACCTTGACCGGGCCCGCCAGTTCCGTAGTGTTCTCTTCCAGCGGATCGTTTGCCATGCTCTCGGGTGGAATCGCGCCCGCAACCTACCCCGGCGCCTTCTCGATTTACAACACCTGCGACAATTCCTCGGTCACTCTGACCCCGCCCACTCCCTTGCCCACGCTGCTCCCATCCCCGCCTCTTTTTTTAAGGATGGTGCCCGCAGGCAACGTTTCCACGGGAAGCAAGGCCGTTATCCCCACACCTCTCGATACCGCGGGCCTCGACTTCTTCTTTGGGATCGACAACACTGGCATCGACGTCATCGCCACCAATACTTCTATGCCGCCGCTCAACACTCTTTGTCCGCAGCCCGTCGCGCTCGCTGTTTCAGCTCCAAACGCTCCGACTCCGAACGCGCCAATCATGCTCCACGTCAATATCGGCCAGGGAACGTTTACCCCAATCAATTTCTTCATGTCTCCCAGTACAACCCAGGCTTACATCGTTGCCAGCGACCGCAATAGCATCCTCGTTTACAACTTCAGCACTGGAGCCACCACGGGCATCCCGCTAGTGAATAATGCAACTCCCACTGCCGCAGATATCACCGCCGATGGAACCTTAATCTATGTTGCGGGCTCCGACGGATTGTTACACCAGGTCAGCACCGTTTTGGCGATCGATCAAAATCAGATCTCGTTTCAGCCGCTGCCAAACTCCACAAACGGCTTCTGCTTCAATGCTAATAACTGCCAGCTGGACCTATTGGCGGTTCGGCCATAAATGCTGATTTCGGGGAAAGTTCCCGTGGAGCTGAAGCAATGCAGCGCGACGGGAAAGATCTGAAAACTGCGGAGGACTATTCCTGCAGAATGATGCCCGCTAAACAGCCTTAGTCAAATCTTTGGCGACGCTATCGAGAACGCCATTAACAAACTGTACCGATTCCGGGCTGGAAAACTTTCTGGCGATTTCAAGCGCCTCATTGATCACTACCGCGCGCGGCGTGTCCGGATAGGCCAGAAACTCCGCAACTCCGGCCCGAAGCAGATTGCGGTCCACCGCTGCCATGCGCTCCATGCGCCAGTGCTGCGCGTGGCCTTCAATTAGCTTATCGATTTCCGCAACGCGGTCCGTCGCCACGCGAAACAGATCCTCGGCAAATCCGCGAACCTCCGCGCTCGCCGCCGCATGTTCAGCCCAGAACGTTCTCTGCACCTGGTCGACGCTCTGCTTGCCCATGTCGGCCTGGAAGAGCATCTGCAACACCATCTCGCGGGATTTGCGGCGTGTACCCATAGAAACATTGGGAGGTAGTGGATTCAGTTTACTGCACTGAAGGGACTATTTGCGCTTCGCCTTCGCGCTTTGAGTGATCTTCGTGGGTTTGTTATTTCGCCTTCTCTTAGGTTCCTCACTTGCGGTCTTCTTAGGTTCGTCACTCCGAAGACGCGCGGTGCGCGAGTGAGGAACCTGCTTTTTGCTGACAGCTGGCGGCTGACGGCTGATAGCTTCCGTAAGCGACACCATCTCCACCGCCGCCAGCGCCGCTTCAAATCCCTTGTTCCCCATTTTCAGCCCTGCACGATCGATGGCTTGCTCCAAATTCTCGCAGGTGAGCACGCCGAACGAATGAGGCACCCCGGTCTCCTGCGCCGACTGGCCAATCCCGCGCGTGACCTCATTCACGATCACGTCATAATGAGCCGTATCTCCACGCAGCAGGCAGCCGAGGCAGATGATGGCGTCGTACTTCTTCGTCTCGGCCAACTTGCGCGCCGCCAGCGGAATCTCAAACGCCCCCGGTACGCGCACCAGATCAATATGCTCTCTCTCCGCGCCGGAGCGTAGCAATCCGTCAACGGCGCTCAGCAACAGGCGGTCGGTAATAAAAGCATTGAATCGGGAAACGACAATTGCAAAACACAGGCCGGAAGCAGTAAGAGCCCCTTCCATGGCGGGAAGAGTGGACTCGGGAGGAGACTCTACCCGAAAACCCGTCTTGTTTTTCTTCTGGACTTCGTAACCTCGTGGCGAATTGGCGCGCAATACCCTGTGCTCCTCTGTGTTCCCTGTGGTGAGGCTTTTGATTTTACTTTCCCTTGAACACCGCCGCGCGTTTCTCCAAAAACGCCGAAGTCCCTTCCTTCTTATCCTCAGTGGCGCAGGCCACGGCGAACAGCACCGCTTCCAGATACAAGCCTTCGCTCAAAGTCATCTCCATGCCCTTGTTCACGGCTTCCATGGTGTATTGCACGGCCAGTGGAGCATTCGCAATGATCTTCGCGGCAATCGCTTCGGCGCGCGGAATCAACTCCGCCGCCACCGTAACTTCATTCACCAATCCGATGCGATGCGCTTCCTGCGCCGTAATCATTTCACCCGCCAGCAGCATCTGCATGGCAAGCCCCTTGCCCACAAGCCGCGGCAGCCGCTGCGTCCCGCCATACCCCGGAATAATCCCCAACTTCACCTCGGGTTGGCCCAGCTTGGCATTCTCGCTCGCCAACCGCATCGTGCAAGCGAGGGCAATCTCGCATCCGCCGCCCAGTGCGAATCCATTGATGCACGCGATTACAGGCTTGCCTAAGTTTTCAATCAGATTCAAAACGTTCTGCCCGCGATGGGTATACTCTTTCGCCGCAACCGCATCGTTCCTGGATAGCTCGCCAATATCCGCCCCGGCAATAAACGCCTTCTCGCCTGCCCCGGTGAAAATAACGATGCGAATCGCCGTATCATTCTTAATGTCATGAAACGCTGCCCGCAACTCTTCCATAGTGGCCATGTTCAGCGCATTGAGCACCTTCGGCCGGTTCACGGTGACGTAAGCGATGGAATTTTTCTTTTCGAGGATTATGTTTTCAAAATTCATAGATTCTTCTGTTTCTTTTGAGAAGAGGGCTTTATCGAGGATGGTAACTGCTCTGCGTGACTCGGTGCTGAAGAATTCCAAATCCGCGCCAGCCCGCGGCAAGAAAGTTCTACTTCCCGCTCGCCACTTTCGCCACTTCTTCTTTACTCAGATCGCAACTGATGCAGCGCTCCGTCCAAAGGCGGTTTGCAAAAACTTTCCCGCATCGCGGACACTTCCAATCCGTGAGCCACCATCCGCCGGCAAGGTAAACGCCGATCCACAGCAATAGGATCGCGAAATCGGCCGGCTCTCCCAGCTTCAACTTCCCCATCATGACGCCGAGAAAAATAAAGCTGAGAAACAAAACGACCACCAGATTTCGTCGGGCCACATAACTGCGCCATGCGCGGCGATACCGCTCTGCCTCGTCGGGACCGCCTTCGCCTGGCGGCTGATCGGTTTTTCTCCGCCTTTGCAGGATGTTCAAGCTCTTATTAGCTCCGATCTACAGTTTATTCGCCCGCGGCTGATTCGGGTCGGAATAATCGTAGAACCCTTTACCACTTTTGCGACCGTACCAGCCGGCCATCACCAATCGCTTCAGCAGCGGAGGCGACGCAAAACGCCGCTCCTTGAACTCGTCATACATCACGTGCGTGATGTAATATGTCGTATCGAGACCCACAAAATCGAGCAAGGTAAAGGGTCCCATTGGGTAACCGCAGCCCAGCTTCATCGCGTTATCGATATCTTCAATCGACCCCACTCCTTCTTCATAGGCGCGGATCGCATCCAGCAGATACGGCACCAGCAGCCGGTTCACGATGAATCCGGTTTTATCCGATGTACGCACCGGAACCTTGCCCAGTTTCTTGCCGAACTCGTAAGCCGACTCATACACATCATCGGCGGTCGCGATCGTGCGCACGACTTCCACCAGCTTCATCAGCGGCACGGGATTGAAGAAGTGCAGCCCGATAAACCGCTCCGGGCGTTTCACGGAAGTCAAAAGCTCCGTTACAGAAATCGAAGACGTGTTCGAAGCGAAGATCGCGTCTTTCTTCACGATGCCGTCAATCGACGCATACATTTTTTTCTTCTCTTCCACGTTCTCGATGATGGCTTCGATGACGATGTCGCACTCGGCGAGACCTTGTCGGTTGGTTGTGCCCTTGAGCCGCGCCCGGACCGCATCTTTCTGCTGCGCTGTGATTCCGCCCTTCTCGACCGGCCGCTCGGCAAACTTCGCCAGCGATTTCTCAATGCCTGCAAAACCTTTGTCGAGATATTTCTGTTCCACTTCGAGCACCGTAACGTCAAATCCAGCAGTCGCCGCGACTTGGGCAATGCCGGAACCCATCAGCCCGCAACCGAGAACCCCAACTTTTTTAATTTCCATTGCGCCTCTGCCTTAAGGTTAATCCGGATTCTTCCATATTTATGGCACACATGGGATAATAACCTCAATGAAGCAGGATTGCATTCGCACCACGGTCGATATCCCCGCGCCGCTCTACCGCAGGCTCAAGGCGCAAGCGGCCGCGAACGGACGCTCGGTGCGCGAACTGGTTCTCGCCGGGGTGCAGAGCGTCCTTCTTCAGGCGCGGCGGCCGCGGCGGAAACGAGTCCAATTCCCGCTTATTGCTTCGCCGGGTCCCAAGGTCGACCTCACCAACGAACAGATCTATGAACACGTTGAATTTCCTTGATTCGAACGTGTGGCTGGCCCTGATTTGGAACCGGCACATTCATTCCGAAAGGGCCCGTTCCTGGTTCGCGGAATCCGCGGAGCAACAATTCTTCTTCTGCCGTTTCACTCAGCTCACCGTTCTTCGCCTGCTTACTACTGAATCGGTCATGGCAAAAGAAACCAAAACTATGTCCGAAGCCTGGGCCTTGTGGGACCGCGTGTGGGCCGACCCGCGCATCGCCTTTCTGCCCGAGCCCGACCATCTCGAAAAGGAATTTCGTTCGCGTTCCAAGCTTTCGAGCCGATCTCCCAAGCTCTGGGCCGACGCCTACCTTCTCGCCTTCGCAACCACCTCAGGCTTGAAATTCGTCACCTTTGACCGGGCCCTTCACACCCGAGGCGGCGAAGTGCTTGTCTTGTAGTTCAGTAGGACTTTCATTGCGCTCAGATAAGGACCGCATCAGACTTGCGCAATGCCGGAACCCATTAGGACGCAACCGAGCTACATGGATTCAAACCAAATCCACCACGGAGTCACTGAGACACAGAGGAAAATCTCAATCCTCCAGGCTCGCTGATACCAAATCAGCAAATTTTGCGCAGTAGGCGGCATCGCTCCGAACCCGATGATGTTCGCGGTCACCGGTAGTGGCCAGAAGGTCATAAACAAAATCCTCATACTGCGCACTAACGCATGTAACTCTAATAACCGCTTCTTCGCCATCCTTAAAAACTACGCGGAAGATCTCCTTCTTATGCTTCTTGAGAAGCTGATAATTCGGATCACTCTCAACCGCATATTCGAACGCTTCCAACCCTGTTTCACCATCGGTAAATATGCGGTTTCGACAACGGATCCGAGAAAAGGGTGCAAATCTCCAACTCTCGTCCGCAGGAATTTGCTCGATAACCTCGAAAACATCTTGGTCGATGCGCCGTGCTCGCACAGAACGCCAGCAGTCCGTCCCTTCGCCCACAAGCGGCATGTAAATTACAGCTTCCATACAGGAATTGCTCAGGATTATCTACGTGTCTCCGTGCCTCCGTGAAAGCTAATTCATGCTCTCCACCACCATCGCAATCCCCTGCCCGCCACCGATGCACGCCGTAGCCAGCCCATACTTCTTCTTTCGCCGCCGCAACTCATACAGCAAAGTAATCACCAACCGCGTTCCGGTCGCGCCCAGCGGATGCCCCAGTGCAATCGCTCCGCCGTTCACATTCACCTTCTCGCGATCCAATCCCAATTCTTTTTCCACCGCTAGATACTGCGCCGCAAACGCCTCATTCACCTCAATCAAATCGATGTAGTCGAGCGAGAGCCCGGCCTTTTGCAGCGCCAGTTTCGTCGCAGGCACGGGACCTCGCCCCATCACCTTCGGATCAACTCCGGCGACTCCCCAACTCACAATCCGGCCCAGCGGCTCGATGCTGCGCTTGCGCGCATCTTCAATCGACATCAGCACCACCGCAGCCGCCCCGTCGACAATCCCACTCGCATTACCGGCTGTCACGGTACCATTCTTGCCGAACGCTGCCTTCAACTTCGCTAGGCCCTCCATCGTGGTCTGCGGACGCCGGTGATCGTCTTCCGTCAGTGATTCTCCCGTCGGCTCGCCCTTCGAATTTCGCAGCGGCACCGGAACCAGCTCTTCCTGAATGCGTCCTTCTTTATAGGCCGCATCCGCTTTCTGCTGCGAGCGCAGCGCAAACCGGTCCTGCATCTCGCGCGTAATGCCATGTTCCGAACCGTACAACTCCGCCGTGTTCGCCATGTACAAGCCGCAATAGCTGTCGAGTAGCGCCACCATCAACGAATCTTCCAGCTTTCCGCCCGGAGCCAAAGTAAATCCGTCGCGTCCGCGAATCGAAAACGGAGCCTGCGACATCGCTTCCATGCCGCCGGCAAGAACGATTTTCGCCTCCTCGGTTTGAATCATCTGCGCCGCACTCACGATTGACTGCATTCCGCTCCCGCACAGCCGGTTCACTGTCAGGGCCGGAGTTTCAATCGGCAGCCCCGCGCGCAATCCCACGTGCCGCGCGCCGTAGAGCGCGTCGCCGGAAGTTTGTTGCGCATTGCCAAATACCGCATGATCGAACTCTTTCGCGTCAATGCCTGCGCGCTCCATCGCACCCTTCGCGGCGACTGCGCCCAACTCTTGTGCCGTAAAGTCTTTCAGCTTGCCGCAATACCGGCCAAAGGGCGTGCGCGCCCCGCTGACAATCGCAATATCACCCTGTTTCAACATGGTTTTCCTTGCAAGATCAACCGCTCAGAGCGGATCAAAAGTGAGAATCAAACTGGTTAGTGTAGCAGCGCGTGAGCAGGTTTGACCACCGAGAGGATTGAGTCATTGCACGATCGAGTGATCGAGCGATTGAGCTATCGGGCGCAATCTGCGAAAGGTCAGTTAAGGGGCGCTCGAAATTGCGACGTTTCGGTCGGCCAATGATCCAATGGCTAAATCGATCAATGACCCGATGTGGCTACGCCACCGCCCCCGCCGCCAGCGCCGCCGCCAGGGCCACAACTTTTCCCGGTCCCTGCCCCAGCGAAGCCTCCAGCGCCTGCTCGGCGCGGTTGATCACTTCAGTCACAATATCCGCCGGATCGTAATTCTCCCGCACCACGGCTTCCGCAATTCCAGCGGAGAACTCCATTACTGGGCCCTTTTCTGATCCGTCCTTGCCCGGCAGATGAAGTCCTGCAATCACTTTGCGTAACTTCTCGAGTGCCAGCGTGGCCTCCTTCTCGGCAGTTTCTCCGAGAACGAGCGCTATCGTCGTAATGTCGTAACGAAACGCCAGATCGTTGGTTCGAATGTTGGCCGCGATGTGCTGCCCGATTTTTTCCATGGTGGCTTCGACCACAGCCTCGCCGTATTCCTTGAGCAGCGCCGCACTCCGCCCAAACTGCAGCAGCAGCAAACTCAGCGGAGCCGAATTTTGCGCCGCGCGTTTGCTCTCCGCCAGCAGTAAGTCAAGATACGAACTCCGCTTCAGCAATCCGGATTTCTCTTCCGTTACTGAAAGATTCTTCACCAGCCGCCGCAAACCGGCATTGTTCAGGGCGATCACCATCTGATCGGCCAGGGTTTTCAGAATCACGGCGTCGGTTGGCTGCCACATCTTCGCCTTATTGTGCAGAAGGGCCAGTACGCCGACGGAATCTTCTCCATTGCTCAGCGGCAAAGCAAGCAGTGAGGTGGTTTTAAGCTCCGCCACAGCATTTGCCACCTCTTGCAACTCCGGTGCACGCTGCGCGTCATTGATCAGCAATGGCTGGTCCGACACGGCTTCCTGCAGAGCAATCATCAGCTCTTTGAGCGCGCTCGCATTGCCTTCTTTCACCCCTTTGCCGCAAAATTCCTGCACCGCAGTTGGCGCCGAGCCCGGGCTTCGCATCATCGCGACACAGCGCGAAAGTTCCCAGTGCGCTCCAATCTCATTCACCGCAGTGGTGAGCACAGCGTGAGCAGTTCCCTGGTGATAAAGTTTGCGCGTGATTTCGGCCACGCGAGTCACGTTGCGCATCTCCGCAGCGGGATCAGCCGCTGCCGGCGCTGGAATTGCCGGCGGCGCAACCGGCACGCTGGCTTGCTGCAGCGGCGACGGCCCTGAATAACTTGGCGTCATCCCAGCAGACATATACAGCCGCTGCAAGTCTTCGTTGCGCTCTTCTTCTCGCGGAAACAATTCTTGAATTCTTTGCAGCCGCTCGACAGCCTTGTTGCGCATTCCGTATTGCACAAGAATTTCAGCCTGGAGCATCAAATCCTGCAGCGTGGAAGCTCCCAGCGTGGCTTCGTGTTCAATCTGTTTCGCAGCCGCGCTCGGAGCACTCGACGTAAACCGCGAAGAAATTTCTTTGAATTTGTTCGCGTCGATCTTGCCCTTCAGTATTTCCAACCGCTTTGCATGTCCGGATTCGTACGGATCGACTTCCGCCGCCCGGTCGAGGCATTCGGCTGCTTTCGCAAAGTTACCCGTTCCGCAATAAACATCGAAAAGCTTCAGCAAGGTCTGGCTGTAGTCGCCCTCGCGGTTCGCCGCGTTGAACAGCTCGCTCATGAACTCCAGCATGGCTGGCGTAGAACGCCGCTTGGCCTGCAACTCCTGCATCCCACTCAGGAACTGCCGCCGCTCCCCGCGTTTCGCCTGGAATTGCCCCAGCTTCCGCGCCAACGCCACGGCAGTGTCATCTTGATCTGAATCCATCAATTGCCCAATCAGCGTCGTCACTTGCGACAGCCGGTTGGGATTTTGCTCGAACAATTGCCACACCAGCGGCTCGGCCTCAGCATAACGGCCCGCCGCGAGCAGCGCCTCTCCATATATATCTCTCAGCTCAACCGAATTCTTCCCCGCAAGCACCTGCGGTTCAAGAATGAAAATCGCGGCTCCAACCTGCCCCTGTGCCAGCAGGCCCTTGCTGTATGCCAGCGCGATCCCTTCGTCGGACGAATCTTCCTGGTAGGCTCGCTCATACCATTGCGCAGGATCCGTTCCGCTCTCCGCCGCCAGTTGCGCCACGCGCTTAAAGCCCTCGGCAGCGGCCTTACTCTCTCCCAGTTCAGAGCACAACTCGGCGACGCGCTGAAAATTTGCCTGCGTCGGCTCCAGTTCCACAATCCGGCCCATCACCTGCAATGCGCCCTTCTTGTCGTTCAGTTTTGCCAGATCCCCGAGCGCCGATTCATACGTGCCCACCGCAAGCTTCTTGTTTGAGCCTTCCAATAGTTGTCCAAAGCGAAATTTCTGCTCCCATGTCGGACTACCGTGCCGCGCCAACTTCTTATAAGTGAGGCTGGCGCGAGTCGCATCCCCGGCGCTCACCTGCCGCTCGAACAATTCTCCAAGCAGTTGCACGGCATCGCGGTTCCGGTTTTGCGACAGGCACAAGTCGGCCGAGAGTTGCCGCACTGAATCGTTTTCCGGATCGTCGCCGAGAAGTTGCAGATATTCTTCAAGCGCTTCGGCGGCCTTGCCCTTTTGTAGAAGCTTTTCCGCGCGCTCGATACGCCGGGTTACATCGGCTCGGTCGACGTGCTTTGTGATGTCGGGCATCGGCACTTTTAGGCAGAGTACTGCTGTTTCGATTCTAGGAGTGCCCTTCAGCCCCAGCAATCGGTAAGGCCGGAGAGATATTACGAAAGTCATCCGCCATAAAGATTTCTTGAGTTAATAGAGACTGTGGAACCAAGTTCCTCTGTGGTCGATCGTGCGCAAGCGCAAAAGCATTACTGACGTAAGCTGATCTTGTCATTTGCAGCTGCGGCCGATTCCCCTTTTCCGCTAACCTCGACCTCGGGCGTGTGTCAAATTCCGTTGCCCAGGCCGACCGTGATCTTCCACTCGCCAATTTGCGCAATTCTGCTCCGGAGGTCGACCGACGGCAGGCCGATCGTCTGGTGCATCATCGGAGCCTTTGCCGGTCTATACATCTTTTACAAAGGATTTCTTCTCCTGCAGCGCCGCCATCTCATCCTCGACACGCCAGCATCAAAAGTTCGCAGCGCCTCGCTTGGAATGGTTGAACTGAATGGACTTGCCTCCGGCCCTTACACCGTCGTAGCGCCCATCTCCGAGCGGGCTTGCTACTACTACCGAACCATCGCGTGGGAGTGGAAACGCCAGGGCAGGAACACCAAGTGGGTGAAAGTCGCGGCCGAGTGCATGCACGTGCCTTTCTTTCTCGACGACAACACGGGCAAAATCATGGTCGACCCGCGCGGCGCCGAACTGGACCTGCATCGCGATTTCCAGCAGCAATTCTGCGACGGCCTGTTCACTCTCAAACAGGAGGCGCCGCCCAACGTGCATAGTTTTCTCTTGCGCCATGGAGTCAGCACCAACAACAAAATCAAAGTGGAAGAATTCTGCATCAAGCCGAAAAACGCCCTCTTCGTGCTAGGAACGCTCGACGAAAATCCCGGTCTCGAGCTATCGCCAAAGCCAATCCAGGAAACGGAAGACGTTTCGGCCGGCAGCACATTTTCTTTCTCTCTAGGTGGATCGGCGCTTTCGATGGCGGGCAACGCCCTGGGCGCTTCCCCGCTGTTCGATCTAGCCAGTCGCAGGAAATCGGAAGACGCGCGTCTCGGCGCAGCCGTTCTGGGCGATTCGAATTCGAATCCTTCGCGCGCCACGAACAATGCGGCGACTAATGTCATTCACCTCTCGTCGCCCGCCGAACCAGCCAACACGACCGAGATGACGCAGCAGCAGAAGGTTGCAACCGCGTTGATGAAGGCCGGCATCACGAATCCTGCGGCCTGGGCCGCGGCGGGGGTCGCGCCAGGAACGGCAGCCATCGGCCCAACTCTTGCTTCGCAGGCAGGCACACCGCAAGAAAATTCCGCGCCTGCCGATTTCGAGCAGCATCCTCGAGTCGTGATAATGAAAGGTGAGAACAATCCAACTTTCCTCATCTCCTGGCGAAGCCAGCGTGACCTGGCCCGCACCATCGGATGGAAATGCACGCTGATGATCTGGGGCGGTCCAGCGCTGACGATTCTCTGCCTCTACGCCCTTAACAGCATGACGCACTGGTTCTAAATTCACATCCGCCAGCCACACGTAATCTTGTCATTCCGAACACGCGCGAAGCGCCGGCGGGGAACGTGCTGTTGAGCTGCCGAAAGCCTCAAAACCCCAAGCTCGCCGGAGGAAATCCTCCTGCCCCGCACCAATCTCCTAATCACCCCGCGCTGGCCGAAACTGTTCGGTTTAGTACAATGAGCGCGTGAGCAACGCCGTCCGCATCGGAATCCTCGGCGACTTTAACTCTGAATTTCGCTCCCACCACGCCACGCCCGATTCCCTGCAGCACGCCGCCCGCAAGCTCGATCTGAAAGTCGAATCCGAGTGGATTCCCACCCCCGCGCTCGCCAGGCCAGACTCCGATAAGCTTCTGGAAACCTTCGACGGCCTCTGGGCCGCGCCCGGCAGCCCATTCAAGAGCTTCGACGGCATGCTCAAAGGCATCGAATTTGCCCGCCGCCGCGACTGGCCTTATCTCGGCACCTGTGCCGGCTTTCAATATGCGCTCATCGAGTTCGCTCGCAACGTGCTCGGCATCGCCGATGCCGACACTGCCGAAAATAACTCCGGCTCGAAGAATATCGTCGTCTATCCCGTGGCCTGCGCCGTTCCCGACCGCAAAGGCAACGCGCCCAAGCTCTCGGGCATGGTGCCGGAGATTCGCCTGCGCCCCGGTTCTTACCTGCAATCGTTTTATGGAAAAGACAAAGAGGTCGTGAGCGAAGAGTTCTTCTGCAACTTTGAAGTCAATCCCGAATACGAATGGGCCACCATGGAAGCTGGCTTCCCCGTCGTAGCTCGCGGAGCCAACGGAGAGATTCGCGCCATCGAGTCGCCAACCCGCCGCTTCTTCGTAGCCACATTGTTCCAGCCGCAACTTTCCTCGACCGAGAAAAAGCCGCATCCCGTAGTTCTGGCCTTCGTGCAAGCCGCTGCCGACTGGGAGCGGAAGAAACTGGACGACAGTGTGCTGGAGTAGGACGGGTTAGTCGCTGTCTCAAAATGGGCGTATAACTAACCCGTCCTAGCCTTTAAAAGTCCCCCTCGAGAGGCGGGGTAAAACTAAGTCCCGTCGCCGGATAGATTCACCAGGGGGGGTTATCGAACCGGTTGGTTAACGTGAAGAAAAGCTGCTCGTTGTCAGCGCCCGTCTTTGTGAGATCGAATACTGGAGGCCCGTTTACACCGCCTTCACAAACCGCAGCGAAGCCGAATTCATGCAGTACCGCAATCCAGTCGGAGGCGGACCGTCATCGAAGACATGGCCAAGGTGCGCATCGCACTCCTTGCAGGAGACGGCAACGCGCTCCATGCCGATCGAAGTGTCGCGAATCTCTTTCACGTTCTCCTGCGCGATCGGGGCCCAGAAGCTCGGCCAACCGGTGTGAGAATCGAATTTCGTCTCCGAACTGAACACGGCGTTGTCGCAACAGATGCAGCGGTAAAGTCCCTTGTCGTGCAGGTTCCAGTACTTTCCGGTATAGGCAAATTCGGTGTCGGCGTGGCGTGTAATCTCGAATGCTCCGGAGCCAAGCTGCTTGCGCCACTCGTCATCCGTCTTGATAACTTTCGCGATCTTCACCTTCGCGAGGCGCTTGCCGTCGTCAGAAAACTGGACGATCGTGACCTCGCCCGGTTCGGCTTTCGCCGCAGCGATGACGGGATGCGGCCGGCCCCAGTGCACAAGGATCGCTCCGCCCACTGTCGCCCCAACTCCCATAAGGAATTGTCGACGTCTGGCGTTGATTTGTTCTTTCGTTTGCTCGCGGTTGGATTCGAACATGGCTTCCACCTCAGCGGTTCCGGAAAATCAAATCACCTACTTCGAGTACAGATCCGGAAACTCCTTCTTCAAGTTCGCCACTTTCGGCGCGTCGTTATAAACGATATAGGGATTATCCGGGTGCAGCGTGGCATAGTTCTGATGATAATTCTCAGCCTGGTAAAAGGCCTGCAGCGGCACCAGCTGCGTCACAATCGGACGCGAAAAAACCTTCGCCTGATTAAGTTGCGCAATATAAGCCTCGGCGACTCGTTTCTGCTCGTCGTTCGTATAGAAGATGACCGAGCGATACTGCGTTCCCTCATCCGGTCCCTGCCGATTCAACTCCGTGGGATCGTGCGCTACCGAAAAGAACACGCGCAGCAGCTCCCCATAAGTAACTTTGGAAGGATCGTAGACAATTTCGACCGACTCGGCGTGCCCGGTGCGACCGGAGCTGACAGTCTCGTAATCGGGATCCTTCACCGTTCCGCCCGCATATCCGGAAGTCGCACTATGGACGCCCTTCACATGCTGGAAGACGGCTTGAATTCCCCAGAAGCACCCTCCGGCGATGACGGCGGTCTCTTTGCCATGAGCAGCGGGGGTTTCATCGGTGGCGGGAGCGGGAACCGCGGCACCGCTGCCGGCGCGGCAAGCGATCGCCGCGGCGAACACGATTAGGATCATCGCAACCATACGATGAGAAATTTTCGGCATAATCCCCTCCATCTCAGTGAAGCTACAGGTTACTCCGTCGAGCATGCAACTCGGCTAGTTATTAGAGCGATAAGCCCGAAAGAAGTTTCGCAGGTTGATAGACTGGCTTGACAAGGCGGCTCAGGAAGGACATGGCAAGTAAGCGGACGAAAAAAATCTTTCCTTGACATTCGCTTTATATTCGCCAACAATGTGCGCATGGCGATCACACGCAGGCAACGCGAGGTCTACGACTTCATCTCCCGCTTCGTTTCTGAGAACGGATACTCTCCGTCCTTTGAAGAGATTGGCAAAGGTCTGGAGCTGAATTCGCTGGCCACCGTGCACAAGCACATCACCAACCTTGAAAAAAAAGGGCTGCTCACGCGCGACTATAACCGCAGCCGCTCCATCGATCTGCTGCCTCCGAAGGGAAGGTTGAAGCAATCGATGAACGTGAATACCGGCGTGATCCTGCCGCTGGTGGGTCGCATTGCCGCAGGCCAGCCGATCGAGGCAATTCAGACTCAAGAGACGATTTCGCTCGCCGATTTTGTGCGCTCGAAAGACGTGTTCGTGCTCGAGGTGCGCGGCGACTCCATGCAGGACGAAGCCATTCTCGACGGCGACTACGTGCTGGTCGAGAAACTGAAGACGGCGCACAACGGAGATATCGTGGTCGCGGTCGTCGACAAAGACGATGCAACGCTGAAGCGCTTTTACCGCGAAGGCGACAATATCCGCTTGCAGCCTTCGAATGTAAACATGAAGCCGATCATCGTTCCGGCGGTTTCGGTGGAGATACAGGGAAGGGTGATTGGAGTGCTAAGGAAGTACTGAAGTATCCATCTCGACGCCAACAAGAAAAAAGAATGCCCAGGATTTCTCCTGGGCATTTTGTTCCGTGGATCTAAAGCTACCCAACGTGCTTATCCAGAGCCTGGGCGATGGCTTCCTTAGGCCGGTAGCCGACTAACTGCTCAACGACCTGCCCGCCTTTAAACACCAGCAAGGTCGGAATGCCGGTTACCTTGTAGCGCATCGGAGTCGCACTATTCGCGTCGACGTCCATTTTGCCGATTTTGATCTTGCCCTGGTAATCCTTGGCCAGTTCCTCGACGATCGGAGCGATTGCGCGGCACGGGCCACACCAGGTCGCCCAGAAGTCCACCAGAACGGGCTGATCAGATTTCAGAACATCCGCGTCGAAGTTCGCATCGGTTACTTCGACGATTCCATTTCCTGCCATATTTGTTTCTCCTCGTTGTAAACGTCGCATGGTCGGCGGACGCTCCCCTGTTTTGCAAACAACGAGTGTCTTGCCGCGCTTGGCGATCTACAGATAATTGCTGTCCCTTTGAGGGAACCTATTATCGTAACACCGCTATTCGATGCGTGGGGGCGCAGTTCGGTCGCAAAAACGGGCTTTGGGCGGGATCGATGGGAGCATCGATCCGGGCTGACCTAAGTCTAATCCCTTCCTTAAAAACCGATCTTTTGCCAAACGTTTCGAGACTTACGGGCAATAAAAAAGCGCCTCGAACTTTACAGTTCAAGACGCCTCGGCAGCCCTCCCCCAGAACTGCCAAACCACGAAATGAATGTTAAAGAAGGCCTCATTTTGTGTAAACGTCACTTTGGTAACGCGCTTTTTTCCACTGTTCCAACGATTTCTGGAAGCCCATCGGTAAGTTATGAGCGAACTTTTTATTGCTGCTTCTGCCAGGTCTGGCCATTATCGGCAGTGGTCCAGACCTCGGAAGTTGAGGTCGCCACGGTGCCGTGCTCCGGGTCGGAGAACTGAATGTTCACGATGTCGCCGGTGGGGGAAGCATCCGATGAGAAAAGAACCTGCTGCCAGCGGGTTCCCGAGTCGGTGGAGTGATACAGGATCGCGCCCGACCCTCCCGCCCAAACCTCCGGGCCGATTGCCGACACGGCGCGAAACAAGGACTCGGGGGGATTGGCTGGCTTTTGATTCTTCTCCTGTGGGGCGCTCGCGATTTTCTTTGCAGCAAATGCTGCCGGAACGTTAGTGGCGGTTGGGTTTACTTGCTCCCAGGTCTTGCCGGCGTCAAACGATCTCTGCAACCCCCCGGCAGAATTGACGGTCCAGAGCGGTGACGCTCGCGACATGAGTGCGGGTGTGGTTTGCAGAGAACTCACATTCGGAGGCGCGAATACAGGCGCGGCCATCGCGGCCACTTGCGCAGGCGCGGCCTTGGCTTTAACTACGTCTGCATTGGCGAACGAGTTCGGCGCCTGCCCTTTCTGAATGAGTTCGTCCTGGGGTTGATTTTGCGCCGTAACTTCAACTGACTCGGAGGAAGCTTCGGGCACCATCTGCTTTGCATCAGCCGAGGACAAGGCTCGACCGTCGGTTACGGGCGGACTTTGCCTCGCCGCAAGACCTCCGCCAACACCCAAAGGCGAACCAGCATGCCTCCCTATACGCAGCTCAGGCTTCGCCAAGGAGACGTCTGACTGCGGAGATATTGCTCCGCGCGCCGCCTCCGCAGATGCAGGCACGGCGGGGTTAGATCGCTTCGCTGCGTTCTTGTTTTCCGCCTGAACACTTTCCGGCGGAACGGAGTTCCGCGAATCGACCTTGCCGACTACGCTCACACTCCGAAGTTCATGCTGTCGGTACTGCAAGAATCCAACCGATGCGATTGCGATCGCACCGGCAGTAACCAAACTAAAGCGGAATGCCGGCCCGTTCAGCCACGCCCAGCCTGACTTGGCAGGCAGCGTAGCTAAGAGAGGGGTTTCAATCTCGGGCAAAGCTAGAGCAAGGGCGTCGCGGCAATCTGGGCACCCGGCGAGATGCTGCAACACCCGCATCCGCTCGATTGGAGGCAGGGATTGTTCAGCAAAGGCGGCAAGCAGGTCTGCATCGGAATGCGGCGCACGAACCTGCCGGGCCGCTATTCGCTTCACCACGATTTTGGGCAGTTCCGGCATCTGCTGCTTCCAAGCTCCATCAGTTCTTCGGGTTGAGCTGAGCCTAACTCTTAGCTCTAGGCGCCAGTTTCTCTTCCAAAGGTATTACATCTTCTTTCTCAGGGAACGCGATTGTGTTGGTTTCTTGCGTGAGACTGCGCCGAATATTTACCTGCAAATCCCGAACATCGACCTCGAGCGCCTCTTCCGCCTGGCGGCGAGCCATCCCCTGTTGCATCATTCCGTTAAGGATTTTCTTACGCAGCGACTTGGCCAGCTTATCGACTTTACGGCTGATGGTGGATTCATGCAGCCCCACCATGCGGGCGATCTCAGCCAGCGTACGCCCGTCCAGAAAGTAAGCTGCCAGCACGAATCGATCCTCGGTGGGAAGCGCGGCCAAGGCAGCGTCCGTGGCGGCTTCCAGCCGCGAGTCTGCCGCGGGCAGCGGCTCGGGTTCGGGAGCCGCAAACTGCTCGCCTTCTTCGTTTTCTTCGTCGAGGCTTACCAGCCGCCGGGTGCGGCGGTAGCGATTCACAAATTCCTGGGCGAGGACGGTGCGCAACCAGCCTTCCAGCGATCCGCGGCCGGTGAAAGATGACAACTTCGAAACCCGCGAGCCATCGCGCATGGTCGTCCCATAGAGTTCGGCATAGAGACTGTCGGCGAGATCGCGAGCCGCTGAATCCTCTCGAGCAATTCGCAATGCGGATTGATAAAGCTTCTCGCGATAGCGGACGAGAAAAATCTCCCAGGCGCGTTCGTTGCCTGCGGCACAGGCTCTCGCCAGTGCCAGCTCATCCACGCGAAGCGTCAGCAGAAGAGTGCGGACTTCTCCTTCGCCGGCGCCGGCGGGAAGATATTTTGTAGCCACTTCACACAACACGACGGCGAACAGATCGCGTCCCATCCCAAGCTTTTCGCACTCCGCTTTGACGTGCAACTCGGCCAGCACAGCGCTGACCGCCGACTGCACTGAAGCGGAAATTGGTTTCGTAGGGTTCATCCAATGAAGTTCATCAACGAAGAAGAGAATACCGCCGTCCTAATCCGATCCTACCAATACATTAGACGCTCGTAACCTGAATTTTGGGACCTCCGTGATCTTAATTTTTGCTCGCAAGCTGGAATTTCCTGGCCGTTCTTGTTCCGAGTCAAGTTGAGCAGGCAGCCGTGCATGCGGGCGAAATGCGTTGCGCCGCGCAGTATACGCGTCCGCCTGAGGGAGGAACTATGCGTTCCAAAATCGCCGTGACCATGCTGCCACTGTTTGCCTTTGCGGTAACGATTTACGTGAATGCGCCGTCCGTTCTCGCCGGAGAACAGCCCTCGGTTTACGGTTACAAAGTGCTCGATCCCATCCGGCACGGAAGTTTGACCGTGTTTCCGGTTGCTGCTTCCAAGTCTTATCCGACCGACCAATTTCTTACCCTGGATGAAGGCTTGCGCTCGGGTGAAGTTGTGGTCAGCGAATATGGAAATCTGCGCGGCCTGGTTCGGCGTCAGGTAACTCGGGGCTATCGCCATGACTCGGCCGAAGTAAACCGGCTGGTACTGGCTAACAATTCGAAGCGCCCGCTGTTGTTGCTTGCCGGCGAGATTGTGACCGGAGGCAAGCAGGATCGCGTGATCGGCAAGGATCGCATCGTTCCGCCGGAGAGCGATCCCGTGGATTTAAACGTGTTCTGCGTCGAACCCGGACGATGGGTAGCAAGCAGCGATCACTTCGACACCTCGGGAGTGACTTATGGAAGTGCACCCGGCAGCGGTGGAGGAGTTGGAAGCGGTATTCCCAACAGTACAGCGGGCGGGGCCGTCATGGCTCAGCCCTCGGTACGAGCCAAAGCTATGGCCGATAAAGATCAGAACCAAGTATGGGCAGAAGTAAAAAAGCAGCAGCAATCGATAGCGGTGGAAGTGGCGACCGCCGCGGCCCCGGCTGGAGGAGATGAGATCCGCGCAACCAGTTCCTACGCCCGCGTGATGGAGAACAAAGACGTAAAAGAAAAGGTGGACGAGGTCGCAAAGCCAATTGAACAGAACTATCAGAGCCTGATCAGGCAATTGCGCAATCGCAAAGCCGTCGGTGTGGTGGTTGCGGTGAACGGCCGCATCATCTGGTCTGACATTTTTGCCAGCACCGAGTTGCTGGAAAAATATTGGCCTAAGCTGGTGCGGTCTTATGCATCAGAAGCAGTCGTAAGCCGGGCCAAGGGAGCGGAAGCAACACTGGCGCAGGTAGAGGCTTTTCTGGATGACATGGAAGGCCGCAAGGAAATGATCGAGACCGAGCCGGGTCTCTACCGTCACACAGAAGTGAATGGCGATGGCTTCAAAGCCTTCTCACTGACGTCCCTGCTTCCGAAGACGGGTTTCGATGTGCACATCGCAAAGATGGCAGAGTAGCGCGTGATGAGCGTGCGAGCCTCGTCAACTACCGGAATCGCACGCTCATCTTTGTTCATTATTCATTGACTATTTACCGATCGTTGCCGCCATAAGTCTGATACCACTTTCTCCACGCGCCGGGATCGTTGGGCAAGCGTTGTCGCGTGATATCGGACAAGGCCTGGAACACCCATGCGTGAGTCTGTGCATCGAGCGAGGCGTCCTCGGAGTAGTCAATAAGTTGCGGAACGGCGGTCATGCGCTGCGCGTGGGTCAACATTCCCGATTCCGCCAAACTACACGCGGCGCGCTCGCGAACCAAAGGCGATGGATCGTCATGCAGGGCCCTTAGCAGGGGCGGTATCGTCGCATCCGTTCCCACCAGAGCGAGCCCTTCCACTGCCCAATGGCGTGAATCTTCATCCGCATCTTTGTTTACTCCTTCGAGGTGAGCGGTCAATGCTTCAACGACCCGGTCACTCTCCAGTCCGCGATTCCCAAGCAAGCCGAGCGACCACAGCGCCCAAACCCTCTGCGTGTGATCGGAAGAGTCCGCGCGGTGCAGCAGAGTGTCAACCGTCGCGACGCGCTTGTCCAAGTTGTAAGCGGCAAGCTGTACTTCAATGCCGGAACTTCGGACGCTTGGCGCATCGGAATTCAGCGCGGCTGTAGTGAGCTGGCTGAGCTGCGGATCAAGACTAAGTTGGCCACGCCATGTATCGACTCGCGATTGAATCTCTTCGGTCGCTCCGGGCGAGTGGCTCACGGCGCGCGTGAGAAGAGTCTCCGCCTGTTGCTGCGCGTTCTCGCCATTTAGAGCGCGGGCAGAAACGTTCCCCGCAGACCGGCTAACTTGTCGATCGGATGAACCAAAAATCCTGTTCACTAAGCCCTGCGGCCCGCTGGAAGCCGTACCGACTAGAGCGGCGAGAATTCCGATACCCATGGCAAGCGCCGAAATTAAACGAGCCTTCGCCGCGGTACGCGGCAGGACCTTGCTGTCTGCCGGCACATTCGCGGCAGTGGATTCCGGGAACTCTCCAGCATTCCTGGCAAAATCCGAATCGGGGCCTAGCGTCCCGTAATCGGGTGTAGGCGAAAGACGAGGATCCTTCGGACTAGCAAACGGTCCTTCATCCATCGCTGAACTTTCACTGCCCGGTTTGTCGCGAAAAATCGGCATGGCAAAATTCTAGGCACGCGCGAAGATGCGGTAAAGTTACTTCCGACTTGCTGGGCGAGGTTCCAAGCGGTCTTGGCTACCAATTGGCCCTGGGGCCGCATCCAACTATCGCTTCGGCGGAGCGTAATTCATTCGGAGGAGATAAATGTTCACCAAAGGCATATCTGCCAGAAGGAATCTGTGCCGTTGGCTTTATTCAACAACCCTGCTCACAGCCGCCGTCGCCGTCGCCGCAGCCGGCCCCGGATACAAAGTGATAAAGACTTACAAGCTTGGCGGCGAAGGTGGATGGGACTACATGACCGCCGACTCTGCGGCACGGCATCTTTATATATCTCGGTCCACACACGTAATCGTCCTCGATCTCGATTCCGGCAAAACTGTCGGCGAAATCGCCGACACGCCGGGAGTTCATGGTATTGCCCTCGCCCCGGACCTTGGGCGCGGCTTCACCAGCAACGGACGGGAAGGAACCGTCAGCATTTTCGATCTCAAGACGCTCGCCACCACGACCAAGGTAAAAGTTGGCGATAATCCTGACGCGATTCTTTACGATCGCTCCAGTAAGCGAGTGTTCACTTTCAACGGAAAGAGCCAGGATTCGACAGCAATTGACGCCGCCAGCGGCAAGGTGCTGGGCACAATTAAATTGGATGGAAAACCGGAGTTCGCTGCCGCCGACGGCAAAGGTGAGGTCTTCGTGAACATCGAAGACAGGAGCGAGTTGACCGTGATCGATCCCAAGAACCTCGTGGTGACAACGAAGTGGCCTCTGGCGCCATGCGAAGAACCAAGCGGGTTGTCGATAGACAAGAAACACCGGCGCCTTTTCGTCGGTTGCGACAACAAAATGATGGCAGTGGTTGATGCAGACACTGGCAAGGTGCTGGCCACTCCGGCGATCGGAGATGGCGTGGACGCCACTGCATACGACGACGATACTCATCTCGCATTCGCGTCCTGCGGAGAAGGTGTGCTCACAGTCGTAAAAGAAGAGTCACCCGACAAATTCAGCGTGGCGGAAACAGTACCGACGCAGCAAGGCGCGCGCACGATGGCGCTCGACCCGAAGACTCACAATGCATATTCAGTGACAGCAAATTTTGGTCCGCCGCCCGCGCCGACCGCGGATAATCCTCACCCCCGTCGCTCCATCATTCCCGATACATTCGTGGTTCTCGTCGTGGGCAAATGAAGCGATTCGGGCAAATTCGGCGTGTTCTTCCCTGCCTTATCGTTGCGATTCTGGCGCAGATCTTTTCGATACAGATCTGCGCCGCTTACTCGGTGCTGACCCACGAAGAAGTTGTGGATCTGGTGTGGAAGGACAATTTAATTCCTCTGCTGAAGAAACGTTTCCCAAACGCGACTGATGATGATCTGAAAAAAGCTCATGCCTTCGCTTACGGAGGCTCGCTTATCCAGGACATGGGCTACTACCCCTTCGGCTCGAAATATTTCAGCGATCTCACGCATTACGTTCGCAGCGGCGATTTTGTCGTGAACATGCTTAAAGAGACCTCTGACCTGGATGAATTTGCTTTTGCGCTCGGCGCCCTGGCGCATTACTCTGCGGATAATTGCGGCCATCCCACGATTAATCAGGCTGTAGGCATCGAGTTCCCTAAGCTGCGAAGGAAATACGGCGACGTTGTGACTTATGAGGACGATCCGAAGGCGCACATCCGCGTCGAATTCGGCTTCGATGTCACTCAGATTGCGAAGAACCGTTACACCTCCGACCGCTATCACGACTTCATCGGCTTCGAGATTTCTAAACCCCTACTGGAACGCGCCTTTCAGGACACGTACTCGATTCCACTCAATGAAGTGCTGACGAAAGAAGATTTGTCGTTCGGCACGTTTCGCCGGGCCATCAGTCAGGTGATTCCCGAGATGACCCGAGTGGCGCTTGTCGCGCGAAAAAAAGAGATTGTGCAGGAAACTCCGAATTTTCACGCGCGCCAGTTCCGGTATTATCTTTCGCGCACCAGTTATCAGCGGGAGTGGGGCAAAGGCTACCGGCGTCCGGGATTTGGAACTCGGGTGCTGGCATTCTTTCTGAGATTTGTTCCTAAGGTCGGGCCATTCAAAGCTCTCGATTTCAAAATTCCCTCGCAGAAAACCGAGGATCTTTATATCGCCAGCGTCGACCTCACGGTGCAGGATTACAAGAGACGTTTGCTTGAGGCCGGCGCCGGCTCGCTCCAGTTGACAAACACCGACTTTGATACCGGGCACGACACTCGCGCCGGCGAGTACGCCTTGACCGATAAAACCTACGCGCGCCTGCTCGACCAATTGTCGAAGCACAATTTCGATCAGATCGCGCCAGAACTGCGCGGCAATATTCTTGCTTTCTATTCGGACCCTGCGGCTCCCAACGCCACGAAGAAGAAGCCGAAGACCTGGCAGAAAACGCAGGACCAATTGGCAAAGCTGCGAGAGTTGTCGGAAGCTCCCACTCCCGCGATTAAAGAGATATCGGAAGTGAACTCCCGAGACTCTGATGTGGCTGCGCAATGATTCGCAAGTCTCAGGGCCTATCGACAGGATTTCTATCAAAAAAGAAACCGGCGGACTCGGCCAGGATGAATCGATCTAGGTTTCGGCCGGCGCAAAGAAGACCAGCGCTGCCAACTCTTCTGTAATGTCGTAAAAGCGGTGGCCAACCTCGGCAGCCACGAAAATCACACTTCCCGCCGAAACCTCGCGGTCTTCCGACCCGGCTTTGAATCGGGCTTTCCCACGCAGAACATAGTAGATTTCATCCTCGTGATGCGGCTTTTGCCGGTCAGTTTCGCCGGCTGCGAGCACATACAATCCAGCACTCATCGCCGGCACGCGAAGGAACTCGCGGTAAAGCTTGCCAGTCTCGGCACGCTGCTCTTCAACCTCGGCGAGGCTGGCAAAGAAGGATTTCACCCGAATATGCCTCCGAAGATCAGATCGGTGAACTGGGGAATCAGATTTTGCGCCTGCAAATCGCCCTCGGGCTTGTACCACTGATAAATCCAGTTGATCATGCCCAGCAAAGCGAAAGCCGCGGCGCGCGGGCTGACCTTAGGCTTGGCCCCGTAGGCTCCATTCTCCCGTCCTGTCTTCTCCGCTTTCTCCCTGAACTTTTTTTGCAC
>Ga0210391_10001201_pt1 | contig 24061 bp, 26 predicted proteins | sample IncBWC12OmetaG_FD_160573 | JGI IMG/M metagenome (GOLD analysis project Ga0210391, IMG submission 160573) | Forest soil microbial communities from Barre Woods Harvard Forest LTER site, Petersham, Massachusetts, United States - Inc-BW-C-12-O ...
GAGCGTGCTGGTCGGGATTCTCATCGGCCTGAGCCGCCTTGCAGCCGATAGCGAAATCACCGCCATGCGCGCCAGTGGCATGGGTGTGTGGGACTTCGGCCGGGCGCTGGCCATCTTTGTGTTCGCGGCCTGGCTGCTGGCTCTAGGCAACGGTTTGTATTTGGCGCCGTGGTCGATGGCGTCGCTCGGCCACCTCGAGGAGCAACTGAAAGGTTCGCAAGTTTCTTTCGAAGTGCAGCCGCGAGTGTTCTATGAAGGTTTCCCGAAGATCGTGCTCTACGTGCAGGACGTGCACACCGCGCAGGGTGCGGCCGTGTGGAAGGGAGTATTTCTTGCCGACATCTCCGACGCCGCCAATCCCCGAATCACGCTGGCCCACGAAGGCGTTCTCGTTCCCGAGGGCCAAGACCGTCTGCACCTGCATCTGGTCGATGGTTCCACTCACGAGACCGATCCCAGACAAGCCAACCATTACCAGATCTCGACCTTTGACCAGACTGACATCCCGATCGATCTGCCATCGACGGAGAACAAGGCGGAGGAACAGATTCCAGTCGGCCTGGTCAGCACGTGGTCTCTGCGCGATTACGCCAAACGTGTCGATCCAGTTTCGGCTCGTTGGTACCTTATCGAGTTTCATCGCCGCTTTGCCTTGCCCACAGCGTGCCTGGTGCTGGCCATGGTCGGAATTCCTCTGGGGCTCTCGTCGAAGAAGAGTGGCAAGTCCGGCGGGTTCGTGCTCACCATTGTGCTGGTTTTCTTGTACTACTTCGTTTCGCTCATCGGAGTGTCGCTGGCCCGGCAGGGTACGGTTCCTCCCGCTCTCGGAGCGTGGCTGGCCAACATCGTATTCTTTGTCGCCGCGCTGTTTTTGTTGTGGCAAGCCGAGCGCAGGCCTTTTGCGCTGTCTGCGGTAAAGCTGGCATGGAAGCGCCCGGAATTGCAGCCAAATGGAGCGGTCAGGACATTCGGACTTGGACGCAGAGACAGCGCCAACGCTTTCGAGCGTGCCTCCACACGGCGACGAGTTTTCAGCGCGAGTTTTCCCACGCTCCTCGACGACTACGTGTTGCGCGATTTCTTCGTCTACCTGGGAATGATTCTTTCTGCATTCCTTGTTCTGTTACTGGTCTTCACCTTGTTCGAGTTGCTGGGGGATATTCTGCGCAATCAGACGCCGGCGATTGTCGTTGCAGAGTATCTGCTCAACGTTGCTCCTTACTTGCTGTACAGTGTTGCCCCCCTGATCATGATGCTGGCGGTATTAATCACGTTCGGACTCATGAACCGTTCCAACGAAATCACTGCCATCAAAGCCACCGGAACCAGCATCTACCGAATCGTCACGCCCGTGCTGATCACCGCCGCCGTGCTTGCGACGGGATTATTCTTTGCCGATCAGTTTTACCTGCCACGTACCAACCAACGCCAGGAGGCGCTGCACAATCAGATCAAGGGCAAGCCGCCGCAAACGTATCTGCGCCCTGACCGAAGATGGATCTTCGGTCAGAATAGCGACATTTACTACTACCAGTTCTTCGATCCCGACCGCGACCAGTTCGCCAACGTCACCATCTTTCGCATCGACCCCGCCAGCTTCGCCATCACCCAGCGCATCCATGCCGATCGCGCTCACTGGGCCGAAAATCTCGACCGCTGGGTCTACGAGCAAGGCTGGCAGCGTTCTCTGCAGGGCGCGGCCATCGCTGGATATCGCAACTTCGACGTTTCCACGTTTCCCGAACTTAGCGAGACGCCCTCCTATTTTAAGAAGGAAGTGAAACAGTATTCCGAGATGAACTACGAGGAGCTGCGCCGTTATATTCGCGACCTGCAGCAGAGCGGTTTCGATGTGGTGCGCTTACGGGTGCAATTGAATAAGAAGCTTTCCTATCCGCTGATCACGCTGATTATGGCCGTACTCGCCGTCCCGTTTTCTCTTTCGGCGGCGAAGAAGGGAGCCATTACCGGGGTCGCGGTCGCGGTGGGAATCGCTGTGGTCTATACCGTGGTATCGCGATTATTCGAAGCGATGGGAGACCTGAGTCAACTCCCGCCGGCACTCGCCGCATGGTCGCCAGACCTGATCTTCACCCTGCTGGGCGCCTATCTGATTCTGAAGATCCCGACGTAAACGCGGCTTTCCGCTTTTATCACAGCCGTACGCCAAGACCTACTTCACGGCGATTCCCCAGGGATAGTTGTCGGTGGTGATTGGTGACAGTGGAGTCAATTGGCCCGTCGCAGGAGTAATGGCAAACTCCGAAACATTCGCCGAATTGAGGTTGGTTACAAAGAGCCACAAGTCATCGGCACGTATCGCAATCGACTGAGGAAACGAATTGACCGATACTGTCGGAGGCGTGAGCGGCGATAAAGTTCCAGTTGCGGAACTGATTTTAAATGTTGAGATTGTGCCAGCTCCGGTGTTCAAGACGTACAGGAACTGCCCCAGCGGATTGACCAGCAACGGCCCGGGAAGATCGCCGACGGCATACGGAGAACCGGTCACCTCTTGCAGGCTGTAGTCCGCGTTCGGGCATTGCGCCGACACTGCAAAGCAGATCTTGTACACGCTGACGTTATTGTTGGGGCTTTGGTTCGAGACAAAAACGAATCTGTTACAAGGGTCAACCGTCACCCCGGAGGGCACCGTGCCGGTAGCAACGCCGGGCGCCAAGGTCATTGAGGGTACCAGCGTGAGCGCTCCTGAGGAGGACACCGAATAGTTCACGACCGCATAATTGGCGGAATCTGTTACGTAAAGATTCTCCGTTGTCGGAGGCGTAAACCCGGAGCAAGGTGTGTTTTGAGTTCCTAACGAAGGGAACACAGTTGGGGTCACCGCCAGCGCCGATGCAACGGGGCTTTGGCCGCGCGCCTCCGTAGGCAGTGGAAAGGGCGATCCCGCTACTTCGCTCAAACTGCCGCCGCTGCCAATGGAGAGCACCGAAACCGTTCCGCCCAAGTCGGCAACGAAGAGAAACTTGCCTGCAGAGTCCATGGCTTCCGCTACCGGATACGCGGAGTCATTCAATGTTGTTGTCCCCACAAGGGCTAACTTTCCATCGGACGCGATCGAGTAAGTCGTAATGCCAGTGACGCTATCCCCTATTTGAGAATTCTGAGTCACGATCACGTATGCGTAGGCGCCGGCCGGATCAAGGACTACAGCCGTAGCCGCTCCCGGCGTGGGCGGTCCGTTCACGTTGTTGATCTGCGTGACGCTGCCGTTGCCCAGGTTGAGGCTGAAGGTATCCATCACGGCATTGCCGGTATTCGTGGAGACGACGATCAGACCATTGGAGGAAGATGAATACTTGGTGCTACAGGCTATTAGAAAGCCGACCGCAAGCAGAACCAGAATCGCTACAACCCAGGTAAACCTTGTCCGCATTCTGCGCTTTATCTCCTGTGAACGTGCTGCCGCATTCCCCGGCGACCATAAACCGGGCGTGAACCCTAATTGAGGGCGTGAATTGCCATCCATTTATGTATCAGGAATGCGTAGGAAGAGCAAACCCGGCACGCATTTATTAGAACTGCCGCGGCGGGTAGGAGTTGCCTGAAGGGGTGGTGACAGGGCGTTGATGGTTAATAGTCGCTGATTTTCACTAGCACTGCTGACCGCGCTTTTTAAGCTTCTCGCGCTACTGGGATCCCTGCCTCTGAAGTCTCCTCCGTTGCGGCGATGGCCTCCGGCGTGAGCGGCAGATGAAGCTCAACCCGAAGCCCGCCCTCGGGCCGGTTGAACGCTGACACGCGTCCTCCATGAAAGCGCACAGCTCTTTCTGTGATAGCCAGGCCCAACCCAACTCCCCCCGTGAGGCGGCCGCGATCGTCGTCGATCCGGTAGAAAGGCAGGAACAACTTTTCCAAAGCGTCGAGCGGAACGCCGCAGCCGCAGTCACTGACGTTCACTACCGCTTCCTGCCCGTTGGCGCTTTCGATCTTCTCCAAGCCGATCTCCACCGTTGTACCTTCACCGGTATAACGAATGGCGTTGCGGACCACGTTTTCGACCGCGCTGTGTAGCAGCGATGCCTCCCCGCGCACGCACCAGCTTCCTTCCGGAATATCGCTGCGCACGTGGCAATGCCGCGCCTGCGCTTCGAATTCCGCATCTTCCGCCACACTGAGGACCACTTCGTCGAGCGGAACCAACGTCGACGGAACCTTCTTTTCACCGTCTTCGAGCCGAGCTAGAGTCAGCAGCCGTCCAATCAGTTCGTTGAGACGGCTGGCTTCGAGTTCGATGCGTTCGAGCATGGTTGCACTTTCCGGTCCTGAACGCTGCCGCGCCAGGCCCAGAGCTACATTCAAGCGCGCGAGCGGAGACCGGAGTTCATGCGAAATGTCGTTCAGCAAACGTGATTGAGCCTTGACCAGCGTTTCCAGGCGCGCCGCCATGGTGTCGAAATCGCGCATCAATCCGCCGATCTCGTCGCGCCGGTTACTATTGGGCTTCCCCGCACGCGCGGTCAGATCGCCCGCCGCAATTTTATGCGTCGCGAACCGCAGGCGGGTCACAGGCTTGGTGATATACCAAGCGAGGAAATAGCAGACCAATCCCGAAGAAATAACTGCAATCACCAACCCAGGCGCCGGTATTCCCCACGGCCCGAAGAAGACCCGCGGCCCGGGCGGCAACTCCATCGCGATGGTGTACAGATGAGTTCCATCGCTCGAATACTTCGACTCGGTCAAAATCTGTGGACGCGGAAAAACCGCCCCGGGTCGCGGCGGCATAGGCCGGCCAGCGGCAACGTGTTCCGCCCAGCCCGCGCTCGATCGCCCGGAAATCTCGTTCCCCCGTTCATCGAAAACATAGGCTCGCACATGCTGTTTCCGTTGCAGGTCTTCCAGGTAAGCGCGAGCTTCACTCGTCCCACCATGCTCATAGGCGTTAATGGAGTCGGCGAGCGCCGTCGTGCGCAGCGCATCCCACGTCGAATTGCGCTGCGGACGCAACGCCAGCATCACGAGCACTGCCAGCACCAGAAACAATGCCTGCGCTACCCAGAAAGAAATAAAAATCTTGAGGAAGAGGCTTTTCACGGTGTCGTCTTTACCTTCTCTCGTGGCCGGGCAAAGATGTAACCGACACCGCGGATCGTTTTAATGTGCTCGTCGCTGTCGGTATCGCCCAGTTTCTTGCGAACCTTGCTGACGTGCATGTCGATGCTGCGATCGAAGGGGGAGAATTTTCTGCTGAGTACAGCGTTCACCAGGCGCTCGCGCGGGACGACCCGCCCCGCCTCGCGCAGCAACACCTCTAATAGATTGAACTCAACCGAGGTAAGATCCACCGGTTCGCCATCGCGGCGCACGCTGCGCGTTGCCGGATCGAGTTCGATTTCGCCGACGCGAACAATGTCAGGCGCTGCCGGGACCGTCTTGTCGCTGCGAGTGCGGCGCAGAATCGCTCTAATCCTCGCGACCAGTTCGCGTGGGTTAAACGGCTTCGGAAGATAATCGTCGGCGCCGATTTCCAGACCGACAATGCGGTCGACGTCTTCGCCGCGCGCCGTGAGCAAGAGTACCGGCAGCCGCGACGTCGCCCGAATCCGGCGCAGCACCTCGAAACCGTTGATGCCGGGCAACATTACGTCGAGTACAGCCAGCAGATAACCGCCGCCGTTGGCGCGCTGCAGTCCGCTTTCGCCATCGTGCGCGCACTCGACCACAAACCCTTCGGCCTGCAGGTATTCGCCGACCAGAGTGCAGAGTTCAGTGTCGTCGTCGATGACTAAAATTCGTTCCATCTTCGTACTTTTCATCATTGTGCACCACGCGGTGGCGACTAAGGGTAAAGAATTGTCAAACCAGCCGCTAACCAATGAGTTAACTCGAAATCGACGTTCCGAGTTTTCCCAATTACAAAACTTTACGCGGTTTGACCGAGTCTTTACTACTTTCCTTGCGCAGCTCGTGTTCCTATAAGTGTACGCAAAATGCCGGTTCCGAGTTTAGGAGCGGGCCACTAGGAGTCAAGGTTTATGAAATCGATACGTTTTCGTTTTCTGAGCGCTGCGCTGGCCGTAATGCTGGGCAGCGCAATCGCCAATGCGCAAACTGCGGATGCGCCCCCACCACCGCCGCCGCACCAGCACGGCTTTGGCCCGGAAGGCCACATGATGGGTTTCTTCGGCAAGTACCTGGATCTCACCGACGCTCAGCGCGCTCAAATGAAAGCCGTCATGCAGAAAGAGCGCGCCACGATGCATCCGCTGATGCAGCAAGAGCACCAGTTGGATCAGCAGCTCAAGCAATATGAAGAAGGCACCTACGATGAAGCTAAAGTGCAAGCCTTAGTCTCGCAGCAGGCGCAGACGCTGGTACAACTGAAAGTGGAGCAGAGTCGAATTCACAACGAGCTCTATCAGGTGCTTACTCCCGATCAGCAGGCCAAGATGAAAGAGTTCGAAGCCAAGCGGGCTGCACGCATGCAACAACATATGCACAGCACACCGGCGAGCGATACGCAGAGCAACGAACAGTAAGCTTCGCAACGGCGTGGGGTTGAGCCTTGCTCGGCCCCGCGCGACGCTGTCGGCGCATCCCCACCCCCAGGAGCGACGCCATGGATTCTGCTCAGATGTTTGTCTTCGACCTCGGATGGTTGTTCTTCGCCGCCTGGGGAACGATTCTCACGGCACTCGGCGTCGTTGCTTTCGGGCAGGACATCCTCGCCGCCACCCACAGACAAGATGGCGCAAACGAACGATGCCAGGACTGATAGGGAAGGATTGATCGCCCGCGTCAGATCCTGATACTTGTCTGCCAAGACTTGAACCCTGCCTGCTAGAATTTCATCTACACAACCTGCATGATTCCCCAGAGTATGCGTCCGCTGCTGCCTTACCTCAAGCGCTATCGCTGGGGTTTTGTGGCGGGCGCGGTATGCGTCGTCTTGAGCAATGGAGCATGGGCCGGTTTGCCCAAGGTTATCGGCAATGCCGCCCAGAGCCTCGAAGGCGGGGTCAATCGTCACAAGCTCTTCATTTTCGCGTTACAAGTGCTGGCCTTGGCGGTGGTGCGTGGCATTTTCCTCTTTCTCACGCGCTGGATCGTAATCGGCGTCTCCCGCGATATCGAGTTCGACCTGCGTAATGACCTTTTCGCGCACCTGGAATCGCTTTCGTATTCCTACTACCAGCGGATGCGCACCGGCGACATCATGGCGAGAGTGACGAATGATCTGAATGCGGTCCGTATGCTGATGGGGCCAGCCATCATGTACTCGGCGAACACCTTGGTTTTCACCGCCGCGGCGCTTTGGTTCATGATGCGCAACAGTCCCAAGCTCACGTTCTACGCGTTTCTGCCACTTCCCGTCGTCAGCGTGGTCATTCAATACTTCGGACGGCGCATCCATGAGCGCTTCGAAAGAATTCAGGCGATGTTCTCCGACATTTCCGCGCGGGCGCAGGAGAATTTTTCCGGAGCCCGTGTGGTTCGCGCTTACGTGCAGGAAGACGCTGAGATCGCTTCGTTCGAAACTGCAAATAAGGAATACATCGCCCGCAGCCTCAAGCTGGTACGACTGATGGGCATGTTGTGGCCCACACTCGAACTGATGCTCGGCCTCGCCATGGTCCTGGTGTTGTGGATCGGAGGCCGAGAAGTGCTGGCCGGCCACATGAAGATTGGCGCCTTTACCGCCTTCAACATTTACATGATGCAGCTCACCTTTCCCGTGATCGCGTTGGGCTGGGTGATCAGCATCTTTCAGCGCGGGACGGCTTCGCTGGGACGCTTGAATGAAATCATGCAGGAGCAGCCCGAGATCAAGGATGGACCTGAGGCTCGCGACCTTTACGTGGAGGGGAAAATCGAATTCCGCGGGCTCAATTTTGCATACGATGGCAAGCAGGTCTTGCGCGACCTGAACCTGCGGATTCCCGCGGGCAGCAGTATGGCGATTGTAGGTCCGACGGGATCGGGAAAAACCACACTGGTCGATCTGATTCCTCGCATCTACGATGCTGCGCCGGGAATGGTATTGCTCGATGGCCGGCCGATACACGAATTTTCTCTTGCCTCGCTGCGCGAGAGCATCGGTTTCGTGCCTCAGGAAACGTTCCTATTCAGCGAGCGCATCCGGGAGAACATCGTGCTGGGCGTGGCATCGGCTAGCGATCAGGAGATTCACGACGCAGCCGACGCCGCTAATATTGCCCTCGATATCGAAGGTTTTCCTGAGCAGTATCAGACGATGGTAGGCGAGCGTGGGATTACGTTATCGGGAGGACAGAAGCAGCGTACAGCGCTCGCGCGCGCGTTAATTCGCAATCCGCGCATTCTTATCCTCGATGACGCGCTCTCCAGCGTCGATACCCACACCGAAGACAAAATCTTGAATCATCTGCGCGAAGTGATGCAGGGCCGCACGACGATCTTCATTTCTCACCGCGTTTCCACGGTACGCAATGCCGACCGCATCGCCGTGCTGCATGAAGGGCGCATCGTGGAACTCGGCACCCACGACGAGCTGCTCGCCTTGAACGGCTACTACAGCGACCTGTATAACAAGCAATTGCTGGAAGAAGAGCTGGCCGAGGTTTAAAGCCGAGACGAGGGCTTAAGCAGTTTTCGTGCTTGCTATGCAGCGAATCGACGCGCCTGAGATTCTCGATTCCGACGCGTGTTCTCCCGCCGACGTTGAGATTTCCATGCGCGACATTGGCCGCGTGAACCGCTGGTTCGGCGGAATCGCGACCACGCAGAAGATGGTAGAGCGTGTCGCCCAGGCGAATAGATTGAATCGCCTTTCCCTGCTGGAAGTGGCCGCTGGGTCTGGCGAAGTGCCGGAGATGGTCCGGCAAAGACTCGCCCGCCGCGGCATCGCGTTAGATGCAACCCTCTTGGACCGGGCAGGATCTCATCTTCCGTCTGGAAATTCTCGCGATGCGGATCTCGTCGGTCGAAGTCGTTCAGTAGTGGCCGATGCGTTTGCTCTTCCCTTTGGCGACGGAGCGTTTGATCTGGTGAGTTGCTGCCTTTTTGCGCATCATCTGAGCCCGCAGCAGCTGGCACAGTTCGTACGCGAAGGCCTGCGGGTAAGCCGGCGGGCATTGTTGATCAACGATCTTGTGCGGCATCCCTTACATCTGGCTTTGGCCTTTGCCGGATTTCCCATTATGCACAGCCGTGTCGCCTGGATGGATGGATTGACTTCGGTACGGCGGGCATACATTCCGGATGAAATCCAATGCATGATCTCGTCTGCGTTTTCTAGCGATGTTTCGCTATTACGGCCGCGCGTAGAGATCGCGCGTCACCATCTTTTCCGCATGGGAGTAATTGTGTGGAAGACCCTACCAGCCCGCTAAAAAAACCCGCTGGAAGGCAGACGGCAACAAATTACACTCTAAAACTGGAGGCGGATAAGGTAAGCTGCTCCCGACTATATGGGTCTGCTCCAATGGCACATCCCGCTGGTGCTTCTGCTGGTGCTGCTCTGTCTGATGCTTCGGAGCCGAGCGTACGGGATGTGGCCATGGTTCTTTGCCTACGTGGCCTATGGCGTGGCCACGGGCGTGGCACGGTTTGCGGCATATAACCATCCCCGTCCCTATTATTTTGTCTATTGGATCACCGACGGGGGCTATGCGCTACTTGGAACTTTGGCGATGTACGAGGTATTGCGCAAAGTGCGGCGCACGCTGGCAGACGTTTGGTGGGGGCACTTGACTTTTCCCGCTGTGGTTGCCATCGGCGTAGGCCTGAGTCTAGCCCATGTCCACTATACTCCGCCGCGAATCAGCGGCCTGCTTTACTACGTTGTCGTTTTCGAAACTGCCATCCGGTTTGCGCAGGTGCTCCTATTTATTGGGCTGGCAGGTTTTTTCTGGCTTTCTAGTTTTCGCTGGAGCCCGTGTGTTCTTGGCATCTCCGCCGGGTTTGGACTCTACTCTGCGGTTGCCCTGCTGATCACGATCAAACTTTCGGATATTGGAACCAGATTCACTTTTTTGTGGGGGATAATTTCGCTTGTAGCGTACTCTTTGGCCGTATTGATCTGGATTTGCTCGTTCAGCATGCCCCGAGAGCTTGAGCCTCGCTAGGGCATGCATGAATCCGTGCCCTGATACAAACCTTACCTGTGCAATTGCAACCCATCCGGGCGCATCCACCAACTCACTGACGTTCTGCCTACGCTAAGGGCTAAACTGTCCGCTGGGAACTTAGCCCCAAATCACACTTGAGGAAAACCAAATGAAACGCGCGTTCGCAGTCGCGTTAATGCTCCTGTTTTTCGCATCAGCAGTATTCGCTGAGGGCGGAGGGAGCTCCCCACCCACGTCGTCGAGCAACTCACCGGTGGGACAGGGCAAGCCGTAACGGAATTACGCTGTAAAACCGGGGGCAGATGAGGTAAGCTGCTCCCGGCTATTTTATGAGCTCGCTCCTGTGGCTGATCCCAACAGGGCTTCTCGCTGTGCTGCTTGGCCTAATGCTACGTGGCCGCGCCTACAGAGCGTGGCCGTGGTTCTTCAGCTACGTAGCCTTTGGCATATCCGCGGATGTGGCACGGTTCGCGTCGCGCAACTACCCCCGCCCTCACTATTTCATCTACTGGCTCACCGACGCTGGCTATGCGGTTCTTGGGGCCTTAGCGATGTACGAAATATTGCGCAAGGTTCTGCGCGGGCTGGCGGGCATCTGGTGGACGCATTTGATTTTTCCCGCCGTGATTGCCATTGGCGTAGGCCTGAGCTTGTGGCGAGCGCAACTGGTCCCTCCGCAAGTCCATGGCCGCCTGCTGCCCTGCATCGTCGTTGGTGAAATTGCGGTACGCTTCGTGCAGATCCAAGTCTTCGTTGGATTGGTGGGGTTCATCGCGCTTTTCGGTTTCCGCTGGAGGCAATATCCTCTAGGCATAGCCGCAGGCTTTGGACTCTACTCTACGGTCGCCCTGCTGATTACCACCAGACTTTCGGATATAGGAACAAGATTCACTTTTTTGTGGGGAATCATCTCACTTGTGGCATACTCTGTGACCGTGCTGATTTGGATCGGCTTTTTCAGTGTTCCACAAAAAGAACAACCTCCCCTGGATCCCAAGGTAGCAAAGCATTACATCGCTCTTCTCGAGCGATATCTGAACGTGCTAAGAAGGACGCGCTAGCGATGTATTTATCGATTGCGACTTGGCTGATCGTCGCCTCGAGCGCACTGGCCTTCATTTATATACTGCGTCGCGCTTACGCCCGCGCCAGAGACCCCAAGCCCGATCCCAACGATGCGGTTCATTATCTCTACCCCGTCGATTGGGCGCTGCTGGAATCGCTGCTCGATCCCGCCGCCGACTTCGCGCTGCGCTGGAGTTTGGATCCGCGCGCCTTACGCGCAGAACGCCGCCGCCGCATGCGCCTTTACCGGGAGCTAGTCCGCCGCATGGCCCATAACTCCTCGGTTCTCGCGGACTTCGACGATGCCCTGTTTGCCGACAATCATCTCTCTCGCGGTCCTGATTCCAAGTTGCGGCAAGCGATCATCAAAGTGCGTTTCTACTGTGCAGGCGTCCGGCTAAAGCTCGGCGTCTGGCTATTGCTGCCGGATGCTTTCGGCCTCATTCTCACTCCCGATCTAGCAAGCCTGCGGAAAGCCGTCGAAGTCGACGGCCCTAAGGCTTATGACGAACTCAGGGTGGCCGCCGTGGAAGCCTTCGCGCGCCTCCGGCCTAACGAACTCGAGGCCTTGACTCGCGGCCTGTGACGGCTTTCAGCGAATTTCTAGCGGACGACCAGCACTTCGCGGATATTGTCGCGGGCAAGAAAGAACTTGATGGAAGCAAAGTCGCGGAACAAATTTTCGATATGGCGGTTATTAAACACGCGCTGCAACTGAAAACCATCGGCGATAGCACTGGGAGCCGTACCGCTGCGGCGGGCATCGCGGCGCAGCTCAATCTTTTGCATCTCCAGCGTGTCGGGACCAACGATGTGAAAGCGGTGGCAAGGCGAATCCGGACCGGCATCGCGTGTATGGAAAAACGCCAGTAACATTCCACCGGGCTTCAGCACCGACCATAGCCGCCCCACGACCGGTTTCACCAGGCTCTCATCGAGGTAATCCGGCAGATTCCAGCACAGGACAACGTCAAAGTGAGCCGCGGGATACACCAGATTATCGGCAAGAAATTTGCGGCTATCGAGAACCGCATTCCCTTGCTCGTCGGTGGTGGGAAGTTCAGGATCGGTGGAAGCGGTCAGTAGATCCTCGCTGTAAATTCTGTGGCCGCGCTCGGTAAAGTGACGGATATTCGTGGGCGAGGTCGACCCCAAATCGAGTACGCACAGGCCTTCCGCGGTCTCCCAGGAACGGGCAAGCTCCCCCAGGCCGCTGGAGCGGCGCGTAAGCTTTTGTGAGCCTTGTGCCGGAATCGTCTCTGGCCCGGATGAACCACGAAAAAATTTCATGAAAGTCTGCGAAACTGACGACATCCTGACTTCTGAACCCCTGACATAATTTCCCGTGTAGGGCCGAACCTACTTAATATCCGTCCTGTGAATGTCCACCTTACCCTTCAGGTAGGCGCCTTCTTCGATTGAGATGCGCTGAGTGGAAATATCCCCGGTGACCACGGCAGACTTGCGCAACTCGACGCGGTCGCTGGCCTGCACGTTGCCCTCAAGCTTTCCCTGCACCACCACGCCCTTCGCCTCAACGCTCGCCTTGACTTGGCCGTTTGGGCCTACGGTCAAGCTGTTTCCTTTCAGCGCAATGCTGCCTTCGACTTGGCCATCCAGATACAAATCTTCACTGCCTGAAAGTTCGCCCTTGATGAAGACCGACTTGCCGATTTGCGCCAACCCGCTGGCGGGTGCGCTCGATGGTGCGCTCATGGAAAACTCCTCTTGATGCAAATGACCTGGCGCAACGGAACCCGTGCATCCTGCTCAGGAAAGCTCTCTCAAGCAGGAGCAGCCGCTCACTCACACGACTATACGCAAGCCAGTGAGTGCGCGGCAAGCGCTCTCTGCACAAACCAGTACCCATTTCGCTGTAGACAACGCTTGGAGCCGAATTGCTACACTAACTGATGAGCAGTTTGGACTTGAAAAAATGAAGGCGGAAACCACTTCGCGGATGGTGCGGCGTCTTTCGTTGGCGGCCCTGATTACCGGCATGGCAGCGTCCTCTTTTGCGGCCGGAATGCCCCGAAATGAAGCCCAGAATTCGACGCCTGCCATCGACTTGGTGCGGGCTGCCGTGGCCAATGAAGTGGCCGCCGCCAATGACGGCTCGAACAAGCACATGTTCCGCTCGCGGAAAGAGACGTCGCAGGGATCCCAAACTCGACTCTATGTAGAAACCCGGGAAGCGATGGCCGGCATGACCATCGCGTACGACGATCGTCCCCTTACGGCGGAACAAATGCAAGGTGAGCAGAACCGGCTGGCTGGCTTGGTCGGCGACCCCGAACAGCTGAAACATAAACACTCTCAGGAGCAGGAAACTACCGACCGCACTCTGCGGATCGTGAAGGCTTTGCCTGAAGCTTTTCTTTATGAGTACATGCCGGACGGCGACACCGCTAATTCGACTACTCCTAATCCGGCTAAGGATGCAGGCCAACTGGTGCGCTTAAAATTTCGGCCTAATCCAGAATATCACCCTCCTTCTCACGTGGAACAAGTGCTCGAAGGAATGCAGGGAATTCTTGTGATTGATCGCACCTGCAGCCGCATCGCGACCATTGATGGCACCCTATTCAAGCAAGTCGGCTTCGGTTGGGGAATCTTAGGCTATCTCGATAAGGGCGGGCATTTTTTGGTCGAACAACGCCAAGTAGAAGATGGCTCGTGGCAGATCTCACGGATGTCTCTGACCTTCAAGGGAAAAATTCTTCTGTTCAAGAGTATCGCTATCAAGTCTGATGAGGCCTTCAGTGACTTCCGTCCCGTGCCAGCAGGCACAACATTTACGCAGGGAGTGGAAATGTTGAAGGCGGCGGACGCAAAGCTCGTTCAAGTTAAACCCGAGGCGATGAAGGCGGAGGGCAAGTCCCGCTAGAGCTCGATATTGTTCGATTGTTCAGGCACTCGCTGTAGTTGTGATCCTTACCGTCTCTTTGCGTACCGTCAACTTCTCGATAAGGTCTTCCTTGACTCGATACCCCGTGCTGGGAGTGCTGCCGATCGGAATCGTCCCTTGCAATGAAACCTGCACCTCCGGATCGATGATGTCTTCCTTCCAATATCGCTTGGAGGCAGAGACGTCGCCGGGCAAGCTAAAATTCTCGAGCGTCGAAAGCGCGATGTTATGGGCTCGGCCAATGCCGGATTCGAGCATCCCACCGCACCAGACTGGGATCTTTTGCCCCTGGCAAATGTCATGGATCTTGCGTGCTTCGGTGAAGCCGCCAACGCGGCCGACCTTGACATTGATAATGCGGCACGCGCCCGTCTCCAACGCGATCGCCGCAGTGCGCCCGTTGACAATGGACTCGTCGAGGCAAAGTGCGGTGCGCAATTCTCTCTGCAGGCGGGCATGATAGAAAATGTCATCATCCCAGAGCGGTTGCTCAATCATCAACAGGTTGAATTGATCGAAGGACCGTAAATGCTCAACCTGGTCGAGCGTATAAGCCGAGTTGGCGTCGCAGCTCAGCGTGATGTCGGCCCAGCGCGACCGGATTTTCTCGAGGACATTCACATCCCAGCCCGGCTTCACCTTCACCTTGATGCGGCGGTAGCCTGCAGCTAGTTCGGTCTGGATTTTGTCGAGCAGTTGTTCAACTGAATCCTGAATGCCGATCGAAACGCCGCACGGGATTTCCGTTCGAGTGCCGCCCAGCAACTTCCACAGAGGCAAATTCTTCTGTTTGGCCTCGGCATCCCACAGTGCATTCTCGAGCGCAGCCTTTGCCATGCGGTGGCCGCGAACCCTGGAAAAAAGATTTGCGCAATCGCGTGCTGAACCGACCTCGCGGCCCATCACTGCCGGGGCAAGGTAGTTCGTAATCGTCGGCCAACTACTTTCGATCCATTCGCTGCTATAGAAAGGATCTTCGCCAGCCACGCATTCGCCCCAGCCATCGACTCCCTCGCAATGCGCGGTGAGCAGCAGGATTCGACGGACGTAAGTACGTCCGAAACTCGTCTCAAAAAAATGGACGAGCGGCATGTGGATCTCGCGCAGCGTGATGGCTTCAATCTTCATAGTTCAGTATCTAGTACCGAGTACCCAGTACCCAGTAAAAAATGCCGTGCTCTCAGGACTGGGTACTCGGTACTATTTACTCCCTTCCGACGCATAGGACCACTTCTCATCCCAAGTGCCCAGCAAGAACTTGCCGTTCCCTGCCGTGTCGCGCTCGTAGCCTAGTACAGCTAATCCAATGGCGAAGGCCGCAATAAATTCATCCCGGTTGCTTTCCTGAACTTTATGTGCCTTGCTTCTCGTTTCCGGAGCGGACTTCCACTCATAAATCTGCGCCGGAACTTCGATCCTAGCCTGTTGACTGAACGTTGGGTTCTTTCCCGTCGCCAGTAAGGTTTCCACGCGCTTTGACTTCAGCCACCATTCGGCGATCAGACGGTCGCTCTGCAGGCCGCCCTGCAATGGCGACGATGTGATTCCGTACTGGTTGATATTGTAGCGGCGGGAGATCGCTCCCAGCTTTTCAATATTCAGATAAGCGTTCTTGATCTCGAGCGGATCGAAGGTCCACTCGATGAGTTCGATGCCACGTGAGAGAGCGTCGTCGCGCTGCAGTAGTTTGAGCCGGCGGCCCAGCCCGCTGTTACGATACTCCTGGCGCACGGCCAGCATGTGCGAGTGCAAATAGATGTGGCCGGACCGCGTGCCTGGTACCGAGAGCGCGAAACCAACCATGCGAGCGCCATCGAATGCGCCCATCACTTGCCCGCCCACTTTTTCGGCGACCACGAACATGCGTAGCGGAACCAGGTCCGCGTCCGCAAAATTCCAGACTTCCTTTTGCAAGGTTACGCAAGCTTGCAACTCATCCAGACCTCGACAGTGACGGATCGCGACGTTCTCTGCAGTCACGACCGGCTCTCCTGTCGCTTGGCCTGCTGCCAAAGCGATTCCAACTCATCCATCGTTGCCTGCTCGGGCGATGTCCCGTTCTCATGCAGGCGTTCCTCCATCCACTGAAAGCGGCGGCGAAACTTTCGATTAGTCCGGCGCAGCGCTGATTCGGGATCGAGCGCGAGATAGCGAGCGATGTTCACCAGGACAAAGAAAAGATCGCCAACTTCTTCTTCCAGCCGCACACGCAAATCTTCTGGAACAACCTGGCGTCCAGATCCGGCTACCCCGCGGCCTTCAGGGCGAGGGCCGGGCGCGGGAAATTCATGCAGGTGCTGGCGAAGTTCGGCAGTTTCTTCGCTGAGTTTTTCGAACAGGCCATCGATCTCAGGCCAGTCGAAACCAACCTGTGCCGCGCGCGAACTCAGCTTATGAGCTTCCAGCAGCGACGGCATCGATGAAGAAATCCCAGCGAGAATCGATTGTGCAGGTGCTGATTTGCCGGTCATGCCAGCGGCGGCGCTCCCGGTTTCACTCAGGCGTTTTTTCCTTTCCTCGACCTTCAGCGCCTCCCAGTTGCGTTTGACATCAGCCGACGTTTCGGCTTTTGTGTCGCCGAAGACATGGGGATGCCGGTCCACAAGTTTGCGCGAAAGTCGGTCAAGAACGTCGTCGATAGAAAACGATCCCTGTTCCTTCGCCATTTCTGAATAGAAGAGCACCTGCAGCAAGAGATCGCCAAGCTCGCCGGGCAGTTCGTTCCAGTCGCGATTGTCGATGGCTTCAAGAACTTCATAGGTCTCTTCGAGGGTATAGGGCTTGATGGAATCGAAGGTCTGCTCGCGGTCCCATGGGCAGCCTCCCGGAGCCCGCAGGCGCTCCATGATTGCGACTGCGCGTTCGAAACGTTCGCCGGTTGTGGACATTGGCAACCACTTTAAATGAGCCGCTTCGCGGGAGCAATGCGCCTACGTCACGAATTGGTCGATCGCGATAAACCGTGGCCAGCAGAGTCGCATCGAACCTACAGCACCTAAGCTGCAAACGAATTTGTAATCCCTAGTTCTTCTAAGGAGGAAATCATGTCCGATACTTTGGTAGGAAAAACCGTCGCAATCCTGGCAACAGATGGCTTTGAACAATCGGAGCTCGAGAAACCCAAAAAGGCGTTGGAAGAGGCTGGTGCGCGAACTCACGTGGTCTCCCCAGCCGACAACAAAATAAAAGGATGGAACCACAAAGACTGGGGCGAGGAGGTCACAGTCGATGTGCCGCTCAAATCCGCGAAAGCGGAGCAATATGATGCCCTATTGCTGCCCGGCGGAGTGATGAACCCCGATCAACTGCGCATGAATCCGGACGCAGTGCATTTTGTTAAGGATTTCTTCGATCAGGGAAAGCCGGTTGCGGCGATCTGCCACGGCCCCTGGATGCTGGTCGAAACTGGCGCGGTGAAAGGTCGCACTGTGACTTCGTGGCCGTCGTTGAAAACCGACATCCAGAACGCGGGCGGAACGTGGGTGGACGAAGAAGTAATCTTGAGTAACGGAGTGGTCACAAGCCGCAAGCCTGACGATATTCCCGCCTTTAATCTCGAGATGATCGCATTATTCTCAAAAGGTGTGAGCAGCGGTGCAAAGCCAGTACAAAAGGTCGCTTAACTCGACCTACATGAGGGTGCTCTCAGGTCCCGGCCTACAGCCGCTGCAGTGGGCCGGGATTTCTTCACCTCTTGTAAGCCTCCAACTTGAGGCGTGCAGCCCTTGGGGCCAGTCGTTTCAGCGGTACTAACGTTACCTTCTCTCTATGGCGGGCCAAGTTCAGACTTAAACTGGAGACTCTATAATTAATCTCACAAGTTCGGCATCTCACTGATAACCAATGGTTTTAGCCGCAAATCAGCGAGCATCGCTCGAGGGCCAGCACTTTCAGGTGGTGGTGATCGGCGGTGGCATCAACGGCGTGGCCGTGGCGCGGCAGTGCGCCCGTTCCGGAAAACACACACTGCTGGTGGAACAGAATGACTTTGCTTCCGGAGTAACCAGCCGGTCTACACGCATCATTCATGGCGGACTGCGCTATCTTGAGCACGGCGAACTGGGCCTGGTACGGGAATCCCTGCACGAACGGGAAAGGCTGTTGCGCGAGCGTTCTCACCTCGTGCATCCCATACACTTTGTGCTGCTTTTGAATGAGCAAAGCCAGCGCAGTGCGATGAAGATTCGCGCAGGATTATGGTTGTACCAGCGAATGGCCGGAAAACCGCCGAGCGCGGATGTCACAGAAATGGAATTGAAGCGGCTGGAGCAGGCGCTGGATGCCGGACACCGCTGGTCGTTTTTTAACTACGAAGATGCGCAGTGCGAATTCCCGGAACGATTGGTAGCTGAATGGCTAATGGAAGCCTGGGATGCCGGAGTTACAGTCCGAAATCACATGGAAGCGTTGGCGGTCGATGTGGCTCACGGCCGGGTTCGCGGCGTGCTGCTGCGTGATCAACTCACAGGCCGGGAAGTACGCGTGGACGCCGGCTGGGTGATCAACTGCAGCGGACCCTGGGCCGACCGTGTATGTCAGCGCTCGTCGATTCGCATGGCTAAGCCTATGCTGGGTGGGGTGCGCGGTACGCACATTCTTTTGCCGCGATTTCCAGGTTCTCCAAATGCAGCCCTCTATACCGAAGCGGCAGATGGCCGTCCCATCTTCATCATTCCCTGGAATGATCAAATCCTGGTGGGAACGACCGAGGTCGCCGATACGGGTGATCCCGGAAAAACAGTCCCTGCCGCCGACGAAATCACTTATCTGATAAGTTCGGTCGCAAAACTGTTTCCCAAGGCGAAGATCTCGGCGCAGAGCGTCAAGCATGCTTTTGCCGGGGTTCGCCCGTTGCCTTACTCGCCGGATAATCGTCCATCCGCCGTGACTCGCAAGCACATTTTGCACGATCACGCGGATGACGCCGCATCTCGCATGATTTCGGTAATCGGCGGAAAATTGACGACTGCGGCATCGCTAGCTCGAGAGTGCGCCAGAAAGATCGGACTGAACGCCGCCGAACCCACGACCGTGGCAATGGGGCAGGAAAACGCATTGGATCCGCTGCTCGACGAGGCTGTGCTCGAAATTGCCCGGATCGGCTCCATCAGTGAAGATTCGGCGCGCGGCATGCTGGAGTGGCACGGGAAACGTGCGGCAGATATCGCGCGCATGGCACTGGTGAGTGCGGAACTGCGAGCGCCGATTTGTACTCACACCACGCATGTGATCGCTGAAGTGGTGGAAGCCTACCGCCGGGAGTACGCTGTGACATTAGCCGACGTGCTGCTGCGCCGTGTGCCGATTGCGTTGGGAGCGTGCTGGTCCGAGTCTTGCAGCCGCGAGGCGGCGTTGCGCATCGGCGCGGTTTTGGGATGGAACGACCACGCCATGGGAGCGAACCTGGAAGCTTTCGAAACGGAGCGCACCGCTTTTTTGCGGCCGGCAGGAAGGCCTGATGTAGCACTCGAAGCTGCGGCAGATTGATCCCGGCCAATTCCTGTCCTGCCTAGCGTCGGGCCGCACTCACCGCATCGCCCGATGTTTCGCGTAGTAGCTCTGCCGGAATCTCTTTCAGAGTAAGGCCGAACTCGAACATCGGCGTTTCCACGCCGCGTCCCCAACGCGCGACTTCCCAATGCGCGCGCACGAACTTCACATCGGGATGCGCAGTCAGATCGAGCAACAGTGGAAACTCGCCGCGATAAAAATTCTGAGGATAGGCGACCACCGCCTTCGCAGCCCACGTCGCCCCATCCGCCGAACCATAAATCGCGACATCGAGCGACTCCTGCTCAATGATGTTTGTGATGTCGAGAGTCAGCAGAAACACACGGCCGCTGGCGCCGCTCACATCCACGGTGGCGCTGTCGCCTTTGGCGGTAACGACTGTTTTCTCAGGAACTAAAGAAGTGTTAAGCATGGCGAGAGAATTCTAGCAAAATCGCCGATTGATTTTTGATTGAAATCTCATTCTTGTTAGCCACTTGAGCAGGTAGAAATTCAATCAATTTTACGGTGTCTCGACGAGAGGTTGCCAGAGTTCGAGGCGGTTGCCCTCGGGGTCGGTGATCCAGGCGAAGTGGCCGTAGGGGGCAGATTCCTGGTGGGGGTGGATCGGGACGTTGGCGGCTCGGAGCTGGGTGAGGAGGGCTTCGAGGTCGTCGACGCGGTAGTTGATCATGGCGCGCTGGGTGGGAGCGCCGAAGTGCTTGGTGGTGTCGGGGAAGAGCATCCAGGCAGTTTGGCCGGTTCCGGCGGGGACTTCGTCGGACCAGAGGAGGGTAGCACCGCCGTACTCGGCGAGCTGGATGCCGAGGTGCTGGGCGTACCACCCGGCGAGGGCTTTGGGGTCGCGAGCTTTGAGGAAGACGCCGCCGATTCCGGTGACTCGAGCCATCAGGATCTCCTAGGGATATGTGAGCGGAGAAGAAAAGCAGATATCTCCGCTGCGCTAGAGATGATACCAAGTAAGTGAAACAGAGTGACAGAAAAACGCTCCAACGCTCTAGTCACCGGTTTCTCTCAGAAATCAACAATTCCCTACTCCGAAGGATGCGGCCCCGTGAACTCCGAACAGCAAGGTTTCTCGGCGGGTTTGAATTCCATCAATTCGATTCGCGTCAAATCGGGATCGAACAGGTTGAGCTGCCGCTTGCCGTCTCGCCCCATCTGGGCTTTCTCGTCGCCATGCGGCTTCCAACCGTGGGACTCCAGAACCGCCTGCGCCTTCTTCATGTCAGCGACGCCGAGCGAGATGTGGTTCATTACACCAGTCAGCCGCAAATCGGGATGTTCCGGCTGGTTCAGCATATATTCCAGCCAGTCGGTGCCATCCGGCACCTGCAGAGCGACCCAGTCAGTTTTTCCCGGCTGCATTCCACCGTACCAGTAAGGGCGAAAGCCAAGAATGTCACGATAGAAGTCGTCTTCGGCGTCGCGACTGGAAACCAGAAATCCTGTATGAATCATGTGACGCGAAACGGCCGAATCGGGCGGCGCTGGTGCTTCGCCCTTGCCGCGCTCAACAAATTCAATGCGATGGCCTTCGGGGTCGGTCAAGGCGATGGTGAGACTGTGATCCGCGCGGCCTTCGACGGCGTCGACTTTTACACCATGCGCCACCAGATACTTGCGCAGCGCAGCAATGTTGTCGGTGGCAAATGCAACGTGATCCATTCGGTCCGTGGCTTTAGGGTCGGGCGCGGCGCTGAAGCCGACCCATTGCCTGCCGACCAGGTATCGCGCGAGTTCGCCAGATTCCACCGGCGCGGCTGAAGCCAAACCGAGCGTGCCGCTGTACAGCTGTTTCACTCCGTCGGCGTCTGTGGTGTAGAACGCAACGTGATCGATGCCAAGAATGCGGGGTCGAGCAGGATGATCCTGCGATTGAGCGCACAGCGCTGACGCAACGAATACGACCGCGAGAGTGAGCCTTTTCATAGCGTGATGGATTCTACCGCGAACCGAGGCTCGCGGGATTTAAAGTTCATCAGAACTAAAGTTGATCCAGAAACTGCCTCAGCAACTTTCCGGCTTCCTGAGGCTGCTCCCACGCGGAGTAATGGCCTGCCTTTGGAATCACACGCAACTGGCTGCCGAATATATGCTGGCGCATCAGCTCCGCTTCGTTCACGCCGGTCAGTATGTCTTCGTCTCCGGTCACGAGAAGCGTGGGTGCATTAATGGTCTTCAACGTCTCTACCGAGTCCGAACGCTCGGCCATGCCGCGCTGCACTTGGGCAACGTCCTCGGGAGACATCTTGCGCATCAAGCGGAGCGCGCCTTCAACCAGATCAGGACGCATTTCTCGCGTGCTCGCGCCCAGCAGGCGTGGAATCATACTTTCGAAAAACGGTTCCGCGCCACGGTCCAGAACGTCGTTCGCTGCTTTTAGGCGTCCGGCGCGGGCTTCGGCTGAGTCGGCCTGCGCCTTTGTGTTGCAGAAACCGAGAGCAGCGACTCTGCCCCGATGCCTTCGCCAAAACTCGAACAGCAAATATCCGCCGATGGAGACACCAACGAGCGGAGCGCGGCCAATATCGGCATCATCCATCACGAGCGAGAGATCGGCGGCGTGCTTCTCCATTGTGGCCGGGCCTTCCCCGACGCCGGAGTCTCCGTGGCCGCGAAGATCCGGCAGAATCACGCGGTAGCGTGTGGTTAAAAACTGCGCCGCTGGAATCCAAAATTCGTGATTCGCCGGAAAAGGATGAAGCAGGATTACCGGAGGGCCATCGCCCAGCACCCAGTACGCGATCTCCGCATCCGCGCTGGTGATGTGGTGAGAGGTGATCTGCGGCATGCAGATGATTTGATCATAAATTCTGCTCCCCGCCGCGCGCACGCCCGGCTATTTAGAAAGCTACGGGTTGGTCACTCGCTGCGCGCCCGCTGGAGCCGCCAGCAGCAAGGGTTCTTCCGGCATCACGATCCATGCAATGGGATATGAGATCAGACCAATCCCCGTCATGAACGACGTGATCAGCCAGACGAGCCGGACGACAGTTACGTCAACGTCGAAGTACTCAGCAACGCCCAGGCAGACGCCCGCGATCTTGCGTCCTTGCCGAGGCCGCACCAGTCGCTTTCGCGCCACCGACGCTCCCACGCGAACCCCGCAGTAGGCGCAAACCGCCGCATCGTCCTGAATCACTTTGCCGCAATAGTTGCAGTACATGGATGTACCCCCAGATACCCCTGCAAGACAATACGCAATTGTAGCTGGAAAGGTTCCCGGCAGACTGTTAGACCCACAGTGGGGACTTGTTCTATACACATAAATATGCAATACTTACACATACGAGGCTTGTCTATCATGCGCACAAATATAGACATTGATGACCGGCTGATGCGCCAAGCGATGCGGTACAGTGGCGCCCGCACTAAGAAAGCTGCCGTCGAAGCTGGGCTCAGATTGCTCGCGGAAACGCACTCCCAAGGCGCGATTCGAAGCCTCCGTGGAAAAATCGACTGGGAGGGCGACCTCAACCAGTCGCGCCTGACAAGAGTTCGGAGTAGCCCCGTCCAGTGGTGATTGTCGACACGACCGTGTGGATAGATTATCTGCGGGGCACCGAGAACCCGGAAACGCGCTGGCTGGATCGTGAACTACAGCGCCAGCGGCTAGGGCTAACGGATCTCATCCTTTGTGAAGTGCTGCAAGGCATCCGGGACAAGAATGCCTTCGCGCGCGCGCAGGGTCAACTCCTGAACTTTGAGGTTTTTCGAACCGGTGGTCACGCTCTTGCCATCGCTGCCGCCCACAATTATCGCGACCTGCGAGAACGGAACTATACGGTTCGGAAGACGATTGATTGTCTGATTGCCACTTTCTGTTTGCAGTCGAAACACAAACTCTTGCACCGCGATCGCGATTTCGATTCCTTCGAGAAGGTACTGGGCCTTCAGGTCGTACATGCATCCTGATCACTCTTAGCACCCTTCACTCCCGGTACGCTTCCCTAATATGTTTGCGTGCCTGCTCAGCTGGAGGGGTGCTGCCATTTTGTGCGAGCACTGTCTGATATTTCTTCATCGCCAGGTCGCGCTTTTGAAGCAGATCGTACATTTCGCCGGCCGCGAGGTTGGCTTTCTGCAGTGTCTCTGGATCGGAATCCGGAACCTGGCTAACTTGTTCGTAGGCGGCTGCGGCTCCGGAGTAGTCTTTTTGGTTGCGCAGGAGTTCGCCTAATCCCCATGCCGCTATTTCATAATGCAGGTTGCCGTATTTCCCTTCGCGTCCACTCTGCCATACTTTGCGATAAGCTGCGGCAGCCTCGGTCGCATGTCCGCCAGCGCGCAGCAAGTTCGCTTCTTCGAGTGGGAAGAGATAGTTTCTCGGAAAGCGAATTCCCAGATCGTGCATGAAGACGCGCGCTTCATCGTAACGGTGCTCGCGGCGCAGGAACAAGCTGAGCACAACCTTGGCGTCGACGCTGTTTTCTCCGCTGCTGTCGCCCACCTCGCGCAGATATTGCAGCCCTTTTTCTTTGGTCCCGCTCAACCCCACCAG